>SXGT01114262.1_pt1 | contig 35955 bp, 26 predicted proteins | sample 3176221 | NCBI WGS metagenome assembly SXGT01 (sample SAMN11356862, study PRJNA531348) | freshwater metagenome | isolation source: freshwater sample F1-120 | place: China: Fuxian Lake, Yuxi | collected 2017-12-25 | reverse complement strand
GCATGTCGCCAATCTCGTCGAGAAACAGCATTCCGCCGTGAGCGTACTCGAACAGCCCGACCTTGTCGCCCGTCGCCCCGGTAAAAGCTCCCTTCACATGGCCGAACAGTTCGCTTTCGAAGAGCGTTTCCACGACCGCCGAACAGTTACAGACGACGAAGGGCATCCCCGATACAGGGCTCAGTTGATGCAGCGCCCGCGCCACCAGCTCCTTCCCTGTACCCGTAGCTCCCGTAATGAGGCAATCGCGGAAATGCGGAGCCACGCGCCGGATTACGGCGAACATCTCGCTCATCAGCGGGCTTCGTCCTACCATCTGCTGGAATTGCGAAGCCGCTAGAAGGTCGCCATCGAGTTGCTGCGCGAAGTGGCGCTTACGCGCGGCGGCGGCAAGCTCCCCGACCTTGCGCCGCAACGCCTGAATGGCGAGCGGCTTGTTCATGTAATCGCACGCACCTTTTTTGATCGCTTCGACGGCGGACTCGGTAGAATAGTGGGCGGTCATCAGGACGACGTCGATGCCAGGATCGATCCGCATGATCCGCTCCAGCACCTCGATACCGCTCAACCTCGGCAGCATCAGGTCGAGCAGCACGATCTGCGGGTGACGGTGCGAGACCAGCTCAAGTCCCTCTTCTGGTGTGCCCGCGGTGAAAATCTGAAGTCCGTCGCCTGCGAGCGCCTCTGAGATCAGCTCAAGACACTGCGGATCGTCGTCGATCGCCAGAAGGGTGATAGGAAGGTCAAAAGTCAGTGTCATTTCCTCAGTAAGAACTCAAGAAAAGTTCCACTTGTTCGCGCAGTCTGGCGATCTCGATCGGCTTTGTGATATACCCGTCAAACCCGGCGGATAAAACCCGCTCGCGATCACCCTGCATGGCATAAGCTGTGACGGCGATGACCGGCACATCCTGGAAGCGCGCATCCCCGCGAAGCTGTTCGAGAACCGCGTAACCGTCGAAGTGCGGCATCTGAATATCCATTAGAACAAGATCCGGAAGCGATTTCCGAATCATCTCCAGTGCGTTCCTGCCGTCGCAGGCTTCGAGGACTCGATGATGCTCCGTTTCCAGGGCTTCGCGGATCAATTCCCGGCTGATCGGGCTGTCGTCTGCGACGAGGATAATTTTCACGCACGCTGTCCGGACCATCTTACCGCGTTCCTTATCTCTCTTAACAAGTCTTCCTTCCATGCTTCCGACTTACGGAAGAGCGCTTCGATCTGCCGTCCAAGCGTCTTCGATTCCGCGGAGGTGAGATCTTTGCCCGTCAGAACAAATACTGGAATTCGATGAGGAGACGGGTCGTCCCGCAGGCACCGCAAGACTTCGAAACCGTCGAGCACGGGCATCATAAGGTCAAGGATCATAGCGTCCACCGGGAATCGAGAAAGCTGATCAAGCGCCTGCGCGCCGTCGAACGCCTGGAGTACGGCATAACCTGAAGCTTCGAGCGTTTCGCGTAGGAGCGCGACAGTTTCGACGTCGTCGTCGACGACAAGAATGCATCCGGAACCCGCCCCGCGTCCCGGTCCGACGTGTTTCTTCACCGTGCGGAGCAAATCCTGCCGGTCGATCGGTTTCACGAGATAGTCGGCCGCGCCGAGGGCCAGACCCACTCTCCTCTCGTCGATAACCGAGATGACGACCACGGGGATGGCGCCGGTCGCCGCGGTGTTCTTTAGCCGGTACAACAGTTCCCAACCGCCTCGTGGGCGGTTGAGGTTGAGCGTGATGGCGTCGGGTTTTAGTTCGGCGGCCCGGGCAATTGCCTGCCCGCCCGAGGTCACGGCTGCTACGTCATAGCCTTCGGGTTCAAGCCATCGAGCCACCAGTTCCTGAGAGGGCGCTTCGTCGTCAATGATCAAGATGAGAGGCCGTTGGCGGAAACGGGATCGATCCTGCGCTGGGCCCGGGATGGCATCACCAGTGACGGGCGCTGAGGGCAGTGTGAATTCGAAGCAACTGCCTTCGCCAAGAGCGCTTTTTACCGAGATGGCTCCGCCGTGATCCTCCACCAGACGGCGGCTGATGGCGAGGCCCAGCCCGGTACCCTCCCTTACGCCTTTCGTGGTTGCGCCCACCTGCCGGAAGGCTTCAAAGATCGCCTTCTGCTCCTCGAGCGCAATACCAATACCTGTGTCCGTCACCGCCGTTCGAACGCACCCGCGCGAGGTGGAGGCTTCGACCGCGATCCGTCCGCCATCCGGGGTGAACTTCACGGCGTTGCTGATGAGATTGTACAGGATCTGCTTGAAGCGCACCCGATCGGCGAAGATCAGCGCGCCGGGTTCGACGTTTGTGAGAATGTTCAGGCGCTTCGTCGAGGCGAGCGGGCCGATCGTCGAGAGCACTTCGCTGAGTGCCCCTTCAACGGGAAACCTTTCGCGGTTCAATTCCATCCGGCCGGCTTCGATTTTCGAGAGATCCAGAATATCGTTGATCAGATCGACAAGGTGCCGCGCGCCTTGCCTGATGTGGGAGATGAATCTCCGCTGCTTTTCGTTTATGAGACCGGCGGTCTGCTCGGCAAGCAGGTCGGAGAAACCGATAATTGCGTTGAGCGGCGTCCGCAGTTCGTGGCTCATGCTGGCCAGGAACTCGCTCTTGAGGCGGTCGGCGCGCTCCACTTCGCGGTTACGGAGCTGGAGTTCCGTATTCGTGGCGGCCAACTGCGCGGCGGTCTGTGTGAGATGTTCATTGAGCGCCAGGATCTCCGCCTCAATCCGCCGGTGGTCGGTCATGTCACGAATGGTGCAGACGGCCTCCGGACCGGTTTCATCCTGGAGGGGACTCAGGTTCACGTCGACCGGCAACTCAGTGCCGTCAGCGCGGCGAGCCCAAAGCGCAAGACCGGTCCCCATCGGCCGCATCACGGGCCGGCGAAAATAGTCGTCGCGATGTTGAGGATGCTTCTCGCGGAAACGATCGGGAATAAGAGTCTCAACGAATTCGCCGACGAGCGTGCCCGGTTCGTAGCCGAACATGCGCTCCGCGCTCGTGTTGGCGAGCACGATGCAGCCGGCGTGGTCCACCTTTAGAATGGCGTCCGCGGTTGCTTCAAATACTTGACGAAATCGGGCCTCCGCGCGCGCTTCCGCCGCGAGTTTCTCGCGCGTAAGGTCCGCGTGCATGGCGACGACTCCGACAATGCCGCCCGCCGGTCCGGGGAGTGGCCAGGAACATAATGTGACCCCAATGTTCGATCCATCTTTTCGGATCCGGTTGCATTGCACACCGGAAATCGAATCGCCGCCAAACTGCCTGGTCACGGTCTGTTGGAAGGCGCCGATCTCGGCGGGTGGGATCACGGGTGGAAGGCCGCCCAGCGTTTCAGCCTCGGTCCAACCGAACATCCGTTCCGAGCTTTTGTTCCAAAATGTGACTTCACCCTTGGAATTTACAACAAAAGCCGCCAATGGACTTGCTTCGAGAACGGCTCGCAGCGCTTCGGCATGTTCATCGTCGCCCGGTGTAACTTGCAAGGCCATTGGGTATCAGTTTAGCCGAACCAACCGCCCGCTGCATGCAGCCGTTTTCTTTAACCGCGGGCCGTAAAAAGCGCAAATCCAAAAGCTGGATTTCCACTTTTCCACCGCCCCTAGGCTTTCCGCCGCAGGCACAAGCTTTTCTCTTTCCTGGTGCTTCATTACCGCGCCGCCACGGCGGGGCGCCCACCCAGAGTGTAAATACATGGCTGCTTCGGTTTGCCCGCTCGCGGCCGCCGTGGCGCCTGGCCCGGCAGATACTCTGGCGGCATCGCCTCTTTGTACAGCCATTCCTCCCCAAGCCGCACGTGTAGCTCTCCATTCATTTGATGCGACAATTCCTTCCATTGATCGGCTCCAAGCGTTGTACGGCGCGTCGCTTCGCTCCCGGCCACAGGCCCATCCTTCGATTGGAATATACTCTGCCTTTGGCGTCGACCGGACAAGGAGACACTCTGGTGTCTACGTCCATGAAGCCGGGGGCTGCCGGGCACTCACGGTAACTCGCGCGGGTCAACGTCGTGCGCCACGCAGGCGACACAGTCTCCCTGTCCCACCATCGACGGCCCCCGATTCGCAACGACTATGCCATCCGCATGAGCCTCCACGCGAATGGGTTCGCGGTCCGGTCGCTCGATAAAGTGGACCTGGCCAAGCAGATCGCCCTTCCTGACCGGCTCACCTAGTTCCGCGCAATTTTCATACAACCCCGATTCAGGAGCGAAACGGTAGTCGGCGCGGTCGAGAGCCTGCACCCATCGCGCTGGCCCGAGACCAGCCTCCGCGCGCGTCTTCTCTTTTCCTCGCACCACGCCGCAATGAATCAGCACGTTGTGCAAGCCCGCCTGGCATTGGCGGTGAATAGTAGCGCGAACGGTTTCGCCACCGCCCATCTCCGTCGTGATCACGATCTTGCCTTGGCGTTCCGCTTCGGTCGGCAGCAACCCCGCGCCCGCTACGTCGGCGTAGAGAAAAGCCGTTTCGGTTAAGAACGCTTCCGTTGCAGCCAGCATCCGCACCCTCTGCTTCAAATCTGGCACCAGGTGCATGTGCGCGCACGGGAGAAAGTCCATGCTCCGCCCGCCGGTATGCAGGTCGATTACATACTCCGCCATCGGAAACAGGACCGTCGAGAGGTAGTGCGCAAGCATCTCGCTCACCATGCCGTTTGGAATGCCCGGAAAGCAGCGGTTGAAATTGCGCCCGTCGAGCGGCGAAAGGCGCGTGGCTGCTTTCGACGCAGGCGGATTGAGACACGGGATTAAAATCAGCGTGCCCATCACGTCTTCCGGCGTCAATTCACGCCACAACTTGAGAATCGCGACCTGACCGGGATACTCGTCGCCATGATTGCCCGCCATCAGCAGCACGACCGGACCCGGGCCACCGCGGATTAGACAAAGGGGGATTCGCAGATTGGCCCATCCGCCCAGGTTGTGCGAATAGGGAACCGCAAGGTGACCGCACTGTTTGCCGCGCGGCTGGCTGTAGTCGATATCGGTATGAATCTGGGTTTCGCTCATGACGGTGTGTTCCTCAAGGATCTAAGAATACTGTGGGCCGGCCATCGCACTTGTCGCCGGCCATTCTCGCGGATAGAGGCAGTCGGCAAAAAAAAACGACCGCCACTTCCGCTCCCACGCCCACCTGCTGCCGATTGGAACAGTTCTACCATGCGGGCCCTAACTCAAAATCTCGCGAATTACCTTGCCGTGGACGTCGGTTAGCCGGAACTCGCGGCCGCTATAGGCGTAGGTCAGGCGCGTGTGGTCGATCCCGAGCAGATGAAGCACCGTCGCATGGAGGTCATGGACATGCACACGGTTCTGTTCCGCCTTGAAGCCGAACTCGTCGGTTGCGCCGTAAGCGATGCCGCCCCTGACTCCGCCGCCGGCGAGCCAGACCGAGAAACCGAATGGGTTGTGATCGCGGCCATTCTGCACCTTGACGCGGGAACTTGTTTCAACCGAAGGCGTACGTCCGAATTCGCTGCCGAAGATGACGAGCGTGTCGTTGAACAGGCCGCGCGATTTCAGATCGTCAAGCAGCGCGGCCACGGGCTTGTCCACCTGACCCGCGAGCCTCTTGTGAATCATGATGTCGTCGTGGTTATCCCAGGGCTGCCCGTTGCCGAAGTAAAGCTGCACCATGCGAACCCCACGCTCCGCGAGTCGCAGAGCGTGCAGGCAGCCGCGGCCGAAATCGGAGTCGCCGTAGCGGGCACGCGTAGCCTCAGGCTCTCGTCCGATGTCGAACGCTTCCGGCGCTTCCGTCTGCATTCGGAAGGCTACTTCCATGGACTCGATCGCGGCCTCAAGCTGCGTGTCTTCACGGCGTGTTTCGGCGTGGAAGCGGTTCAATTCGGCGAGCAGGTCCAGTTCGCGGCGCTTCGAAGCGGGCGCGCGGCCGGCGTCGCGAAGGTACTGGATCATTTCCAGTGGGTCCTTCACGTTGTTCGGAATGTGAACACCCTGAAAGACGGCGGGCAGAAAGCTCGAATTCCACAGCGGAGTGCCGACAACGGGCATACCCGGGCACATGACGATGTAGCCGGGAAGGTTCTGATTCTCGGTCCCAAGGCCATAGAGAAGCCATGAACCCATCGAAGGGCGGCTTTGCAGATTCTCGCCGCAGTTCATCATCTGCAACGACGGTTCATGGTTTGGGATGTCGGAGTACATGGACCGGATGACGCAGATGTCGTCGATGCGATCGCCTATGGCGGGAAAGATCTCGCTGACTTCGATTCCACTCTGCCCGCAGCGGTGAAATTCAAATGGCGAACGCATCAGGTTGCCGGTCTTGCGCTCGGTTTGCGGATTGCCGCCGGGTACGGGCTGTCCGTGGTGGCGGTCTAGCATTGGCTTGTGGTCCCACGTATCCACCTGCGACATGCCGCCATTCATGAACAGGAAAATGACACGCTTCACCCTCGGGGTGAAATGCGGCTTCTTGGGCGCGAAGGGATTCACGGTTGAAGCGAAGAGATCTCTGAGGCCAAGGAGGCCGAACCCCGCTCCAAGACTGCCCAGCAGCCGGCGGCGCGAGGGTCCGACAAAGGGTTGCATGTTCAATCAACGAAACTGAACTCGTTCGAGCTGAGAAGCGCTTGCGAGAATTCGAGCCAGGCGTCTTCCGCGGCGTCTGCCAGGAAACGCCGGGCAGCCGCCAGTTCGCGCGCCTCGGGCGTGCGCCCAAAAAGCATTTCGTAGCAGGCGCGCACTCGTTCTTCAACGCCTCCCGGTGCAATCGATCGAATGCGCTCCGCAAGGCTCGACGACTGCTTCTTGATGAATTCGCTGTTAAGGAAAAAGAGCCGCTGCACGGAGGTATTCGTAGCGACACGCTTCTCGGCGTGAATGGATGGGTTCGGGAAATCGAAGAGGGTCAGCAAACGTTCAGTCCGAAAGCGGCTTACTTCTCCATAGATGGTTCGTTTCCGAAAGTCCTTGTCCCATTTAACGGGCGGCCCGCCTGCGGCGAATTGGAGTTGACCTGACACGAAAAGCATGGAATCGCGCAGCGCCTCGACCTCGAGGCGTCTGCGGCTGAAACGCGAAAGCAGGCGGTTGTCGGGGTCGGCAGCCAATGCCTCGGCTGAGCCGCGGCTGCTCATCCCGTACGCCGATGAAAGTAATATCTGGCGCTGAAGCGTCTTGATCGACCAGCCGTTTTCCATGAACTGGACCGCCAGATAGTCGAGCAACTCCGGGTGGCTAGGGCGGTCGCCGGCCGCGCCGAAGTTGCTCAAGCTGCGCACGATGCCCGCGCCGAAGTGCTGGCCCCAGATGCGGTTCACGATCACGCGCGCGGTCAGGGGATTGGCAGGGTTTGCAATTTGGTTGGCCAAATCCAGGCGTCCGCTTCCGGTAGTGAGCGGCGCGGGCCCGGAATCGCCGAGCACGGAAAGAAAACGGCGGGGAACGAGATCGCCGAGACTGTAGGGGTCGCCGCGTTTATGAAGCGGCATATCGCGCGGTTCCTTGATGTCGGACACGACGTGGAGGAAAGGATAGCGTTCCGGCAGAGCCGCCTTCGCGCTGTCCAGTTCCTTGCGGAGTTGTTCGAGGCGGGAACCGGCGGCCGCACCGAGATATGGCGTAATTTCCTTATCGTCAAAGTAGAGGACGCCGGATGGGCGTGACTCGCCGTCCGTTTTGCGTTTCGCGTCGAACAGATCGCCCCAGAAGACATACTTGTCGCGGGTGAGCGATCGCGTTTCGGCGCGGCATCCCTTGCAGTAGATGTCGTAGGGATCGGTGGACTTCTTTGACGCTTCGATGACGCGCTCGTTATGCGCGGTAAGGTCCCGGTGCTCTTCGATCAAGGCGTCGACGGTTCGTTGGAAATCCCTGGACGCCGTCTCGGCCTTCTCGTGGTTGCCGGATGCGAAAAGGGCGGGCCAAAATCGGAGTAAGGAGTGATCGTGCGCTTGATCGAGATATCCCGACCAGCGATCGAGAATCCGGGGATCAAGTCCGTGGGCCACTTCGCGCGGCGCCCTCTTCCGCTCCCAGGCCGCAAGCAGGTAGCGGCCGGAATCGCTGGCTAGTTTCTCGCCCAGCCGTTTTCGCTCCCTGTCGAGCAGTTCCTTGATCTGCTGTTCGAGGCTGCTGATCCGCTTCTCGGCCGCGCGATAGGAGTCGACTGTCGATTGCGGAGCAAGCGGTTCTTCCTTCGCTTCCGTCGAAGTGAGGACGCCTCCCAAAGCGTAATAGTCCGAAATCGGAATGGGATCGTACTTGTGATCGTGGCAGCGGGCGCAAGCGACCGTGAGGCCGAGGAATCCTCGGGTGATGACGTCGATCCGGTCTTGCAGTTCGTCGGCGCGCGCCTTGGGCGGTTCGACAATCGTGTAGTACCAGGGGCCGAGCGCCAAATAGCCGAGACCCGGCGTCAGGCGCTTTTCCCCCGGCTTGTCCAGCATGTCCCCGGCGATTTGCGCCTTGGCAAACAGGTCAAACGGCATGTCGGAATTGAATGCCTGAATGACCCAGTCACGGTATCGCCACGCGTTCACGAAAGGCTCCGGCGCCAGACTGATCCCATCGGAATCGGCGTAGCGCGCAACGTCCAGCCAGTGGCGAGCCCAGCGTTCGCCGTATTGTTCGGATGCGAGCAGGCGGTCGACGACTTTGGCGAATGCATCGGGCGAGGAGTCCGTGACGAAAGCACGGTAATGCTCCGGCGTGGGCGGAAGGCCAGTGAGATCAAGCGTGACTCTGCGAAGGAGCGTGGCTCGTCCGGCGGGAGGAGCAGGCGCGAGCCCCTTCCCTTCGAGGCCGGCAAGGACGAACCTGTCGATGGGTGTGCGCAACCAGGATTCGTTCTTTACGGGAGGCGGTGCGAACTTTCTTGGGGGCTGAAACGACCAGAAATTGCGCAGCCTCGCGATGCCGGCATCCGCGGCGGAGGGCGCTTCGGCAGTGTCGAAATGCGCGCCGGCCTCAATCCAGAGACGCAGGTCCTGAATCTCGCGATCGCTCAACCGGCCGTTCGGAGGCATCTTGATCCTGGGATGCGTGTGGGCTACGGCCTGAATCAAGAGGCTGTCGGCGGGGCGTCCGGAGACGATCGCCGGTCCTGAAATGCCGCCCCTCGCGACGGATTGGCGGGTGTCCAACCGGAGCCCGCCCAGCGCCTGCTGAGTGTGGCAGGCATAGCATTTCGATGCTAACAGGGGCCGTACCCGAGTGTTGTAAAAATCCACCGGTCCGGTAGTCGCCTGCGCGAAGAGGAATGCCGGAGCGGCCAGCGCCAACGCGACAGGGAGACCCGGCATCAAGATCACGTCTTAGATCGTCGCACGGCGGTCCGTTCCGATACAAGATGAAGTCTCCCGGCCGAAGCGAAGTCCCGGGCGGATTTTAGAGAGGGAGGAAGTGTCGCGAATGAGTTTTCCGTATTAACTGGGTGAGCAGGTGGAGCACTGTCGCGGGCTCACCGCAGTATCTCTTGCCGCCCGGGGCCCCACTCAGGCGCCGCCGCAAGGGGTCCGCGGGAACTCCTTGTGCTGGCGTTCTCAGACGCACTGGATCCCGCCTCCGCGCGAGCGATGATGGAAGTGCTCGAACGTGAGTCCGGGCAGGTCAATGCCGGAGTGTGTCATCGCCGCCGGACATCTTCTTCTTGGAGCAGCCAAATCATCCCGGCCTCTTGGGGATCTTCAAATCGTTCAACGTGATAGCTCGGGCCGTCGCAGAGGAGTGCGAACGGATCAAGAACGTGCTGAAATTGCGAGGCAGGCCCTTAATTGACGGAAAATCACCATTGCCTTTCACTGAAATCTCACCCTCGGGACCAGGGACACGAATTTTCAGATCGTGCCGGGTTTGCCGCTGAAAACGTGGTAATGGTAAGAATGGTTACCGCAAAACCAATCCGGCTGTTGTCGAGCCAATGGAGTTTGGGTGCTCAACGCTGGCCGCTTCGCGGCCTCCACCGTTTCGACATCATCCAGTGACCCACACAAGGATCGTACAACCGCATGTTGAAAAAACTATCCGCATTCTCCCGGTCCGCAAACGTAACAGGCGTGAACGCCGAATCAATATTCAGCAAGCCACGGGAGAAGGCGCAAAAGCCCGTCCTTTCCCGGATCGCGAACCGCCAGGCGGCCGGCGCCGATTCCGATATTGATTACCCCGGCACTACGTCCCCTACCGGCCGGCAACCGGCGAAATTCCGCCCCACTCCAGACGTTCCAGTTACGGTGATGAAGAGGAGTTCGTGATGAACCGTCGAACCTTATTGGCAATGGCGGGCGCGGCGTCCGCCTCACGCGCTCTCGCGCAGGCGCGCCGCACCGAAATTTCCATTCGCGGAGAACAGTTCTTCCTCAACGGCAAGCCCACCTATGCCGGCCGGTCCTACAAGGGTCGGCGGATCGAAGGGCTGCTCATGAACATCCGGGTCGTGCAGGGGATCTATGACGATCTCAATCCCGAGACGCGGGGAAAATGGGCGTATCCGGATACGAAACAGTGGGACCCCGAACGGAATACGCGAGAGTTCATCGCCGCCATGCCCGAATGGCGGCGTCATGGAGTCCTCGCTTTCACGATCAACCTGCAGGGAGGGAGTCCGGAGGGCTATTCGAAGGCGCAGCCGTGGGAAAATTCCGCGATCGATCCGGACGGCAATCTGCGCGAGGCCTACATGAAGCGTCTGGAACGTATTCTCGACCGGGCCGATGAATTGGGAATGGCCGCGATCGTCGGGTATTTCTACTTCGGCCAGGATCAGCGGGTGAAGAACGAGACGGCCGTAATCCGCGCCGTAGTTAATGCCACGAACTGGCTGCTCGAACGCGAATTTTGCAATGTCCTCGTCGAGATCGACAACGAGTGTAACGTCAAGGCGTATGACCACGACATCCTGAAGCCGGCGCGCGTGCATGAGTTGATCGAACTGGCCAAAGGATTGAGGCGCGGGGGAAGGCGAATGCTCGTTGGCACAAGCTACGGCGGCGGAGCCCCTGCCGAGGCGGATGTTGTGAAAGCGTCGGATTTCCTTTTGCTGCACGGCAACGGTCCAGACGATCCCGCGCGGATTCGCCGGATGATCCAGACCTCGCGAAAGGCCGGGACGTGGAGACCGATGCCCGTCGTGATCAATGAGGACGACCATTTCCGCTTCGGCGACGCGGAAAACCACATGAATACGGCGCTCTCCGAGTATGTCTCGTGGGGATACTTCGACCCCGGCAAGAGCGATTACTCGGATGGGTATCAATGCCTGCCGGTCAACTGGGGAATCAATACGGAACGCAAGCGGCAATTTTTCGCAAAGGTCAGGGAGGTGACCGGCGCGTGAGAGACGGATTTTAAATTTTCGATACCCATACTCACATCGGCGCGGCGAGGCACAGCGGCCGGGTCCTTTCGGCCGATGACTTGCTGCGGAGTATGGACCTCCATGGAGTCGAGCGCTCCGTCGTTATACCGTTCCCGGTAGTGACGGATTATCGCCGCGAGCACGACCTTATCGGAAAGGCGGTGATAGACCATCCGGACCGGCTTGTGGGAGCCGCCTGCCTCGATCCTTACATTCCGGTGGAGCAGTTCCGCGCCGAGGTGCGGCGCTGTCGCGAAGCGTTTGGTTTCCGCGCCCTCAAACTACAGCCCCAGTATCACGGGCTGAATCCGTCCTTGAATTCGAGCAACTTCTTCTTCGAGACGGCGCTCGAGAACCGAATGGCGGTAGTCTGTCACACGGGTTCGGGACTGCCCTTCTCGCTGCCATCGCTCTGCATGATGCCTGCGCGTAGATTCCCGAATCTTACTATTGTCGTCGCGCATTGCGGCGGCGGCCTCTTCGTACACGATGCAATTGTCGCCGCGGCCTTCTGTCCGAACATTGTGCTGGAGTTATCGAGCCTGATGCCGCATCACGTGCTTGAGGTGCTTGGGCACGTCCGGCCCAGTCGTCTCATGATTGGATCGGACCTGCCGGAAAGCGCCGGAATCGAGATCGGGAAGGTCCTGACGCTGGACATTCCGGACGAGGACAAGCGCCAGATTCTCTACGAGACTGCCAGCGGAGTGTTCGGCGAATCTTAGGTCCTGTCGCGCCCACGGCAGGCCACAAAAGGCGATGGCCTACTCCACCTGCTTCGTTTCGGCGATAGCGACCATGTGGCCGCGCGTGCGGAAGAACAGAACACCCTCAGACACAGCCGGCGACGCCATCGAGATCTCGCCCATCCTGTTTTCCGCCAGGAGTTCGAATTGCCGTCCCATCCTGATGACGTAGACCTCGCCCTCTTCACTTGTGAAGTAGATGCGTCCGCCGGCGGCGACCGGCGATGCCGAGAAGCCCGTGGTGCCCCTGCCGAGCCGCTGCTGATAGTGCAACTTCCCCGTCGCGGCGTCATAGACCTTTAACACGCCCCGGTCGGAGCAGCTATACAGGAGATCGCCGGCCACGAGTGGCGTCTGCATATACGCTCCGTTCTTCGGCTCGCTCCAGACGACGCCGGCGCTGGTGCGGGAGCCGGGCTCTGGCGTGATGTCGCCTTCCGCATCGGGTTTTATCGCATAGAGCGGAGCGGGGCCGCTGTGCGCGTTGGTCACGAAGATCAGACCGTGCGCAAGGATTGGCGTCGGCGCCGGGATGTCGCCTTCGGACCGCAATCGCCAGCGCTCTTTGCCTGTTGCGAGTTCGTAAGCCACGATGAAAGGCCATGCGTTAAATACCGCGAGCCCGCGGCCGGCGGCGCGCACGACTCCCGGCGTCGCCCAGCCGTGATTCGAGACGCCCGCGCGCGGCGTGCGCCACAGTTCTTTGCCGTCTCCCGCCGCGAGCGCTGCGGCGAAGGGCTGATTGCGGTCGTCGCATTGCACGAACACCTTGTCCTCAAACAACACGGGTGAACTCGAAAAGCCCCAGGAAAGGTCGTAACCCTTGGGGCCTTGATCGATGACGCCGAGATCCTTGCTCCAGAGTTGCTTGCCATCGAGGTCGTAGGCATGGAGACCTTCAGAGCCAAAGAAGGCGACTACGCGCTTGCCATCCACGGCGACCGTTGTATTCGCGTGAGTGCCCTTGGTGTGGCGCTTCGAACGCGGTACGCCCTTATACGCCGTGCGCGCCCACAAAATCTTTCCCGTGCGCTTGTCGAGGCAGTAGAGATTCCAACTCTGTTCCCCGTTATCGTTGGCGGAATTTCCATCGCCGTAGAGGCCGACGCGCAGCGGAGCGGCTCCACCGGCGCTCACCGCCGTGGCGACGAACAGCCGATTTCCCCAGATCGCCGGACTTGAGTGACCGAGTCCCGGAATCGGCGTCTTCCATTTGATGTTCCGCAACGGACCTGAATCCCCGTCAGCGTTCCAGGAGAGCGGGGCTGAGCCATCGGCCAGGCCGAGCGCGGAGTCTCCGCGGAACATGGGCCAGTTGTGGGAATCGGCTGCCGCGGCGGCGATCGGCAACAGAAGAGAAAAAGCAATTCGCATGGGCGCAAAAGGATTGTACCGCGAGCGGCATCGAATGGCACAGCCACAGATAAACACCCAGGCGGCGCTGAGTCTCCAGGGCACGCCTTCCCGGGCGGAGCATTGTGACCAATCGCGCATTATTATTCGCGGCCGCTTTGCTTCTTTCTTCGTAGGAGTTTCCCAGGGATGATCTTCTCCCCCACAGCGCCAGGAGCGGAGTAGTTCCATGCGGCCACCATTCTGCTCTGCTCCAATACCGCCGCAAAAATCTTCGCGACATCGGGCTTGCCGTCGAACGGCATTTGGGCACACAACGGACTACTTTGCCGGATACCAGCCGCGGTCCCACGGAAACGCGAGCGTGGGGAGGTTCGCATAACGGGTCATCTTGAATTCAAAACGCGAACCGGCGCCCGGATCGAGGCGGACGGTGAAAACGGGTCCGCTAAATGCCGTAGTCTTGCCTCCGATCGTGATGGCGTCAAAGCGATGCTCGCCATATCCGCCGGCCTGCACCGAAATCTCGCGCGGTTCCGCCGGGTTCGTGTTGACCAGAGTGAGTGTGGCTGAGTCCGGCCCGAGTTTCTCCACCAGCGCGCCGACGTCTTGCGGCAGTCCCGCGCGACGCTTTACGGGGTCGAAGTAGCGGAAGCGGCTGTGCAGAACCCAGATCCGCGAAGGAGACATGTACGCGCCGAGCGTGAGGTGCGCCATGACGTCAGTGGTCGCGGGATTGAGATCGAGGAGGTAATCGGCAAGGCGGGAGTCGGCCGTGGTTGCGTCGGTTCGAATATCCTCCAGCCTGCGGCGGATGCGGGCGAGATCCGCCTGTAAAGCCTTCTCCGGAAAATCGGGGATCTTGCCTTCGAGGAACCCGAGCCACGGAAGCGAGCGATCCGGTTCGCCATAACCGCCCGATCGCGCCCCCACGGCGGGGTTGAACGACGCGGCCACAGGGACACGCTCGAGGTCCTTGCGGTCCATCGACCAGAGGTAGATTTCGATCAGACGATCCAGAAATAGATTAGGCGAGTACTGATACCAGCTCGGTGGACCATTGTACTTGTAGCCGCGGGGATCACCATAACCATTGGGCAGCAGAGTGCGGCCGTTCTCCACCTTTTTCTGGGCGTAAAGATTCTCCATTTGCCGGCGCAGCACCTGAACAAACGACGCATCGCCGCTGAGAAGAAACGCGTTTCCGAATCCGGGCCACGCGCCGCTCGTGAAACTGTTGCGGTGTGCCACCTGCTCCAGTTCCCCGTCGAAAATGGTGAAGTTCCAGCCGTAGGTGCCTTTCCACCATTGCCCGTTGTACTCGCCGCCGGGCTTGCCGTTGAGTCCGACGTTGGTGGGGATGTTGCCGCCCGTTTCCCCTGCGCGCTGCTTCCAGGCGCCGACGTAATCGAGAGCCCACTTGCGGTATTTTTCTTCGCCGGTGAGCATGTAGGCGTTCAATCCGAGTATGGTGGAGGAGAGATTGAGCGGGTGGTCGCCGACGCTATCCAGATACTCGTCGCAGTGGGCGAGCATCTTCTTATAGTTCGCCTGAAGGTCGAGCAACTTGCCGCGGCCCGCCGGATTGTGGAGCAGATGAAAAGTCCCGGGGACGGGATCGCCGACCCAATCATAGGTGGTCGCCTTGTGCATCATGGGACCCTTGCTGCCGTTCCAGATGCTCTTAATCACCTTGTTGACGGGATCGTAGTTCGGCGCTTCCGGATCGTCCCCCGTATACATGTTGGCAAAACGCCGGGAGCGCTCGCGGTAGATTTCGTTGTTGGGGTCGGAGAGGCCCTGAAGGAAAAAGGAGCGCATGCCTTCGCCGGTGTGGAACCAGTCGGATTGCGTTATAAACTCCTTGCTGTACGCGCCATTGGCGGCAAGTTTGGTCAGCGTCGTGCGTAGTTCGCCGTACTGCCTCAAGTGACCGTCATAGCCCTTCTTGTAAAGGTCCAGGACGGAGTCCGAGCCGCCGAGCGCATGCAGCAGGGTCCAGTTCCAGAAGGTTTCAATGGCATCGTCCGGGCCGTCGAGCGTACCCCAGCGCGGCGTGTGCGCGAGGTAGCCGCGTTCATCGAGGTACTTCGCCGCGAAGCGTTCAACGGCGATCGAGTTGTAGCGGAGCACCTCGCGCTCAAGCAGAGCCCAGGCCGGCGGCGTCATCGGGGTCCTGACGTGGATAGTCAGTTCCGGACGCACCGTCTGCGCGTCGAGAGCCGCGAGCGCAAGCGCGGCGATAGTCGCAACAAACCGTGATGATTTCATCATGATTGGTTTACGATATCATTCCGCCGCGCGCGACGGCGCGCCCCTACCAACTGACGCGCAATCCAAAGCGGAACACGCGCTCGTCGATGCCATCTCGGCCTGTGTTCGCAACACCGGTGATTTCCGTGTAACCGCCGAGGGCGCGTACGCTCCCGTCCGCATTCAACTGAAGATTAGAGACGTTCGTACCCGGTGTGCCGAAGTGCGGCGTGTTGGTGAAATTGAAGGCCTCGGCGCGAAACTGGATGTGCAGTCGCTCGGTGACGCGAAAGTCGCGGAATAGGCCCATGTCCACATTGAAGATTCCGGGGCCCCGCAGCGAATTGAAGCCCGCGGTTCCGAAGCGCGCATCGGTTACCGCGCGGTAGGCGAAGGGGTCGAAATACGACAGGCCGCGTCCGGCCCCGCCTGGAATAGCCACGTTCGGTTTGATCTGATCGGCGCGTTGGGCGTTCCCCGGTGCGTTTAGCGACGCTGAAGACGAGGTGACGTAGAACGGCGTTCCGCTGACGGCGCTGAAAATGCTGTTGATCTGCCAGCTTCCGAGGAGCCAGGATGCGGGACCGCTCTTGCTAAAGCGGCGCCCCTTGCCGAAGGGCAGCTCCCACACCGCGTTCATGGTGAGGTTCTGAGGGCTGTCGATATTAGTGCGCGAGCGGTTTAGCTTGTAATACTCGGGGATTTGGATCGCGGCGAGACCGTCGCTGTTTGCACTGCAGCAGATGCCCATCGACTTCGACCGCGTGTACGAGACCCCGAGGTGCAATCCGGAGCTGAAGCGGCGTTCGAGCGACGCCTGGAGGCTATCGTATTGGGAATTGCCAATCGGAGCCACCAATCGCGTTTCGGCGGTGCGGCCGAACCTCGTGTTCAACAACCGTCCGCTATTGCCGCCGTTAATAGGCGCATAGTTGAGTTCCCGGAAACCTACCTGGTTGATCTGACGTGTGGCGACGTAACCGGCCTGCCCGGCGAAGCCCCACTTGAGCTTCTTTTGCAGTGTGAAATTCCAGCTTTGGACGTATCCGCGTTGGTAGTTCCTCTCCAGGGAATTGGCTGCGACCAAACCGCTAATGTCGACGACTCCATTGCCGAGGCTCGGCTCGGGAATCAGCGGAATGCCGTCGCGCAGCCGTCCGGCTGGCTGAAATGCATTCACCCCGTTGATGTTGAGCACGACCAGCAAGGGATAGTTGGTGCGCATGGGCCGCGCCAAACTGTAGGGGTCCACGCTGATGCCGTAGCCGACTCTCATGACGAAGTCTTCCTTGGGCCGCCATGCGATTCCGACGCGAGGCGCGAAGAGCCGCTTGCTCTGCGAAACGCCGCAGTCGAGCGGAACGCTGCCCACGCCGCAGACCTCCATTTTGTTCGTGACCGGGTTGTAGTTCTCGAGTCCGCGATCCACTCGGCGAGGCATGGGGAAGTACTCCCAGCGTGTCCCGAGCGAAACCGTGAGTTTGCGGCTCACCTGCCATTGATCGCGCAGGTAAAGGCTGTGCATCCAGGTACGGACGTTGTACTCGTCGGGTATCTGCTTGATTCGGCCGATCGCGGTTGGCGCGCCGAGGAGGAACGCGGCCCAGGTATTGAACTGGTTCGAGGCTGGACCACCCGAAAGAGTAGTCGGGCCGCCCGCGAATGTGAAACCACCGGACGCGCCGTGCAACGCGCCCACGAACTCAACCTGCGTGTGATTGAGCTGCTGGAAAGAGCTGTCGAAGCCGAGGCGGATGGCGTGCGCCCCCTTCGTCCAGGTGGCATTAGCGACGTATTGCGATCGCGGGTCGCGGTTGTAGAACGGGCGCGATCCATTGCCCTGCCCGCCCATGGTCGTATAGTTTGAGACGCTGAAGCGCGGCCAGCCGCCTTCAAAGGGGCGAGCGCCATTGGTCCCTGGAAGGCCCAGCACGTCACTGCCGATTTTCTTGTCGAGGAAGAGTTCTTGCGAATTGGCGTCGTAGGCCGTGTACCCGATGTTGCCGTCGAGAATGAGAGCGGGCGAGAGGACGTAGGTGGCTCCGGCCGCCATGCTCCCGGTAGTTCCGTACGTGGGGCCGGCCACCGAGGCGGGACTGTAGAAAGGCGCCCCGAGGAGTTCGCCGAGGATCGGACCGCTTTCAAAGTTGTGGTCCTGCAATCCGCCGCGTGCGAACATGGTCAGCTTGTCGCTGGCGTTCCAGTTCAGCTTCGCATCCATCTTCTGCGAATTAAAGCGATAGGCTCCCGAGGCGAAGAGATTCGCCGTGAGGCTTTGGAATGTCGGGTTCGGAAGCAGACTCTGAATTTTGAGCGCGACGGGATCCATGCGCGCGGCGGGTACCTGCTTCTGGGCGAAGGGCGTCCGGCCGGTTCCGTTCGTGGCGCCCGTCAAGGGATCGTAGACTTCGGTGGGAGAAGCGGACATGTCGCCGCGCCGGATGGCGGCGCTGGGAATGGTCTCAAGCCGCGAACCGAATTGCCTGTCGTAGGTGCCTTCGTAACTGCCGAAGAAAAACAGCTTGTTGCGTATGATGGCTCCGCCGGCGGTTCCACCCATCTGATTGAAAATGTTCTTCGGCTTCCGCTCGCCCGCGGGCAGGAAGAAAGGCTTCGCTTTCGTCGCGTTGCTGTTGTGATACTCGAACAGCGATCCGTGCAGGTCGTTCGTTCCGCTCTTGATGGACACGTTGACGGCCGCGCCCCCGGCGAGACCCGTCTCCGCGTCGAAGGAATTGGTGGTGATGTTCACCGAATCGATGGATTCGAGCGCCGGCGTGTAGCCGGGCAGGTGCGGCAGCCAGATCTGATTGACGCCCGCTCCTTCGATGCGAACGGAATTGGATTGGTTTGTAGTGCCGTTGACGTTGTAGAGCGCGGCGCGAGAGGGATCGACTGACGGTCCGTTTCCGTTCCGCGAATATGTGAATCCCGGCAGCACTTTGAACAGATGGGAGTAGTTGCGGCCTGGCGGCAGCGGCGCGTTCACGAACTGCTTGGCGGTGATCTCAGAGCGCACTTCGGCGCGGTCCGTTTGCAGCGCGGCCGGCGCCGCGTCTACCCGAATGGAGTCGGACACCGCGCCGACTTCGAGCGAAACATCCATCCGCGAAACAGCGTTCGGCGAGACTGTGACGTTTTTGCTCACGAAACTCGTGAAGCCGGCCTTCGCGACGTTGATTTCGTAGACGCCGCCGGGCACCGTGGAGAATTGAAACTGGCCCGCTTCGTTTGTGCTGGTCTGGCGCGAGAAGCCGGTGCCTGTTTCCTGAATAACCACGCCCGCGCCGGGAACGGCTGAGCCGCTCGCATCCTTCACGTTTCCAACAACCGAGCCGTAGAGTACCTGGGCCGAGACGGCGGGAGAGAAAATCAGTAGCGCCGCGATGCTGAAGACTGCGCGAATAAGCATGAAAGCCTCTTTCCGGAAACACCCCGATGGGAGTCTCTCTGGATAGAGTATACGCCTGCGCTGAAAGGGCAGTTGTGAAATAATTGCGATTACGCCGGACGGGCGTTCGTTATTCCCGGCCCCTGACAGGCGGCCATCTTAAAGGAACGCGCGCGGCGTGGATAGATATCTCTTGGTTATGGCCGGGGCGGGATTGGGCGGCTTGGCCCGTTTCGTCGTGGGAACTGCAATTATGGAGCGCTGGGGCGGCCGTTTTCCAATGGGCACGTTCGTTGTCAACGTCACAGGCTCGTTGCTTGTAGGGACATTGATGACGCTTTTGACCGAACGTTTCACGCCCCATCTGCACTGGCGCCTCTTCCTGATCGTGGGCGTACTTGGCGGATACACCACGTTTTCGACCTTCGAGTACGAGACCTACCAGGCGGTTCGCGGCGGAGCGCCGTGGATCGGATTGGCGAATGCCGCTGGAAGCGTGCTGGCGGGCTACCTCGCCGTCTGCCTCGGAGTCTGGATCGGACGCCGTTGACTCGCTGAAGCAGCTCCACGACGCGGCGGCTCTGGTGCAAATCGGTCCTATGGGAGAGGATGATCGGGCCGATTTTCGCCAGAGCCCTCTGTGGGGAATTTGTGTTTCAGGCTTCCTTGGTTTGGCCGATGCGGTAGTCGTTCAAACGATATTGGAGCGCCCGTAGACTGATGCCGATGTCTTGGTCCCATTGCCATCAGTAGCTCGCAGAGCGTCGCACGCTCTTTGCAGCACGCCTTCCGCCAACAGTTCCTCGACAGCGTCTGTTTCGCGCGCTGCCCTCTCTACGGGCGGCCGGCGATCCTGCTGGAGTGGGGCGATTTGCGGCGGCGAATGGGCGGGCCACGCGAATGCCACATAAAACAAAGCCCGATTTGCTGCTTATCTACAGTAAGCCCGGCACCGGCACTCACTTTACGTCTGGCGCGACTGGGATCACATAGTGAACTATTCGGCTGAGCCACGGGCTGGTCTCGATCGCCGTCTCTTGCCTGCCGTGCTCCCAACTCGGCAAGCATGCTTGTTCCCCGATTTCTTAGTCCGATGAAGGGAATTTCTCGCCGGTGCGCCGCCGGCGCACGATGATGTCGGGGAATACCGGGGTGCCTGGTTCTGCTATGCGGTCGTGGCCGCCCAGCCCGCTGACATGGGGCAGGTTGAAGCCGCAGCTCTGACCAATGATCTGTTCCGTGACTGGAAGCCCGGTGCGGCCCCCCCCCGGCCGGGATAGCGGCGTCCACTGATCATCCCGACGACAGCGAGAACAAGCCAAGCGTCCATCGGCCGGCTCCTGCAGGAGGACCCGGCCGTTCAGCGCGTCATTAAGATCAAATTACCAAAGGAGCTTCAGCGCAAACTGCGACTGTCTCGGCGCATTCGCCGTGCCTGTGACACGTCCAAACTGCGCATTCCCCACCGTCGTGTTGGGGGATCCGAACACCGGGTGATTCAACGCGTTGAAGCTCTCGCCACGCAACTCCAGCGCGACGCGATCGCCAGCAATGTTGAAGCGCTTAAAAACCGACATGTCGAGCATCTCCACGAAGTCGCTCCGCAGGCTCGGGTGCATCCGCCCCATGTTGCCAAACGTGTACTGCGCCGGCAACCGGAATGCACCTGTGTCGAACCAGCGCTCCAGCGTTCGATTATCCAACGCCGCATTCTGGCCCGTCGAATCCGGGCGCTGTCCGCCGCCAAACGAGAAACTCGTGTTGCCCGTCGTCAGCATTTGTAAGGGTGAACCGCTGCTCAAAGTCATGATTCCATTCACCTGCCACTGGCCCAGCACCGCGTTCAGGAACCCGCTCCAGCCAGCCCCGAACTGCTTGCCTTTGCCAAACGGCAATTCATAGGTGTAGCTCGTCACCGCCCGGTGACGGTAGTCGTACGGCGAGATCGAGCGTTCGCACGCCCGGCAGTTGAAGTTCCGGAATCCCGAGGAATCCCAGGCATTGTCGCCGCCGTCGGCAATCAGCTTAGACCACGTATACGCCACCACCAACGTTCCGTTTTGCGAGAACCGCTTCTTGAAGGTCACCTGCAGGCTGTGGAAATTCGAGTTCCCCCAGGACGTGCCCGCATACGACACGCCGGGATACTGCGGGTAGGGCGTCAAGAGCTCTCCGCGCTGCACCGTTCGGTTGGACAACTGACCCACCGGAATGATCCCAAAGAATGGATTCGGAACCGTATCCAGCAGTCCTGCGTTCGGCCGGATCTGCGCATCCGCCAGTTGGTCCATCTGCCAGGGCAGCGGCAAATGCGTGCCCTTGTTGCCCGCATATGCCAGTTCGAGAACGATCGAATTGCCCAGATCCTGGCCAATCGAGAAGTTCCACTGCGAGTTATATGGAGTCGTCATTGTCGATGGGACTGGCGATCCAACACCTTGCCCCAGCGCGGCCGCTAATCCATTGACCGATCCCTCAGGCTGCAGCACGCCGTTCGGGAAAGGGTTCCGCAACAAATCTGTCGGCGTGACGCCGTCGATGGTCGGTACCCACGGCGTCGCAGCACGGAACGGTGCCGTCCCGTAGTTATTTGCTCCATAAGTCGCCATGGTGTAGAAAATCCCGCCGCCAGCCCGGATAACGGTACCGGGCCGCAATTGGTAAGCAAGCCCGATTCGCGGCGCGAACTTGCCCAACTCGATGTCCTTCAGTGTCCGCCCCCGGCTGCCCTTGTTCGCGAAGGTCCACCCGCCCCTCAGATCCAGGCCCGTCCGCTGGCCCAGCGGATGCACGGCGCTCGGATCAAACACCGCGTAGCGGTCATACCGCTCCGTAAGCCCGGTCTCGAAATCCCACCGCAAACCCAGGTTCAGCGTCAGCTTTCGGTTCACTTTCCAGTCGTCCTGGACATAGAACCCGAAGCTCTTGCTTTCAAGCGCCGGCCGGATGCCGTGCACTTCGCTTCCGCCAGCGCCCGCTCCCAGGAGGAACGACGCAAACCCAAACCCGTTGTTGGCCGACACCACTCGCGGGTCCGGACCCTGTGTCATCGCGCGGTTAAACGTGAAATTCATGCTCCATGGCGCCTGCATGTGGTTGATCAGGTTCTCGCGCATCTCCGTGCCCACCTTGACGCTGTGACTGCCCACAACCTTGGAGAGTGTCCCGACGAACGTGTGCGACTGATTGGCGGATCGGAAGTTCCAATGGTGCAGCAACCCCGGCATCGTCATCTCTTCCACGGCGAACTCCGGGAACGCAAGCAGATCGGCTCCTGTCTCCGTGTTCAACGGAAGTCCAAGCGACGACGGCCGGAAGCCCTTATGCCAACTCCCGCGGTCTAGAATCGAACGCGCAAAGCCGTATCGAAGGCTCAGCAGTGTCGTCGGATTCACCGTCCAGCTATAGTCTAGAGCCATGTTCTGCATCCGTTCGTAGTTCGAATAGCAACCGCCGTCCGGGCAGCCTGGACCAGCCCACAACTCCGGCTGCGAATTCTCATTCTGGAAGATCGAGTAGCGGAAAAATATGCGCTGATTTTCGTTGAAATTGTGATCCACTTTCGAAGTCGCCCGATTCACAGCCGTCGGTGCTTTCCCCTGGAAGAAGAAGTTGTTCTGGCCCGTGTTCGTCTGCCCCGGGAGGTTCGGCCGCGGTCCATAGAACTTCAACACATTCGCCGACACCGGGTCGATCCGGTTTGCCGGCACCCGATTTCCCGGAAACACCGTACGGAGGAACTGCCCCGGCCGCGCCGGATCCGCCGTCGTCGAGAAAGGATCATAGACGTTCCGCAACTGCCCCGCGGCGTTCAGAGTCTTCGAGAAATCGCCCCCCATCTGCTCGTCCGTAGGCAACGTGAAGAACCGTGTCGACGCCGAGCGCTGCCTGCGTCCTTCATACACCGCGAACCAGAAAGTCTTGCTCCGGCCGTCGTAGACTTTCGGAATTACCAGGGGACCGCCCGCACTCGCCCCGAATTCATTTCGCTGGAAGGTCGCCAATTTGGCGCCGCTCGCATTAGCGAACCAGTTGTTGGCGTCCATTTTGCTGTTCCGCAAGAACTCAAACAAGCTTCCGTGCAGCGTGTTCGTGCCGGACTTCGTGGCGATCGTCAGAATCCCGCCGCCCGAACGCCCATATTCCGCGCTATAGGAGTTCGTTTGAATCCGGAACTCCTCCACACCTTCCACCGAGGGCACCGCGCTATTGGCATTCATATTTGCCGTATTGGAATTCATTGTCACCGGCACGCCATCCATCAGGATCGCGTTCGACGAGTCTCGCCCGCCGTTCACCGTGAAAATCCCGATCGAATGGAAGCCTTCGTTCGCACTGCCGGCCGCTGGCCGCTGCGGGAACACACCCGCCGTCGCCCACGCCAGCGAGTACACATTCCGTCCGTTCAGAGGCAGATCGATAATTCGCTTGTTCTCAACCACGCCGCTCAGCGTAGCCGTCGTAGTATCAACCAACAGCGCACCGCCGGTCACCGTCACAGACTCCGACACAGCGCCCACCTGCAAGGCAACATTCATTTCGGCCTTCTGCTGCGTAGCAATGGGGATCAACTCAATCATGTGGGCCCGGAACCCCTCCTTCTCCGCCCGCAACTTGTACCGCCCCGGCGGCAGCGGCGACACCAGATAGAACCCGCTTTCGTTGGAACTGGAGCGCAGGGTTACGTTGCGGTCAATATCCGTGACCACTACGCTTACTCCGGAAATAATCGCACCGGACGGATCCGTGACGAGACCCGACAACTGCCCCGCCACTGTTTGTGCCGCCAGTGATGGTGCAAAGAGCATCAGGGCGAACGGAACAGCCAACTGCCACTTGGACCATGTGTTTTTCATTAGGGACCCTCCAAAAGATGTAGTAATGACAACATATCCCGCCTTTCCGTGTCAAATGGCAGTGTTTTTGAGTTTTCCTTTACCTCCCCGTGCTCCTTGTACTGCCCCACCAGACGCGTCACCTGCGTCCGGCTCAATCCCGTCACCTTCCCCACGTACCGCCGCAGCAATCCTCGTGTTCGCTTGCCTTGCTCCCGGTACTGCTGCTGCCGTAGCGTCCCGCTGATCCACCTGTACATCTCCGCCCGCTCTTTGCCTGCGAAGCGGACTTGCTCGGTCGCCTCTATCAACGCCTGGATTTGCTCCAGGCTCAACTTCCCGGCATCCTGCATTTTGACGATCACGCCCAGCATGCGGTCAACTTCCCCTTCAGGCCCATCCTGTGTTGGAAACCGGTCCTCCTTCAGGCCCATCCTGTGTCGGATAAGACTCAGCTTGACTTCTCCCCGAGCGATACGATATCGTGATCCATTTGATTTAACGTGCCGGCGAATCTATGAGCGACGACACTCTCGGTGACGTTTGTACAGTGGAAAAGGTATTGGATTCGACACTGGAGAGCGTCGACGTCGCCGAGTTACTCGTGATGGATTTGGCTCTAAGCGCCGGATTCGACGAAGACGACTTGATGGGAATCAGCTTGGCTGTGCGAGAGTGCCTGGTGAACGCCGTCAAGCACGGAAATAGGTTCAGCGAGTTAAAGAAAGTACGGTTCCAGGTGCTGCAGGCGCCGAACCGGATTACGGTGAAGATCCGCGATGAAGGCGCGGGATTTAAGCTCGAGGACGTGCCCGACCCGCTAGCCGAGGAAAACCTCATACGCAGCTCCGGGCGGGGACTTTTCCTGATCAGGGCGTTTGTGGACGAATTTACCGTGAGGGGTCTCGAACCGCATGGAACCGAAGTTACGCTGATAAAGTCGAGGGCTAATGGCCACCCGCCGAGCAGCCCGCCTGGTTAGAAGGTTGATGGAACTCGAAAGAGCTTGGCAGTGTCTTAAATGTAGTGTCTTAATAGCGAGGAGGAATTCAGAGTGAGCATAACTTTAACGAATCGGCAGGTGGGTGACATTACGGTAATCGATGTCGCCGGCCGCATTACCCTTGGGGAAGGCTCAAGTGCCTTGCGCGACGCGTTGCGCGAGTTGGTGTCCAAGGGCCAGAAAAAGATTCTCTTGAGCCTGGGCGACGTCTCCTATATCGACAGTTCCGGAATCGGCGAGCTTGTCTCGGGCTTCACCACGGTAACGAACCAGGGCGGGCAACTCAAGCTGCTCAACCTTACTAAGCGTGTCAAGGATCTTCTTCAGATCACGAAGCTGTACACGGTGTTCGACGTCCACGACGAGGAATCGACCGCGATTCGCGCCTACAACTGACCGCGGATACGTTCGAGCAGCCGGACGCCCATCGCGATATCGCGCAGGCGCTCTTGATGGTCGGGGACTTCGCGCTCGATATTCATGGGGCAGCGGTAACCGATCTCCTTCAGCTTCGCGACGAAGCGCTCCATCCCGACTGATCCCTGGCCCAGGGGACGCTCCGTACCGAGCGCGCCCGGTACATCTTTTGGCGGCCAGTCGCCATCCTTCGCGTGAACGGAGACTACGTGCTCTGCCAGCACGCCGAGTGCTTCGATCGGATCGCCCGTGCCGTAGAGGATCATGTTCGCCGGGTCGAAGTTGATTCGCAGGTTCGCGCGGCCCGTATCCTTGAAGAAGTGCAGCAGCGTCCTGGCTGGCTCCTGGCCGGTTTCGAGCGCAAAATTCTGGCCGTGCCGTGCCGCGTGATCGCAGATCCGCCGCACCATTTCGCGCACCGCGATGTAATCGGGATGCTCTTCATCCTCCGGCACGAACCCAATGTGGCACGCGACGCTCTTCACGCCGAGTGCCGCCGCAAAGTCGCTGCACTCGAGCGTGCGGGCTTCGCGTTCCGCGCGCGTGGCCGGCGGGATAAAACCCACCGTTCGCTGCGCCGTTGGAATATCCGCGTAGTCCTCGCCGTTGTAGGCGCAGAAAACGGTAACTAGCGTGAACTCCTCGGCTTCAAGCCCGGCCTTCCACGAGACGGCCGCGCCGTCCAGGTTCATGTTTCCCGGCACGCCGATCTGCCCGCATCGAACGCCTAGAGCCTTCTGCTCCCGAATCGTCTCGACCGGATCGCGCCCGCCCCAAAACATTACGCCGATTTCCAGATCTCTCAAAGACTGCATGCGATTTTCTCTCCGTATCTCGATCGCGACTCAAGTATGAGCCGTGTGATCTTCACTGCCGCCGCCGATTCACCGGCGGGGCATTTCTCAGGTTGCCGCGCTGCCGCCGCGCATTCGATGAAGTACTCAATCTCCGCCTGATAACCGTCCACTTCGGCCGTCGCGAACGCTTCCGATTCGCCGTTCGCGCCGTAAAGCACCAGCGGCCTGCCGGCCGAACTGTATTCAAGCGTACCGCCATCCGAAACGATGGTGAACTCCATCGAGAACGGGTACGCTTTCGGATGGTGCCAGCCGCCCGTGATCGTCACCGGGCCAATCTCCGGGTAATGGAGTTGCGCGACAATGTAGTCGATTCCGCCCGGCATGTTCTCGTGTCCGAGCGCCGAGACCGCCGTGGGGCGGCCAAATAGATGAATCGCGAAATCGACGTCGTGGATCAGCAGGTCGAAAACGCCGCCTCCGCTTTGGCCCTCGTCATGAAGCCACTTGCTCCAGGACGGTGCGGCGCAGCGCCTCCGCAGAAACGCCGAGCGGACCGCGCCCAGGCTGCGGGATTGCAGGATGCCGCGCGCCATCTCATAATCGGGAAAGAAGCGCAGCACCTGCGCGGTCATCAGAACGCGGCCGGCCCTGTTCGCTTCGGCGATCATGGCGTCACACGATTCACCGTCGAGCGCCATGGGCTTTTCGACCAGCACGTGCTTGCCCGCCCGAAGCGCCTCCGTGGCGACGGGCGCGTGCATCGCGGTAGGCAGGCAGATGTCGACCGCGTCGATGGCCGGATCGCGAAGTGCTTCTTCGACGGTCTTATACTTACGGACGCTTGAAAAATCAAGCTTCTCGCCTGGTCCTCCGAGATTGCCCTGAATATCCGACAGATCGCCGGTCAACTTCCTTTCGTCCGCGCTGACAACCGCCGCGAGCGTGGCTGAGGGAATATGGCGGAGAGCTTTGAGGTGCGTGCTCCCCATGAAGCCGAGTCCAAGGACGGCGATTCGCATGAAGAGGAGATTCTACCAGAAGACGGCGGACCGAATGGCCTCCAGCACCGGAATGGCCGGGGATCATCTTCGGAACGTCTTCACGAAGACTTCCACCCGGGCAACATCAGCTCGGAAAAGCGCGGCATATCTTCAGCGAACCGCGACGCCCGTTTCTCAAGTTCGCCTCCCTAAGTGATTAGGCGGGCAACTTTGCCGGAGACCGTGCCTTCCGGACTGCGGAGCCCCACCGGCTGATGCTTTCCCTCTCTGATATACTCAAGCCAGATGGATCGCTACACCTCGCCCTTGCCGCCTGCCCGGCCCCACCCTACGCAACAACACAAATGAAAGAAAGCGTTGAAATCAGCCGTGGCATTGAGAGCCTGTTCGGAACGCGCGACGAGAATATCCGGCTCTTTGAATCCGGCCTCAGCGTCAGTACTCACCTGTCCAACACAGCCCTTGAGATCGAGGGCGAACTGGCCAACGTCAGCCGCGCGCGCGACATCCTGGAAGAATATGCGGCCCTCGTTCGCGAGGGGCACGTCTTCGCCAACGGGGATCTGCAAAGCTATCTTCGAGTAGTCACCGAAGACCCCTCCGTCAGTCTCCGCGGACTCGTCTCGAGCGGGCGGCAGCGCAACTTCGGGAAAAAGACGCTGACGCCCAAGACCACGAATCAACGCCGCTATCTCGAAGCTATAGAACGGAACGATCTCGTTTTCGGCGTCGGCCCCGCCGGTACGGGCAAGACCTATCTCGCAGTTGCCATGGCGGTTTCCGCCCTCATAAGCAAGAAGGTTGCGCGCATCATTCTGACCAGGCCCGCGGTCGAAGCCGGAGAGCGCCTGGGCTTTCTCCCTGGCACGCTGCAGGAGAAAATCGATCCCTACCTCCGTCCGCTCTACGACGCGCTTCACGACATGCTTGAGGCCGAGAAGGTTGAGAAGTTGCTCGAGCGAAACTCCATCGAAGTCGCGCCACTAGCCTTCATGCGCGGCCGTACGCTGAACGACAGTTTCATCATTCTCGACGAAGCGCAGAACAGCACGCCCGAGCAAATGAAAATGGTGCTCACCCGCCAGGGTTTCAACTCGAAAATGGTGGTCAACGGCGACAGCACTCAGATTGATTTGCCGGGAAGCCGCCGCAGCGGACTGCTTGAAGCGCTGGATGTCCTGAAAGGCGTCGAGGGCATCAGTTTCGTGCACTTCGACGAACGCGACGTGGTCCGCCACAACCTGGTCCAGCGCATCGTAAAGGCCTACGAGAAGTACAACGAAGTCACCGGCGTGGGCCGGCAGTTGACGCTCAAGCTCGCCGAACCTCCTCTGGACCCCGAAAGCGCGCCCGCCTTCTGACCGCGAAAATGGACACCCAAGTCTTATTTCGTCGCGCGCGCGTTCCATTTCCAATGCGCCGTTCGCTCAAGTCTTTCGCGGCGGTGCTCACCGCGGAAGTCACCGGCGGACGCGGGTTTCACTGCCTGATTTCGGACGACCGCGAGTTGCGTCGACTGAACCGTCTGTTTCTTTCCAGGGATTACGCCACCGACGTTCTGTCGTTTCCAGAAGACGGATCGTTTGGTGAGATCGCAGTCTCGGCGGATCGCGCCGCCGATCAGGCCCGCGAGTTCGGGCATTCGCTCGACTCCGAAATCCAGATCCTGATGCTGCACGGCGTTCTCCACCTCATGGGCATGGACCACGAGACCGATCGCGGCCGCATGGCCCGCGCGGAAGCACGCTGGCGTTCCAAACTCGCGTTGCCGGCGGGCGTCATTGAAAGAGCGAAGCGGTCATGATCACCGCGCTTTTCGTTGTTTCCATGTTGTTCGCGGCGCTGCTGTCGCTGATAAGTTTTGTGCAGTTGCTTTATCTCGAAAGCTTGCGGCTCCGCACTCGCGACCTGCCGGCTCTCGAATTCTTCAAGGACAACCTCGAAGACCGCTTGTCGTCTGAAACCGAACGCGGCGCGCTCACTTTCTCCCTGATCAAACACTCCCTGCTCGTCCTGATTGGACTTACCGTGGTCTTCGGGGTCACGCATCGCGCGGCGAACCAAGCCGTGGCGGTCCTTGAATCGGCGGGGGCCGCCCTCAGCGCCATGGTCATCTTCGCCTACATACTGCCGCAGTTCCTCTACCGGCGTTCGGGCGCGCGTTGGGTCCTGCCATTCGTCCCGCTGTTACGAGGCCTGGCCTTCCTGATGTCGCCCGTCGTCGCCGTGTTGCGGTTCTGCGAGTCTCTGGTCGAGCTTGCGGACGAATCGAATGGAACCGTTGAGCCGCCAACGCCGGCGGAGAACATCGACGCTCTCATCGACGCCGGAACCGAGGAGGGTCTGATTGAGGAGGACGATCGCAAGCTGATTCAATCCGTGGTTGAGTTCGGCGACAAGCGGGTTCGCGAGGTGATGACTCCCCGGCCGTCGATTGCCGCAATCGCCGCCAACCGCTCGCTTGCCGATCTGCGGCAGCTTGTCATCCACGAGCAGTATTCCCGCATCCCGGTGTTCGAGAATTCTATCGACGATATCGTTGGATTCGTCCACGTGCGGGACGTGTTTGAACTCGACGACGACGCACGAGACGGCCGCGACGTGCGAAGCGTGATGCGCCCCATCCGCTTCGTCCCCGAAAGCAAGCCCGTTGACGATCTGATGCGCGAGATGCAGCAGGACGGCACGCACATGGTTGTGGTCATTGACGAGTACGGCAATACCGCGGGTGTTGCGACCATGGAGGACCTCGTCGAGGTGATCCTCGGCGAGATTCGCGACGAGCACGAACCGGGATCGGACTTTATCGAAGAGGGAAACGGCGTCTTTTCCGTTTCAGGAAGTTTCGAAATCGACCGTCTCGACGACATGGTTGGTTTCCACCCCCCGGAAGGGACCGAATCGACCACAATCGGCGGGTTGCTTTCCGAGTGGCTCGGCCGCGTGCCCGGCCCGGGAGAATGGGTGGAGCGCGACGGAATGCGCGTCGAAGTCCTCGCCAGCACCGAGCTCAGAGTTGAACGAGTCCGTATTAAGAAATCAGAGGAGGCTGTCCATTGAGCGACACCCGGCACGTTTCGGGGTTCGTTTCCCTGATCGGACGCCCCAACGCGGGGAAATCCACGTTACTGAACGCGCTGATTGGCACGAAGATCGCCATCGTAGCCGACAAGCCGCAGACCACCCGAACAACGGTCCAGGGCGTCCTCACCGAGTCAGGCGCGCAAGTTGTCTTCCTCGACACGCCGGGCATTCACAAGGCCGACTCGATCATGAACCGCCGCATGATGCACGAGGTCCGCGGCGCGCTCGACGGCCGCGACCTGGTGCTGTTTCTGGCCGACGCGTCGGTTCACTTTTCCGAAGCCGACCGGCAGGCCGTGGATGTACTCAGAAACGTCGAGGCGCCGGTGCTTCTGGTGCTGAACAAAATCGATCTGTTGGGCGACAAGTCTGCCCTTCTGCCGCTCATCGGCAAGTATCGCGAAACGCGCAGTTTTGCCGCCTGTATTCCCGTCTCCGCGCTCAAGGTCGGCGGGCTGGATGTTCTCAAGAGTGAGGTCCTTCGGCGCATGCCCGAGGGTCCCCAATACTTTCCTGAAGACCAGATTACGGATCAGCCCTCGCGCTTCCTCGCCGCGGAATTAATCCGCGAGAAAATCATTCATATTACGCATCAGGAAGTGCCGCACTCGGTGGCGGTGATGATCGATCTGTGGGAAGAGAAGAAGCGTCTCACCAGAATCCTCGCGACGATCTACGTGGAGCGCGAGGGCCAGAAAGCGATTGTCATCGGATCGAAAGGTTCGGCTCTCAAGCAGGTAGGCACGTTGGCGCGCCTCGAAATGGAGAAACTCTTCGGAGTCAGGATATTCCTGGAGATGCACGTGAAGGTTCAGCCGGACTGGCGCGAGAAGACGAACTTCCTCGATGCGCTCGACTGGCGTACAATGGCGGAAACAGATGAATCCAAAACTTAAACTCGCCCTGTCGTCGCTGCTGATGCTGATTTTGTTGTCGGGCGTGTGTTTCGCCGCCGGGAAAACGCTTTCCGACGATGAGATCTTCGACCGGGTCCGCCGCGATCTGGCCGGTGACCCGCTTGTGAAGGGCGGCGCGCTGACCGTCGAAGTGAAAGACGGCGTCGTGACCCTGAAAGGCACGGTCGACGAGCAGAAGGCGAAGGCGAGAGCTGAGAAGTTGACGAAGAAACTGCGTGGCGTCAAGAGCGTCGTGAACCAACTCGTTACGAAGAAGTAACCATGCGCGCGCCGGCCCTGCTTTTGTCCGGACTCGTTCCCGTTTTGGGGGCCCTCCAGGCTCAGACCTTTGACGACATCAAGATCGAGCGGGTGTCCGCCGGCCATCGCTTTACCGAGGGCCCCGTGTGGTCCCGCGACGGATATCTGCTGTTCAGCGACGTTCCCAATAACCAGATCATCAAGCTGATTCCCGGCGAGGGGACCTCCGTCACTCGCGAGAATTCCAATGGCGCCAACGGCAATGCGTTCGACAAAGAGGGCCGCCTCTACACCTGCGAGAGCCGGACCCGCCGGGTCATCCGCTTCGACAAGAAAGGCAACGTCGAGGTGCTGGCGGACAAGTGGGAGAACAAGCGCCTAAACGCGCCAAACGATATCGTGGTCCGCCGCGATGGACACGTCTATTTTACCGATCCCGCCTTCGGCAACCAGACGGACACTCGCGAACTCGATTTCTACGGCGTCTTTCACATTGCGCTAAAGGGCGAACTGAAACTGGTAGCGAAGCCCGCCGGAAGGCCCAACGGCATTGCACTGTCTCCGAATGGCCGCATTCTTTACGTCGCCAATTCCGACGATCGGAGCATCAGTGCCTACGACCTCGATCGCAACGGCGAGCCGTCGAACGAACGCATTTTGATAAAGGGCATTGAAGGCGTTCCCGATGGCATCCGCGTCGACGAGAAGGGCAATCTTTATGTCACCGCGAAGGGCGTCGCGGTCTACTCCGCGCTTGGGAAATTGATTCATACGCTCGATCTGGCCGAGACGCCCGCCAACTGCGCCTTTGGCGACCCGGACTTGCAGACGCTTTACATCACCGCGCGGACTTCCGTATACCGGGTCCGGCTCAACGTGAAAGGCGCGGTGCAGTATTAGCGACGGACGCCGGTACCCGCCGAGACCCGTCCTCGGCCTCGGCGCGATCATCATAGACTCCGGGCGTGTGCTTCTCATCGAGCGCGGGAAAGAACCGCTGAAGGGATACTGGTCGCTTCCCGGCGGCGCGCTCGAAGTTGGCGAACGGATCGAAGACGGCATCCGGCGCGAGGTTCGCGAGGAGACCGGCCTCGAGGTGCAACTTCTCGGCATCGTCGAAATTTTCGAACGCGTGACCCGCGATGAAGATGGCAAGGCGGTTTATCATTTCGTGCTGATCGACTACCTGTGCCGCGTTACCGGCGGAACGCTCGCGGCGGGCGACGACGCAAGCCGCGCCGAATGGGTGCTCAGGGAGAATTTGGCGAATTACCGAATTACCGAAGGGACGCTTCCCGTGATCGAACAGGCCTTCGACGAGAGGAACCTTTGGCGGAGGGCCGCGGCGGCCGGTGAAAGTTCATGAAAAACGTGCAGAGTGCCGTAGGGCAGACGATCGTTTTTTGGCGTCTGCCGGTTTTCGCCCGGCGCTGGAAAGGGCCGGTGGCCAGGTCTCTCGATCTTGCCATAGGGTCGAAAACCGGCGGGGCCGGAAACGCACCCGAGACCCTTGGAAGCCCCGGAGGCCTCCTGAAGCGAAACTCGGGCGAAACTCCACATTGCCGCCGTCCGCTTTTTCATGAAAATTCGTGGAATGCCGCCTCACTTCCCAGGAGGTGGCGAAAAGCCATCGCCCACCCCACCGGCCTACGACCGTACTACCGAGGGGACGCTGCCCGTGATCGAGCGAGCCTTCGACGAGAGGACCTTTGGTGGAATGACCACGACTAGCGCCGCCGCGCTCGAGTTCGACGCGCTTAAGCAGTTGCTCTCCGCTTACGTTCCCACGCCGCTTGGGCGCGCCGAGCTCGACCGTATTGAACCCTCGACGGATCGGGCGTTCCTCGTCGCCGCGCACGCGGAATGCGCCGAGGGCATCCGTTACCTCCGTTCGAGCAACGCCGTCCGCATTCAATTCACCTCCGCGCCGGATCTGAGCGTCACCGCTCAGAAATTGCGCATCGAAGGCGCGAGTCTCGCACCCCGTGAGATCTTCGACATCCTCGCCCTGCTCGACCGCGCCGCCGAGGCGAAATCCACGCTCGCCGCGGCCGCGGACCGTTTCCCGCTGCTCGCGGCTCGTTCCCGCTCGATCGGTGATTTTCGTCCGCTGATTCGCGAATTGCAAGGCAAGATCCTGCCGGACGGCAGCGTCGCGGACCATGCGAGCGTGGCTCTCGCGCGCATCCGCCGCGACATCGAGAAACAGAAGAAGGCCATCCACGCATCGCTCGAACGTTTCCTCAAGGCCCATCAGGAAGAGGGCGTCCTCCAGGAGGAATTCGTCGCCATCAGGAACGAACGCTTTGTCGTTCCGGTAATCTCCGGACAGCGCCGCAAACTCGACGGCGTCATCCACGGCGCCAGCTCAAGCGGCCATACGCTCTTCGTCGAGCCCCTCGAAACCATCGAGCTGAATAACGATCTGGTGCGCCTCGCCGAGGAAGAACTTCGCGAAATTCACCGCATTCTTCGCGACCTCACGGCGAAACTGAACGCCTACGCCGGCGCCATTCAGATTGCCCTCTCGACCATGGGCGCGCTCGAGATGATCTTCTCCAAGGCTCGCTTCGCGATCGAATACGATTGCGCCACTCCCACGTTCAGCCCTGAATCCGCGCCCCGGCTGCGCTTCAAGGATGCGCGTCACCCACTGCTTCAGGCGGTCCTCGTGCGCCAGAAAAAGACCGTTGTCCCGGTCACCGTGGAACTCGACTCCGCCCAGCGCACGCTGCTCATCAGCGGGCCGAATACCGGTGGCAAGACGGTTACGCTGAAGACCGCCGGACTGCTGACCCTGATGGCCCAGGCGGGGCTGCCGGTTCCCTGCTCCGAGGCCGAACTCCCCGTCTTCGACCGCGTGCTCGCGGATATTGGAGACAATCAGTCTATCCAGGAAAGCCTGAGCACCTTCTCCGCCCATATCTCGCACATGCGGGACATGCTGAACGATGTGACTTCCCATTCGCTTGTGCTGCTCGACGAACTCGGCGCGGCGACGGACCCCGAGGAAGGCGGCGCGCTCGGTGTCGCGGTGATCGACCGTTTTCGTGAAGCGGGTGCATTCACTCTGGCCTCGACGCACCTGCTCGCCTTGAAGATCTACGGCGCGAACACGCCCTCCGTTCGCAACGCGTCCATGGGATTTGACGAAGCCACGCTCGAGCCGACCTACCGGCTGCTAACTGGTCTTCCGGGAAAATCGGCTGGACTCGATATCGCGTCGCGGCTGGGGATGCCGCGCGCGATCGTCGAGCGGGCGCGGGCTTCGCTCAGCGATCGCGATCGGGATATGAGCCGTCTGATTGACGAGCTGCACCGGCGCGTGGAGGAGCTTGCCGCAATCGAGGACGCCCTCAAAGAGCAGAAGGCCGCGGCCGCGGCTCTCGCCCGGGAATATGCGGCCGAATCGGCCCGGAACGAAGCGGCAAAGATGAAAGATCTCGACCGCCGCTGCGACGAGGCGATCAAGCGTTTCGAGGCACAAGCCATGGACGCCATCGGGCGCATCAAGACGCCCGAACAGGCCGCCCGCATGGTCTCGAAGGCGAAGCGGGAACTTCAGGAACAATTCGAAGCTGCGGTTAGCCCCGAGAGTCCGCGAGCGTCGGATCGTCCGAAGATCGAAGAGGGCGCGCGCGTGCGGTTGAAGGGAGTGCGCGAACCGGCACGCGTCCGGCGCGTGCTCGCGGGCGGAAGGCTCGAAGTGGAAGCGGGATTTCTTAAGATGCAGCTTTCCGTCGACGAGGTGCTCGAAGTGTTGCCGGAAGCGGCGGCCACGGGCGGGCTTCCTAAGAACGTATCGTTCCGCCCCGCGCCCCAGCTCAATCCGCTGACGCAGGAGATCAATCTGATCGGCGAGCGCGCCGAGGCGGCATGCGACCGCGTGGAGAAATTTCTGGACGACGCCGTGATGGCGACGGCGTCCCGCGTGCGGATTGTGCACGGCCATGGAATGGGCATCCTGAAGAAAGCTGTCCATGAGTTGCTCGCCCGCAGCCCGCACGTGCAAAAGTACTACCCGGCGGGCCAGAGCGAAGGCGGCGCCGGTGCGACGATCGTGGAGCTGAAGGAGTAAGAAGCATGGTTCACCTGGGAAATCACCTCAAGATGATGCTTCATCGCGGCCTGCGCGGGCGGGCGCGGGAGTTCTACCACGGATTGCTCGAATGCAAGGTTCTCGAGAGTCCGATGCCCGATCTTGACTTGTATGAGTTCGCCGATGGTGTCGTTCTCGGCCTGTTCATAGTGGACAACCCAGGAGCGGCTCTTTCGGAAACGGATCATCTGAAGGCGGCGTGGCTTGAGATCAAGGTTGACGATCCGGCGGCATGGAAGGCCAGGCTCGAAGCATTCGGAGTGCGGAAGGTTGCGTTCCCCGATCCCTCTCGCTTCTTCTTTCATGCGCCCGGCGGCCAGGTCTTCAGACTCGCTCCGATCGATGGCGGTCTTTAGCCCGAAGTTCTCACTACTAAAACCCTGAAACGGCTTGTTTTGATGAAGTTATCCCCGTTTCAGGTCTATTGTGTAGGCATGTAAATAGTTGCTGTCATATTGACAAACTCTGCTTTGTATGATATAGTTGTAAGCAT
>SXGT01943268.1_pt1 | contig 35956 bp, 22 predicted proteins | sample 3176221 | NCBI WGS metagenome assembly SXGT01 (sample SAMN11356862, study PRJNA531348) | freshwater metagenome | isolation source: freshwater sample F1-120 | place: China: Fuxian Lake, Yuxi | collected 2017-12-25 | reverse complement strand
TGAAACGGCGCCACGAGCGCCCCGACCGTGACGCGCGAGCGGCCGATGCGACCGCTGATCGGCGCCTTGATCGTGGCGCGATCGAGCGCGATCTGCGCCTGCGCCAGCAGCGCCTTGGCGACTGTAACATCGGCGCGCGCGAGGCGCACGGAGCCGCTGGCGTCGTCTTTGTCTTGGTGGCTCACCGCGTTCTGCCCGGCGAGCGTATCGTAGCGGCGCGCGCGCGAGCCGGCGATGGCGACCGCAGCCTGGGCGCGCTCCAGCGCGGCGGCGGCGCTGTCGACCGCAGCCTGGTAGGTGGTCGGGTCGATCTCGTAGAGGACGTCGCCGGCCTTGACCTCGCTGCCTTCATGAAAGACGCGCTTCCGGAGGATGCCGCCGACCTCGGGCCGCACCTCGGCGATGAGGAGCGGCGCGGTGCGCCCGGGCAGCTCGGTCGTGAGCGTCACGCGCTCGGGCTTGACGACGATGACCCCGACCTCGGGCGGCGGCGGGGCGCCCCCTGGCCCACCGGGCCCGCCCGGTCCGTGACCACCACCTCCTCCCCCACCTGCCCCGCCTGGCCCCTCGCCGCCACCGTTGCATCCCGCGACAAATCCCGCGAGCAGCACGGCCACGACCTCGACGAACTTGCGAAACGTCACCACACACCCTCCGCGGTCACGCCGCCTCCGCCCTCATCACGTGACAGGCGACCCCTGCGCGACACCCCTCCTAGACCGCGCGCGCGCTTGGCTCAATGGGAATACGCCGGCAGCCTCGCTCCGGGGTCCGATGCGGACCCCACGAGAGGCCTTCGCGAACGAAAATGGGAATACGCGGGCAGCCTCGCTCCGGGGTCCGATGCGGACCCCACGCGAGGCCTTCGCGAACGAAAAGCGCGCGCGGAATCGGACCCGACAGCGCTTCGTTGGGGCCGACCATGCGACGCATCTTGCTCATCGCCGGGGGCGCGCTCCTCGCGCTCCTCGGCCTCTCCGTCCTGCTCCGGCTCCCGGTCGAGGCTGTCGCCGACCACGTCTACCCGTCGGTCGCGGCGGTCCCGGCGCGCGCCGTCGTCATCGTCCCGGGCGCCGGTCTTCGCCCGAACGGGACGCCCCGCGATGTGCTCGCCGCGCGCCTCGACTGCGCCATCGAGGCATGGCGTAGCGGGAAAGCGACGCGCATCCTCGTCTCCGGCGACCACGGCCGCGCGGACTACGACGAGCCCAACGCGATGCGCCGCTACCTTCTCGCGCGCGGGATCCCCGACGCGGTCGTCTTCATGGACCACGCGGGGTTCCGGACGCGCGATACGATGGAGCGGGCGGCGCGCGTCTTCGAGGTCGAGAGCGCCATCGTCTGCACGCAGGCCCTGCACGCGCCGCGCTCCGTCTACTTAGCGCTCGACGCGGGGATCGATGCGGTCGGGGCGGTCGCGCAGGGCGACGCCTGGCTGGGATTCGGCCAGCATCTCCGCGAGCACATCGCGATCGACGCCGCGGTCCTCGACGCCGCCGTCGGTACCGAGCCGGCGGTCTTGGGCCGGCGGATTCCGATCGCGGGCGACAGCCGCCTGAGTCATGATGACGCCGCGGAACGCAGCGCGTTCGAACCGATCCACCGGCGCTGATGCCCTACCCCTCGAGGTTCCATGCGCACGATCTCCGCTTGCTTGTTGTTCGTGTCCGGTCTCGCCTGCGCGAGCGCCGCGCGCGCCGACCCTTGCCGCGACCTCTCGGGCCTCTCCACGAGGGCGGACGCCGAGGCGTGCGTCGACGCCTTCATCGCCGATCCCGCCGCGCCGCCCGATCTCGGCGCCGGTGGCAGCAACGTGCTCGGGGTCAACCACCGGCTCGGCGACCTCTCGTTCATTCTTGCATTTGGACGCAAACCTAACGCCGCCGATCCCGACGCGCTGCGCATGCGTACCCACCTCGAGCTCGCGCTGCGGATCCTGCGCGCGCGCTCGGCCACCGCGCCGGCGCTCGCGCCACGGCGGGCGCTGATCCTCGAGCACCTCGCGACCTACCGCGACAAAGGCGCCGTGCCTGAGAACGCTCACGTCGGCCGCCGCAACCCGGTCTTCATCGACGACGCCGGACGCATCTGCGCCGTCGGCTACCTCATCGAACAGACCGCCGGGCGCGAGCTCGCGGAGGCCGTCGCCGAGCGCTTCCGCTATGCCTACATCGGCCAGATGCAGCTGCCCGCGCTCGCCGCGTGGGTCGCCGACTCGGGCCTCAGCGCCGCCGAGCTTGCGCTGATCCAGCCGGCCTACTCCTTGCCCACCATCGAGTCGCAGTGGACGACGTTCGTCGGACCGTTGCGCCTACGGATCCGCGCGCCCGACGGCCCGTTCACGGTGGTCGACGAATGGAAGCGCACGACCCGCGGCGCCTGGAAGCGCGGTCACATGGACGGCCACTGGGAGCGGCGCGACGCGGACGGCGCGGTGATCGGCGCGGGGGACTTCGTGGCCGGGCGCGGGACGTGGCGCGCGGTCCACCCGGGCGGGCGCGTCGCGGCCGAGGGGACGTTCGCGAACGACGCGCCGGCGGGCGCGTGGCGGGCGTTCTATCCGAGCGGCCATCCGTCGATCGAAGGGCACTTCGCGAACGCGCTGCGCTCGGGCCGCTGGACGTATTACTTCGACGGGCCCGAGAAACCCGTCATGGCCCGCGGCGAATACCGCCACGTCGAGGTCGGCCTCTGGGAGCACTACGATCGCGAGGGGCGCCACATCGCCACCTCGGACACGCGGCGCGGATCGATCACCTGGTACGACGCGCGCGGAGAGGCGCGCGCCGCCGAGGCTGCGGCGTTCGACGACGGGAGCCATGGCGACGCGGTCGCGTGGGACCCGGAGACCAAGCGCGTAGAGCGCGCGCGCTTCGATCTCTTTCGGGCCGGACAGGATCTGCGCATGGATCTCGCGCACGCGTTCGGCGAGGTCGAGGTCGACTTCGATGGCGCCGGCCACCTGACCGGACTCGTCGTGCGCGAGTCGGGCGGCCAGACGATCGCCGTCGCGTTCGCCAGCGTCGGCGGGCGCACGGATGCGGTCGCGGCGTGGAGCCACAAGCCGGCCCCGAGCCCCGAGGACGCGATCATCGCCACGCCGATCACGCCCGACGCGGGCGTCATGCTCGCCGCCAGCCCGCTCGTCACGCACCTCGAGCAGGCGGCGCGACGCGCGAACGGAAAGCCCAGGTTCGCGACCGCACGGAAGATCCTGAAGGCGATCGACGCCTTCCTGGTGGCGCTCGACAAGGCCCCGCGCGGGGCCGACACGACACGCCCGCCGGCGCCCGCGGCGCGCGCCTTTGCGCCGCTGTTTCCGGCGCGCGCCCCGCACCCCGCGCTCGTCCAGGCGTGTCCGGACGGCGAGACGACGGGCGGCCCCTCCCGCTGCATCGCGGAGCCCTGGGCCGCGCTGACCGATCCCGCGGCGCAGATCCAAGCCGCGGTGCTCCACACGCCGACGATGGTCACGAGCGGGACGAACTTCGTGCACCTCGACGCGATCGCGGGCGCGATGATGGCCTTCATGCCGGATCGCGTGCCCGAGTCGTACGACCCGGAATACGCGCTGCCGGCGTGGTGGACCATGCCGGCGTTTCAAGAGCGCGAGAACGAGGAGCGCAACCTCTTCGGCCAGTACTCGAGCTCGCACGCGCCGATGCTCGGCTTGCGCTGAGGCGAGCGCGCGCGATCAACGCGCCGGCAGACCGGGCAACGTCACCAGGGCTCGTTCGAGGCGCGCGTCAGTCTCGACGACGAGGCCGCCCTTGCGGGTGGCGCAGGACGCTCCGGCCGTCATGGTGCCGTAGAGGTGGAGGGGGGCGACGTTGTCGGCGACGACGTCGTTCTCGGCGAAGAGGTAGCCCGAGAAACGGAAGGTCGTGCCGAACGTCGGGTCCCCGAATTGGATGTTGCCGCTGCCCTCGGCCGCGCTGGAGGGGCTGCTCACGCCGAACGCGTCGGGATAGTCCTCGGCACGCTCGAGGGCCACGAACGCGACGGCGTCCTTTTCGAGGTCCTCGTAGAGGACGTTGTCGCGGATGAAGATGTTGCCTCGAGCGACGATGGTGATGCGCGTGCCATCGGGCTGGGCGCCGGTCGCGGTGTCGCTGGCGATGACGAATGAGAACGTGGCGCTGTGGTCGAGCCAGAGATTGCCATCGATGAGGTAGATCTTGTCGTTGCCGGCGGCCGGGATCGTGACGTTGACCGGCGCGGAATCGTAGGCCGGCGCCGCGTCGCGGTCGCCCGCGCTCGCGGGCGCTTCGTTAGTGGCCGCGAACAGGTCTGCCAAGAAGAAATCGTGGCGCGTCGTGCCGCGGACTTCGGCCCGGTCCGGATCCATGCGGAAGAGCGAGCGCGGATCGCGAGCGGCCGCCGCGTAGGTGCCGTCGTCGCCGCTCGGAGCGAGCGCCAGCGCGCCGCCACCGCCGAAGAGAAATCCCGCATCGGGGTCCGCCGCGGGCAGGCCGAAGTCTTGCGGCCGCACGAGGATCACGTCGGGTCCGCCTTGGTAGAGCGGCACGGGGGGCCCCGGGAAATACGGCGCGCTGTCGCGCATAGGGCATTCCTCGTAACTCGAGAGCATCGTCGACAGCAGCTCGGTGAGCGAGGTCGGCTCCGGCACGAACGCGTGGGCCGGGGCCTGGGTCGAGGCGATCGCGAGCATGACGGCGAGGAGCAAACGCATTGCGGTCTCCGGTCGCGCGCCGTGACGTGGCGTGCCGACAGATCGCCCTTCATGACCGGCTACCGGCCCGTCGAACTATTTTCGTCGCGGTGACGGCGTGAGGATCGAGCGTTGACAGGCGTGTCCGCCGCCCGGTAGAGGAGTCTGCCCTCAAGACAGGGCCAGTCGTCGACTGGTCTCTCACCTCAGCCGGACGTCTCGTTTCGGAGGTCTCACGATGAATCTGCGCCAACTCGTTCTCGGTCTCGCGTTTGTTGCAAGCGGCTCCCTAGTCGCGTCCGCTCACGCGGGCGGCGTGCCGGACTTCCTGAAGATCGTCGACACCGGCTTCTCCGAGTTCGACGGGGTCTTTGGCCGTGCGCGCGATCTCCAGGGCACCGTCAAGGGCGAGTACGACACCATCATCGGCGCGCGCGCCAACGTGAACACCGCGCTCGGCATGACGCCCGAGAAGACGCTCAAGGAGGCGCTCGAGGACCTCAAGGCCAAGGCCGAGGGCAAGATCCAGCTCGTCATGGACGGGAGGATCCCCCGGCTGCAGGCCAAGGAGGCCATGCCCGAGAACATCCAGAAGGGCATCGACGCCGTGAACGGGCTCGCCGACCAGAGCGCGAAGACGCAGGAGGCAGCCGACAAGCTCCAGCCGCAGACCGAGGCGCTGGTCGAGGAGAGCAAGGGCTTCCCGGCCAAGGTGCCGGGGCTCGTCAAGAACCCGTTCGAGGTCGGCAAGAAGGCCAAGATCGTGAACAACGACTGCAAGGCCGTTGCGCAGCTGCCGGAGCGGGTCAACGGCCTTCGCTCTGAGGCGCAGGGCACGGCGACCGACATCGCGACGGTCTTCGCCGAAGCGAAGTAGTCAGGCGCCCTCGACGTTTCCGTCTCCCGGGTCGGGAGGTTTTCCTCCCGGGTCGGGAGATTTTCCTACCGGGTCGCGATTCAACCCCGAAGTCCTCGACCCCGGACACGCTTGCCAGCGCATTCGTCCGGCGGTAAACATCGAGCGCAGCCCGCCCCAGCCCCGCTTCCGGCGCCTCGACGAGAGGTTTCGTCATACCGGCGCCCAGGCTGGCGCAGCGCCGCTGAGAATGCAGCGCGTTCAAGTCGTTCGTCGCCTCAGGAGGCCAGTCCATGGAGTCGAGGTCCCGGATCCTGTTTGCCATCACGAGCGTCGCGTCGATCGCGGCCCTCGATGCCTCTGGTGCGCGTGCGCAGGTGCCGCCGCCGGACACCGACTTCGTGGTCGAGCAATTCGAGCCGCTCCCGAACCAGGGCGCGAACATCTTGAACGTCGGCAAGAGCGACGTCATCCCGCACCTGCGGCCGTCGTTTGGTCTCGTGTTCCACTTCGCGGACGACCCATTCCAGATCGTCCTCAAGAGCGACGAAGACAAGATCAGGCAGCGCGTGGTCGACTATTCGGTCAAGGCCGAGGTCTGGGCCTCAATCGGCTTCTTCGACTATGTCGACATCGGCCTGGTGATGCCGCTCGTCATCAGCCAGAAGGCTGGCGAGGTCGTCACGGCAGGCAACCAGAGCTTCGACTCGTTCGCGCTCGGCGACCTGCGGATCATCCCGAAGGTGCGCATCCTGAACCCGGACGACATGTCGGGCTTTGGCCTGGCCTTCATGCTGCCGATGTTCCTGCCGACGGGTGACACGGGCAGCTACAATTCGTACGGGACGTTCCGAATCGAGCCACGCCTCGTGCTCGACTACCACAACTCGGGCTTCGTCGTGGCCGCGAACGTCGCCTTCCAGCCCAAGGGCAAGCGCCAGGTGCTCAACTTCCAGGTCGACGACTCGATCAAGTGGGGCCTGGGGATCGAGATCCCGATCGTCGCGGACCGGCTCGCGTTGATCGGGTCGCTCTACGGAACCGCCGAGGTTGGGGTCGACGCGAGCATGAGCGACGCGCGCAACATGCCGGTGGAGGTCCTGGGCGGCGTGCAATGGTGGTTCCTCGAGGACTGGGTGGGCAGCATCGGCGCCGGCAGCGGCCTGACCAGCGGCGTCGGCGCGCCGGACTTTCGCGCCTTCCTGGCGATCGGCTACACGCCGCGCGCTCCCAATGATCCGGACGGAGACGGGATCATCAAGGACGACAAGTGCCCCAACGATCCGGAGGACAAGGACGGCTTCGAGGATCTCGATGGCTGCCCCGACCCGGACAACGACAAAGACGGTGTCCCCGACCTGTCCGATGGCACGAAGGACGGGACCGGATATGGCGCCTGCCGCAACGATCCGGAGGACAAGGACGGCTTCCAGGACCAGGACGGCTGCCCCGATCCCGACAACGACAACGATGGCATCCTCGACGTGTCCGACGGCGTCCAGGACGGGTCTGGGTTCGGCGCGTGCCGCGACGATCCGGAAGACATGGATCTCTTCCAGGACCAGGACGGCTGCTCGGATCCCGACAACGACAAGGACGGCATCTTGGACATGGTCGACGGCGACAAGGATGCCACCGGCTTTGGCAAGTGCCGCAACGACCCCGAGACCGTGAACCAGTACCAGGATGAGGACGGCTGCCCGGACACCGCGCCGCTCGTCGTTCTCACCAACACGGGCATCGAGATCCTCGACAAGGTCTACTTCGACTTCAACAAGTCGACGATCCAGGAGCGCAGCTACGCGTTGCTCGACGAGGTCGTGCGGGTTCTCGACACCAACCCGCAGCTCACCCTCGTCCGGATCGAAGGCCACACGGACAAGATCGGTACGCGCGCCTACAACGTGGGGCTGTCCGATCGGCGTGCCAAGGCCGTCCTGAAGTACCTCGTGTCCAAGGGCACCGACGGCAAGCGCGTGAGCATCGATCCGAAGCGCCTGGCCGCCAAGGGTTACGGCTTCGACTTCCCAATCGCGCCGAACACCACGCAGGATGGCCGCGACCTCAATCGCCGCGTCGAGTTCAACATCATCGAGATCGACGGCAAGCCCAACACGAACCAGGTCATCCGCACCAAGCCGAAGTGAGGCAAGGGACCGCTACGCTCGGGGGGCCGCAGGTTCCCCGGCGTAGCGTCCGTTCGTGTGCGAGACAGGGGTACTGAGCCCAGCGCCCCGCGAGTCCTGTCAGAGATACGAGGGCGACACGGTGACCCAGTCGACCGCGTTGTCGTCGCTGTCGAACCCGGCGCGCGCGCGGGTCAGGGCCATGCCGCTGTTCGCTTTCGGGGCGGCCACGGGGTGGCCTTCGCCGTGCGCGGTCTCGGTGGCGGCGAACGTTCCGTACGCGAGCGCGTCCGCAACCACGGTCTTCGAGGGAACGCTGAAGCACGCATTGTCGGTCGCAGCGCAGGCATGCGCGGCGAGCTGGAGCGAGTCGGGCCCGTTCTGCATGTCGCAGTTGAGGATGAGGTCCGCGGCCGCGCGGAGCGAGGCGGAGGTCGCCTTCGTGTGGACGACGAGGAAGCGCCCGTCGGCGGGGATCGTACCGGCGAGACGGCAGCCCAGGTAGCGCGCGCCGCCGGCCCCGTTGAGACCGTCGAGCGTGTAGAGGCCGAGGTCGGTCCCTGGGGGACCCACGAGTTCGTAGTAGACGTTGGTGTCGGCGCCGACAGAATCGTAGACGACCTCATTGAGTAGCACGCGGGTGTCGGAGGCGGGCCGCGGCGTGGGGGTCGGCTCGGTCGGCTCGGTCGGCTCGGTCGGCTCGGTCGGCTCGGTCGGCTCGGTCGGCTCGGTCGGCTCGGTCGGCTCGGTCGGCTCGGTCGGGAGCAGCACGTCGAGGACCGCGTTCGTGATGGCGTCGACGAGCTTGCCCTGAAGGTCCGCGATGACGCCGTCGAAGCTGCTCGTCCGGTGCTTGACGAGGAAGTCCACAAAGCCGTTCACCGGCCACCCGTAGTACGCCAGCAACGCCTTGGTCTTTGCGGCGATGATGCGCCCGAGCCACGCCTCGGCCGACGCAAGCGGGTCCGGTGAGAACGCGAGCGCGATGAGTTCGTCGATCGCCGCGTCGGAGTCCGCGAGCATCTTGTCGGCAGCGGCCGCGAGCTCACGCACCGTCTTCAGCGCCGCATCGATGGCGGAATTGAGCTCGGCCGCGAGCGTCCGAATCTTGGTCAAGATGACGATCTGCGCCTGGTTGTTCCCGAGGATCTGACGCATGACGCCGACGCGCCACACCGCCGCATCGAGCTCGGGGGACGCACCGGCCGGACGCTGCGCCAGGGCGTCAATGGCCGGCGGCGAACCCTGTAGGAGGACGATGAGCTCCGCCTTGGCGGCCTTGAGCGGCACGAGCTCGACGCGAAGGGCATCGCGCCGCGCCAGGTAGTCGCGACGTTTCGCTTCGAGCGCGTCCCGGTCCGCGCGGGCGCGCGTGAGGCTCCCCTGCAAACTCGTGAGGGTCTGATCATCCGAGATGGCAGCTGCGACGCTCGCGGCCGTGACGATCCACGCGACGGGGAAGAAGAACCCGAAGATCCCGCTGATGACCGCGCTCGCCTGCTTGGCCTCGAGGTTGGATTTGATCTGGCGCTTGCGCGACTCGATCTGGGACACGAGGCTGTTCACCTCGCTGAGCTTCTTCGCCGAGTCGCTCTCGAGCTTGGCGATGTCCGCCTCGAGCTGGCGAATCTTGGACTCGGTGGCTGCGATCGCCTACCCGAGGGCGGTCTCCACCTGGGCGAGCTCGGCCGGCACCAAGAAGCCCGCATCGGCACCGTCCGCCTTCCCGGCGGTGGGCGCGCGGAAATGGACCGCCGACGCACGCTCCGCACTCCGGTCCGACGTGTCGCCTGGAACGACGTCGCAGGCCCCCACCGAGAACGACACCAATAGAAGAACGCCAACGAGGCGACGAGCTTTCATGATCCAGCCTTCCTTCGGTCGATGAATCGACGCGTCATGTCTGACGACCGAGCCACGCTAGACACTCCCGATGCGGCCACCAAGATGAATTTAGTAACACGTTCCATGTTCGCGCGCGGTTGACACGCCGCGCTCCGGAGGACATACGCTCAAGCGCGATTTGGACGCATGCCGAGCTCACGACGTAACGCGGTTCGCTCCCGGCTGAGGCCGAACGGCGGTTGACCACGCGGGTGGCCAGGGTCTCGTTCACGCCAAACCAGCGCCCCCAAAACTCAAACTCGAGGCACCCATGAAGCTCCATCACGCGCTCTGCGCGGCCGTCGCCGCGTGGAGCGTCGCGGCGTGTACCGACCCCGCGACCACCCAGCCGACCAGCACGAACCCGACCCAAGGCGACATCAGCGACGGCAACGAGACCGCGGCCGACACCATCCCGTCGGAAGTCCAGGCGGAGATCGAATCCGAGGTCGGAACCGAGACCACCGTCTGCACGCCGGGCTGCACCGAGGTCGGCGCCACCCAATGCGACAACAACGGCGTCCAGACCTGCGCCGATCCCGATGGTGACGGCTGCTACGACTGGAGCGCCGCCGTCGACTGCGGCGCGCTGACCTGCTCCGCGGGCCATTGCGCCGTGACCTGCACGGCGGAGTGCACGGTCGCCGGCGCCCGCCAATGCGACGGCAATGACGTCGAGACCTGCGCCGACCTCAACCAGGACGGCTGCCTCGAGTGGGCCACGCCGACCGCCTGCGGGAGCGGCACCACCTGCTCGAACGGCAACTGCGCCATCGACTGCACCGCCGAGTGCACGGTCGTCGGCGCGCGCCAGTGCGCACCCGGTGACGGCACGCAATCCTGCGCCGACCACGACCAGGACGGCTGCCTCGACTGGGGCGACGTCACGCCGTGCCCAGCGGACGAGACGTGCTCGAACGGAACGTGTGCATCGACATGCAACGATGAGTGCTCAGTCGCCGGCGCGCGTGGGTGCGGCGGGCCCGCCTCGGTCAAGACCTGCGGCGACACGAACGCCGATGGCTGCCTCGAATGGGGGACGGCCGTCGCATGCAACGGCGATGAAATCTGCTCGAACGGCCACTGCGCGACCAACTGCAGCGACGAGTGCACGACCCTCGGCGGGTTCCAGTGCTCGGGCAGCGAGGCCACCCAGGAGTGCGGCGACTACAACCAGGACGGCTGCCTCGAGTGGGGGACGCCCGTCGCGTGTGGGGTCGGATCGGGCTGCTCGGGTGGGCGCTGCGCGACGACGTGCACGGACGAGTGCACCGTTCTCGACCGCACGCAGTGCGCCGGCGGCGCCGCAGCGGCGATCCAGACCTGCGGCAATTTCGACGGCGATGCGTGCTTCGAATGGGGCACCGCGATCCCGTGCGACCCGGGCGAGAAATGCTCGAACGGCACGTGCGCGGTCGACTGCAGCGATGCCTGCCCGGCGGCCGGCAACGTCCAGTGCAACCTCGCCAAGACAGGGCTGCAGACGTGCGGCGACTACAACCAGGACGGCTGCATCGAGTGGGGCACCGCGACGCCCTGCGGCGGTACGATGATCTGCGTCAGCGGCAAGTGCGAAGCACAGGCCCCGCCGGGGACGGTCGTCCTCAGCGAGCTCCTCTATAATGATGCCGGCGCCGACGACAGCGCCTTCGTCGAGCTCTACGGCGAGCCGGGGATGGACCTCGCAGGCTTCAAGCTGGTCGGCGTCAACGGCGCCAACGGCCAGGACTACAACGCCATCACGCTCTCGGGCGCGCTCGACTCGGCCGGGTACTTCTTGGTCGTCCTCACCGGATCGGCCACGACGCTGCTCGACGTCGCCGACCTCGTCGACGCCAAGGCCGACTTCCAGAACGGTCCCGACAACGTCCAGCTGCGCTGGGGCACGACGGTCGTCGACGCGGTCGGTTACGGCACGTTCGGGACCAAGACGTTCGCCGGCGAGGGCGCGGCCGCCGCCGATCCGGGCGAGGGTAAGTCCCTCGGGCGCGACGCCGACGCGACCGACACGAACCACAACGACGTCGACTTCGCCGGCTTCGCGGCCTGGACACCGGCGGCCGCGAACGTGGTCGTCGACCCCAACACCGCACCGACGGCCAAGCTGACCTGCCCGAGCGGCGCCAAGACCGGCGTTCAGCTGTCTTTCGAGGCGGCCGGCTCGAGCGACCCGGACGGCACGATCCAGACCTACGCATTTTCCTTCGGCGACGGTGGCAGCCAGACCACCAGCGCCAGCTCGGCCAGCCACGCGTACGCCACGCCGGGAACGAAGACCGTCACCCTGACCGTCACCGATGACGACGGCGCGACCGACAGCGACACGTGCTCGGTGACCAGCAGCGACGCGAACGCGCCGACCGTCGTCTTCGTGAAGCCGATCGAGGATCTCGTCGTGACGCAAGGCGCGACGGTCGCCGTGACCGCCGACGCGACCGCGACCGCGGGCCGCAGCATCGCCCAGGTCGAGCTCTTGGCGGACGGCGCCATCGTCGGCGCGGCCGACACGATCGTGCCGTTCACCTTCTCGTTCACGGTGCCGGCCGCTCAGGCGACCGGGAGCACCGTCCAGCTCGTCCTGCGCGCGACCGACGACCAAGGCAGCGTCGGGGTCTCGATTGCCCGCGTGCTGTCGGTCGAGAACAACAAGCCGGTCGCGTCGTTCAGCGCCATCGTGACCGGCACGCTCAAGGCCACGGTCGATGCCAGTGGCTCCAGCGACACCGAGACGGCGGCCGCCGCACTTCTGGTCCGCTGGGACTGGGAGAACGACGGGACCTGGGACACGGATTTCGGCACGACCAAGACGGCGACCCACACCTACGCGGCCGACGGGGCCTACGTCATCGCCATGGAGGTCAAGGACGCGGTCGGGCAGGTGACGAAAGCGACGCGCACGATCAACTTCGCGAGCGTCCTCGACGTCTCGGGCGAGGTGACCTCGACCGTCTGGTACGGCACGGTCAACATCACCGGCGACACGCACGTCGCGGCCGGGCAGACGCTGACCATCGCGAGCGGCACGACCGTCGTCTTCGTCGAGGTCGACCAGAACCACGACGGCTTCGGCGACTACGATCTGATCATCGACGGCAAGCTCGACGTGCAGGGCACGGCGGCCGATCCGGTCATCTTCACGGTGCTGCCGACGGGCGGCGGCGCCAAGGACGCGAAGAGCTGGAACAGCATCATCCTCAATAGCGGCGCGGGTGCGAGCACCATCGCCCACGCCGTCATCGAGTACGCGACGGTCGGCCTCACGCTGAAGGCGCCGGCCACCGTGAGCGACACGGAGCTCCGCTCGAACGGCACGGGCCTCGTCATGACCAGCATCACCGGCAAGCCGACGCTCACGAACGTGAACGTGCACGACTCGACGGGCGATGGCATCTCGGGCACGAGCAGCGCCTTCACGGCGACGAACCTCACGAGCAGCAAGAACGGTTGGCGAGGTGTCTTCTTGACCGGCGGCACGGGCAGCACGGTCACCGGCTGCACCGTTTCGCAGAACGCGTTGCACGGCTGGGAGCTCAACGGCGCCAGCGTCGACATCGACGAATGCGACATCGAGAGCAACGGCAAGGTCGGGGTCTACTACCGCGAGGCCGCCGCCGGGAAGCTGAAGCACTCGCAGGTCAAGTACAATGGCCAAGAAGGCGTGCGCGCGCTCGGCGCGTCCGCAACCGGACCGACCCCGACCATCGAGTGGAACAACATCTTTGGCAACGCCGCGAACGGCAGCTTGGTCGTCGCCTCGGTCGGCCTCACCGTCGCGACCACGGCCGGGTACTACGGGACCTCCGCGAGCAACAGCTGGTCGCCTCCGTCGGGCGCCACCATCGAAGCCTTCCTGGCGAGCTACAGCGAGTACGACAGCAACTACGTCGAAGGCAGCGTCCTCGCGAACAGCGGGGCGACCCTCGCGAATTTCGCGGCGAACACGGCCGCCACCTGGTTCGTGCCGGCCACGACGGCGACCTCCCTCAAGGCGCAGGTCGTCGACGGTCACTCGTCCTCCTATTACGGGACGATCAGCGTGACCTCGGCCGCGCACATCAGCGCCTCGGCGCGCAACCAACTGACGGTGGTCACGAACGGCGGAACGCTGCTCGCGCGCCACAACTACTTCGGCACCTGGCCGGACGTCGTGTCGGTGGTCGCCTATAGCGCACCCGGCCGCCTCGATCTCTCCGGCTTCGCGCGCACCGCATTCGATGCGAGCTGGTCGCTCGGCGACGTCCATGGCGCCGAGACGGTGACGACCGCCACGACCTGGGACAGCGACGTCTTCGTCTCGGGCGACGTCACGATCGGCGCGGGCGGCACGCTCACCATCGCGCCCGGCGTGACGGTCACATTTGTTCCGACGGACAAGGATGCGGACGCGATCGGCGACTGGCGCATCGATCGCGCGGCGGGCGCTCTGAGCGCGGTCGGGACGGCGGAGAGACGCATCACCTTCACCTCGCTCGGAGCGGTCCCCGTCGGGGGCGCCTATGGCGGCATCGTCGGCTCGGGAACCGGAACGTCGACGATCACGTACGCCAAGATCCAGAGCGCACGTGACGCCATCAGCCAGACGGCCGGCGCGACGGTCCTCACGCAGGTGGATACCGTCGACAACGCGCGCAACGGCCTGCGTGTGACGGCCGGGACGATCAGCTGGGACCACGGCACCGTCAGCGGCAACGGCCAGGAAGGCATCTACGCGTCGACGCCCGCGGCGACGCTCTACGACCACCTGACCGTCGACAACAACGCGGCCTTCGGCCTGCGGATCCAGGGGACCACCACGAAGGGCACGCTGCGCAACAGCACCATCACCCACAACACGCTGGGCGGCGTCTGGCTCGTCAACGCGGCGCTCGACGTAACCTCCAACCACTTGAAATACAATGGTTATGGACTCTACATCGAAGGCACCAGCTCGGGCGCGGTGACGCTCAACGACGTCCTCTACAACGAGCGCGACGGCGTCTTCGCGTGCTTCAATTCGAGCGGCGGCCCAACGAGCACCGTCAAGTCGAACAACCTCTACGGCAACGCGACCGTCGACGGCAGCTACTTGGAAACGGTGAGTGTCTCCGTCTCGACCACGGCCGCCTACTACGGCACGTCCTCGAGCGCGACGACCTACAGCACGGGCGGTCCGCTGGTCGCGTTCGTCAAGGCCACCTACAGCGAGTACGACAGCAACTACGTCGAAGGCGGCCTCTACGCGAGCAACGGGTCCCAGCTCGTGAGCTGGTCCGCGGCCGCCACCGGCTGGTACGACCTGCGCGCGGTCGCGACGACGAGCATCATGGCCAAGGTCGTCGACGGGCACTCGTCGTCCTACTACGGCGCGGCGAGCGCGAGCCGCGTCTTGTACGTCACGCAGGCGACCGCGCCGGCGCGCTTCGTCGAGATGGCCGCGGTCCTCCAGAGCGGCAGCATCGACGCGACCGCCAACTACTGGGGCACCTTCCCGGACGTTCCCAGTCGCGTCGTCGAGGCCGAGAACGGCACCATCAACTACACCGGCTTCAAGAGCGTGCCGGTCGCCGGGACCGGGCCGCAATAGGGCTTGCGGTGCGCTTCGCGTGCGGTCCTGAGTGGCCGCACGCGGGGCACGCGTGTGACGGGGCTCTGTTAGTTCCCGGCGTTCCGGCGCGCTGTGACCATCGCCGCGAGGGTCCCTACGCTCGACTCCGGTAGCGGCATCCCGGCCTGCGCGAGGCGCACCTTCAACGCCGCGACGAAGGCTTCGAGCGCGTCTGATCCGAGCGTCATCGCGACCGCCCCGATGCGCCCAAGCGTCTCGTCCGCGCTCGCGCCCTGCAAGACGCCGAGGTGATCGAAGAACCAGTCACGCGACAGCGCGCCGACCAGCGCCAAGAGGGTACCCCGAAGGCGCGGCGCGAGCGCCGGTTGTTCGAGCAGCATCAGCGCGCGCGCGTCGAGCGTCGCGCTCCCCGCTGCCGCCAACGGCACGATCGCCGCGGCCACGGACACCGCGAGATCGGCGCGTCCGCTCGCGGCGTGCTCGAAGACGATCGGCCACAGCGCCGTCGCCCCGAGCACCTTGGTCTGCCGCTGGATCTCCAGCCCGAGCTGCGCCTCTTGGGGCACCACGCTCGCAAGCAACGCCGCGACGGCGGCCGCCAACTCCGCACGGTACGCGCTGGCGTCCACGGCCCGCGCAAACGCCAGCGCCCACGTCTCAGGATTCTGCGCCGCATCGACATCCTGCACCGGTACGCTGCCACCGGCCGCGTCGCGCAGAATCGGCAGGAGCTGCGCGCGCTCGACACTCAGCCCATCAAAATCGAGGCTCATCGCTCTCTCTCCTCGTCGGCCCTGCCTAGGACTTGACCATCATGGTGCCTTCGAGGAAGGCCTGCGCCGGCATGTTCGTGGTCTGCAGCTCGGGCTCGCTTCCGGCCGTCACGCCGTGCTCGCGGTTCCCTGCGTCGTACACGTTCTCCGGGAACGCGATGAGATAGAACATCGACGGCTTGCCCAGGCGCGCGGGCTTCGCGGCCCCAGCTGTCGCGGCGCGCTGGGAGTCTGCGCCGGCCGCGCCCATGCTCGCCAGGAGCATCTTCGCGCTCTTGTAGCGATCGGCCTGCAACGCCAGGAGCTCCAGCACCTTCGCCTTGTCGCCCCCGACGATCTGCGCGTTCTTGAGCGCATCCGCCGTACTGATGAAGCCACTCACCGTGCCCGGATACGCGGGTACGGCCTTGGTCTTGTACGGTTGCATCGCCGGGTCCGCGTCCATTCCGGGCGGCACGATCGAGATCGGCGCGCCATGCGTGACCTCGGCCATCCACGCGGCCAACCCACCGTGGGCGTCCCACGCGCCCTTCAGCGTCGAGTCCATCTTGCTGTAGATGTCGCCCGCGTCAAAGGCCTTGTACACGCCCCCGATGCGCGTGAGCAGCTCGCCGGTCGCCTCTTCTTCCGGCGCGCAGATGTCCCAGTCCTTGGCCACGATCTTCCAGAACGCGTCCTTCACGTCGACCGGCTTCTGCGGGCTTCCGGCGCGGATCGCGTCCTTGATTGCTCCCGGTGCGACGGCCGCGATCTTGGCCAGGCGCGAGTCGATGAAGCTCGCCTTCTTGGTCGCCGCCTGCGGCGGGCGTCCGGTCGCCACGCCACCCGCGTCTTCCTCGGCCCACACCGACTGCGCGGTCGTCATCGCGGTCTGCAGTTTGCCGATCATCGTCCCGGCCAACGCCTGGTTCGTCGCGAAGGTCGGTTGCGCCACGGCCGCGGCATCGCGCGCGACTGCGGGCAGGCCCGATAGGCACGCCTGGATCGTCGGCAGCGTCGTCGCCGAATCGGCCACCAGGAGCTGTGCCGCGCGCGTCGCCTCGAAGGCGCTGCGCGCTGCCTCCTCGGGACTCACGGCGGGGGGCGCCGTTGTCTGTCCGCCCGCGTCCGCGACCGGGGCCGGCCCACCGGGTGTCGGAGCGGGCGCCACGACGGGCGTCGCCCCCCGCGCTCCCGCGGGCGGTCCCTGGTCGGCCGGGGGTGCCGCCGACGGTGTTTCGTCGCGCTGCACGGCCTTCTTCTGCGTCGCGCCGCCCGCGTCACCGCCGCCGGGTGCTCCGCCCGTCATCTGGCTGAGGATCGGCTCGGCCGATTTGCCAGCGACGACCGCGTCCGCGACCTGATCGGCGTGCTGCTCGTAGCTGTCGCCGACCTGCCCGACTCCCCCGGACAGCGAGACACCCGCGCCCTGTTGCACGACGTGAGCGGCCTCGTGAGCGGCCGTGTGAACGTCCGGCGCGTCTGCAAACGCGACGTCGTTGCCGCTGGCGTAGGCCTCAGCCCCCATCGCTTGGTTCGCCTCCTTGGCGTCCCCGCCGACGTGCGCCTGGACGCCCGACACGTCGTGCGCCCCGAACGCGCTCTGGATCCTATCGAGGTGCGGCAGGCTCGCGCCCGACCCCGCCGTGCCGTGCTCGGCGGCGGCGTGCACCGCGCCCGGATCCTCGCCCCCGCCGGCCCGCTGCACGGCCGCGAGCGCCTTCATCTGGGTTGCATAGTCGTGGCCGCGCAGGGCCGCTTTGCGCTGAACGGCGCTTGGCGACGCGGGTCCCAACGCAGGCGACGACGACGCGGGGGTGCTGGATGGTTCCGGCGTGCGTTGAACGCTGGTGCTCTCGGTCATGGGGATCTCCGTGGCGGGAGGCGCTGGTTGGCGAAGGCGGCGGCCGTCGGGGTGGGAGTCTTCTCGCCGTGCGCGTCAGACGACCGGCGAGCGGACGTCGTCCGCGAGGTCAGCCACCGTGGTGCTTGGCCGCGTGGTCGTCGTGACCGGCCGCGTGGTCGTCGTGACCGGCCGCGTCGTCGTGACCGGCATGCTTGTGATAGAGCGATTGGCTGGCCATTCCCTTGAACTTCATCTCCTTCCCCGGCACTTTGGGCCCGATCTCCATCTCGACGGCTCGGATCGCCTCGACGGCGAGCTCGGAGAACTTGCCTTCCTTGAACTTGACGATCACCTCGAAGCCGACGTGCGCTCCGAGGATGTCCGGGTTGTGATGGGCATAGTCGGCCATCTTCGTCGCGATAACCCCGCTCGGGAAGACGGACGCATACCCCAACGCCCCCCGTGCGACCTCGTCCTCACGTCCCTTGCAGATCTGCCACAACGGCACGAACAGGCCGGCGATCACCCCGGCGTCGAACGCGGCCGCCGCGATCATGCCGCCGTGGCTGCTCACCTCGGCCTTGATGGTGTAGTCCGCCTTCTTCTCGCCGTTGGGGTTGAACCATTCGATGCCGCCTTGCGCGGCAAACTCCCCGAAAGTTCGCTGCACGTTTCCCGCGAATTCGAGGTGACCCGCGTTACCCGACTCCGTGCTCGTCTGCTTTTTGCCGTCGGCGCCCTTGCCGATCTTGGTGACCGAGCGATAGCCGACGCCCAACTCGGCCTCGGCCCCTTCATGCCCCTTCTCCACCCCGGCGCCGCCCACGCCCCCGATCTCCGTAGAGTATTCGACGGAGTCCTCGTCCTCGGTGCCCGCGGCGCCCAGGTTCTTGAGGATGTCGGCCTCGCGGCCCTTGCCGAAGAGGTGCGCGACCACGTAATCACCTCCGGGAACGGCCTCGATCAGACTTCGGATCGGGAGGGACATCATGTCCATGCACTCCACACCATTGGATCCCACGGCGTTGATGCCGACCCCGAGGTGCACGCCGGCGTGCCAGCTGGCGCCGTACTTGCCATACCAGCCGAGGTCGACTTCCGCCTTCGCGGCCAGGCCCGCCGTCAGCGACACGCTGCCCTCGACCTCGAGCTTGCCCGACATGCTGCGGTTGACGGAGCCCTTGATCTCCAAATCCAGATAGAGACCGATCCCTTCGGGAGGCTCGATCTTGAACGCAAAGACGCCGGTGACGCCCGAGCCCCAGGTCGGCGCCAGCCCATCGAGCAACATGCCAACCTGCGTGAAGGACGAGACCTTGTGAGGCGCGCTGCGGGGCGCTTCATAGACGTGCGACGTGCTGCTCGTCGTCCCGCCAACGGCCCAGATGTATTCGAATGGCTTGGGGACTTCGACCGGTTTGAGGGTTTGGAAGTACTTCTCACCCTTGTGACGGATCAGGCGCTCGCGCGCCAGCGTGATGGTCTTGGGCGAGTACTTCGTCGGGTGAGTGATGACCTCCTCCAGCTGGTCATCCGTCACCGCCGGAGTTCCCACGGTGGTCTCATCGACGACGACGGGACCGCCCTTCGGGTCGCCGTCGCCGGGGCCTTTCGTGGGCCCGTCGCCCTCTTTGAGCTGAACCGGCGCGAGCGCCGCTTCGCCCTGCTCGAAGCTCATGCCGCGGAGCTGTGTGCGCAGCCCGCGCGAGCCACCGGCCGATGCGGCGTCCGGTCCGGCCTGCTTGCCGTCGGCCATCTGCACGCCCTTCTGGATTGCCTTCGGTGCGGTGAACATCGCTCGAACCCCTTTGAATCTGAAGGCAATATGGATTTGAGAGGGCCACGGGCGGCGGTCGTCCGAGAGTCCGGCTGCGCATGGCCTCGGTGATCGCGCCGCGTGTGAGGTCGTCGGCGCGCACAGACACACCGCGCGTGTGCTTCGCTGCGCGGGTTTCCGGGACCGACCGTCACGTTCGAGGCGACTCTATGGAGCGTCTGTGCGTTTCACAACGAACGTCTGCGCGGTGTCAGACCCGTGTTAGGGGTAGGCCTTGGGCACGCGGCGACCTTCACGCCAGCGACGCGCGAGCGGCCCACGTAGCGGGCGCCTCGACGCCGCCTGGTGAATCGCCTACCTTGGCCGCCATGGCGCTGAACTTCGGGGGCAGGCGCTTCAAGCGCTTCGCGCATTCGCTGGGGCCCCTGCCCCGGTCACCGCGCCGAGCTCCGCTTGGCGCGGCCTTCGCGAAGAAGGACCAGGCGCTGGACAGCTCCTCGTTCGGATCCGCGGTAGGCCACGCAGAGCTGCCGGTCAGCAATGTCGTCTGGTCCGAGGTGCCAGCCGGGACCGAACACCCCTTCGAGGCCAGTGAGCGCGACCGCTACCTGGATCCGCTCGTCCTGGCGCGCGGCGGCATGGGGCGGGTGTCGACGGTGACCGACAAGCGCCTCCTCCGCGAGGTCGCGCTCAAGGAGGTGCAGCCCGACGAGCCCGACGCCGCGGGACTCGAGCGCCGGCTCGCCCAGGAGGCCTGGATCACCGCACAGCTCGAGCACCCCGGCATCGTGCCGGTCTACGACGCCGGCAAGGGGACGCGCGGGCGCCTCTTCTTCACGATGCGCTTCATTCGCGGGCACTCGTTGGCGGCGGCGCTCGCGGCGCGCGAGCTCGACGAGGCGGCCCTCCTGCGCCACTTCCTGGCCGTGTGCCAGGCGATGGGCTACGCCCACGCGCGCGGCGTCGTCCACCGCGATCTCAAGCCGGCCAACATCATGCTCGGCGCGTTCGGCGAGACGCAGATCGTCGACTGGGGCGTCGCCCGCGTCCTGGGAGGCGGTGGTGCCGACGCCGACCACCCCGCGGGCTTCGCGCACGCCGCCATTCCCGACGGGCTCGAGGCGCGGACGCAGGCCGGAGCGCGCGTCGGAACGCCCGCCTACATGAGCCCCGAGCAGGCGAACGCCGAGCCCGCCGCTCCGCTAGGCCGCGCCTCGGACGTCTGGTGCCTGGGCGCCATCCTCTTCGAGATCGTCGCCGGGCGCCCGCTCTCGGATGGGTTGACGGCGGCCGAGATCTACCGACGACTGGAGCGTGGCCCGCTCCCGCGACTCGAGGACGTGAGGCCGTCGGCGTCGCCCGAGCTCGCGGCGGTGGTCGCGCGTGCCCTGCATCTCGACCCCGCCGAGCGCTACCCAGATGCGCGACACCTCGCCGACGACATCGCCGCCTACCTCGACGGTCGCCGCGTCGACGCCTACCGCTACTCCGTCCGGGACATGGCCAAGCGCTTCGGCCGTGCCTTCCGGATCCCGCTCCTGGTGGCGGCGGCGGCGATCGTCGCGATCGCCATCGTGTTCGCACTGTCGTTTGCGCAGACGCTCGACGAGCGCGACCGGGCGCAGGCCGCCGAGACCGCCGCCGAGGCCTCGCGCGAGCGCGCGAGCGCCGCCGAGCAACACGCGACGCGCGCCTTCGACCGCGCCGAGCGCAGCTACGCGGTCCTGCTCGTGCAGCGCGCACGCGAAGCCCAGCGGCATCACGCCCAGGCCGAACCGAGCTCCTCGCGGCGCACGCCCTCTTGCGGATCCCGTCCCCCGAGGCGCGCGGCGTCCTCGCGCGCTATGGCGCCCACGCGCGTGCCGAGCGCCGCGCCGTCGACGTCGCTCCCGCCTGTACGAGCGGAGCGCTGTCCCCACGCGGGACCCATCTCCTGTGCCTCGAGCCCGACGGCACGTCCCTCTGGACGATGACCCCCGACCCACACGCGGCCTTCGCGCTCGAGCTGCGTTGGCGCGTCCCCGGCCGCTACGACGAGGCAGCGTTCATCTCGGACGCGCGCGTCTTGGTCGCCGACACCGCGTGGCACGCCAGGACCTTGCTCGACGTCGAGACCGGCGCCGAGCTGCCGCTCGCGGTCCCGATGGTCGCCGCGCGCGTGAAAGCGGCCGCTGGGGTCGTGCTCGGAGACGATGGCCTGGGCGGGCTCGTGGTCTGGCGCGAGGCCACGGCGAGCGGGATCCGCGTGGACGCACCCATGCGCGAGCCATGGGCGGTGAGCGGCGACGGCCGCGTGGCGGTGGTCTACGACGAGCAAGCGGTCCGCCCCGTGCGCATCGACCTCGCCGCCGGGACCCGCGTCGAGATGGCGACGCTGCCCTTTCGCGAGCAGGGCCCGATCAGCGTCGCACTCGATCACACGGGCGGGCACGCGGCCTTTGGCGGCACGCGCGGCGAGCTCGTGGTCGTGGCCGTCGCGGACGGCGCACTCCTTTGGCGGGAAAGCGTGACCGGGCGCGCGCTGGTCCACACGCTCTGGTCCCCCGGCGATCGTTGGCTCGCCGTGCGCGACGAGCGCGGCTGGATTTCGATTCACGACGCGCGCAACACGATTCGGCTCGATCTGCCGCGCACGGCGGCGTCGCACATGTCATGGCGCGAGCACGACGGCGGGCTCGAGCTCGTGACGTACGGCGCCGAGTTCAGCGTCTATCGCCTGCCGGCGCGACCGAGCGCGACGAGGTATCGGGCCACGACCGGGATGGCCACGCTCGCCCTGAACCCACGCGGCGACTGGGTGGCGCTCCCCGCGGGAAGCGGCGCAGTCCGCGTGCACGGCGTCGCGACCGGCGAGCTGATCGGCGAGCTGCCGGGCGATGGGCACGCCGTGGCCAAAGACGCCGCGTTCGTGCACGGCGGGGACGACGCCTTGGCGATCACCTGGCCCGGCCATTTTTCGCTCGGCGTGTGGCGACCGGGACGCGACCTCGCGACGACGACCGTCGATACCGGGGCCAATTTTCGACGCGTGATCGCGGCCGCCAACGGCGACATTCTAGCCGCGGGCTACGGGAGAGAGATGTTTCATTTCGCAGGCAGCCTCGCTTCGGGGTTCGAGGCGGACCCCCGCGAGGCCTTTGCGAAACATGTCGCAGGCAGACTCGCTTCGGGGTCCGAGGCGGACCCCAGCAAGGCCTTTGCGAAACATGTCGCAGGCCGCCTCGCTTCGGGGTCCGAGGCGGACCCACGCGAGGCCTTTGCGAAACATTTCGCAGGCAGCGCGCGGCGAGACTTCGCCTTGGGTGACGGTGGCTCCCCGATCGATGCGGTTGCGACCCCCGACGGTCGCGTGCTCGCGTGGCTCTCCTCGCGCGGCGGGATCGAGGCGGCGACCGGCGATCGCGAACGGCTCGGAGTGCCGCGGCTCGTCACCGACGCGCCGGGCGCGACACGCATCGCACTCAGCGGGGACGGGCGCCTGCTGGCGATCGCGCGACCCGGTGACGTCCGGCTCGTCGACCTCGCGAGCGGCCAGCTGATCCGATCGGTCACCGTCCCCGGTGCGCGCATATGCGAGGTGGCACTTTCGCCGCGTTCGACAGACCACGCGCAGCTCGCGGCCGGAACGATCGACGGGGAGGTGTGGCTCTGGGATGTCGCAGGGACTCTGCAGATGATCGGCGCGGGGCACACCGAGCGCGTCTCCGGCCTCGCGTTCGGACCGGACGGTGACTGGCTCCTGAGTGCCGGCTGGGATGGCGTCGCGCTGCGCTGGGATCTCCGCGGGCTCGCGACCCCGCCACACCGGCTGGTGCAACAACTCGAGCGTGCGTGGGGCCAAGGGATCGACCACGCCGTGCACGCGGATCTGCGCTGAGCACGCCGAGGGCGAGCCGGTCCGATGCGATCAACCGACGCTATGGTATCGTCGGCCTCATGCGTGCCACTGCCTGCTTTCGGCTCCCCGACGGACGAACGGCCGAGCTCGGTCACGGCGACATGATCGGCAGGCTCGAGTCCGCGGCGCTCCACCTTTCGGATCCGCGCATCTCCGAGGCACACGCCATGGTCAGCTGGCGGGGGACCGCGCTGAAGCTCTTGGCCTTGCGCGGGCGGCTCAGCGTGCAAGGGGCGCGGCTCGCGGACATCGAACTGCACCGAGGCCTGGTCGTCGAATTCGCGCGCGACTTTGCCTTGGAGGTCGTGGAGGTGCAGCTCCCGCAGCGCGTCCCGGCGCTGCGCGTCGCGGCAATGCAAGAGCGCGTGGTGAGCGGCGTCTGCTCGCTGTTCGCATCACCTGCCGCCGAGCTACGCGCGGGCCTTCATCCCGGCGCTGTGGCGCACGTGTGGGTCCGAGGCGGCACGTTCGTCTTGCGGCAGGCGGGCGCGCCGGACCAGGTCTTGGCGCACGGTGACGTCGTCGACGTTGGTGGGATCATCCTCGAGGTCCTGGAGATGGCGCTGGGCGCCCAGGGCCAATACGTGACGACCGCGAGCGGCGGGCTCGCCGCCCCCCTCGAGCTGGTGGCACGCTATGAAAGCGTCTGCATCTATCGGAAGGACGAGCCCGCGCTGGTGCTCACCGGGATCTCCGCGCGCATCCTGAGTGAGCTCGTGACCTTCGGGGTGCCGGTGCCGTGGACGACGGTCGCGCGGGAGATTTGGCCGGACGACGAGGCGGGCGAGGACCTGCGCGTCAAGTGGGACGTCAACGTCGGCCGACTGCGTAGGAAGCTGCGCGACGCGCGGATCCGGATGGATCTGGTCCGCTCGGATGGTCACGGGAACATCGAGCTCTTGCTCGATCAGGGCGACGTCGTGCGCGACGAGACCTGATCCAGGTTCCCGACGATCCACGTTCCAGCGGTCCGCTGTGCATCGGCCGCCGCTCTTCCGTCTGGCCGTGCTGCGCGCCGCGAGCGGCGCTTGCCCGCGCGCCGAATTGGACCTCGATGCGCGCCAAGGCTTGCGGTAAGGAGAGGCCCAGCGCCTGGAGGCCCGATGCGTCATCAACATGGAAAGCGCGACGGTCGAGCGCCGGCGCAGGTCCACGCGGCGCGCGGGTCGCCCGCACCCGCGCCCAAGTCTTCTCCGAAGCCCGCGCCGAAGGTGACGCCGAGGCCTGCGCCCAAGCCCGAGGCCGGCGACGCTCAGGCCGCGCGGGCCGCACAGAAAGCGCCTTCGGACGTGGTCGTCGACGGCTACTCCGAGCGCTGGGTGCGGCGCGGCTTCCCGTGGGTCTATCCTAAGGAGGTGCGGGCGGGCGAGCTGCGCGCCGGGGCCGAGGTCGTCGTGCGCGCGATGAGCGGCGAGGCGCTCGGGCGCGGGATCGCCGACGCCGCCGGGCGCTGGCTCGCGGTCCGCCTCTTCCGTCACGACACGGGCCCGCTCGACCACGCGTTCTTCGCCGCGCGCGTCGCTGAGGCGCAGGCCCTGCGCGACACGGTCATCGACGCGGGCACGACCGGCTACCGCGTGGTCAACGCGGAGAACGACGGGCTGCCGGGGATCCGCATCGACCGCTGGGGCGAGCACCTCGTTCTCGCGCTCGACACGCCGGCCCTGCGCGGCTTGGTCGACCCGCTGGTCGCCGCTCTCGCCCAGCGCTTCGCGCCCCAGAGCATCCATCTCTGCTACCGGCCGGACGCGCGCGACGCGGGCGCACTTGGGGCCGTCCCCGACCCGACCCTCGTTCACGGCACGGCGCCGACCGAGCCCGTCATCGTCCGCGAGCGCGGTCTGAAGTTCGGCGTCCTTCCCGCGGAGGGCCCCGACGTCGGGCTCTACGCCGACATGCGCGCGACGCGGGCGTGGCTCGAGCCGCACTGGAAAGGCACGCGCGTCCTCAACACGTTCGCGTACACGGGCGCCTTCTCGGTCGCCGCGGCCGCGCACGGGGCGGCCCGCGTCGTCACGGTGGATCTCTCCGAGAAGTACCTGGCGCGCGCCAAGGCCAACTTCGTGCTGAACGACCTCGAGATCGACGAGGCCGAATTTGTCCCCGACGACGTCTTCCGCGCGTTCGATCGCCTGCGCCGCAAGGGCGAGATGTTCGATCGCGTCATCGTCGATCCGCCGAGCTTCTCTCACAGCGAGGAAGGCAAATGGTCCGTCGAGAAGGACTACCCGCGCCTCGTCGCGGCCGCCTGCCGCGTGCTCGGGCCGGGCGGGTGGCTCATCGCCGCGAGCAACCTCGGCGAGCTCTCGCCCCACAAGTTTCGTGAGCCGCTCGACGAAGGGATCCGGCGCGCCGGGCGCCAAGCGCAGGAGCTCTTCTTCGGCGGCCAGAGCCCCGACTTCCCGGCCGCGATGTGGTTCCCCGAGGGGCGCTACCTGAAGGTGGGCGTGTGGCGCATCCTCGGCGCCGCGGAGGGCGCGTGATGCGCGCGCTCGAGTTCTGCCGCTTCGGCGGTCCCGAGGTCCTCGCGCTCGGCGAGCGGCCAGTGCCCGAGTTGGCGCCCGGTACGGCGCTTGTGCGGACGCACGCGATCGGACTCAACTACGCCGACGTCTATCGGCGCCAGGGAAACTACCACCTCGAAGGCGAGCCGCCTTGGGTGCTCGGCTACGAGGCCGCGGGCGTCATCGAGGCGCTCGTCCCGCCCGCAGAAACCGCCGGCGCGCAGCCGTCATGGGTGTGCGCCGTCGGCGATCGCGTCGCGTTCGCGGACGTGCCGCACGCCAACGCCGAGCTCGTGCGTGCGCCGCTCGATCGGCTGGTCCCGGTGCCCGATGCGCTCGGGCTCGACACCGCCGCCGCCGTTCTTCTGCAAGGCCTCACGGCCCAGTATCTCATCGACGACAGTCGCGCCTTGCGAGCGGGCGAGACGGTGCTGGTCCACGCCGCCGCGGGCGGGGTCGGGCTCCTGCTCGTCCAGCTCGCGACCCTCCGCGGCGCCCGCGTCATGGCGCTCTCCTCGAGCGACGAGAAGCTCGCGGCCGCACGCGCCGCGGGCGCCACCGAGGTCGCGCGCTACGACAGCGACTGGGTCGCGGCCGCCAAGGCCTTCGGCGCTGGCGGGGTCGATGTCGTCTACGACTCGGTCGGCACGACGCTATGGGACAGCCTGGCGGCCGCGCGGATCGGCGGTCAGGTCGTCTTCTACGGCATGGCCGGCGGCGAGCCGCCGATGGTCGATCCGCGCCGCCTGATGGACCGGTCCCAGACCCTCACCGGCGGCGATCTCTGGAACGTCCTGACCTCGCATGAGGCCCGTCTCGTGCGCTCGCGCGCGTTATTTGCAGCGGTATGCAACGGTCAGCTCGCGGTCCACATCGCGGCGCGCGTGCCGCTTGCCGACGGCGCGAGCGCGCACCGCCTGCTCGAGAGTCGGCGCACGTCGGGCAAGGTGCTGCTCATCCCGTGATCGCGCGCGACGCTTGCCCGCTCGGCCTCCGGTGGGCATACAGGACGTGGGGGGATTTCGCTCGCGCCGAGCGCTGTGCTCGCCTCCCGGGATGTGCCCATGCTCGCTGGAAAGCCCCTCTTGGTGTCGCTGTCGGCGTCGTTCGCCGTGCTAGCCGTCGCGTTCGCCGCGTGCGAGCGCCCGGTCGTCGTGCGCGCCGAAGAGGCCGCGCGCGGCCCGATCATCGCTCACCCGGTGCGCACGCTCGAGGGCGATCGCATGAACCTCGGCCAGTTCCGCGGCCAGGTGCTGCTCATCGTCAATACCGCGTCCGAATGCGGCTACACGTCGCAGTACACGGCGCTCGAGACGCTCTTTCGGCGCTACGAAGCGCGCGGCCTGCTCGTGCTCGGCTTCCCGTCGAACGACTTCATGGGACAAGAGCCGGGCGACGCCAAGCAGATCCGCAAGTTCATCACCGAGGCCTACGGCATCACGTTCCCGATGTTCGAGAAACAGACCGTCGCGGGGCGCGAGAAATCGCCGCTCTACCGCACGCTGACCGACGATCTCCCGGGCGATCTCGCGGGCGAAATCGGCTGGAACTTCACGAAGTTCCTGGTCGATCCGAGCGGCCACGTGGTCGCGCGTTTCCCGACCGACGTCGACCCGCTCGACGCCGGGATCATCAGCGCGATCGAGGCGAACCTCCCGGTCAAGTAGCCCACGACCGGCAGGCCCCATCGCCCCCCACCGCGTCATCGGCGCGGGTCACGGCCCGTTCGCCGCGCCCGGGCTCGGGGTCGCGTCGCTCGCGAAGTCACTCGCATTCTGGTTCGTGTCCGCCCCGTCCGGGCTCCGCGCGATCGACGCCCCCGCGGCCGCGGGCGCCGGCTCCGGGCTCCCCTCGCCGGCCTGGGTCGTGCCCGCGCCGAAGGTGCCGTACGCGACCGCATCCACGATCGACGCCCCGTTCCGCAGCTGCACCGAGTCGGGCCCGTTCTGGAAATCGACGCCCGCGACGAGCTGCGCGCTGGCCTTCAGCGTCGCGTTCGCCGCCGTGTCGACGACCAGGTAGTACCCCGACGCGGGGATGGTGCCGCTCAACGCGACGGTCTTGTACGTCGCACCGTCGCCGCCATTGATGCCCACCAGCGACCACCCCGCCAGCGACGTCCCGGGCGGTCCCTTGATCTCGACGAAGACGTCGTCGTCGGCCCCGACCGTGTCGTAGAGGACCTCGTTGACGACGATGCCGCTTGGCGGATCCGGCACCGGGCCGACGCTCGTTCCGTCTGGGTTTGGCTCCTTCCCGCAGGTCGGCCCGCACGAAACGAACCCCGGGCAGACCATCGTCGCGTCGTAGTCATAGCGATACACGTCGCGATCGTTCGTCTCGACGACCCCGTGGAGCCGGCCGAGCGCGTCGGAGACGGCGTACGCGTTCTGGAAGTACCGGTTGCTGACGTCCTCCATTCGGTCCAGCTCGGCGCTGTTCCACGCGGCCCCGGACGTCCCGCTCGAGGACCAGACGATCGCCCCCGTGGTCGTGCGCCAGTCCGCATCGAGACTGCCGACGTCGCCCATGACAACGCGCCCCTGGGGATCGAGCGCCATCGTGCTGCGCGCGCCGTGGCGGATGGGAACCGCCGGGGCCCCCGCCGAAAACGCGGTTCCGATCCCGCTGTTGAGGAACCAGAGCCCGTCACCACCGATGACGGGCGCCAACACGATCGCGCGTCCGTCCGGGGTCCCGGCCACGCTGAAGTCGATGAACGACGTGCTCGCGATCCTCGCCGTCGCCGCCGTCCCGATGCGCACCTGAATCGCGCCCTCGTCGTTGCTGTGCGACCACGCGACGACCGGACGACCGGCGCCGTCGACGTCGAGATCGAAGCGGTAGATCGTCCCGCCCTCGAAGACGACGGTGGGCTCGCTCCATGCGCCGTTCGCGAACGTCATGTAGAGGAGCGTCGGACCCTCTCGATAGGTCTCCGCAAGGCAATGCCAGACGCCGCCCCGAACCGCGAGGCGCGCGTCCACTGGACTCCACGAGGGTCCCGGGAGGTACGCCGTCGACTCCGTGCACGCCGTGCCGTTGGCCGCGCACTGCAGGAGCGTCACGTCGTTCGCGAAGGACGCGTCCGAGCCTACGACCCCGAACGTCTCCCCTTCGCCTGCCAGGGCGATGTTGTAGCCGAACGCATGCGGCAGCGTGATGTCCTCGGCCGCGGCGCCCGGACGAAGACGAAACACCTTCGTCGCGGGCTGCTCCTGCACCCAGCCCGGCGCGAACCACACCTCGGTGCCGGACGCCGCCATCGCGTGTACTGGCGCGCCGAACGTCGTGACCGCCGGATCCCCCCAGCCGTGGACGACCGTGCGCTTGACCGGCGTCGCGCTGCACTCCGCGCACCCGAACCACTCGTCGGTCTTACTGTCGCAGTCGTCGTCGACCCCGTTGCAGATCTCGAAGGGCTCGGGGCCGCACTTGCCGCACGCGTTCTTGACCCCCTCGTCGGTGCCCCCGTCGCAGTCGTCGTCCTTACCGTTGCAGGTCTCCACCGGGAGCGCGCCGCACTGACCGCACGCGTTCAGAAGCCCCTCGTCGGTCGCACCGTCGCAGTCGTTGTCGCGCGCGTCGCACGTCGACTCAGTACCCTGGTAATGCGACGAATGTGACGCGAAATCGGACGCTTGGCAGGTCCACCCCGCGAGCCCGCGACAGCTCGCGCGGCTCCCTGCGCACACGCCGCGCTGCTCGCCGCACGTCGGCGCCTGGCCGATCTCGGCGGCCTCGTCCGTCCCCCCGTCGCAGTCGTCGTCCTTGCCGTTGCAGGTCTCGGTCGGGGACGCTCCGCAGTGCCCGCACAGGTTCGGCGTGCAGCACACGCCCCCCTCGCAGATCCCGGCGCCGCAGTCGTCGGCGACGCCGCAATGGCCGCCCAGCGCGCACGGGCCACACGGGCCGCCGCAGTCCGGGTCGGTTTCGCCGCCGTTCTTCAGGTGATCCGTGCAGCTCGTGCACGTCTTGGCACCGCCCGCGTCCGAGCAGCGTCCCGAGGCGCAATCGCCGCCGACCCCACAGGCGATCCCATCGAGGCACGCAACGCAGCCGCCGCCGCAATCCACCCCGGTCTCGGCGCCGTTCTTGGCGCCGTCGGTGCAGCTCGAGCAGCGCCCGTCCGCGCAGCGGCCCGAGGTGCAGTCCTCGCTCTGCCCGCACGCGGCGCCGTCGCTGCAGTCCGGGCAGTGGCTGCCGCCGCAGTCGCGGTCGCTCTCGGCGCCGTTGCGGATCTCGTCCTCGCAGCTCACGCACACGGCGCCGGAACATTGCACCGACGCGCAATCGTCGGGCACGGCGCAGCGCTCGCCGTCGACGCAGTCGTCGCAGGGGCCGCCACAGTCGGTGTCGCTCTCGCCGCCGTTCAGGACCGCGTCGGTGCAGCTCGGATCGCGGCAGATCCCGAAGATGCAGGTCGCCGAGAGGCAATCGCCGGGCACGCGGCACTTGAGGCCGGTGGCGCACGCGGTGCACGGGCCGCCGCAGTCCAGATCGGACTCGCCCGGCGACAACGCTGCGTCGCTGCAGGTCGCCGACTCGTCGCACAGATGATCGGTGCAGACGCCCGAGCGACAGTCGGTCAGCGCGTTGCAGGGTTGGCCGGCCGCGCAACCAGGGCAGGTGCCGCCGCAATCGACGCCGGTCTCCGGGCCGTTCTTGCGCTGGTCGGTGCAGGTCGGGGCGTCCGCGAGGCAGAAGCCACCCTCGCACGCGCCGGAGAAGCAATCGGTGCCGACGCGGCAGACGAGGCCGGTTGCGCAAAGGTCGCAGGTGCCGCCGCAGTCGACGTCCGACTCGGGCCCGTCGACGACGCCGTTGTCGCAGGTCGCGCGCCCGGCCGCGGCGGTTTGGGCGGGCGAGGAGCAGGCGGCGGCACCGAGGAGCAGGCCGACCCCGAGGGCGGTGCGCGTAGCGAATAGGATGGCCGCGAGGCGTGGGTCCCGGATCGAATGCACAGGCGCGCTCCTGGCGCGGAGTGGGCCGCGTGATGATAACGACGGAATTAGAGACACGGTACCCGCTCTCCGGTCAACCTGCCAACCACGAGCACGCGCTATTTCACGTGATCGGGTCATGGCGTGGCGGCCACCCATACGTCACTGGCGGCGCGGCGCTGATCGGAGACGATGCTTGCACCGTCGCGCAAGAATGCGAGCAGGCTCGCGTCGCCGGCGCCGCCGGTCGAGGCCGCCACGCGACCCCGCTGGCGCCGGCCTGTACGTGTCCGTCATCAGGGCTGATGCGCGGTCGCGACCTCAGGGGTTGTTGGGCTGCCCGAGTTCGTCGCAGCGGAAGGACAGGCTGGGTTCCTCCCGTGCCAGCCACCGTGCCTGCGCTGGCGTCAGCACGAGTTGGTACGAGCGCTCGCCGGCTGTCAGCGCCGCATTCCCCGAAGTTCGGTAGCCTGCCGCGCTCAGGGCTCGGGCGCGCTCGACGCTCAAGGGACCTTCGAAATCCGTCCAGAGAAGCCACACTGGCTCGCGGTGCAACGCGGCCTCGCCGGGTCCTTGGCAGATCAGTCGAGCCCCCTGGTTCAGCTCGTGAAGGACCTCTGGGGGCGTGGCGGTCGGCGTGGGCGAGGCCTCGGATGTCACGGGCCCGCCGGCGCAGCCTGCCTGCGAGACAAGAGCAAACGTCATGAGAGTCCGTAGCGTCATGGGGCACTCCGTGAGGGTCGAACGCAGGGTGTGTGAATGCGATTCACAAACCAAGTGTGATCATGCTTCACACTGCGAACAAGGCGTGACCGCATAACCCCGTTCGCCCACCGATGGGGCGGCCGTGAATGGCACCGGCGACGTCGCGAGGTCGGCCAGCGAGCGAACTCGGGCTCAGCCGACGAGCGGCACGGCGATCCCGACTTGGCGCGCACGTGCCCGCGCCACGAGCAGCCGCGCGACCGCGAGGTCCTGAACCCCGAGCCCGGTCGAGTCGAAGAGCGTGATGTCCGTCTCGCTCGCGCGCCCCGGCGTCCGGTCGGCCAGGACGTCGCCGAGGCTGCCCGCGATTGCGTCCTCGCTGAGCGCGCCCTCGTGCAGCGGCACGTTCACCTCGCCCGAGTGGAACGCCTGCGCCGGGTCGTCGACGAAGATCCGACACGCCACCAAGAGCGCCGTCTCGAGCTCCTGCTTGCCCTCGGCGTCGGCCCCCATCGCGTTGATGTGAGCACCCGGGCGCACCATGTCGCGCCGGATGATCGGGTGCGCGCCCGGCGTGCTCGTGCAGACGATGTCGCACCCGGCCGCCTCGGCGATGCTCCCGACGCGCCCGCCGAACGCTGCGGCCAGCGCCTGCGCCGCGTCGGGACGCAGATCCGCGAAGACCAGATCGCGGAGTTCTGGGTGGGTCACCTGATGCGCGAGCGCCATCGTGCGCGCCTGGACCCCCGAGCCCACGAACCCAATCGAGCGCGCCTCGGGGCGCCCGAGCGCACGCGAGGCGACCGCCGCCGCCGCGCCCGTGCGCACGGCCGTCAACCACGTCGCATCGAGCACCGCCAGCGGCCGCGCGGTCGCCGGATCCGAGAGGATGAAGATCCCCATCACCGCGGGCAGCCCGTGGCGCGACGGGTTCTGCGGATGCGAGTTGACCCACTTCACGCCGGCGGCGCCGTCCAGGAACGATGGCATCGCGCGGAAGTCGCCACCGTGCTCCGGCAGCGGCAGATACACCTTCGGCGGCATGCGCGTGTGACCCTGGGCGTGGGCGATGAAGGCGTCGGCCACGGCGCGGACCGCCTCGGGCATGTCGGTGAGGGCCTCGACGTCGGCCCGGGTCAGGACGAGCGTCAGGTGCGTGATGGGCGTCATGGGGTCGGTCGGTGTCATGCGCGGAACCCAGCACGCGGGGGCCCCGAGCGCAAGGGGCACGGCCGCCCGGACCGCACCAGAAGGGCTCGGGAGCACGTGCGACCCATCACGCCCCGGCCGCGTCGATTTTGGTGTCGGATGCGTGCGCGATCGTGTGTAGGATGCCGCCGCTTTGGCGCTCAGCGATGGGGGACTGTGATGCGAACGATCTTCGGTGTACTCGGTTTGGTGGCGGCGGTCGGGATGACCGCGTGTGGCGATGACAAGGTGACCACCGGCGGCGACACCGCCGTGACGAACCCGACCTCGGCGGACACGACCGCGGCCGAGACGACCGTCGCAGAGACGACGGCGGCCGAGACCAGCGTCGCGACCGAGACGACCGAGACCGACACCAACGTCGCCACCGAGACGACCGAGACCGACACCAACGTCGCCACCGAGACGACCGAGACCGACACCAACGTCGCGACCGAGACGACCGAGACCGACACCAACGTCGCCACCGAGACCACCGAGACGGACACCAACGTCGCCACCGAGACCACCGCGACGGACACCAACGTCGCCACCGAGACGACCGAGACGGACACCAACGTCGCCACCGAGACCACCGCGACGGACACCAACGTCGCGGACACGGCGGCCGAGACCGAGACCACGGGCCCGACGGCAACCGAGCAGATCCAGGCCGTCCTCGACGCGCTCGGCACCGGCGCCACGGCGGCCGGGCCCTTCACCGTCGCGGGCGCCTATGTCACCTACCTCAAGCCCGCGATCGGCGAAGGCACGGACGTGAAGGGCTTCTTCATCCAGGGCGTGCAGGCCGGTCCGGCCCTCTTCGTCGAGTGGTCGGGGACGCCGGCGGTCGCGGCCGGTGACGTCGTCACGGTGGCCTTCGCGACCGTCGCTCGCAACCACACGCCGCCCACGGCCCTGGACGTCACCGCCGTCACCGTGTCCGCCAGCGGCAAGCTCGCCGAGGTCAAGGCGCTCGCGCAGGACCTCACCGCCGTCGACTTCGTGACCACGCTCGGGCAGTACGAGAACGAGCTCATCGACATCGCCGGCGACGTCACCAGCCTGCGCGCCCCGGCGGGGATCGGCTTCGAATCCGTCAAGTTCGACAACGACGTTCTCACCGCGTCGCCGAACCTCGAGCTGCGCTACCCCGCGGCGATCGGGCCCCACATGGACCTCGGCCCCGGGTGCGGGTTCATACTCCTGGGCGTCCCGGTCTGGCGCTTCGATGCGCGCGCCCAGGTGCTCTTCTTCGACGTCCTGGAGCTCGAAGTCACCTGCGACGCACCGAAGGTCGTCGGCGCCAAGTCGCTCGGACCCACGAGCGTCGCGGTCATGTTCGACCGCGCGATCGATGCCGCCAGCATCGATGCGGTGGCGGCGCAGTTCACCTTCAACGGAGGCCTCGCAGCATCGAACGCCGTCGTCGACGGCCGCACGGTCATCGTCACGACGGGCCACCAGACTGGCGGCCAGGACTACACGGTGACGGTCGACGACTCCGTGGCCGACGTCCTCGGAGCCGGCGTGGACGCCGCCGCCAACACCGCGATCTTCAAGGGCTTCGCCCCCGCCAACCACCTCCTCATCAGCGAGTTCGACTACGATCAGGAGGGCACGGCCGCGGACGGAATGGAGTTCGTCGAGATCTTCAACCCGACCGACGCCGATGTGTCGCTCGTCGGATGGAAGCTCGTCGGCATGAACGGGGAGACCGGGACGTCCTACAAGACGATCGCGCTCGACGCGGCCGTCGCGGTGCCCGCCCACGGCTACCTGGTCGTTGGCTCGAAGAACCTGATCGAACGATTCACCCTTGCCCCCGACCCGAAGGTGGTCACGCTGCGCTTCGGCACGGGGGCGACCAACGAGACCAATCAGCTCCAGAACGGCGACCCGGACGCGCTGCGCCTCGAGAGCGCCGGGGGGCTGGTCGATGCGGTATCCTATGAGGGCAGCGTCACCGGCTCGGTCGAGGGCACCGGGCTCCTCCGACTCGTCGGGCAGTACGACGAAGGCAAGTTCCTCATCAACGACTTCCAGCGCTGCCCCGACGCCGGGGACACGGACGACAACAGCAAGGACTTCAAGTTGAGCTTCCCGCCGTCGCCCGGTGTCGTAAACGGCTGCGGGGCGCCCCAAGCGCTGCGCTGACCGGAGCCGGCGGGGGCGTTCGAAAGGACTTGCGAGCGTGCTCGAACCGGCTACTCTCGCGCGCCTTGCCGCGCACTGTGAGCGCGGCTGCGTGCAAAGGAAGTCCGATGCGTCCCTCGCTGCTCGGTCATGCAATCGTGGGTCTGATGGTTGCGTCGCTCGGCGGCGCGTGCGGCGGTAAGAAAGTCGAGGCCGACGCGGCGGTCGCGACGCCGACCGTGGCTGCCACGGTTGCTACCCCCGAGGATACGGTCGTCGCGGCCGTGCCGGATACGGCCGCGGCCGCACCCGAAACTGTCGAGGAGGCCACCGCCGCGCCAGTCGGCGACGACGCGGCAGGCACGTCCGAGGCCGTCGTGGCCGCCGAGGATGCCGCGCCCGCCGACGACGCCGTGGTCGCCGCGGAAGGTGATGCCGAGGCGGTCGCGAACACAGACGACGCGACCGCGGGCACCGAGAAGACGTTCGCCCAGATGAGCGACGACGAGCGCAAGGACTTCATGAAGAAGGTGGTGCTGCCCAAGGTGCGGCCCGCGTTCCAGAGCGCCGATCCGAAAGAATTCGCGAAGATGAACTGCGCCACGTGCCACGGACCGAACGCGCGCGAGGCGAAGTTCGAGATGCCCAATCCGAAGCTCCTCAAGCTCCCGAGCACGCCCGCCGGCTGGAAGAAGCTCGCCGAGAAAGAGGGCAAGATGATGGCCTTCATGAAGGACGAGCTCACGCCGATGATGGCCGAGCTGCTTCACGAGGCGCCCTTCGACCCCAAGACCGGCAAGGGGTTCGGCTGCTTCGAGTGCCACACCAAGGAGTAGCACGCGCGGCGTGTGCGATAGTTGGTGTACCAACGAATGCCCGCAGGCCGTTCAAAATGGCCTGTATCCTAGGAGCAAGCGAGCCGAGCGCGGAGGCGACCTTTGGGTCGCCGCACAAGCGAGCGAGCGCCGCGACGACGGAGACAGGCCATTTTCAACAGCCTGCCTCCTAACCGAGGAACGTCCGATACGCCGGGTTATCCGTCTCGTCCGAGAACGGGTAGCCGAGTTCGCCGAGGGCCTCGGTCCATTCGGCGCGGTCCTCGGCCGGGACCTGCATCCCGGCGA
>SXGT01576222.1_pt1 | contig 35966 bp, 33 predicted proteins | sample 3176221 | NCBI WGS metagenome assembly SXGT01 (sample SAMN11356862, study PRJNA531348) | freshwater metagenome | isolation source: freshwater sample F1-120 | place: China: Fuxian Lake, Yuxi | collected 2017-12-25 | reverse complement strand
GGGCCGGGCTCGCGGCGGGCGACCTCGGCGGCATGGCGGCGGGCGCCGGCGGTGTCGCCGACGGCCAGGGCCAGCTCGGCCAGCCGGCGCGCTGGCACCGCGTCATGAGGACCGGCGGCCGCCAGCGCGCGAGAGAACACGCTCTTGGCCGCGGCGGGCAAGCCAAGGGCCCAGTAACGGTCACCCAGCTCGACCAGCGTCGTCACGAGACGACGCTAACATACCGACGAGGTCGTTGACGTTGAGGTGGTCGTTGGCGCGCTGCAACGCAGAAGAGCTGGCCCCGGGCGCCACCAGCGACCCCGAACACCTGAGTCACGTTTGAACGCTCGCTCATCGCTCGCTGGCGCTAACACAATGCGTCCTTCGACTCCCCGCGGCGGCTCGCTCGGACGACCCCGTGAAGGACGACCGGTGGCAGGTCAGGCCAGGGATTTCTCGCGCTGCTCGACATGGCGACGCAGCTCTTCGAGCTCGTCGCTGGCGGCGGCGCCGAGCTCGCCGCTGGTGGCGCTGACGGCCTTGACGAGGGCCGACATGGCCTCGGTGTCGCTCTTCATGCGGGTCCGGATCGCGCCGTGGGCCTCGCAGAACGCGTCGTAGAACTCGCGCAGCATGTCGCCCTTGCGCAGCGGCGTGGTGTTGCCCATCCGGCCCTCGGCCATCTGCTCCATGTAGATGCCGACCTTGAACAGCGGGCCGGCCACCTTGTGGGTCATGATGATCAGGTACCCGGACAGGATCAGCGTCAGGCCTAGCCCCACGCCCACCATCTGGAAGACCAGTTCGCGATCGCGCGACGCGATGTCCTTCTCGGTGTCGCGCTGGTACTCGGCCAGGGACGCGTCGTCGCCGGTGAGGTCGGCCAGGCCGGCGACCAGGTCCTCCGACGCGCGATGCTCCTGGCGGTAGATCAACCAGCCGAGCGCCCCGGCGATCACCATCGACACCGCCGTGACGGCGATGACGTAGCGGAGCTGCATCTGCTTGTCGAGCAGGTAGTTCGACAGCCGCCGCTTGAACTTCGGAGGCTTGCCACCACCGCTCGACTTCGACGGGACGTCGCCCGGGACCTTGCCGCCCTGAACCACCACGGCCGGAGGAATCTCCTTCTCAGACAAAGGACTTCTCCTTGCGCTCGAGGATCGCGCGCAACGCGTCGGCGGCGGCCCGGGCTTCGGCCGAACGGGCCAGCACGCCGTCGGCCTCGAGCGCATCGAGCACCGCCTTGATGCGATTCACGTCGTCGTGCTCGTGGGCCACCACGCCGGCGTGGGCGTGCTTGAAGTGCTCGTAGAACTCGACCAGCTGGTCGCCCTTGCGCAGGTCGTAGACCTTGTCGTAGCGACCGTCGCGCATCTTGCCCAGGTAGAGCGTGACCTTGTGCAGCGGGCCCGCGACCCTGTGGGTCATCTTGATGCCGAACACCGCCAGGCCCAGCGTGAGCAGGAGCCCCGACCCGACCAGCACGAACACGATGTTGCGATTGGTTGCGTCGATCCTGGCGATCTCGCGCGCGATGTCGCGCTCGCACTCATCGCGCTCCGCGATGAGCTTGGCCCGCTCCTCGGCGCTCATCGTGGGCACGGTCGGCGGCGTCACCGGTGCGACATCCGGATCGATGCGCATCGAGCTCTCGTCGAGCACCACACCGCGGTGATGCTCGGGTGCCTCTTCCTGCATCTCGCCGACGTCGACCTTGACGTCCGGGTCGACGGGATCGGGAACCGGCGGCACCGGGGTCGGTGGCTTCGCCGCCTCCGCCGGCTTCTCGTCAGGCACCGTGGCGCAGATGCGGCCGCGTTGCCGGCTCTTGGCCACGTTGGTCGCCTCACCGGCGACCCGGGTCACCCACCAGCCGAGCAGCGTCATGAGGACCGCGGCCAGGCCCGCCATGAACAAGGTGAAGCGAAGCTGGTACCTCTTGTTGATCAAGAGGTTCCTCCAGCTGCGCTTGTAGCCTCGCTGCGCGCTCACAGCCCCGCCTTGATCTTGATGGTGGAGATGATCTTCTTGGCCGTGAGGTCCTCGACCACGGCGGCCAGGCAGTCCTGGCTGGCCAGCTCGATGTCACGGGCGTCGGCCGACGCCGTGACGCTCGCGCCACCGTCGAGGAATCCGAACACGCTCTTCTCGGGGAACGTGGCGATCAACATGCTGACTTTACAGGACACCGTGGCGCTCGACCCCTTTTCTTTCACGGTCAAGGTGACCAGGGTCCCGTCGACGTGGAACCCCTGGACCTTCTTGGCGTCCAGGTCCTTCCTGGTGGGGGCCTTGCCCGTGGGCCAGCTCATGGTCATGGAGGTGCCCTTGGCCTTGAAGACCTTCTCGACCGTGCTCTTCATGAGCGCGCGCATCTTCTCGTTGTTGGCCCCGGCCGGCTTGGACGACATGGGCCCGACGTCGATGTAGACGCTGCCGGCGGCAATCGCCGTGGCCCCCATCGCGTTGATGGCGGCCAGGGACTTCTCGGCCTGCTTCTTGACCGAGTCGCTCGACTCCTTCGCGATCATGGCGGTCAGCGCCTTGGTGACCTTGGTCTTCTCGGCCGCCGAGGTGCTGGCGTCGACCAGCTTGCCGAGCGCGACCGCCGCGGCGCCGCGCACTGTCTTGTCACTGTCGGACAGGGCCACCACGAAGGCGGGGATGGCGCGCTTGTCGCCCAGCTTGGCCAGCGACAGGGCCGCCGACAGGCGGATCTTGTAGTCGCCGCCGCTCTTGAGGTCGCTGATCAGGGTGTCGACCTTGTCGGCCCGCGCGGGCGCGGCCGAGATCGCCACCAGCGCGAGCGCCAGCGCCACGACCACGACGCGTCCGAACGCGCTGGACGCGCGGAGATTCACTGACGAAGGCTCCCGCAGACTTGGGTCATGCTCGTTGTTGGACGCGCGACCAGCCGCGCTCTTCACCCCGCCCCATGACGCTACTGGAGAGGAGCGCCTGAAATCAAGGCGCGGCGGCGGCGCGGTAGGTGCGGGCCAGCTCCACGTAGTGCTCGGCGCTCGAGGCGATGCGCGCCCGCTCGTCGTCGGTCAGCGTGCGTTTCACCCGGGCCGGCGAGCCCATCACCATGCTCCCGGGAGGAATGTCGGTGCCCGGTGTCACCAGCGCACCCGCACCCACGATGCTCCCGCGACCGATGCGCGCGCGATCGAGGATGATCGAGCCCATGCCGATGATGCACTCGTCCTCGACGCTGCAGGCGTGGAGGATGACGTTGTGGCCGACGGTGACGCGATCACCGACCCTGGTCCCGGAGACGCCGTGGGTGACGTGGATGACCGAGTTGTCCTGGATCGAGGTGGCCTGGCCGATGCGGATCGGCTCGACGTCGCCGCGGATGACCGTGCCGTACCAGATCGAGCTGCCGGCGCCGATCACGACGTCGCCGATCACGGCGGAGAGGTCGGCCAGGAAGACGTCGTCGGCGATGGTGGGCCGGAGGCCGCGGAAGCTGTGGACGACCGCCATTTGCGCGCAATGTACCATGTGACCGCGCCGGCTCCGGCGACGGCCCCGACGGTGTCGGCGACCAGATCGAGCCACGACGCGTCGCGGCCGGGCACGTACGACTGGTGCCACTCGTCGCTGACGCCGAAGCCTGCCGCGATCGCGACCGCGACGGCGGCACTGCGCCAGCTCGGACGCGCGGCGGCGAGCGCGAGCAGGCCGCCGATCAGCGCCCAGTAGGCACCGTGCATCAGCTTGTCGCGGCCCTCCCACGGCCCGTCGGGCAGATCGGGCATCGTCTGCGACGACAGGTACGTCTGCAGGAGCATCAGCACGAACGCGCCGGCGGCGGCGAGTCCGCGGCGGGTCAGGGTCGCCACGCCCGGGTCGCGCGCGCCGCGGCGGCGCAGGCGCCGGCGTGCGCTGGCTCGCCCGCCGAGACGGCGGTCGCGAAGCGCACCACGCCCCGATGATCGACGACGAGCAGGACGCCGTCGTTCTTGATGTCGAGGCCGGACAGGAAGTAGCGCACGATGCCGAGGCGCGACTCTTCGCCTCGATCGGCGCGCCAGATCGTGCCCAGCAGCGGGACCCGCGCCAGGTACGCGTCGAGCTCGACCTTCGGGCCGAGCACGACCACGCGCAGCGGCGTCGCGGCGGCCTCGTCGTCCGACGCCATCATGTGCGCGCGCAGGGTGGTGGCGGCGGCGGCGCACGGATCGCAGCCCGCGTCGAAGACCATCCACACCTGCGGGCGACGCGCCCACTCGCTGGCCGGCACCGGCGCGCCGTGGCGATCGTGGAGCGCCAGCGCCGGCAACGCGCGATCGATCAGGCGCTGATAGACCATCTCGTCGGTGGACGGCTTGGCGGTCAGGCGTGGCGTCACCCGCAGAGGGCGCAGCCCGTCGCGACCCTGGCGCAGAAGCGTCACCACGATGCGCTGGCCGATGTGGTGGGCCGAGACCAGCTCGGGCAAGCCGTTGGGCGCGGCCGACAGCGGGATGCCGTTGATGGCGATGATCTCGTCGTCGGGCAGGATGCCGGCGGCGGCGGCGCCGGTGCCAGGATGGACCTCGGTCACGTGCGCGATGCCGGCGTCGCCCTGAAAGCCGATGCCCAGCCAGACCGTGGGCGGCGCGACCGGAGACTCGGCGCGAGCGGGCGTCGCGGCGAGGGCCGCAGCGAGCGCCAGCGTGAGCAGGCCGAGAGAGCGCATCGGGTGGAGGCTAACGCGGAGGCGGGTGGGGAGCCAGAGAAAGCAACCCGTTCACGTCGCCGTCGCCGTCAACGACCACGTCCACGATCACGTCGACCGCACCCGTTGACGTCGACGTGGTCGCGAAACGTCGGCGGCGACGGCGACGTGAACGGCTGTTTCCGAATTCAGCTCTTGTTGTCTCTGAACCACCGGACGGCCTTGGCGATCGTCGTGTCGAGGGGTGTGAGTGGCATGCCCAGCTCGTGGCGCGCCCTGGAACAGTCGTACCAGACGGTGGACAGCGCGTAGCGCGCGGCCTTGACGGTGATGCGCGGCGGCGGACCGCCGTGGCGGGCGCGGGCCTCGGAGACGTGGGCGAGGCCCATCACCGCGACGTCGGGGATGCGGCGGCGCAGCGGCGGCAGCGCGGCGACGCGGGTGACGGTCTCGAAGAACTCCCGGTAGGTGAGGTTGTGGCCCCCGGCGATGTAGCGCGCGCCGATCGTGCCCTTCTCCTCCGCCAGCACATGGCAGGCGGCGACGTCGTCGACGTCGACGGCGCAGAACCCGCCGCTGGTGTAGCCGGGCACGCGCCGGTGCAGCGCCTCGACGATGAAGCGGCCGGTCGGCGTCGGCCCGCGGTCGCGCTCGCCGAACGGGAAACCGGGACAGACGATGGTCACCGGCACACCCTGGGCGGCGGCACGCTGGGCGTCGAGATCCGAGAGGTACTTCGATCGGATGTAGGCGTTGCCGCCGTCCCAGTGGTTGAAGCGGAACTGCTCGTCGGCGAGCTCGCCGGGCGCCGGAACGCCGATGGCGGCGATCGAGCTGGTGTGGACGACCTTCTTCACGCCGGCGGCACGGGCGGCGGCCAGCACGTGCTGGGTGCCGAGGACGTTGACCTTGTAGATGATCGACTCGTCGGGCAGCCACAGGCTGTAGATCGCGGCCAGGTGATAGACCACGTCGCAACCGGCGACCGCGGCGGTGACCGCGGCGCGATCGAGCAGATCGGCCCGCACCAGCTCGACCTCGAGGCCGCGCACGTTGTCGTCAGGCTCCCTGGGCGCGAGCATCACGCGCACCTCGCGCCCGCGAGCGAGCAGCTGCCGCACCACCGCAGAGCCGATGAAGCCTGCACCGCCGGTTACCAGCGTCTTCACGCCGTGATTCTGCCCTTGCCCGTGCCCTTGCCCTTGCCCTCGCCCTTCTACTTCTCCCGTCTTCGATACCCACATCTATATCCTACATGTCGCTTCTTTGACTCCATATCGCACAGGGTGCGACCATTCTCGAACCATGAAGTCCACCGCGCCTGCTCCGGCGCCGACGTCCTCGCCGTCGACGACCGCCTCGACGGCCGCTGACAAGCGCGTTCACCTGCGCTTCGACAAGATCTTCTCCGTCCTCCTCGGCAGCGAGATCTACGGCGAGACCGTGGCCGTGGCCCGCAACATCTCCGCCGGCGGGATGCTGGTCCAGTGCGCCGACATCCTGCCGCTGGGCAGCGTCGTCACGGTGCACTTCCAGATCGGCGACTCCGATGACGAGATCGTCGCCCGGGCCGAGGTGAAACATCACATGTGCCTGAACGTCGGTGCCGGCGAAGGCGAGGAGCCCCGCAGCGTCCGCGGCATGGGCCTGCGCTTCATCGACTTCGACGACAACCTCCCGCTGTCGCTCCCGGGCAGCCGGGTCATGCACTGACGACGACGGAAATACTGGCCCCGTGCCGCGCGTCGTTCCAGCGTGGTAGGAACCCCGCGATGCGCCCGTCTGGGCTTCTGATCGTCAGCTTCGTCGCCTTCGCGGCGACGTCCGCGCGCGCCGAGACCGAGGTCGAGGACGTCCGCGCCCGGCTCGCCGTCATCAACAGCGGCACCACCGATCCCGGCAAGGCGCTCGAGGAGCTGACCGCGCTCGCGCCGCGCGCGGTGCCGGCCTTCGCCGAGTTCCTGGCCCGGCCCCACGGCTCGACGGTCGACGAGCGCCGTGCGTTGCTCAAGGCGATCAAGGCCTCGGTGCCGAACAAGGACGGCAAGTTCGAGACGCCGCCGCGCCAGAAGGATCAGGAGGTCAAGGCCGACGACGACCTCGACTGGCTGGCCGGGCTGCAGCAGGCCGACGCCGCCCTGCCCGGCCGCGCCGAGACCATCGCCGACGTGATCGCGCTGCGCGCCCTGGCCAGCACCCGCCGCATGGACGCCGCCCAGGTCATCCTCGACGTCGGATTCGCCGAGGCGACCATGATCTACCGCGACGAGTGCGGCCGCCGCCTGCGCGGCATGGCGCCTTACTCGCTGCCGGCGCTCCACGTCGCGTCGCAGTCCGACAACAAGGCCCTGGCCCGCTACGCCACCTACCAGCTCGAGCGCCAGGATCGCCAGGAGCCGGGCAAGGCCATGTCGGCCACCACCGGCGACGAGGATCTGCGGGTCGCGCTGCTCGAGGCCTTCGGCACCGCGCACCACCGCGAGGCGGTGCCGGCCGTGCTCCGGGCCATCGACGACGACGCGCCCCGCGTTCGCAAAGCCGCCCGCGCGGCCTGGCTGTCGTACGTCAGCGGTCCCCCGCCCAAGCCGGCGCCCAAGAAGCGGCTGGCGTTGCCGGGCGGCAGGCTCGCCGACAAGCCGACGCCGCTGTGGCTGACGTGGCGCGAGCTGGCAGCCATCGAGCTCAAGCGTTCGGCCGAGGAGGTGCTGGGCAGCGTGTTCGCGACCGACGCGACCGCGGTCCCCGACGCCGATCTGGTCACGGTCTCGAACGAGCTGTTCGCGTTCTACGACGGCGAGCGCGCCAAGCGCGACGGCGCCGCGTTCGACTGGGCCATGAAGGCCGCGGGCAGCGGCGATCTGCCGGCGGCGGGCGCCGCGCTCGATCGTCTGCTCGCCGCCAACCCCGAGCTGGCCCAGCGCGCCGACGCGGCGCCGGTCTACCTCGAGCTGGCCAGGAGCCACCAGAAGGCCCAGGCCTGGAACGAGGCGGCCGCCGCGTACGGCAAGGCCTACGGCATCGCGCCCGACGGCCCGTCGGCCGTCGACGCCCAGGCCGGTCGCGAGTACGCGCTCGGCAAGGCGCTCGAGGCCGCCGGCAAGGACGGCAGCGCCAACTTCCGCCGCGCCATCGAGCTCAAGCCCGATTACGCGCCGGCCCGCGCCGCGGTCGGCGCGGACGACGCGAAGCAGCCATGGCTCCTGTGGGCCGCCGCCGCCGGCGCGATGTTCGCGATCGGGTTTCTGATCGCCGGATTGCAGCGCCGCCGCGTGCATCGCTGAAGCCGCAAGCCATTCAGGCCTCTTCGAGTTCGAGGGTGAACGCGGTGCCCGCCCCGTCCGGGCCCGGACTGGTGACGCTCAGATCGCCACCCATGGCGCGGGCGTGCGAACGCGCGATCGCGAGGCCGAGTCCGGATCCTGGACGGCCGCCGCCGTCGACGCGATAGAAGCGATCGAAGATCCGTGCCTGGTGCTCGCCGGCGATGCCCTTGCCGCCGTCGCTCACCACCAGCCGCACGCGCCCGCCATCGACGATCGCGCGCACCCGCACCGGCGGTGCACCGTGGAGCTGGGCGTTGTCGACCAGATTCTGGACCACGTGATCGAGGCCGTCGCGCTCGGCCCGCACCGCGAGCCCGGCTGGCACGTCGAGCTCCACCGCCGGCGCGTTGGGCCGGGCCGCGGCGGCCGACTGCACTGCGGCCTCGACCACCGGCCGGAGCGCGACGGCGTCGGGCGCCGCTGTCGCCTCGGCCCGCGCCTCCAGCCGCTCGAGCTCGAGCAGCCCGGTGACCACGCGGGCGATGCGCTCGGCGTTGCGGCGGATCGTGGCAACGAACTCGGCCCGCGCCGCCGGCGCCAGGTCCTCGTCGGCCAGGGTCTCGGCGAAACCGGCGATCGCCGTCACCGGCGTGCGCAGCTCGTGGGCCGCGTCGGCGAGGAACTCGCGCCGCACCGCCTCGAGCGCACGCAACCGGGTGACGTCGTGCATGACCGCCACCGCGCCGCGGGTCTCGGGCAACGGTCGCGCGCTCACCACCACGGCGCGATCGCGCACGGCCAGCTCGCCGTCGCTGGCGACGCCTCCGCGAGCCCGATCGAGGTGGGCGGCGAGGCCGGGCGGGACCTCCTTGCCGCACAGCAACTCGGCGGCGGGATTGGCCAGGACGCGATGGCCGAGGCCGTCGACGACGATCACGCCCTCGACCATGGCGCCGATCACCGCCAGCGACAGGTCTCGCTCGCTGGTCAGCGCCGCGACCTGTCGGCCGACCTCGTCGGCGAGGCCGACCAGCGCCCGCGACAGCACGCCCAGCTCGTCGGCGCGCGCGCTGGGCGGACCGATCGCGTAGTCACCGCGGGTCACCCGCTCCGCGGCGCGGGTCATGTCGCGCAACGGTCTCACGATGGCGCGGATCGCGATCAGGCCGAGCACCAGCGCCACCGCCATGCCCACGGCAGTGGCGGCCAGCAGCCGCAGGCGCAGCTCGCGCCGCGTCGCGGCCAGGCGCGCGGTCGGGACCGCAAGCCGGATCACGCGGCCGTCCTTGGTCGGCGTCGCGACCAGGTACACCTGCGGCCCGTTGTCGATCAGCCGCCGGGTGGCGCGCCCGATGGCACCCTGGCGCGCCGCCATCACCTCGGGTGCGTCGCCGATGGGTCGGCCCAGATCGGCCCAGCGATCGGAGTCGCCCAGCACCATGCCGTCGGCGTCGATGAAGGTGACGCGGGCGCCGACCACGCCGGACAGGCGCGTGGCCAGACGCTCGGGGTGACCACCGCCGCCCTCCATCCACTTGGCGACACCGTCGGCCTGCGCCACCAGCCGCGCGTCGAGATCGCCGGTCAGGTCCTCGCCCAGCGTGCGATCGAGCAACAGGAACGTCGTCGCGCCGAGCACCGCGACGATGGCGACGAAGCTGGCCAGGAGACGCGCACCGATGGACATCAATCGCCGCCGGCGGCCGGAGCCTCGTCCGGCGGCGCGTCGTCGCGGCGCGCGCGGTATCCGAAGCCGTGCACGGTCTCGACCCAGTCGGCGGCCGCGCCCAGGCTGACCCGCAGGCGACGGACGTGCACGTCGACGGTGCGGGTCGAGACGCTGCCCTTGATGTCCCAGACCTCGGCCAGCAGATCCTCGCGCGAGAATACGCGGCCCGGCGCGGCGGCCAGGGTCAGGAGCAGCTTGTACTCGAGCGGGCGCAGCGCCAGCGCCGCGCCGCCGAGAGTGACCTCGTGGGCCGAGGTGTCGATGGTCAGCGGCCCCAGCCGCAGCGCGGCGCCAGCACCAGCGCCGGGCAAGACCACGCGGGCCTTACGCTCGGCGATGCGGCCGGCCAGGGCCGCCACGCGCAGGATGACCTCGCGCACCACGAAGGGCTTGACCACGTAGTCGTCGGCGCCGACCTCGCGGCCGGTGATGCGATCGTCGGGATCGCCGCGGGCGGTGAGCATGAGCACGCCGACGTCGGCCGACTCCGGGGTCTGGCGCAGCTTCCGGCACACGTCGAAGCCGGACATGTCGGGCAGCATCACGTCGAGCAGCACCACCACCGGTTCCTCGACACGGGCCCGGGCCAGCGCGTCGAGGCCGCGCACGCAGTGAGTCACGGTCCAGCCCGCCGCTTCCAGGTTGTAGACCAGGAGTCGCGCGACGTCGGGCTCGTCCTCGACGAGCAGGAGCCGCTTGGCCATCGGTAGATCTACTTTCCCTCGTTACGAGTTTCCGTACGACCCCCGTAGAAACCGTGCGTGCGGTTTTCCCGCACACGGCTTGCGGGAGGGCTCTCGTGCCAGCGGTACTGGACGGTCTCCGGATACTGGACGCTGCCTTTGAGGCGATGTAGCCCGCGGCTCCAGACGTAGTCCCGCGTCCAGGTCTTGGCGACGGTCGCGAAGCCTTGTTCGCCGTCGTACAGCACGACGCGCTTCCGTGGTGATCCTTGTACGCGCGCTGCTCCCCGTACCCCGCCGGAGTCGACGCCGTGCTCCAGAACTCCCGACGTCGATGTTGCCTTGCCCGTGAAATGAGCGGCTCGGCCCCCGGATGGTTCATCTGTCAAGGCTGCAGGCTTCACTTGATGTTGCGGCTCGCGTACTCGCTCCTCGCTGATCAGCTCGCGCTGACTCGCTCGCCTTCGACGCCCGGCTTCAGCCGTCGGGGTCTCCCCCTCTGCTGCGGGCCTGCTACTCGGCGCTCTGGCGCTTACCGAGACGGGACTTGCACCTGGATCCTCACGGCATGACAGCGGGTTACCGTCCGGTTGCCCGGCGGGACCTCCGTCGTCGTGACGACGCACCATCATCGGATGATACCAGTAGGTCCCCTGCTGTAACCGAGGAGTAACACCGATGATCCCGCCGCTCGGTGACGCTGGTGCGATGTCAGCTGTTCGTCCGCGCACGACCATCGCCATGGCGGTCGCCGTCGCCCTCGCCCTCGTGCTCGCGGCCGGCTGCCGCCGCAGCGCTGGCCACGTCCGGGTCGCCGCCGCCGCCGACCTGGCCAAGGCCTTCGACGAGGTCGGACGCGCCTTCACCAGGAAGACCGGCATCAAGCCGTCGTTCACCTTCGGCTCGTCGGGGCTCCTGGCCAAGCAGATCGCCGAGGGCGCGCCGTTCGATGTCTACGCAGCCGCCAACATCAACTACGTCGACGAGGTCGTCGCCGCCGGCGCGTGTGACGGCGCCAGCAAGAAGCCCTACGCCCGGGGCCGCATCGTGGCGTGGAGCAAGGCGCAGAAGATCGGATCGCTGGCCGACCTCGCCGATCCCCGCTTCGTCAAGGTCGCCATCGCCCACCCCGATCACGCGCCCTACGGCAAGGCCGGCAAGGAGGCGCTCCAGGCCGCTGGCGTGTGGCCGCAGGTCGAGCGCAAGCTGGTGCTGGCCGAGAACATCCGCCAGACCCTGCAATGGGCCCAGGACGGCAGCGCCGACGCCGCCATCGTGTCGCTGTCGCTGGCCCCGGTCGCCGAGGGCGGGCGCTCGTTCACGATCGACGAGAAGCTCCACAACCCGCTGGTGCAGGCGCTGGCGGTCTGCAAGAACGGCGGCGCCAGGATCAAGGGCCAGCAGTTCGTCGATTTCCTGACCTCGCCCGAAGGCACGGAGATCATGAAGCGCTACGGCTTCTCTTTGCCTGATTCTCCGCCACAGTAGCGGCGGTGCCGTCCCCGCCGCTGCCGCGTGACGCCGAGCGGAGGGTGATCATCCTTGTGGCGCTGGTCCAGTTCGTCAACGTGCTGGACTTCGTGATGGTGATGCCGCTCGGGCAGGACTTCGCCCGCGCCCTCGCCATCGACGAGTCGCAGCTGGGCTGGATCGGCGGCAGCTACACGCTCTCGGCGGCGGTGGCGGGCCTGATCAGCGCCCGCTTCCTCGATCGCTTCGATCGCCGCAGCGCGCTCGCCGTCGCCATGCTCGGCCTGGTCGCCGCCACCGCTGCTGGCGGGATGGCCCAGGGCCTGCCCTCGATGATGGTGGCGCGAGTCGCCGCGGGCATGTTCGGCGGTCCGGCGACGTCGCTGGCGCTGGCCATCGTCGCCGACGTGGTCCCGGCCGAGCGGCGCGGCAAGGCCATGGGAGTGGTGATGGCCGCGTTCTCGGTCGCCTCGGTCATCGGCGTCCCCGCCGGGCTGGCCGCGGCCCAGGCCGGCTCGTGGCGCACGCCGTTCTTCGCCCTGGCCGTGTTCGGCCTGGGCGTCACCGCCTACGCCGTGTCGCAGCTGCCCTCGATGCGGCTCCACCTGGAAGGCGAACGGCGCCTCTCGACGCCGACGATGGCGCTGCTGCGCCGCCCCGAGATGCAGATGATGCTGGGCTCGGCCGGCGCGATGACCTTCTCGATCTTCATGATCGTGCCCTACGTGCGCAGCTTCCTGGTCAACAACCACGGCTACCCCGACGACGAGATCCTCTACCTCTACCTGGCCGGCGGCGTCGGCAGCTTCCTGGTGGTGCAGTTCACCGGCCGCGCGGTCGACCGCCTGGGCTCGACGCCGGTGGCGACCCTCGGCACCCTGCTGGTGACCGCATGCCTCCTGGTCGGCTTCTTGCCCGCTCATCCGCTGGTGCCGGTGATGCTGGTCTTCGTGGCCTACATGAGCACGGCGTCGTTGCGCGGCGTGCCCATCTCGACCCTGGCCTCCAAGCTGCCCGCGCCCCACGAGCGCGCCCAGTACATGTCGATGCAGTCGGCGGTCCAGCACATCGCCTCGTCGATCGGCGCCATCGGCGCGGCTCAGATCTTGCGCAGCGAGCCGGTCACCAAGCGGCTCCTGCACATGCCGATCGCGGTGGCCGTCGCGGCCACGGTCGGCGCCACCGTCCCCTTCCTGATGTGGCGGGTCGAGCGGCGGGTTCGACGCATGGCCCCGGCCCTGCCCCGAAACGACGAAGGGGCGGCCGAAGCCGCCCCATCCGTCTGAACGTTGTCCGGATCCGTCGATCCTCGACGACGCGCTGGCTCTCAGCCCATCGCGCGCGCGTTCGGGAGGGCGCCCTGATCGGCGACCTTGTTGAAGGCGTCCTGAATGATCCCCATGCCGATGATGCTGAGGACCCAGATCAGAATGAACGCGATGACCTGCGACTGCTTGCCGCGGGTCACGTGCTCCACGCCGCCGGCGTACTTCCACATCCACCAGATGCTCACGACCGGGACGATGAGCAGCCACGCAGTTGGGATGCTGGCTCCCTGCGAGTTCATCTCGTTCTTGGTCTTGACCATCCACACCAGTGCATAGATGCCGAACGTCACGAGGCTCAACAGGATCACAGCTATGACCGACCGCTTTTGCATTTGGGGTTCCTCCGAATCCGGTTTACGGGTTGTGCCAACGGAGGTTCGACCTGTGGCGCCCCTGCGTCAAGCTGACACGCAGCCTTTCGAGGGATCGGCGCGACCAGGTGCCACACGGCAACTCCCGTGGCCACTGCGCATGGGCGACTGCACACCGTTCGACGCGCGCACGTGGAGTTGCCCTGTCGACTGGTGAGCGACGCAACACCTCGGAGGCTGTCGCACGTGTCGACCGCGCACCTCGACGTGCTCGTCGACGATGGCGTCTCGAGTAGCCATCCGAAATGTCGCGGGACGGAGCTTCACTCCCCGAACGTCGGTGCGCTAGAAGCCCCGCGACCGCCATGTCGATCCTACGCACGTCAACCGCCGCGTTGCTCGTCGCTGCAGGCCTCGCCGCCTGCGCCGATGACGGCGCGCCTCCTTCCACCAGCTCCACCACCAGCGACCTCGACGTCATCGGCCTCGCCGAGCGCCCGGCGTCCCTGCTCGTGCTCGCGCCGACCGCCACGGTGGCCCAGCGCCAGCGCCTCGAGCGCGGCCTGGTCCGCCTCGGCGGCGCAGTGCTCGAGACCCACGCGCCGCGCCTCGTGATCGCGCAGGTGCCGGCCGGCGCCGACGCCGCCCTCACCGCCCTCGGCGTGGTGGCGCGCTTCGACCGCGCCGTCACCGCTTCCGACCTGCTCGCGCCGACCGTGTTCGAGGAGCGCTTCCTCTCCGTCCACGCCGCGCGCTGGTTCCCCGCCGAGGTGCCCGAGGCCAATCGCCTGCAACCGACGCGCATCGCCCACCCGGCCGGCGAGGCAGAGGCCCCGCCTGCGAGGCTGCCCGACGGTGCGATCAACGCGCCGGTGATCGATCCCGAGGACATGCAGGCCGTGCCCTTCGCCTCGGGCACCGTGGTGGTGTCGATCGTCCTCCCCGAGTCCAACGGCGTCATCGACGTCTCGACCGAGGACTGGAACGAGACCCTGGTGCGCGAGACCTACCTCAAGGTCCAGGCCGCGCTCGACAAGATCGCCGCCAGCGAGCCCAACGCCGACCTCAAGTTCGTCCTCCACTACGAGTCGGCGCCCGCCGCCGGCGCTCTGGCCGGCACCGTCGACACCGACTACGAGTTCGGCCAGCGCGCGCAGTGGGGCTCGACCACCGAGGGCCTCGCCACCGCCGACATCATGAGCTCGATCCTCGGCCGCACCGTGACCGAGAACGACGTGTGGAACGCGTCGGTCGAGTACACCGCGGACCTCAAGCGCCGCTACGGCGCCGACGCGGCGTTCATGGTGCTCGTCGCCGGCAACGGCAACTACACCGCCGGCCTGCGCGCCCACGCCTGGATCGGCGGCCCGCTGACCGTGCTCGACTCGAGCTACGGCCACGAGGTCTTCGCCCACGAGTTCGGCCACATCTTCGGCGCCTACGACGAGTACTGCCCGGACGCGTGCGCGCCGCCGACCTCGATCATGGGCTACCTCGGCATCTACAACGCCAACGCCCAGTACCAGGAGGGCGGCCCCGGCATCGACGACGGCAAGGGCGAGGGCGCGGCGTCGCTCATGCAGTACAACCAGCCCGGCGCGGTCAATGGCTACACCCGCGGCTCGTGGGGCTGGCTCGACACCGACGGTGATGGCATCGTCGAGGTCCGCGACACGCTGCCCAAGAGCGCGCTCGAGGCGACCGTGAGCGGCAACCGCGTGCGCGTGCTGGGCACGATCTACGACCGCGGTGACAGCCGCACGTTCGGCAACATCCGCTACAGCGCCAACCGCATCGTCGGCCTCGAGTACGGCTTCTCGGCCTCCGGCCCGTGGTTCCCGGTCACCCTCCCCGGTGACACCCGCGGCCGCCAGCAGGTCGACGTCGAGCTGACTCAGGTGCCGGCCGGCACCCGCACGATCTTCGTGCGCGGTCTCAACTCGGTCGGCAACGTCGAGCCGCGGGCCCAGGAGCTGCGCGTGACCACGACCGCGACCGGCAACACGCCGCCCAACCTGCGCCTCGAGGTGCCCACCCGCGCCGGCAGCGCCGCGCCGGTGACCATCACCACCACCGCCCAGGATCTCGAGGGCGGCACGGTCCAGGTCCGCTACGACCTCGACGGCAACGGTTCGTGGGACACCGCCTACCGCGCGCTCGGCGCCTACAGCTTCACCGCGTCGGCCGGCCTCCGTACCATCCGCGCCCAGGCCAAGGACCCGCAGGGCGCGACCCGCATCGTCACCGCCGAGCTGCCGGTGGTGAGCGGCGCCATGGCGCCGCTGCTGTCATTGACCAACCTGCCCAGCCTGGTCCACGGCGTGACCCCGGCCAGCGTGACCATGACCGCGACCGCCCCGGGCGCGACGCTGGGCACCATCACCGAGCTCGCCACCGATGACGACCGCTACGTCGTGACCGGCTCGGCCGGCGCCGGCGGCACCATCGCCGCCACCCTGCCCACCCCGATCGGGCTCAAGACCCAGAAGCTCGACCTCACCGCCGGTGACACCACGCTGCTCAACGGCTGGATCCGCGACGTGACGGCGCTCGACGCCGATCACGTGGCGGTGGCGTCGGGCTCGAAGGGCGTGTGGTTCGTCGACATCACCGACCGGCGCGCGCCGCGGGTGATGTCGAAGCTGGTGCTCGAGACCTCGGCCAACCGCCTCTTCAAGCACGGCAACCGCCTCTACGTGCTGGGCACGTACCTCACCGTGATCGACATCCGCGACCTGTCGTCGCCCCGCGAGTGGAAGCAGCTCTTCAGCGTCACCGACACGGTGGTGCAGGAGAGCGCCGAGCTCCAGGACATCCCCGAGGCCCAGGGCTGGGGCATCGCCCACTTCTACGGGTTCGGCTTCGGCGCCAAGATCACCTCGGCCAAGGTGACGGTGACGATCGATCACCCGCGCCCGGCCGACCTGCTCATCCGCCTCCTGCCCGGCAAGGGCTCGGGCATCGAGCCGGTGGTGCTGCGCGATCACGTCGGCGGCACCGGCGGCCTGCGCACGTTCACGTTCACCACCAGCAGCAACGCCAACCTGCGCGCGGTCATCGGCCAGTTCGCCGACGACTACTGGAGCGTCGAGGTCACCGACGACGTCGGCAACAGCCAGACCGGCCGCCTGGTCTCGTCGAAGGTGGAGTTCCGCACCAGCGCCCGCGCGGTCGAGGTGCTCCACAACGCCGGCGAGATCGCGGGCGTGAACTCGTGGGGCGACCTGGTCGTGGCCGGCGCCGGCCTCGAGACCTTCGACGTCGCGCTGCCGCAGTGGATCACGCCCTTGTCGCGCGTGACCGGTACCGCTACCCAGGGCGCGACCATGGTGGGGGACACCGCCATCGTCTCGATGACCCTCGAGGCCAAGGACAAGGACGGCGCCCTGATCGCCAACCCGCGCCTGCGCGGGCTGTGCGCGGTCGACCTGGGCTCGCTGCTGCCCCGCGTGATCCGCTGCGACGCCAACCTGGGCGGCAGCCCGGGCGAGCTCGCGGTGATCGGCGGCCGCCTGTACGAGGGTGTGCAGCCGGACTGCAACAAGGAGGAGGGGTGCTCGAGCGAGCCGTTCACCATCGTCGGCGACGCCGGTCGCTTCGCCCGCAACCTGAGCTGGAAGCTGGCCACGACGCCTCGGCGCATCGACCGCCACGCACTGGGCGACGCGCGCGCGCTGTGGACCACCAACCACTCGGGCTACCTCGAGCAACTCGACGTCAGCGTGCCCGGCGACCTGCGGGTGCTCAAGAGCTACCCGCGGACGTGGACCGCGCACCTGATCAAGCTGCGCCTGCCCGAGGTGATGCTGTTCGACTACTCGCCGATGGCGCGGATCGCGCGGCTCGGCGACGAGCAGAGCATCCTGTCGCGCGTCTACCGCATCACCGTCGAGGCCCGCAGCGCCACCGGCGGCGTGACCCGGGCCTCGCGCACGGTGCATGTCATCCCGTACGACCACGCGCCCACGGTTCTGTCGGCGTCGATGTTCCGCAAGGATGACGCCCAACCGTGGCGGGTGAAGATCGGCGCCAGCGACGGCGACAACGGCGCGAGCTGGGATCCGACCTTGTTCGCACGCGTCGACTTCGACGGTGACGGCTCGTTCGACACCGACTGGGCCTTCATGGGCCTGGGCGAGGGCGGGCTGTGGACGGGCGAGGCCGAGATCGGCGGTCAGCCGCCGGGCACGTACCCGAACGCGGTGATCGAGGTCCGCGACGGCTTCTGGGCCCGGTCGCGCATGGTCACGTCATTGACGGTCCCGTGACGTGGACTTCGAGCCGGCCACGACGTGGCCCCGGACGCAAAGCGGACGAAGACGGCGAAGCCGGCTTGGCGACAACTGAACGTTAGTGAAGACTGGCAGCCTTGGATCCGCTCCACGCCGCGGCGCTCGCCGGGGTTGGCGTCGTCGCCAGCGCGCTCAACACGCTCGCCGGCGGCGGATCCTTGCTGCTGGTGCCGGCCTTGATGCTTCTGGGCGGCGGCATGTCCGCCGCCCAGGCCAACGCATCGAGCCGGGTCGCGATCCTGGCCCAGTGCGTGGCCGGGGCCGCGACGTTCGCGCGCGGCGGCGTCACGCCGGTGGCGGCCGCGAAGCGGATCGTGCCACCGACGCTGGTGGGCGCCTTGCTCGGCGCGTGGCTGGCGACCCGGCTCCCCGATCGCGTGTTCGAGCCGCTCCTGATCGGCACGCTCGGCGTGATGGCGCTGGCGATGCTGATCAACCCCGCACGCTTCGCGCCGCCGCCTGGCGCGGAGCCGCGCCAGGTGAGCGGAGCGGCAGCCATGGCCGGGTTGTTCGTGGCCGGGTTGTACGGCGGCGTGCTGCAGGCCGGCGCTGGCCTGGTGTTCCTGGCCATCCTGGCCGGCGGGCTGCGCTTCGATCTGGTGCGCGCCAACGCCCTCAAGGCGCTGGTGATGCTGGTCTACATCGCGGCCACGGTCGCGGTGTTCGCGGCCGCGGGCCTGGTCAACTGGGTGCCGGCCGCGTTCACGAGCCTGGGCTCGGTGATCGGCGCGTGGGGAGCCGCCCGGGTCGCGATGAGCCCGCGCGGCTTGCTGATCACGCGCGTGGTGGTGGTGGGCGCGGTGATCGCGATGGGGGTCGCGATCATCGTGCGCTGACGGCGCGGGCGGCGCGGGCGTCAGTCCATGATCTGCTTGCCGACCGCGATCGACAGGGTCACGCCGCCGAGATCCTCGCCGGTGCCGGGCACGATGGCGCCCAGGTAGGACGCGCTCGCCCGCCAGATCCACTCGTCGTCGCCGAGGCGGCCCATGAGGCCGACGTGGCCGGAGAGGCCCAGGGTCGAGCCACGCACGCTGCGGGTGGGCTCGTGGGTGGTGATGTGGAGGATGTCGAGGCCGACGGCGGTGTAGGGCGTGATCGACTCGCAGCGCTCGCACAGCATGAGGCCGACGTCGAAGCTGACGTCCATGATGTCGCGGCGGCGCAGCGCCGGCGTGCGACCTACCAGGCCCTTGGCGCCGAAGCCGATCGTGAGGTGATCGTCGGCCATGCGGGCCTCGGCGCCACCGCCGTAGGACTCGCCGATCTCGCCGCTGGGCATCATCCACGCGCCGGTGGCCATGAGTGCGAGATCGTCGTCGGCGGAGGCGGTGCCGGCGAGCGTGGCCAGCGCGGCGAGCGAGAGCAGCGACGTGATGGTGTGGAACGACGTGCGCATGGTGGCCTACTTGTCGATCACCCAGCCGAGGCCGAGGTCGGTGTTGAACGTGCCGATGCCCGCGCCGGTGAAGCCGGCGGAGGCGCGCCAGTACACGCGGTGGGAGAGGAAACCGTGCAGGCCGATGGCGCCCGACGGACCCAGGCCGAGGCCGGCTCCGGAGCCCTTCATGTCACCCTCGTCGAGACGCGCGATGGCGAAGGCAGGGCCGAGCGCCAGAAACGGCGCGATCGCGTCCTTGCGACGCACGCGCGGGGTGATGACCAGGCGCACCGACGCGGCGTAGCTGCGGCCGCGATCGCCGCCGGTGGCGCCGGCCAGGACCTCGACGCCGGGCTCGTCGCGGTGCGAGAGGTGGACGAAGCCCATGGTGCCGCTCGGACCGAAACGCTCGAGCGCGGTCTGGGCGTCCGATGCGAAGGTGGTGCCGCCCGACACCAGCGCGATGCTGGCGTGACGCGGCGGCGGTGGCGGCTCGGGTTCCGGATCGGGCGGCGGTGGCTGGGGATCGCCCGCGATGACGATGGGTCGCTCGACCCAGTAGTCGGGAGGCGCCGGCTTGGCGGCCACGGTGCTCGCGCCCGCAGCGACCAGCAAGCTCGAGATCCACACGGCGCGCGGCATCTGTCCCATTACGCCTGACAAACGCCGCCGGTCTCGGTTGCTTTCACCCCCCGCGAGCGATCAGCGAGCGTTCAGGGTGCGGGGTCACTGGCGACGCACGCGGTCTGCTTTCTTACCGCAAAGACTCGCGATCTCCCTCGTGGCGCGCTCATCGGAGGACGACGAGCAGGCGGGTCACGAACGTCTCGTCGGCCCAGCGCTCCTTGTACTCCATGGCACTCCCGAGGTCGTACCGGGTCACGCCCTCGGCGCAGAGGCGCTCGATCTGCTGTCGTTGCAGCACGTTGCCCAGCGACAGGTGGCGCAGCTCGACGTCATGGGAGAACTGGAGGCCACGGTAGGTGCCGGCGAACACGCCGCCCAGCACGAAGCCGACGTCGGCGTCGTGGCGGCGGGCCATGACCAGGCGCAGCCGGCCGGCGGGCGCCAGGAGGCGCACCATGTGGGCGTAGAAGTCGCGCATGGGTCCGGCGTCGACCCCGACCCCGGCCCGGCCCTTCCAGCTGCGCGCCTCGACGGCCAGGATGCGGGCCATGGCGGCGTCGGCGGCGGCCGCGTCGTGGGCGACGATCTCGTCGAAGGTGACGCCGGCGCGGGCGGCGTCGCGCTCCGACGCGCGCAGCGCCTTGCGGAAGTTGCGGCTGCGCCGGGCCAGGAAGCCGTCGAGACCTCCGTCGAGCCGGGCGACGTTGCGGCCGCTCTCGGCGCCGTGCCCACGGCGCCACGAAGGCGGCACCGCGCGCAGGAGCGCCCGCTCGAGCGGGCCGCCCGGCGTCATCCCGGCGAGCAGCATCCCGTCCCAGCCGGTGCGGGCGGCGGCAGCGGCGATGAAGGCCTCGGCCAGCGCGGCGGGATCGGCGCCGACCAGCGGACAGGACAGGCCCCACGACAGCTCGAGCGGCTCGACGTAACGCGCGCCGCCGCGCTCGGCGATCGCGGTCGCGGCCCAGCCAGCCTCGCCGCGCAGGATCCATGGCGAGCGCGGTCCCATGAGTGCGTCGTGCGCGGGCAGCACCCACGCCGACGACGAGCAGAACAGATCGATCTCGGCCGTGACCGCGACCGCGTCGTCGAAGTCGCCGGCCGAGGCGCGCAGCTCGTCGAGTCCGACCGATCGCATCGGCCACGCCATGATAGCGCGCACGACGTGATGCCGTTCGCCGTGGGGGACCGCACGGAAGCCGGGACCGGGACCGGCGATGGCGGCCCGCGCCCCCCGCCGGGTGCAGTACACTGGAGGGGCCGACCGTCTCGCGTCAGGAACCGTATGCGCGTCATCGCCGTCGTCGCCGCAGCTGCACTGCTCGGCGGCTGCTTGACCAACACCTACAACATCTCGCGCTCCGAGCTCCAGCGCCTGGCGGCGACGCCGCCAGAGGCCCGCAGCCAGAGCGTGCGCGTGGTGCAGGAGTTCGAGGGCGACAGCCCGCCGTCGCAGGCTCGCGTCAGCGGCGAGACCGAAGTGATCTTCGTGCCACGCACGGTGATCGTGGTCGGTGACGGTCGCCATCACCACGGCGGCCGCGGCGGCAGCGGCGGTCGCGGCGGTGGCGGCAAGCTCGGCGGCGGCGGCGGCGGCGGCGACGGTAAGGGCGCGGTGATCTTGCTGGTCGCTCTCGCGGCCGGCGCCGGCATCGCGCTCGCCGCCACCGAGGGCCAGCGCTTCGACGGCTGGGTGCGCCTGCACCCGATGCACCCGGTCCACCTGTGGGGACCGTGGGGCTACGGCGTGGTGCCGCTGGCCCAGCTCGACCCCGGCACCGCCGCGGTGGCGACCAAGGCGGTCATCCGCGACGTCGAGGGGCCGTGGCTCAAGCTGGCCCGCGCGCCACTCGATCGGCAGGGCTGGAGCTACAGCGTGCTCGGCGGCGCCGGACAGATCGACGGATGGGACGGGCGCGGGCTGGGACCGCAGTTCCACGTCCAGCTCGGCTACTACCCTGCGCACGAGTTCGGCATCCAGCTGGCCTGGACACCGGCGTGGCGCGACGACGTCGCCGGCGACACCATCCTCGATCTGCGGGTCGGCCTCGAGCTCGACTTCCTGCCCCTCGACGCCGGCAAGCTCCACGGCGGCGGCTACGTCAACGGCTCGCTGGGCTGGCGTTCCGATCGCGACGGCACCGACGAGGCCGCCTTCACCGGCGCCGGCGCCAAGCTCCAGCTCGAGCTCACCACCCGGCTGGCGATCACCGGCCGCTTCGGCATCACCCGCGCCTACGACGAGATCGCGCAGGACGCCACCGTCGGGCTCTCGATCTACTGAGTCGAGCTATAACGCGCCGACATGCGCGTGCTCGTCACCGGCGGCGCCGGCTGCCTCGGCATCAACCTGGTCCGCCACCTGCTCGCGCGCGGCGACGCCGTGGTCTCGCTCGATCGCGAGCCCTTCGACTACCCCGAGCGCGGCCGCATCACCGAGATCCGCGGCGACATCCGCCGCCGTGAGGATGTCGACCGCGCCGCCGCCGGCTGCGAGGTCGTGGTCCACGCCGCCGCCGCCCTGCCCCTCTACGCGCCGGCCGAGATCCATACCATTGACGTCGACGGAACCCGCACCGTGCTTGCGGCCGCACGCGCCGCCGGCGCGGCTCGCGTCGTCCACATCTCGTCGACCGCGGTCTACGGCGTGCCCGATCACCATCCCCTGGTCGAGGACGATCGCATGTACGGCGTCGGGCCCTACGGCATCGCCAAGGTCGAAGCCGAGCGAGTGTGCGAGGTCGCCCGCGCCGCCGGCCAGTGCGTGACCATCCTGCGCCCCAAGTCGTTTGTCGGGCCCGAGCGCCTCGGCGTGTTCGCGCTGCTCTACGAGTGGGCCCGCGAGGGCCGCGACTTCCCCATCCTGGGCCGCGGCGACAACCGTTACCAGCTCCTCGACGTCGAGGACCTGTGCACGGCGATCAGCCTGGCCGCGACCGCCCCCGCCGACCTCGCCAACGACACCTACAACCTCGGCGCCGCCGAGTTCACCACGTTGCGCCGCGACTTCCAGGCCGTGCTCGACGAGGCCGGCCACGGCGGCCGCATCCGCTCGATCCCGGTGGCGCCGGCGATCTGGGCGCTGCGCGCGCTCGAGCGAGCCAAGCTGTCGCCCCTCTACCCGTGGATCTACGAGACCGTCACCGAGGACTCGTTCGTGGCGATCGATCGCGCGGTGACGAGGCTGGGCTGGACGCCGCGCTTCTCCAACCGCGACGCGCTCCTCCGCAACTACCGCTGGTACCTCGCCCACGCCGACCAGCTCGGCGGCGCCGGCGTCACCCACCGGGTGCCGTGGAAGCAAGGCGCACTTGGCCTGGCCAAGCTGATCTTCCGCAAGCGCCGCCCAGCGAGCGATTAGCGAGCGTTCAACAGTGATGCTGGGTATACGGGGTCAATGAGGAGGTCCGGGGTCTGCCTTCCTCCGGAAGATCCCTCTCGTCGCCATCGAACCCGGAGCGCCGCTACTTCTGGTGGGTCGCCTTCCACTCGGCGTACGGCATGCCGTAGATGATCTCGCGCGCCGCCTCGTCGGTGAGCGCCACGCCCCGCTCCTCGGCGGCGGCCCGGTACCACTTGGCCAGGCAGTTGCGGCAGACGCCGGCCAGGGTCATCACGTCCACGTTCTGGACGTCAGTGCGCGACCGGAAGTGCTCGACCAGGCGCCGGAAGGCGGCGGCCTCGAGCTGGGTGCGGGTGGCATCGTCGAGCGATGGGATCTCGGCCATGGCGAAGGCTATCACTGTGCTAGAACCCCGCGGTGACCGCCCCGTCGTCGGTGACCCAGCTCGAGAAGGACGGCACCACGTTCCACGTGATCGGCACGGCCCACGTGTCGCGTCGCTCGGTGGAAGAGGTGGTGCAGGTCATCGAGGAGCTGCGCCCCGAGGTGGTTTGCGTCGAGCTGTGCCAGGGCCGCTACGACGCGCTCACCCAGGAGAACTCGTTCCGCAACCTCGACGTGTTCAAGGTGGTGCGCGAGGGCAAGACTCTCTACCTGCTCGCCCACCTCGCGCTGTCCAGCTACCAGCGCAAGATGGGCCAGGCCCTGGGCGTGAAGCCCGGCTCGGAGCTCCTGGCCGCGGTCGAGGCCGCCAAGCGGGTCGGCGCCCGGGTCGAGCTGATCGATCGCGACATCCACACCACGCTCAAGCGCACGTGGTCCAACCTGGGTCTGTGGAAGCGCTCGATGCTGCTGTCGTCGCTCATGGTCGGCTTCGGCGACGACAGCGACGACAGCGACGACGACGACGACAAGAAGCCCGGCAAGGGCGGCAAGCGCGAGCTCACCGCCGACGATATCGAGCAGCTGAAGGAAGGCAAGGCCCTCTCCGAGATGCTCGACGAGCTGTCGCGCGCGCTGCCCGAGGTGAAGAAACCGCTCATCGACGAGCGCGACGCCTTCCTGGTCAGCGGCATGGAGCAGTCAGCGCACGGTGCCCGTGCCGTGGTGGCGGTGGTCGGCGCCGCCCACGTGCCCGGCATGCGGCAGCGCTTCGGTCAGGCCGTCGATCGCGAAGCGCTGGCGCGCATCCCGCCGCCGTCGCTCCTGTGGACGATCGTGAAATGGGCGGTGCCGCTCCTGCTCGTTGTCGGCCTGGTCTGGGGCGCGTTCCACTCCGACAACGTGTCGGCGCAGGACGTGGTCATGGCGCTGGTGCTGCCGACGTCGATCGGCGCGGGCGCGCTCACCCTGCTGGGCGGTGGCAAGCCGCTCTCGGTCCTCACTGCCATCGTCGTCGCTCCGATCGCGGCCATCCATCCGCTACTCGGTACCGGGATGGTGGTCGGCGTGGTCGAGGCCTGGCGTCGCAAACCCACGGTCGTGGACTGCGAACGGCTGCCCGATGACATCACTACCCTGCGAGGATTCTTCCGAAATCCGGTCTCGCACATCCTCCTGGTGGCGATCCTGTCCGGAGTCGGCACCGCGGTCGGAATGTGGCTCGGCGCTGCCTGGATCGTCACGCTCCTGTGACTGAACCGGAGTATATGGTCGGACCATGACCATGAAGCGGCGCGACGCCCTCAAGACGATGGGAGCCATGGCAGGGGCTGCGGGGGCGGCCAGGGTGCTGCCTGGCTGCGACGACGGCGGGTCGAGCCAGCCGCCCGGAATCCACCACCTCGTGGTGGTGATGATGGAGAACCGCTCGTACGACCACCTGCTCGGCGCGCGCAAGCTCATGGGCCTCTCCGGCGACGGGCTGACCAGCGCCATGGGCAACCCCGATCTGTCGGGCGCGACCATCCGGCCCTTCGAGGCCAGCTTCGACAACGTGTGCGTGCCCGATCCGCCTCACGGATGGGCCTCGTCGCACAGCCAGTTCGGCGGTGGGAGCAACAGCGGCTTCGTGACCGAGCACGAACGCCGACACGGCGCCGGCGCCACCCAGCCCATGCAGTTCCTCACCCGCGACCTGGTCCCGGTGTCGTGGGGCCTCGCCGACGGCTTCGCGTCGTGCGACCGCTACTTCTGCTCGGTGATGGGCCCGACCTGGCCCAATCGCATGTACTGGCACTCGGGCAGCTCGAACGGAATCATGTCGAACGACTTCCCGGCCGGCGGCTTCAACTGGCCGAGCATCCACCACCGCCTCGACGAGGGTGGCGTGCCCTGGAAGTACTACTACATCGACATCCCGGTGCTGGCGATCGTCGACACGCTCGAGACCGAGGGCCGCGTCTTCTACGTCGAGGACTTCCTCCGCGACGCCATGAACGGCGACCTGGCGCCGGTCACGTACGTCGATCCCGGCTTCTCGTACAACGACGATCACCCGCCCCACCACCCCATCTACGGCCAGCAGTTCATCTCGAGCATCTACAACGCGCTCGCCGCCGGGCCGCTGTGGGAACACTGCCTCCTGGTCGTCACCTACGACGAACACGGCGGCTTCTACGATCACGTCGCGCCGCCTACCACCGTCGACGATTTCGCCGCCACCGGCTTCGATCAGATGGGCTTCCGCGTGCCCACGCTCATCGCCGGCCCCTACGTGAAGCAGGGCCACGTCTCCAGCGTGGTCATGGATCACTGCTCGGTGCTCAAGCACATCCAGAACCACTTCGGCCTGGCCCCGCTCAATCAGCGCGTGACCGCCGCCAACGATCTGTCCGACGTCCTCGACCTCGACGCCCTGGCCGCCGGCACGCCGCGGGCGCCGGTCACCATCGCGGCCATCGAGATCGACGAGTCCCGCATCCGGTCCGAGTGCCGCCTGGCCGCCCAGCTCGATCACGACGTCTTGCGCATGGCCGACGAGCACCCGCGCCTGTTCAAGCGCTGGGATCGCCGCGATCAGATCGTCGACAGCGCGTACCTGATCGGCGACTTCCTCGAGAGCGTGAACGCCGGCCGCATCATCCGCGGCAGGTAGCCGGCGGACCGCTGCGACACCTGCGACACGCCAACTGTCGAACTTCCGTGGGGAAGATCGGCTTGGCAGCCCCGGTTGGTTGTGCCAGACTCTTCGACCAAGGAGACCATGATGAAGAAGCTCGCGACCGTCCTCGCCGCCGCCATGACCCTCGCCTTCGCTGCCCCCGCGTTCGCGTGTCCCCACGCCGAGAAGGGTGCGCAGGAGAAGGTCGCTCAGCCGCCCAAGAAGGAGGAGCCCAAGAAGGCCGCTCCCAAGACCGCGGCGCCCAAGAAGGCCGAGCCCAAGAAAGAGGCTCCCAAGACCGCCGACTCGGGCAAGGTCTCCCAGAAGTAACTCCGACGGCCACGGGATGACCCCGTGGTGTCGCGAAGCGCGGAGCTCGACGAGCTCCGCGTCTTTGTTTTCGGCGTCCTCTGCCTTCGCCGCTCAGACCAGGATGTCGAGCAGCTGCACGCGGGTGAGGTAGCCCTCGAGCGTCGCGGCGTACTCGTCGATGAACAGATCGAGCTCGAAGAGCACGCGCTTGCCGTCGACGCGGACGACCTTGCCGCTCGCCGGCAGCTCGGTGCCGGCGAGATCGAGCACGCCGGCCAGCCAGGCGCCGGCGACGGGCACCGCTGCGGCGTCGGGCCACTCGACCGAGAGGTGAGTACGCGACAGCTCGATCACGTCGGCGAGCCCGCTGTCGAGACGGAAACGGGCACGCAGCGCGGCCGGCGGCTCGACCCGGTAGTTGACGCGGCGGTTGTGGGTGATCAGCTTCTCGACCGTGTCGTGGATCGGCGCCGACACCGGCGTCTCCGGGCTCTCGAGGATAAGCTCGCGGATCTGCTTGAGCGCCTTCTGCGTGCGCACGATGTTCTGGCGCATGTCGCCGATCCGCCGCTGATCGCGATGGACCTTGTCGGCGACGATCTCGAGCAGGTTGGCCAGAAAGCGAACCCCCAGCTCCTGGTTCTCGGCGAAGTAGGCCTGGAGCCTGCGGGCGTCGAGGCGCCACAACTCGGCGTCGGGCGAGGCCACGGCGCGACACGAGCGCGGCAGCGCGGTCAGCCCTCCCAGCTCGCCGATCAAGGCCGGCGGACGCAGGCGATAGGTGTCGTCGGCGGGACGGACCAGCGTCACCTCGCCGGCCGAGAGCAGGTAGATGTCGGTGCCCTGCTCGCCGGTCTCGAACAAGGAAGCGTCCGGTCGAGCCTCGGCCGGCACGAACAGCGCGGCGATCTCGCCCAGCTCCTCGTCGGTGAATCCACGGAACAGCTGGATCAATCGCAAGTGTTCCAGCCGAGGCGCCATGTGGGGACCATACCTCAAGAGCACATCTCGATGACCATCGCCCGCAACCAGACGCAGCGGGGGGTGTCGAACTCTCGTGCTGCGTCCCTGGTATCGTCGCGCCATGCACTCCGCCCGACGGTCGCCGGTGGCCGCGTGGACGCTCTACACTGCGATCGGCGCGATCGGCACGGTCGCGCTGGTGCTCATCGCGTGCGACGGCGCCAGGCGCGCCGGCGACGATTCGCCGAAACCGACGCGCGACGCGGCGGCGCTGGCCCAGGCCACCACCGACGCCACGGCCACCGGCGGTGACAGCGGCGGAAGCGACGGTGGCCCCCGCGAGCTCCGCCGCGACGTGTTCCCCGATCTGAGCACGGCGTTCGCCGAGATCTTGCGCGACAACCCGCGCGTGGTCGGCATCGGCGAGCTGCACCTGCGCACCGACAAGACCGGCCCGACGATGTCGGCGCTGGCCCGCTTCACCGCCGAGGTGATGCCCGCGCTCGGCCCCAAGGTGTCGGACCTGGTGATCGAGACCTGGGTCGTCGATCCGACGTGCAAGACCGGCGGCGCGGCCACCCAGCGGGTCGAGAGCGCGATGAAGCGCCCCGAGTCGACCAAGGGTGAGATCGGCGGGCTCATCGGCATCATCAGGCAGAACGGCATCAAGGCCCACGTGATGCGGCTGACCTGTGACGACCTGACCGCGGTCGCGCCGCCCACCGGCGTCGACGCCGAGAAGCTGCTCGGCATCGTGACCCGCGAGCTCGGCCGCATCGCCAAGAGCGCCGTGCGCTACCGCGAGGAGCACGCCGAGGTCAGGCCGCTGATCGTGGTCTACGGCGGCGCGCTCCACAACGATCTGTATCCGTTCGAGAGCACCGCCCACTGGAGCTACGCCAAGGGCGTCGACGAGGCCACCGCCGGGCGCTTCGTCGAGGTCGACCTCTACCTGCCCGAGCTGATCGAGGGCCAGCCGCTGTACGAGAGCGAGGACTGGTACCCGCTGGTGGCCCGGACGCCGCCCGGCAAGGTGCTCCTGGTCGAGCGCGCACCACACAGCTGGATCGCCGTGCTACCCAGGTCCTGACGTGAGCAAGCTGATCGTCCTCGAGGGGCTCGACGGAGCCGGCACCACCACCCAGACCCGGCGCCTGGCCGACGCGCTCGCCGCCGCCGGCCACGCCGCCCACGTCACCCGCGAGCCGTCGGACGGCCCCATCGGCCGCCTCATCCGCGAGATGCTCACCGGCGGTCACGCCATCGCCGGCGCACGCCTCGACCAGACCACGTTCAGCCTGCTGTTCGCCGCCGATCGCATGGATCACCTCCAGCGCGAGGTCGAGCCGGCGCTGGCCGCCGGCACGATCGTCATCTCCGACCGCTGGTACCACTCGTCGCTGGCCTACCAGGGCACCGGCGCCGAGCGGGCGTGGATCCGCGAGCTCAACCGCCGGGCCCGCCGCCCCGATCTGACCGTGTTCCTTCGAGTGCGGGCCGAGGTCGCCGCCGAGCGCCGCGTCGCCGCCGGCCGCGCCCAGGAGCTGTTCGAGGATCTGCCCATGCAACAGCGGGTCGCGGGCGGCTACGACGCCGTCCTCGCCGAGCTGGCCGCCGAGGGCGAGGCCATCACCGTCCTCGACGGCGAGCAGCCGCTCGACGACGTGACGCGAGCGATCGTGGCCGCGGTCTCGACCCTGCTGTAGGATGCGCGTCGTGACGACGCAATCCGGCATCGTGGTCCAGAAGTACGGCGGCTCCTCGGTCGCCGATGTCGACAAGCTCCGGCTGGTGGCCAAGCGCGTGGCCCGCACCAAGGCCGCCGGCAAGAAGGTCGTGGTGGTGGTCTCGGCCATGGGCAAGACCACCAACGCCCTCATCGACAAGGCCAAGGCGGTCAGCCCGTCGCCGTCGCGGCGCGAGCTCGACATGCTGCTGACCTGCGGCGAACGCGAGGCCATGGCGCTCTTGTCGATGGCGGTCACCGAGGAAGGCCTCGAGGCCATCTCGTTCACCGGCTCCCAGGCCGGCATCATGACCAACGACCGCCACTCGGGCGCGCGCATCGTCGAGGTGCGGCCGTTCCGCATCGAGGACGAGCTCGAGCGCGGCAAGGTGGTCATCGTTGCCGGCTTCCAGGGCGTCTCGTACAAGCGCGAGGTCACCACCCTGGGCCGCGGCGGCTCCGACACCACCGCGGTCGCGCTGGCCGCGGCGCTGCGCGCCGACTACTGCGAGATCTGCTCCGACGTGGACGGCGTCTACACCGCCGATCCACGCATCGTGAGCGCGGCCCAGTTGCTCGACGCCATCAGCCACGACGAGATGCTCGAGCTTGCGGCGCAGGGCGCCAAGGTGCTGCACGACGCGTCGGTCGAGTTCGCGCGCAAGAGCGGCATCGCCGTCTACGCCCGCGCCACCGGCAAGGACGGTGGCGGCACCCGCATCGACTGGAGCCCCGAGCGCGAGCGCCAGGTCGCTGCGGTCACCGGCCAGGGCAACCTGGTGAGGGTCAAGACCACTGGCGGCGCCAGCGTCGAGAACTGCCTGCAGATCCTGGAGGCGGCGTCGATCCCGCTGACCCACCTCGATCTCGAGGGCAAGGAGCTGCGGGCCTGGTTCACCATCGCCGATGTGCCGGACTGGACCGCGGTGAAGGGCAAGCTCGAGAACGTCCTCGCCGGCTCGCTCGAGATCGGCGAGGAGGGCGCGGTCACCATCGTCGGCCATGGCATCGGCGGCAACCCCGGCATCATCGTGCGCGCGCGGCAGACCGCGATCGGCGCCGGCGTACCGCTCAACGCGGTGAGCGTCTCGCCGCTGCGCATCACGCTGTGGTGCGATCGCCAGCACGTCGACGAGCTGACCCGGGCGCTGCACCGGGTCTTCGTCGAGTCGTGACGGGGAAGTGATCGAAACGTGATCGTCCGCCTGTTCCCGGCCTGGGGCCGGCGCCAGCGCGGCCGCTGGCTCACCCGCCAGACCCGGCCGCGGGTGTGGGCCCACCGCGGCGCCAGCGCCCACGCCACCGAGAATACCGTGGCGGCGTTCGAGCTGGCCCGCGCCCACGGCGCCGACGGCGTCGAGCTCGACGTGCTCCTGTGCGCGAGCGGCGAGGTGGTGGTCTTCCATGACGACGATCTGGCCCGCCTGGCCGGACGTCCTGATCGCATCGATGCCCTGCCGTGGACCGAGCTGCGTGGGGTCACGCTCGTCGGCGGCCAGCGGATCCCGACCCTCGAGGATGCGCTGGTGGCGTGCGGCGACCTGCCGGTGAACGTCGAGATCAAATCGCTGCGGCCGGGGCGTGCGGGCCCGCTGCCGGCACGGGTGGCGCGCGCGATCCACGCCGTGGGCGCCGACGACCGCGTCGTGATCTCGTCGTTCGATCCGGCGGCCTTGTGGCAGCTCCACGTGGTGGCGCCTCACCTGCCGCTCGCGTACCTGTTCGACGCCCTGCTGCCGCGGGCTTTGCGGTCTCCGGCGGCGGCGGCGCTGGTGGGCGCCAGCGCGGTGCATCCCGAGCACGGGTTGTGTACGCCCGAGCAGGTCGCCGCCTGGCGGACGCGCGGGCTGGCGGTCAACGCCTGGACCGTCGACGATCCAGGGCGGTTGCGCGAGCTGGCGGCGGCGGGGGTGGACGGGGTGTTTGCGAATGATCCGAAGGCGGCGATCGCGGTGCTGGAGGAGGGGAAGACGTAGAAGGGCGAGGGCGTGGGAGACCAGGGCGGCAACTCGGGTGGCCAGTGAGGGGTGGAGGGTGGTGGAGGTGCGCGGGGTTGGAGTGGCACGGAGGGTGCTCTGGTGGAGGGGATGCGCGCGCGTGTGGCCATCGCGGTCGTCCTGGCGGGGTGCTCGGCGGCGCCCGCGGATGACGCGGCACGGCCGAACGACGGCATGTTCAAGGACTTCGTCGACGGCAAGGTCGACAGCGCGGGGCATCCGTTCAACGCGCGGGTGACGAGCGCCGGGGATCTCTGCTGGGGAGAGCGGACCGAGGATGGGGTGCGGGTGGCGTGGTGCGAGGGACCGCTCGACGGCGCGGCGCAGCGGGGCGAGCTGGCAGTGAGCGCGCGGCTGCGTGTGATCGGTGCCGGTGAGGGTGAGGTGGTGACGGTGCGAGTCGCGGAGGAGAACGGGACGGTCACGGTCGAGGACACGCTGACGGCGGAGCGCCTGCGCGAGCGCGGCGCATGGATCGATGTGTCGGTCGCGTACTGGAGCGATGGACAGCCGCGGACGGTGGCGGTGGTGCCCGCCGACGGCGCCGAGATCGAGCTGGCCTACGTCGAGGTCTTTCCGCGCCGCTTCCGCCTGGTGCTTTCGCCGGGATCGGGCGTGGTCGCCGATGGCGAGGTGATCACGGTGGAGACCGCGCCCGGTGATGCGATCGAGCGGGTCGAGATCGACGGTGCCGACGTCAGCGAGCGCTGGCGCGCGCTGGCGGCGACCGGCGCGATCACGGAGGTGGACACCGGCTTCCGCACGCTCCACCGGGTGGCCGCGGGCGCGCTGGTCGCCGATCGCGGCGAGGTCACGCAGCTCCGCATCAGCGCCGGCAGCGAGACCGCGCGCATGGAGCTGCGGCGAACCCCCGCGCCCTGCCAGTACGAGGGCGCGCCCGGCGGCGTGCCGGTGCTGGTCACCGGCTTCCAGCCGTTCCCCGCCGACGGGTGGCACGACAACGTCTCCGAGGTCGCGGTGCGCGCCCTCCGCCCGTCGGCCCTGCGCGGCGCGCGGGTCATGCGGCTGATCCTGCCCGTCGAGTACGACCGCGCCGCCGCGGCGGTGCGCGAGGTGATGGCGCGGTGCGCGCCGGCGGTGGTCATCAGCTTCGGGCAGGGCGGCGGCGCCATCGCCCTCGAGGAGACCGCCTACAACCTGAAGGACACCGGCGAGGTCTCGGGTGGCGTCCCCGACAACCGCGGCGTGATCGCGGCGGCGCTGCCCATCGACACGGCGGCGCCGGCCGAGCGTTCGACCTCGCTGCCGCTGGCCGCCATCGACCGCGCCCTGCGCGCGCTCGGTGAGACGCCGGCCCGCAGCGATGACCCCGGCCGCTACATCTGCAACAACGTCTTCTTCACCACCACCGGCGCCATCGGCGGCGGCAAGGCAGGCTTCATCCACCTGCCCTATACCACCCGCTTCGACGCCGCGGCCCGCGCCCGCTGGGGCGCCGTCGCCGAGTCCGCGATCCAGGCCACGCTCGACGCCCAGTGAGCCTCGCCCTTTCCCTTCTCCCCGCCTCGAAACTTGCCCAGGTGGCCTTCCCGCGTCAGCGTCTCTCGATGCGTCTGGTGTCCCTCTGCGTCTCCGCCCTGGTCGCCGTCGCGGCCTGCGGCCCCAAGGTCGATCCGCAGTCTCCCTTCGACGAGGACGATCCGCGCGCCGGGCACGCCGGCCAGTCCGAGGCCGCCACCCCGGTCGTGGCCGACGAACCGGTCGCGCCGCCGCCCGCCTTCGCCGGCCCGGTCGTGCGCGAAGGCACGATCGCACGCTCGGTCCTGACCGCGACCCTCGACGCCCAGCCCGGGGAGCTCCTGCGCTGTTTCGAGGTCGCCGCGGTCGAGGATGCCGGCAAGTTCGCCGGCTGGCGCCTGGTGCGGTTCGTCAGCGGCTGCAACCGCTTCGACGGCGTCGACCTGCTGGTCGGCGACGTTCTGGTGAGCGTGAACGGCCGCGTCCTGGTCAAACCGACCGACCTGGGCGACCTGTGGAAGGACCTGTACACGGCCGACGTGATCGTCGCCGAGCTCCGCCGCGGACCGGCCCCGTTCCAGCTCCGGTACACCGTCACTGCGCCGGCGACGACGCCCCCAGCGAGCGACTAGCGAGCGATCAACAGTGCCTCCGGTGTACGGGGTCACCGGGTGGGTTCGGGGCTGTTGGGACGGGTCGAACGGGCGCAACGCCCTACGGTCTCCTGGTGACGCCAGTGCTGCTACCCTCTGACGGTGCGACTCAGCATCCTGTTCGCGACCGCGCTTGCCCTCGCCGCCGCCGGGTGCCCGCACCCGCGCGCCCAGGGGCCGCGGGCTGAGCTCGTCGACGCGCCCTTCGAGCTCGATGACGATCTCGATCTCGGCGATCGCGTCGACCAGATCATCGCGCTGGCACCAGGCCCCGAACGCAGCGAGCTGCGCCGCTCGGTCGCCGCGGCCATGATGCGGCGGCTCACCGGCTACCTCGATGGCGGTCGCCTCGATCGCGTCGACACCGTGGTACGCGAGCTCGCGCTCTTGTGGAACGACGAGCCGGCGGCGATGGCGGCCGAGCTCGCGCCCCACGTCCCGGCGCTGACCCGGGCCCGGGCCGCGCTGGCCCGCGCCGGCCTCGATCGCGAGATCGCGTTGGTCCTCGCGCTGCTCGCCGTCGCCGATCCGACCCACGCCGCCGCCCACCGCGACGAGCTCGAGCAGGTGCTGCAGTTCGCCGAGGATCTCGGCGTGGCCCGTATGGGGCCGCTCGGGCTGGGCAGCGGCACCATCAGCGTGCTCGGACCGGTGGTCGAGCGCGTGCCGACGCCGGCTCTCACCGATCGCTACATCAGCGCGCTGGTCGCCCGCGCCAACCTCGCCGACGCCGCGCTCACCGCGGCCGCCGCCAGCGGCAAGCTGCCCGACTCGCCGGTGATCCGCGCCGCGTTCCGCGCCGGTCGCGACCTCGCGGTCACCCTCGCCCTCGCCCACCGCACCGACGAGATCGGCCGGACCCTGGCCGGGCTGGTCGGCGTCGGCCGCAACCGGGCTCTCGCCGAGGGCGCGCGCGCGCTGTTCCTGCCCGAGGTCGAGGCCGTGGAATGGGCCGGCTTCGCCCACACCCTGCGCGCCGGCCCCGACGGCAAAGACGATGATCCCGACGGCGCCCGCGCCGCGCTGGCGGTCTGCCTGGACGCACTCGTCCGTTTCCCGGACGACGCGATCTTGCTGGGCGCTGCCGCAGGCCACGCCGCCGATCTCGATCGCGTGGCCCAGCCCATCTCGCTCCTCGAACGAGCCCGGGCCGCCGCGCCCCACGACGCCGAGCTGGCCGATCGGCTGACGTCGCTCTACCGCGATCGCCTGGCCCGCCTCATCCACGGCGATCGGCCTCAGGCCGCCCGCGCCCGCCTCGAGGAGCTGCGCCGCTTCCACCAGCAGATCGACAAGGCCTTCCCCGACCATCGCTGGTCGTCGACGTGGGCCGAGGCCCTCGCCACCTACGGCAAGGGCCTGGTCTCGGTCGGCGAGCTGAAGGACGCGCGCAGCCAGCTCGACCGCTCGGTCGCGGCCGAGCCCACTGTCGATGCCCTCGAGACGCTGGGCACGATCGCGCTCAAGCTCGGCCAGTACCAGGAGGCCCGCCGCCACCTCGAGCGCGGCGTCGCCCTGGGCGGTGATGCCCCGGCCGAGCTCTATGCCCGCGCCAAGCTCCTGCGCCTGGCCGGCGACGCCGCCGCCGCCGCGGGCGACGACACTGTCGCGTTGCGGCGCTGGCGCGACGCCCTCGCCATCTGGGCCCAGCTCGGAGAGACCGTGGAGCTACCGCCTCCGCTTGCGGGCGAGCGCTTCGCCGAGATCGGCAAGCTGTTCTGGGGCCTAGACATGCGCGACGAGGCGCTCGAGAACTTCAGCCGCGCCATCGAGGCCGACGTCGAGACCGCCGAGAGCCACGTGCAGGTGATCGCGCACCTCATCATGCACGACGAGATCGATCGCGCACGCGACGTCTTCTACGACGCGCTCGGCTCCGATCAGGTGAGCGACTATCACAAGGTCTACCTGTGCCTGTGGATCCTCGCCGAGGACCGGCGCGAAGGCCGCGCCGACGACCGCCTGGCCACCGAGTACCTGGGCAGCCGCGACGGCCCGCTCTGGTACGACGACGTCGCCCGCCTCGCCACCGGTCGCACGACCGTCGAGCAGCTCGACGCCCGCGCCACCACACGCGCCCGCCGGGCCGAGCTCACCTACTACCGCGCCGTGCTGGGTCCGCCCGGTCAATCCAGGGACGAGGTGCGGCACCTGCTCGAGGACGTGGTCCGCACCGACATGGTGCTCTTCTTCGAATACGACATGGCCCGCCGTCATCTCCAGCGATGAGCGCGGCGCTGGCCTCGCTGCTGAGCGAACGCGCCGTGCGGGCGTGCCTGGGCGCCAGCGCCGCGAGCGCGGTGCCGGCTGCCGTGGCCGCGCGCACCATGCCGTCGCCGTGTCCGCCGGCGGCGCTGCCCATCTGGCTCCTGGTCGCGGGCAAGGACGTCGACGCCGCGGCCGCCACCCGCGCGCTCGGCGCTGCGCTGCCGCCGCTGGCCGAGGCCGGCCTCGTCGTCGCAGAAGCCGGCGCGCTCCACGCCACCGCGGCGATCGCCGTCCTCGGTGCCGGCATCCTCGTGTTCGATCGCCTCGACGCCACCGGCCCCGATCGCGTGCCCTGGCCCGACGACTCGAGCGTCCACCTGGCCGGCTGTCTGCCGGCCGGCACGATCGGCGCGTGGCTGGACGTCGGCACCGGCGCGGCGGTGGCGCCGCTCCACGCCGGCGCGCGCGCCGCCCGGGTCCGAGCCACCGACACGTCCGCGGCGGCGCTCG
>SXGT01461552.1_pt1 | contig 35966 bp, 38 predicted proteins | sample 3176221 | NCBI WGS metagenome assembly SXGT01 (sample SAMN11356862, study PRJNA531348) | freshwater metagenome | isolation source: freshwater sample F1-120 | place: China: Fuxian Lake, Yuxi | collected 2017-12-25 | reverse complement strand
GCCCATGCTGCCGGCGGTGCAGGCCGAGCAAGTGGGAATGATGCGGCCGTGAACCTCGAAGAACTGGGCGAGGTTGATCGCGCAGGTGTGGCTCATCGTCTGGATGAAGCTCGCGCCCGTGACCCCCTCGATTGTGTGCTGGACACCGAGCTGCATGGCGAAGTGTTCGAGCGCAGGCGGCGAACCGGAGGTCGAGCCATAGGAAATGCCGGTGCGCTCGGACTGGATTTTTTCCGCCGACAGCCCGGCGGCTTCGATGGCGAGTTCCGTCGCGCGCGCCGCCATCAACGAGACGCGGCCCATGCTGCGGACTTTCTTGCGGGGAAAATGTGCGGGCCGCTCAAAGCCCGGCACCTCGGCCCCGAGGCGGGTTCGCAGCCCGCCGATGCTGTTCCACTCCGGCTTGGCGACGATGGCCGACTCCTTCGCGAGAAGTTTGGCCCGCACCGTGGCCCAGTCGAGACCGAGCGGGCACAGCCCGGCCATGCCGGTGACTACGACGCGGTGGTTCAAATGATCCCCCCGTTCACGGAGATGACCTGCCCCGTGAGATACGCCGCTCCCTCGGAGAAGAGATACTCCACCAGCGACGCCACCTCGGCCGGCTGCCCGAAGCGCCGCATCGGGATGTGGCGCAGGATTTCCGCCTGGTCGGGCAGGCCGCTGGTCATGTCCGTCTCGATGAGGCCGGGCGCGACGCAGTTGACGGTGATTTCGCGCTTGGCCAGTTCCTGCGCAAGCGAGCGCGTCGCGCCGATGATGCCCGCCTTGGCCGCCGAGTAATTGGTCTGCCCGCGGTTGCCCATGAGGCCGGAGACGGAGGACATGGTGACGATGCGCCCGCCCTTCCGGGCGTTGATCATCGGCATGACGATGGGGTGCAGCACGTTGTAGAAGGAGTCGAGGTTCGTGTGGATCACGCGGTCCCAGTTCTCGCCGGTCAGGAGCGGGAAGGCGGCGTCGGCGGCGATGCCGGCGTTGCACACGACGCCCCAATAGGTGCCGTGCTGCTCCATGTCGGCGGTGATTTGCGCGCGAGCCTGCGCGCGGTCGGAAACGTCGAAGGGCAGCGGCCGGGCGGTCCCGCCGGCGGCCTGGATGGTGGCCAGGGTCGCCTGCGCGGCGGCGTGGTTGCTGAGATAATTTACGACCACCTCGAATCCACGGGCGGCCAGGGCCACGCTGACCGCGCGACCAATGCCCCGGCTGGCGCCGGCGACGAGCACTCTCTTTGTCATGCTTCCATTTTCTCCAATGTTCCTCGCAGGTCCGTCGGCTTGAACACGCTCAGGTCCGCCTGCTGGAGCCGGACTCCGGTGTGGGCATCTTTGATGACCCCGGCAAAGCGCGCCAACTGGTCCGCGCCCCAGACATGAGTCACCTCGACGTGCAAGGCTTGGCCCACGCGGAACGAATCGCAGAACGACTGAAATTGCGGCGTTCCCAGCAGAAAGCCAATTTCAATCGGGAGTCCGGCGCGGCGGCGCTGCCAACCGGAGTAGGCCGCCACGGTCTGCGCCATGAATTCAATCCCGACATAGGTGGGCACGCCCGCGTCGCCGCAGAAGGGTCCGTCCGCCCGGATGACCACCTCGCAGACCGCCCGCGTTTCCGCAGCTTCGACCATGCGGTCCAGCAGCAGCATCGGCGGGCAATGCGGCATCAGTTCGGTCAGTAGCGGGAAGGTCAGCGCCGACATAGCCAGCCTCCAAAGTTCGCGGGCAGATGAAACCGGGCTTCGTCACCCGTCAGCCAGCGGAGGAAATTCACCGCCGTGTCGCGCGGCAAGGCCGGGGAATTCTCCACCGGGCTGGCCCGGCGGAAGTGCAGCGGCACGCTGCCCGCCAGCGGCTGCGCTTCAAACAGGAAGGCCAAGGCGTGCGGAAACTCCGGCGCACCCGCTGCGTCCCGGAACGGTTCCGGCGGCGGCTCATCGCCGAAGGTCAGCAGCACGGGCGTGGCTGGATGCTTCCGCAGCAGCCCGCTCACCTCCAGAATCGCGCAGGCGAACGCGGATTCGCCCGCGCTGATCGTCCGGGACAGAAGCGTGTTCTTGGCCGCCAGATCAAAGTAGGCCGTCGGCGTGTGATGGACGGAGCTGCTGAACAACGCCGGAGACAGCGGCGTGCCCGCGAACAACGAGTCGAAGAGCTGGCGTAACGTCACAATCTCGCCGTGCCGCGAGCAATGGATGTGATGCGCGCGGGCCGGTTCCACGCCGCTGGCCTGGCAGACCTGGAACGCCACCTCCAGGACCATCCGCACGAGCCGGCCACACCGGCGCCGGATCAGCGGATGCACGTCCGCGCAGGGCGGATTGATGCCGGTGTCTTCGACCGCCCCGCCACTTCGCAACCAACGCTCCCAAGCAGCGCAGTCAGTCAGGCCCGGTGCCCACGCCGACCAGTTCCGCAGCCGGAGAACGGTTTCCAGTTCGGTGGCGGGTTGAACTGATGACGCCGTGGTTGGGCGCGCGTCCCGACCGAGGATGACGGCGCAGTTGCTGCCACCGAACGCGAACGAGTTGCTGAGCAGATGGACGGGGCCATCCCGCTCGATCACGGTGCCGGGACTGACCAGGTTCAACGGTGGCATCCGCTCGTCCACCACGCCGTCCCAATGATGCGGCGGCAGGGGCACGCGGGCGGGCGTCGCCGCTTGCAAGGCGAGCCAGCAAAAGCCCGCCTTGGTGGCTCCCGACGCGCCGAGGCAGTGGCCGACGAGCGGCTTCGTCGAGCTGGCGGGCACGGCTCCGAAGAGGCGCTGGATGGCCCCGGCTTCCATCGCGTCGTTTTGCGGCGTGCCGGTTCCGTGCAGGTTGACGTAGTGAATGTCGCCCGCCGCCAGGCCGGCTTCGGTCAGGGCCATGCGGATCGCAGCCTCCGCGCCGGTGCCCGCCGGATCGGGCGCGGAGATGTGATGCGCATCGCTGCTCTCGCCTACGCCGAGGAGTTGGATCGGCCCCGGCTCGCGCGAGAGGAGGAAGAGGGCCGCACCTTCACCGATGTTCAGCCCGTCGCGGTTTCGGCTCGAGGGGTTGCTGGTCGCCCGCGAAAGCGAGACGAGCGCTTCGAACCCGTTCAGCGTGAGATGGCACAGGGTGTCCACGCCGCCGACGATCACTGCGTCGCAAGCATCCAGATCCAGCAGTGCCTGCGCGGAGGCGAAGACCTTGGCGCTGGACGAACAGGCGGTGGAAAGCGTGTAGGCCGGCCCGGTCACCTCAGCCAGGCGGGCCAGAAATTCCGCGCCCGATCCCATTTCATGCTGCCCCTGATAGCAGTAGCTCGCGGGCAGTTGCCCCTCGCCGCGCCACTGGAAGAACGCCGCCTCGCTCGCGTCAATGCCCGACGTGCTGGAGCCGATGACCACGCCAATCCGTTCGGGGCTGACGCGCTGGCGCAGGGCGGCCACGGCGTCCGCAATTTGCAAATAAGCGCAGTAGGCCAGCGCGTGGTTGCGGCACTGGTAGCGCTGCAGGTGCGAGGGCAGTGCGGGCAGCGGTTCCCGCACCTCGCCGACGGGCACGATTGCACTCGTGGTGCGGAGACGGTGCGAAGTGAGCCGGTCCGGGGCACCGTGGAAGAGCCGCCCGGCGATTTCCGGCAGGCTTGTCCCGAGGGCGTTGACCATGCCCAGCGCGGTGAGGGAATAGCGACTCATGCAGCGGGTGGCGCGCTCACAAGAGTGATGATTTCTGGTGGCACGGGCAGGAGCAATTTCCCATCGGCCGCGCGCACGACCGCCTGGATGGTGCTGCCCCGGGCCAGCCGTTTGCCGCTGGGCACCTCGGTCAGCAGATACTCCACCTTGAGCCGGAACTCCGTCTCCACGAGTGTCGCCAGCACGCGGACGCGCATCCCGTAGGTCAGCGGCGCGATGTAGCGGCAGTGGCAGTCAATGACCGGCAGCATCAAGCCCAGCGCCCGCACTTGTTCGAGGTCACAGTGGCATTGCCGGCAGAGCTGGGTGCGGGCCAGCTCGAAATACTTGATGTAGTGCCCATGCCACGCGACGCCCATCAGGTCCACGTCGTGGAAGGGAATTTCAACGATGACCTCCGCCGTGCGCTTCACCGGCCACCCCACTCGCAGGTGAAATGCTTTTCCCGCAGGAGCACGAGCATCCGTCGCAGTTCCGCCTCCAAGGCCCGATCTTCCCCGACCAACGGACTGTGCCGCCGCACTTGCTCCTGCAACGAGCGCAGCCCCGGCGAAACCTGCTCCCAGTCGAGCCGCTGCTGCCGGTGGCGCAGGTCCAGGGCTTGCGCACCCGCCAGCAGCGCGGCGACGACGACCTGCTCGGTCAGTTCCAGCACCCGGATGCAGTCGCGCGCGGCGATGGTGCCCATGCTGACCTTGTCCTGGTTGTGCGACTCGGTGGAACGGGAGAAGACGCTGGCGGGCATGGTGAGTTTGAGCGCTTCCGCCGCCCAGGCCGAGCAGGCGATCTGCACCGCCTTGAAACCGTGGTTCACCGGCAGCCGGGACTCGGCGGCTCCGCTGAGGTTGAGAGGCAGGCCGCGGTTGCGCTTGTCGTTGACGAGCAGCGCGACCTGCCGGTCCACGAGGTCGGCCAGATTCGCCACGGCGTTCTTCAGGCAGTCCATGGCGAAGGCGATGTGCCCGCCGTAGAAGTTGCCGCCGTGCAGCACATCGCCCTGGTCCGGGTCCACCACGGGGTTGTCGTTGCAACTGTTCAGCTCGGTCTCGATTTGCGTCCGCATCCACGGGAGCGCGTCCGCCAGCACACCGATGACGTGGGGCGCGCACCGGATGGCGTAAGTATCTTGCAGCCGCGCGTCTGCATGGTGCGCGTAGCCGGGGCCGCACCCCACGTCCGCGGCAATCCAGCGCCCGATTTGCATCTGGCCGGGGTGGGGTTTCCACTCGAACAGGCGCGGGTCGAAGTGCGCCTTGTTCCCTTCGAGCGCGACCGAGCACATCGCCGTCAGCCGCGCGCAGAGGCGCATCAAGTAGTTCGCCCGGTCAAAGGCCAGACAGGCCACGGCGGTCATCACGCTGGTGCCGTTCATCACGGCCAGACCTTCCTTCGGACCGAGGGCAAGCGGGGCAAGGCCAGCTTCCTGCAAGGCGTCGAGCGCCGGTCGGAGCCGGCCCTGATGCAGCACCTCACGTTCGCCCATCAGCGCGGCGGCGACATACGAGAGCGGCGTCAGATCCCCGCTGGCACCGACCGATCCCTCCTCGGGGATGAGTGGCAGGACATCGTGATTGATCAGGCCGGCCAGCGTTTGCAGCAGCTCCGGTCGCACCGCCGAATAGCCAAGGGAGAGCGAAACCAGCCGGACCAGCAGGATGGCCCGCGTGGTCTGGGGGTCGAAGTGCCGGCCCAGGCCGCAACCGTGAAACCTGGCCAGTTGCCGGGACAACTCGGACACCAGCTCCGGCGGAATCCGGCGCACGCAGGAGTCGCCCACGCCCGTGGTCACGCCGTAGATCGCCTGGTCCCGCCGCCACAACTCCGCCAGCCGCGCCGCGCCCTTGGCGATCTTTTCGGTGAAGGCCGGGGACTGGCTCAACGCGACCGACACCGAGGGGCCGCCCGCGACGGCGACGACTTCCTCGATGGTGTTCGGGTGCTCGCCGACGTGGACGATGGGGTTACTCATCACAGTTCCAGAAGGCATAAAAGTTAAACCACTGAAGCGGATGCTCGCAACAGAGTTCCTCCAAACGGCGGGCAAACGCTGTGACGTGCGGCCGAACGTGCGCCTCCCGGTCTTCCCGGGGCAGAGTGATCCGTTCAGACAGTTGCTCCACCTGGACACGGTAGGCGCGCGGCCCCGTCTGCAGCGCTGTCACCAGCCGGACGGGACAGCCGAGCAGTGCGGCCAGAATCCAGGGCGTCTGCGGGAAAGCCGCGTCCGCCCCGAGGAAGGGCACCCGGCACGCCCGCTCCTTCGCGCCAGGTGCGAGCCGGTCGCCCAGCAGCGCCACGTGGTCGCCCCGGTCAATGCACGCCTTGAGTTCCAGCATGCCGTTGATGTCGCCGGGCACCAGTTCGAGGACGTGCACGTTTGCGTCCGGGTTCAGTTCCGCCTGCATGCGGTTGATCTGCGCGGCGTGCGCCCGGAAGGCAACGACATGGATGCGGCGCTCCAGCCCCTGCCCCAGCGCCCGCAGCGCATCGAAGCTGCCCAGATGCGCGCCGAGCAGCACGGCACCCTTGCCCGCCTTGCTTTCGAGCAACTCGCGGCCCTGCGTCTCAAACTGGAACTGCTCCAGCTTGCCCTGCCACAAGAGCAGCCGGTCTAACAGCAGTTGCGCGAACTGGAGATGGTGCCGATACGACCGCCAGCGCGTGGGCGGAGGCTGCTTGAGGTCGTGCCGGTGCAGCCGCCCCAGGTAATCCAGCGAGGCGCGACGGCTCCGTCCACCGGTCAGAAAAAAATAGGCGACGATGGGCACGAGCAGCGCCGACGCCACGCGATAGCCCAGGACCTTCAAGGTGAACAGCACGGTGCGTATGCCCCACAGCGAGCCGCGCTCCGGCAGTTTGGACCACGCCGCTGCCGCCATCAGCTCCTCCTCCTCGCCAGCAAACGCGGCAGCCGGACCAGCATCCCGAAGAAGAGCCGCGTGTGCAGCCAGGTGATGAGTGCGTTGTCCCGGACCAGTTGAAAATGCGAGGTGCCCCCGGCCGGGTAGGCAATCCGCGTGGCCACGTTCACAATGGGGACGCCGTCCCAGCAGAGCCGGACCGCAATCTCCGGATCGAAATCCATGCGCTTGCCGAGGCGGCACCGCCCGGCCAGCGCGGCAGCGGCGGCGAGCGGGTAAACACGGAAACCCAGCAGCGGGTCGGTGATGGCGAAGGAGAGCGTCTCCACCCAGACCCAGAACCGGGAAATCTGCCGGCCGATGAGCCGGGACTTCGGCACGGCCGCATCGTAAACGGGATGGCCCAGAATGAGCGCCGCCGGCTGGGCCACCGACTGTTCCAGAAAGCGCGGCACATCCGCCGGATCGTGCTGTCCATCCGCATCCAACTGGACGGCATGCGTGTAGCCCTGCTCGTGAAGGCGGAGCAACCCGGCGAGGACTGCGCCGCCTTTGCCGCTGCGCTCGGGCAGGTGGAGGATCTTCACCCAACTGCGGGTTTGCTCCTGCTGTTCCAAGACCCGGCGCGTCTCCGGCCCGGAGCCGTCGTTCACGATCAGGCAGGGCAGTTGATGGAGGGCCAGCCGGTCCAGCAGCGCCGCGATCGTGTCCTTGTGATTGTAGTTGGGGATGAGCAAAGCGGGCCGGTTCATGGCAGGAGGGTCAGCCGGCCCGAGGAGATGGATCGCTCACCGCGAAAGAGCCGGTAGTTCCACTGGCTCGTCCGGGCGTTGAAGCCGAACTCGAGGCAGAACTGCTGGCCCGGCCGCAACAACTCGTGGAACTTCACCGCCGCCATCGCCGTGACGATGGCCGGCCGGCCGGTAAACGCCGCGATCTCCTCCGTCACCCACTTCAACTGGCACACGCCGGGGACCACGGGGATGCGCGGGAAATGGCCCTCGAGATAGGTCAGGTCCGCAGGCACTTGCAAGTGGAGCAGTTGCCCGGAAGCCGTCGGTTCCCGCTTCAAGACGACCGGTCCGGTCGGCGGCGGGGTCCCGGCGAACAACCCGGCCAGCGCGGCGAGCGCCACTTTGCCCTGGGCATCGCGGGGGAGCGCCGGCACGAGCCGCCAACTGCACGGGATCGTCACCGCCTCAAAGTGCTGGAGCAAATGCTGCTTGAGTCCTGCCGTCAGCGCGGCCTTGCCTTGTTCCTCCAGCGCCACCACGCCGGCGGGATTCAGTTCGATGACCGCGCCGAGCAGTTCGCGGCCCGACTTGGCCTGGTTGGGCAGCACGAGTGTGCGCGCCTCCTGCACCAGCGGGTGGCCACCGAGGATCGTCTCCATCTCGGTCAGCGAGATGCGCTTCTCGGCAATCTTGGCGATCCGATCCGTCCGGCCGTGGAGGTGAAAACCCGAGACCGACGGCTCCGCGCGGTCGTTGGTGGAAACCCACTCATCAGCATCCGGAAGCCAGGGAGAACGGACCAGCAGCAGGCCGGCTTCGACTCGCGTGGACACACCTGGCAGCGGCTGCCACGCGACCGCGCCGTCGCCCGCTTGCTGGCGCGAGGCGATGCCGCCCGTCTCCGTGGAACCATAGACCTCGACCGGGGCCTGGCCGCAGGCGGCCATCACGGCCAGCGCCGTGCCCAACGGCAACGGGCCGCCCGAGGAGAAAATCCGGGTCCGGCTCCAGTCGCGCGGAATCTGCCGGGCCGCTTGCGGGAGGTATCGCAGGTGAGCCGGCGAGGAAATGATGGTGGCCGGCCCGGCGGGAAGCTGCCCGAGCAATTCTTCCCAGAAAAAAAAGCTGCGCTCCGGCATCGCGTCGCCCCGGCACAACGGCCACAGCACCTTGAACAACAGCCCGTAGATGTGGAGGTGCGAGACGGTGGCGGACGGCGACTGGCCCTGACACGTGTCGCCCCATTGCTGGTGGAGCGCCGCCAGCTCGCGGTCGAGCTGCACGAACGTCTTGGGCACGCGCTTGCGCTCGCCCGTGCTGCCCGAGGTGAACAACTCCACCGCCACGGCCTCCGCCGGAAGTTCGATGGGCACGGGTCCGCCGTGCTCTTGCGAATCCTGCGCCAAGACTTCTGCCAAGTGCATGACTGGCAGCCCGGGCAACTCGACTGCCCGGTCGGCGAGGCACCCGCCGAGGAGTGGTTGCAACTGCGCCAGGGTGCCGGGCTGCGTGTCCGGCGAGATGAGCAACGGGAGGCCGGCTTGCCACCCGGCGAGCAAGGCGGCGGTGAACTCGAAGGTGGAGTCCACGGCTAGCAGCCACGGCTGGCTGGCCTTGGCCGGAAGCCGGCCTTGAATCTGGCGCACGGCCCGCCGCAGCTCGCCCCAAGTCCGTCCCGGCGGGCAGCAAACGAGGCTGTCGGGAAAGTTGGCGGCGGCGAGCAGTTGACCCAGGGGAATCATCGTTGGGCCGGGTCAGGTTCGGGGCGGGAACAACCGCCGAAACAGCGGGTCGGTGGGCAGCCCGACATACCGGCGGAACCGCCAGTGCCGGTAAACGAACTCCACGGCAAAGAGCAGGCCCATCAAGACGTAGGCCAGGAAGCCGTTGTAAAAAGCCCACGCCTCCATGGACCCCCAGTGGATCGTCCCCAGGGCGATCGCGCCGTTCAGCACGAAGAAGCCCACCCAGACCTCGGTGACCCGCCGGCAATAGGCGATCTCTTCAGCGGACATGACGGGCTTCCGCAGCCGGGCCATCGTCTCCACCACAGTGGGACCCCGCACCAGCGTGAAGCCGAAGGAGGCCAGCATCGCCAGCGCGGTGAAGACCGGCAGATACAGCATGAACTCACGGCTGTTCGCATAAGCCGAGGCCGCGCACAGCGCCAGCGGCGGCAGGAGCAGCCCGGCCAGCCGCAGCCCGCCCGCGTTGGTTAGCCCGCTCAAGAGGCGGACGAGCAACAGCCCGCCCAAGGCGAACGCCACCGTCTTGGGGGAAAGGGTCTTCAGTCCGAAGTAAACCAGCACTGGATAGCCCACGGCAAGCAGCACGAAGGCTGTGGTCGCCAGCCGGTTAAAGATTGTCCGGACGATTGGCAGACAGCTTTGCATGGATCACGTCCACAATGTCGGCGACGGTCCGCAGCAAGCGCAACTCTTGTTCGGAGAGGACCAGCCCCGTGTCCGTCTTGAGCCGCACTGCGAGATCAATGGCATCCAGACTGTCGAGGTCCAAGTCCCGGTAGAGGTGGGCTTCGGGCACGATCTGCTCCTCCTTCAACTCAAAGGTTCCGGTGAGCACCGTTTTGACCTTCGTCAGAATCTCCTCCTTGGTGGTCATCAGATCTTCTCCGTCAAAGCGCGCTGGTCACGAATGAGCTGGGTCAACGTCCGCACGCTTTGAAAGTATTTGGTGTTTTCGTCCGAATCGCGCCCAAGCTGGATCCCGTATTTTTCGGCCACCGACATGCCCAATTCCAGCGCATCAATGGAATCGAGGCCCAGCCCGTCCTTGAACAACGGAGTGTCGGTGGCGATGTCCTCCGGCTTCATGTCCTCAAGCCGGCCAACCTCGATGATGAGTCGCTTCAACTCGTATTCCAGGGTGTCTGGTGTGGTCATGATGGGCAACCTCCCGTTGGCGTGGCGTGCGGCACCGCTTCAAATGCCGTCGGTCGCGCTCAGATGGGGACGCTCCGCCTCACTCTTCGTCAGCCACTTTCGATGATAGGCTTCCTTCTTCTCCAAGATGCTGGTGTGGCTGCCTTTCTCCCACTCGTAGGCGGACGGCTTGTTTTCGATCGCCTTCGCGGAGGCGATCCACTTCTTCACTTTTGGGGTGTCAAGTTCCGCGCCCTTGACCGGCGCAAGCGAGAACCGCGCCCGCCACGCGCCCATGCGGGGGACCACTTCGGCGTAATAGATCTTTCCGGCTTCCAAGTCCGCAGTCATGAAATCCGCCGCCTCGGAGACCACCATGAAGGTGTGCTTTCCCGGATCGGCTTGGTAACCCAGCTTGCAGTTGTAGGGGACGAGCCCGATCAACTTGGCGTCGTCGTGGACCGATGCGTGAATGAGTAATCCCAGCGGGCTCGGCCGCATGAACACCACCAAAGCCTTTCCCGGCGCGGGTTTCATCTCGCCGGGCACCAAGGCCGAATACGCCAGATTGCCGGTGGGTGCCACACATCCGGTGAGAAGAATCCCCAAAAGAAGGGTGGATGCACAAATGGCGATGGCTTTCATGTCGTGTTTTCTAAGGTTGGGGGCAGATGAACATGTGGCCAGCCGGCATGTCAACCACTTTGCCCGGTCCGATCCTCGCGCAATTGTCCGAAAGCGCGAAGAAATGTGGCGGCGAGATTCCGTGCTCGCTCAAGGCGGCAAATCAACGCTGTGCTTGCGCCACAGGTTCTCCGTCTGGAAACACCTCCCGTCGGAAAAAGGCCTCGCAATGCCGCGTCAAGGCCCGCACCTGCTGCGGCAGTTCCTGCCTTTGCAGCACCTCGTCGGGCAAGACCATGCCGGGATGAAATTTCAGGGTCAGTTGGAAGGCCCGTTCCGGCACCTGATACCAGGGCAGGTTCTTCATCAGGGTCGGCGGCGCGCAGGTGATGACGGCCGGAACGACCGCGACTCCGGCGCGCAAGGCGATTTGCGCGGCCCCGCGGGTGAACGGGTGCATCCCGTTCTCAGGTGAACGCGTGCCCTCCGGAAAAATCAAGAGCGGGCGGCCTTTGCGAAACCCCTCCTGACAGCTTTCGATCAGGCGTTGGCCATCGTCGTTGGGGATGTATTCAGCCGCCCGGACCACGCCGCCGAGGAAGAAATGTTCCCAGAGCGCCCGCTTGACGACGCAGTTGCCGTCCTGGACCAGGCTCACCAGCAGCACCACGTCAATCAGGGTCGGATGGTTGGCGATGATCAAGCAAGGGCCGGCCCGGAGGACACTTTCCACGCCATCAACCTTGGGCGTGCCCATGATGCCCAAGGCAGTCATGAACTTCAGAAACGCCGCGAAGGAAACGCGGATCAGCCGGCGGATGCGCCGGCCGCGCACCTCCGCTGTCCCCGGCCACGCCCGCAGCAGCGGAAACGCGGTGAGCGCCAGCACCAGCCCGCCGAGCATGAAGGTGCTGAAAGCAATTCCGGTGGCGATGATTCGCCAGGCACGGGAGAGGCTGAAAGCGCTGGCAGTCATCTGGATTCCAGCGGAGCCGCCCGACGATAAGCGGAGGCAAAGCGAACCGCCGGCAGGCAGCCGGGGTCAATACTTGCGATCTGAGATGAGCGACGAATAGGCACCTCGATAGTTGGTGGGGCCGGCTTGGTTGAAAAACTCGTCGATGGGGCGACGGCGGCCGCGTTCAAAGGCCCACTTGCCCTTGCGGTTGGCGGTTATCCAGCGGCTCATGGCCGGCAACGCTTCCGAGGCCAGCCCGAGCCGCCTGACCACTTCCAGAAACGCGTCGCCACAATTGGAACCACGCGCGGGCGGCAGCAGCACCGGCACCCCCCAACTGCTGAATTTTCCCACGCAGTATTGCCGGTCCTTGAGGTAGGCGAGCAACCCCTTGACCACGCGGGTCTCCACCGGATACGTGGCCCCGGGCATGGGTTTCATGTTCTTGCACTCATCAAATGGCAGGCACGCGTTGATCCCATCGCCCAGGTCTCCGAAATGCATGCGCAGGACATATGAGGCCGTGCCGTCCCTGACCGACAAATCCACACAGGGATGTTGCGTCCACGGCGCGCCACTGTCGCAGGTCATGATGGTGGCTAGAATGGTCGCCTCGTCCGAGATGGGCGGACAATCCCGGGGCGTGAACTCCCCCGCCACGGTGGGCGGCAGGGGTCTGGCCCCGGTTCGGGCAGCAGCCCGTGGGCCGGATGCGGACTCGGACCGCGCGCGTCCAGCATCTGAGACCGGCGACGTGCAGCCACCCGAAAGGAGGGCCGCAAGCAAGAGCAGGACAAGCCAACGCCCGCAGAGCATGGTTTGCTTTTGCGGCTGGCTGGGCTTCCGAAGCCATTTCTTCATCAACAGCGTGGCCCCCTCCTCTCGGTGTGTGGTGTTCCGCATCGAAACAGTTGAGTTGATGTGCAAATTTTCCGCCGCGCCTGACCTGCGTCAACTGCAAATCCTGCTCCGGGCAAGTTGGGCGGCGGCGGGTGTGGCAAAGCAGTTCACCTTTCACCGAAACGCCGCCGCGCCGCCTCCGTGGGCGTCCATGCCCATGATGGAAAAAATCCGGTCGCGCGCGGCGAGGTAGCCGGGCGAGTCGAGGTCGCGGGGGCGTGGGAGGTTCACCATCACTTCCTCCTGAATCGTTGCCGGGCGGTTGCTCATTACGAGCACGCGGTCGGCGAGCTGCACCGCCTCCTCGATGTCGTGCGTGACGAAGAGCACGGTTTTGCGCTCCGCCTTCCAGATGCGGATGAGATCCTGCCGCATCTTCAGGCGCGTGAGAAAATCGAGCGCCCCGAACGGCTCGTCCATGAACAACACGCGCGCCTCCGCCGCGAGCGCGCGGGCGATCTCGACACGCTGCCGCATGCCGCCGGAAAGCTCACGCGGATAGGCTTTCTCGAAGCCGGTCAGGCCAACCATGCTGGTGTAGTGCTCGACGCGTTTCTCCCGCTCCTCGCGCGGCCGCGCGAGCAGCCCGAAGCCGATGTTCTCCTCCACGGTGAGCCACGGGAAGACGCCGTTCTCCTGGAAGACAAAGATGCGCCCGGCGTCGGGACCATGCACCGCCGCCCCTTCCACCCGACCTCGCCGCGCGTCTCCTTCAGGAAGCCGCCGAGGATGTTCAGCATGGTGGACTTGCCGCAGCCCGACGGGCCAACAAGGCATACGAACTCGCCGGGGCGCACGTCGAAGCTCACGCGTTCGAGCACATGGATCAGCTGATCCGGCTGCTTGCCCGGAAACGACATCCATGTGTCGCGCACCTGGATGAGGGGCTTATCGTTGTCCATAACCCCAGCGCACTTCGTCGAATTTCTCCAGTTGCCGCACGAGCAGGTCGAGCACGAGACCGATCAGACCGATCATCACCATGCCGGCCACGACGAGGTCGTAGCGCTTGCCGGCGTTGCGCGCGTCAATGATCAGGTAGCCGAGGCCGGAGTTCACCGCGATCATCTCCGCCGCGACCACGACGAGCCACGCCACGCCGAGCGCGATGCGGATGCCGGTGATGATCTGCGGCAGCGCGGCGGGCAGGATCACGCGGCGGAACAGCGGCAGGCCGCGCAGTCCAAAATTTTGCGCCGCGCGGAGATACACGGGCTGCATGTTCTTCACGGCGGCCGTGGCCGAAACCGTGATCGGGAAAACGCTCGCGAGAAAAATCAGGAACACCGGTGCCGCGTCCGACACACCGAACCACAGGATCGCCACTGGAATCCACGCGATGGGCGAGATGGGCCGCAGCATCTGGATCATCGGGTTGAAGGCTTGGAACGCGCCCGCATACCAGCCGAGCAGCAGCCCGAACGGCACGCCCACCAGCACCGCCAGGCTGAAGCCCCACGTCACGCGAAACAGCGACGCGACAATGTATTTGAGCAGGAGGCCGCGCTGGACGAGTTCGACGATGCCACGCAGGACTTCGATGGGTTTTGGGAAAATGTCACTGCCGGAAGCCACCACGCTGAAATGCCACCCGAGAATGAACACAACCGCGACGAGCAGCGGCAACCCCAGCTTGCCCCAGGCGCGCGGCGAAGAATCGAAGGTGGGCGCGGGGTCGCTCATTTCTTCATCTCGAAGACGTGCGGTTGCAGGGTCGCCGGATTCGGCGCAAAGGTGTCATCCACATAATTCTCGCAGTGCGCGGTGCCCTGCAGCATGCCCGCTTCCTTCGCGAGTTGCTCGATCTCCTCAAAGTTCGCGCGCAGCGGCTTGAGATTCGAGTAGGTCACGCGGTCGGGCGGCTTGCTCAGGACGTAGGAGAGCAGCCGCGGGTTCTGGTTGTAGTAATGCTTGCTCACAAACTCCGCGGCTTGCATCCGGTGGTCCATGTTTGCGTCAACCCACTTGCCACTCTTCGCGATGCCGTCCACCAGCCGCTGAATCTCCGCACGATGGTCACGAATCGCGTCCTCATGCACCGCGAGCACGCACGAGATGAAACCTGGCCACACGTCCTTGGCCTGCCAGAGCACGCGTCCGTAGCCGTCCAGTTCCGCCTGGCCCATGAACGGCTCGCCTGAGGTGATCGCGTCGACCGACCGGGATTGCAGCGCGGCCGGCATGTCGGGCGGCGGCATCTCGATCACGGTGATGTCAGCGAAGGTCATCCCGACTTTTCTTAACTCGCGGTAAAGGATCAGGCGCTGGTTCGCGTAGCGTCCGGGGATGGCGACCGTCTTCCCGCGCAAATCGCCCGCTTGAAAAATGCCCGAATCCTTGTGGACCACGACCGCCGAGCCGTCGCGGTGGCCGAGGTGGACGATCTTGAGCTTCACGCCCTGCTCGCGCAGCGCCATGGCCATCGGTGCGAGGATGAACGTCACCGGCATCTCCTTGGGCCGGCCAAGGAACATCTCCTTCAACTCGGGAAAACCGCTGAACCGCATCGGCTGGAAGAAGCCCTGCCCCTCGATGTTCTGGTTGATGTAATCGGTGACCGGGCAGGTGAGGTGGCAGGTCACGGGGAGAAAACCCACGCCGAACTTTTCCGCGCCACCGCCCGCTCCCGCAGGCTTGAGCCAATGAAGGTTCAGCGTGCCGTGCAGGCCGGTGATCAGAGCCAGCCAGAAGGTCACCGACAGCAGGATTGTTTTTCCCAGTTTCAAGTTCAGCCCGGCTTGCGGCCAGGCGCGCTCAGTTGCCCCGCCGATCCGGCCGGGAACAAATTGTGTCAGTCTAGCCGACAGCTCGCGCAACGCGAGCTGTCGGAGTAGGGCGGCACATCAGGCATGTGAGGGCACGAGACCTTTGCCTGCCTGAAAAGGGTGACCCGAAGGCAGGCCGGAATTTCCTCCAGACTGTGCGCATCTCCGCCGGTTCAAGATTCATATTGCTAGCCTAAACGGGACTTGTGGATCGCCGCCGCCATCGCATTAACCGAAGTCAGAATCTCCCGGGCCTGGGCCGGATCCGAAATCTTCAGCCCATAATTTTTGTCTAGTGCCACGACGAGTTGCAGTGCATCCACCGAATCCAAACCCAGCCCTGCGCCGAACAACTGCTGTTCATCGCCGATTTCCTCTACCGGAACTTTCAGCATCAAGTTCTCGACCATCATGACCTTGATGCACTGTTTCAAATCCTCTTGGTCATCCATGTTGAGATAACACGTTCACCGCTAAGCTACGTGGCGAGCTTGCAATGCATACTCGCCTCGAAACAAGGGAAAAGTCAGGCGCACAATCCTTCGTCTGCCTGGCCCGGGCACGGCTGGGCCAGCACCTCGTCGCGCCGGTTCCAACCCGCGCCGCTAAACCTCTCGATGCACGAATTGCGCGCCAATAGCCTGCTGGTTGGAACCTGCGGCGCTCACACTGGCGGCGGCGTGGCGGTCTTGCGCCAGCGCATCCACAGCGGCGACACACTGCCAGGCCGTCGCAGCCATCAAGCCCTCGCCCAAGATCGCCTTGGGCGAAATCCGCGCGCCGCTCCAATCCTGCCAGGCCTCAGCCTCGGACAAGTCCAGGGCCGGGATGTTTTGCCGGCTGTCGCACAGCAGGTGTGCGGCGTCTGCGGGCGGAAGCTCCGCGCGCATCTTGCCGATGGCCTGCCGGCGGGATTGCCGGGCGGAAAAACAATGGGCGTCGGTGATGGCGATTAACTCGACCGCGTTGGCACCCGGAAACTCGCCAGTCAGATAAAGCGCTCCCGCACCCGCGCTGACCACGGTGGCCCGGTTGAACATGTGAAAGGCATCCACCATCATCCAATCCACCTCCTCTGCGGCGAGGACCAGACACGCTTCCACGCGCCGCGATGCCAGCCAGTCCGCCGCCAGCGCGATCGCTTGCAAGTAAGTGCCTTGATCGCCGACGAGCGTGTAGTTGATGCCGCCCGCCCCGAGCAGCGCCGCGATGTGGCTGGCGGGCGCGTTGAACACGGTTTCGGGAAACACCAGCGGGCTGGCAGTGGCGGGGTTGCCGAGAACTTCATCGTAAAAACGCCGGGAATAATTCACGCAGCCCGCCATCACGCAGAAGACCACGCCCAGTTGCAGCTCCCCGGCCCGCACGCGCGCGGCGTCCGCGCCCAGCGCCTCGCCTGCCGCCGCCATCGCATACTGGGAGATCGGGCTGGTCCGGCGGAAACGCGGGTGATTGAAGAAATCCGGCAGCGGCTTCAAAGCCGGCACCGTGCGGTAGGGCAAAGGCTGCGGCCAGAGCGGGCGGTCCAGCGTTTGCACCGCGAGCGGTTCACCGGCCGCAAGACACTCGCGCAACGCGGCGACGCCCCACCCCGCCGGGGAGACCGCGCCGATCCCACGCACGAAGACCCGGCTCATGACCACCTCCGAAGTATCAGGCTCGCGTTGGCTCCGCCGAACCCAAAGGAATTGGTCAGCGCGTATTCCACGCGGGCCGACGTGGGCTGCTGGACCACCGGAAAGGCGCACGCCGGATCAGGGGTCCGCAAAGTGGCGGTGGGCGGCAACCATTGGCCGGCCAGCGTCATCAGGCAAACTGCGGCTTCCACCGCGCCCGCCGCGCCGAGCAGGTGGCCAACGCTTGCCTTGGTGGAACTGACCGGCAACGAGGCCGCCCGCCGGCCGGCCCATGTGTTGATGGCCGCCGCCTCGGCGCTGTCATTGAGCGGAGTGCCCGTGCCGTGGGCGTTGACGTAATCAATTTGCGCGGCGTCCAGACCGGCGCTCGCGCACGCGGCGTTCATGGCCGCCAACGCCGCGTGGCCTTGCGGATGTGGCTGCGTGAGATGATGTCCATCGGTGGCCGCGCCGTAGCCGACGATTTCGCCGAGGATGGCCGCGCCGCGCTGTTCGGCGCTGGCGAGTGTTTCCAAGGTCAGGACGGCCGCGCCTTCTCCGAGCGCCAGTCCGTCGCGCTGGGCATCGAACGGCCGGCATTCCGTGGGCGACAACGCCTGCAAGGAATCGAAGCCGGCGAACACGAGTTGGCAGAGCGCGTCATAGCCGCCGGCCAGCGCCCGGTCGGTGTGCCCACGACGGACCAGTTCCCAGGCCTGGCCGATGGCGTTCGCCCCGGAGGCGCACGCGTTGGCGATGATGGTGATCGGCCCGTGGAAGCCGAACGCCTCCTGCAAGTCCAGCGCCTGTCGCTGCGCCTGATAATGCATCACGCGGCGCGGCTGGGAACGGTGCTCCCGGGGCCGGGTGATGGCCTGCCGGTAATACGCCTCGCCCAAACTCATGCCCCCGCTGGTGGTGCCGAGCACCAGCGACAACTGAAAACCAGGTTCCCACCCGGCCTGCTCCCAGGCCTCGGCGGCGGCATGCAGGAGCAGCCGCGCCGCGCGATCCACGCGGCTGGCCGGACGTTTTCCCAACCGGGTGGCGGGCAGGTTCACTGGCAACTCCACTTGCCCGGCGGTCTTGACCCGCTGCCGGGAAACATCGAACAGCGTCACCGGACCAAACGCGCGCCGCCCGGTGCGAAACCCATCGGCATTGCGCCGCCAGCCGGAGCCGAGCGAAGTGAGAATGCCCGCACCGGTGATGACGACGCGCGGAGCCGGGCCGCGCAACAGTGGCGGAGGGAAAAGCACAAGCTTGAATCGCAACCAACTGGCGGACGGTAGAAAGACCGCCGGTTCAAGTCAAACGCCGTGCCGATGCCCGGGCGCTCCGATTGCCGATTGTCAGTGCGGAAACCGTGCCCTAGCCTCCGGTGCGTGATGGCCACCAAGAACCCGCCGCGCGGGAGCAGGAAGGCACCGTGACGACTGCGACGCAGCCCCACCTCCCCGCTTTGACTTATGACGTGGTCGTCATCGGGGGGGCGCTGTCCGGCGCGGCGACGGCCACGTTGCTGTTGCGGGAGCGACCGGAGTTGCGGGTCTTGATCGTCGAGAAATCCGCGGCGTTCGGCCGGCGCGTGGGCGAGGCCACCGTAGAAGTGAGCGCGTATTTTCTGGGCCGCGAGCTAGGTTTGACCCAACACCTCAACGAGGCGCATCTAGTCAAGCAGGGGTTGCGCTTCTGGTTTTTCAACGCCGAGTCCATGAGCTTGGAGGATTGCAGCGAGATCGGCGGCCGCTATCTCCCCCGCGTGCCCGCTTATCAACTGGATCGCGCGGTCCTCGACGAGGAACTCCTCAAACGCGCCGCGACCGTCGCTGAAGTCTGGCGACCCGCGCGAGTTGCCGAGGTGCAGCTCACCGCCGGGGGAACTCAAACGCTCCTCGTTGACTACCAAAACCAGCGCCACGAAATCCAAGCTCGCTGGGTGGTGGACGCGTCCGGGGTCGCGGCGATGCTGGCGCGACATAACGGCTGGTGGCGTCCGAACTCCGAGCATCCCACCACTGCGGTCTGGTCGCGCTGGAAGGGCGTGAAGGACTGGGACGGCCAGGGATTCGCGCAGAAGTATCCGGCGTGGTCGGCTGCGTGCCGCGGCATTCGCGGCACGGCCACAAACCATCTGACCGGCGACGGATGGTGGGCCTGGCTGATCCCGCTCAAGGGCGGCGACATGAGCATCGGCGTCGTCTTCGATCAGCGGCTGGTGCAATGGCCGGGTGGCGGATTGTCGGGCCAGCAGCTCAAGGATTTCCTCGGCCAGCACCCCATCGGCCGGGAACTGCTCGCCGACGCGCAACCAATCGAGGGCGACGTGCACTGGCGCAAGAACCTACCTTACTACAGCACCACTTTTGCGGGCGACGGATTTGTGCTGGTGGGAGATGCGGCCGGCTTCATCGACCCATTTTACAGCCCCGGCATGGACTGGATTGCCTACAGCACCACCACCGCCGCGCGGTTGATTGCGGCCGAACGGCGGGGCGAGGCGCTGGCCCCGTTGCTCCAACGGCACAACCGCGATTTTTCCGTTTGCTACCACCGCTGGTTTCGCGCCCTGTATTTGAACAAGTATGAGTATATGGGCGACTTCGAGTTGTTGCGGATCGCCTTCCTGATGGACGTGGCGCTTTACTATCTGGGGGTCGCGTCCCAGCCCTTTCGGAAAGGTTCGGAGGCGTTTCACCAGCCGGTCTTCTCGGAGCCGGAGTCCGTTCCGTTTTACCATTTCATGCGGTTCTACAACCACCGGCTGGCCTGTCTGGCCCGGGCACGCCGGCAGCGCGGCGTGTTGGGGCGGCGCAACACGGGTCGGCGATTCCTTTTCAACGGCTTCAACTTCGGTGCGGGCATGACGCGCCCGATCCTCCGCGCGGTGGGGAACTGGTTTTGGCTGGAGCTGACCGAAGGCTGGCGAACCTGGTGGCCGGACAGGCGGGACTCGGCCACTGGCATCCCGGCCCCTGCGGCGGAAACCAAGAGCTGAAAATGCGACCGCTTTCAGACCCCGACTGATTGCAGCGACGGAATCCGTTCGCTTACCGGCTGACCTCCGGTGCGATAATAATCGGCCAGGCTCCGGCGGGAAACCCGCAATCCCTCCGCTTGAATCGCCGAAAGAATCCGCTCCTCCGTCATGATGAACCGGTCGCGCTTGTAAAGCAGGTAGTCCTTCCGGGCCTGCGGCGGCGTCAGGTTGATTGTGACGAGGTTGGCCCCGGTGCGCAGACCGCGCCGGTAGCCTTCCTCCGGCCCGACCAGATTGAGGGCGCTCACCGCCGGGATCACCCAGTCCGGACGCATCAGTCGCAAGGCGGCCATGCAATTGAGCGTGAGTTCGAGGTCCGCCGCCGGTGACTGGGAAAGCGGCGTCTCGTCGCCCGGAACGAACGGGCTGACACTGCAACCCTGGAGGGGCAGTTCGGCGGCTAGTTTGAAATTCGCCAGCAATTCGCGCCCGCTCGGGCCGGGAAGACCGGCGATGAAGCCAGAGCTGATGTTCCAGCCCTGCGCCGCCAGATGGCGGATATGCTCGATCCGTTCAGCGTGCGTGCCGGGCGCGTGCATCTGCGCATATTGGTCCGGATCGCCAATTTCAAACTTGATGATGTAGGTGGACGCGCCGGCCGCCAGCAGTTCCGCGTAAAGACCGGTGCTCAGGGTGCCAAGACAGACGCTGATGCCCAGCGGCGTTTCCCGCTGCAAAGTTCGTATCAAGGGCAGGACCACCTCCCGGACCACGACCGGATCCTCCCCGGATTGGATGTTCAGGTCCGTCATGCTGGCGGGCCGGTGATGGATTAGCATTTCCGCCAGCTCGTCGTGTTGCAGCCGGAAACGATGCAGCGAGCGGTTGTCGCGGCGCATCCCGCAATAGGAACAATTCTCGCGGCAAAAATTGGAAACCTCCACCACGCCCCGAAGGAAAACTTCGCCGTGGAAACGACCGGCCGCAAGGCGGGCGGCCTGGTCATGCAGCCGCTCCCTGGCCATGCCCCTGGCAGTGAGAGTTTCCTCCGTCGGAAAAAAGGGTTCGTTCATGGCTGACGGGTCAGTAGAAGCCAGTTTGCCGACCCGGCGCAAACCCAATTCAGTCCTGTTACCGATCAGCACAACGGAACCTGTCCTCCGCTGGCACCGTAAACGTGTAGCCTTCGTGCTTGAGGCGAGACAGCAGTTGTTCGAGGACCGGGAGGCTGATTGAGTTTCCGCGCCGGTCGACTCTCCCCTGATGCAGCAGAATGATCGCGCCCGGCTCCACAGTTCGGAGGATGCTCCTCACGCTGGACTCCGGATTCCGCCGCACGCCGTCATACCCGCGTGCCGACCAGCCAATCAACCGCACCCCGCGGTCCCGAAGCAGAAAGTGGAGGAAAGGATTGGCCATGCCGGCGGGTGCCCGGAACAAGCGGGGGGATTGGCCGGTGGTTTCCTGAAGTGCCTGCGCGCCCGCATCCACTTCGCGCGCGAGCCGGCCGGCGGGCGAACACCAGAACGTCCCGGCGGGGTGGGTGTCAGAATGGTTGGCGAGTTGATGCCCCGCTTGGAGGACTGCCTGGACAAGCTCTGGATGCTGCCGAACGCGGCGGCCGATTACAAAGAACGTTGCGCGGGCATCATGCCGTCTCAGCAATTCCAAGAGCTGCGGCTGATCGTCCGGGGACGGTCCATCATCAATCGTCAGCCAAACTTCCTTCCGATCCGTTCGGAACCGGGTCACGACCGGGCCGAACCATTGGCAGTTGCTACGGATGGCCGGATAGAAGATGAAGCCATTGGAGACCAGGCCCAGCGCCAACCAACCCGGCCAGCGGCCCGGATCCAGGGCCAGCAAAAGCGGCGGAACCAACACGCCGACCGCCACCGCCAGCCAGGCCAGGATGGAGCGGCCGCAGCTCATGCGAAAGCACGCGTGGCCGGGCCGCCAAGCGAGCGGGTGGCGAGGCGTATTCGTTTGACTTTCATGGCTCAGTTTGCGAAATCCCAATCCGCATGAAAGCCCCAATTCCATCCTCACAACAAATCTTCAAAGCGCATCGTTTCGTTCAAGGACTGGCGCTTGCCGCTTGTCTGGCTGCCCTGTTCCTCGCGCCCCAACCCGGTCTGGCGAAGGAAACCATCACCGCGACCAAGGGCGAGACCTACTACACGCAGTTCACCATGTGCTACGAAGAGCTGCGTCACCTGACCACCAACTACCGCAAAGGCGTGCTGGTGCCCGTGAACACGGCGGTCACCTTCGTCAAGTCCTCCAGCAGCGAGATTCATGTCAAACTGCCCGCGGGTGGGGTTCTCCGGCTCGAAAACGTCAAGGAATTCTCCGGCGAAGACATTGTGGGCATCTTCAAGCGCACCCTCGGGAAGGAGAAGGTCAACCTCGACAAGTTTTCCGCCAAAGAGCGGGAGAACATCCTGCTGGGGAATATTGACGTCGGCATGAGCAAGGACGCCGTGATTAAGGCGTATGGGTATCCGCCCAAGCATCAGACGCCCAGCCTGGAGGGCAACGCCTGGCGCTACTGGCGGAACCGGTTCGCCACCTCCATCGTTCAGTTCAAGGACGGAGCGGTGTCCGACATTCAAAAATGATCCGGCGTATGCTGCGACGAACTGCATTGTCAGTGGCTGTCTTTGCCGGATCCTTGGCGGTGCTGGGGAAGGCGAATCAGGTTTGCGGGGCGGATGCCCAGCCGGGCGCGGCGGCCCAGGCGGTGAAAGGCGAGACCTACTACACGCAGTTCAGCCTGTATTACGACGACCTCGCGCACGAGACCACCAACTACCGCACGCGGACGCTGGTGCCCATCAACACGCCGGTCACCTTCGTCGCCGTTCGGACCAGCACGCCCGGGCTCAAGGGCGAGCGCACGCCGCTGCAATGGCCTGAAATCGTCGTGAAGCTTCCGGAGGGCCGCGAACTGCGCATCCGGAATGTCAAAAAATACTCCGGTGAGGAATTGGAGGGCATCTTTTCCCGCACCTTGGGCAAGGCGAAGGTGGACTTGAGTGCGTTCAGCGAACCGGAACGAACCTCGATCTTGGAGGGCCAGGTGGAACCCGGCATGAGCAAGGCCGCCGTGCTCCGCGCGATGGGCTTCCCACCCAGGCATCAGACCCCAAGTCTGACCAGCAACGAGTGGACCTACTGGCGCAATCGCCTGGCCAGTTTTGTCGTCCGGTTCCGAGATGACAAAGTGGTTTCCACCCGATGAGGGGAGCCCACTCGCGCCGAGTCACCGGGCGGTCCGTGTGGTTGCTCCTGCCGTCAGCTCCGTCGCCTACCTAATCCACGTATGGACGCCCCGCAACCCGCAGCCCAACCCTCGCCAACGCGCCGGCCTTTTGGCAGCCAACTGCTCGGCCTCTTGGTCGTCGCATTCGTGGTCGGCCTGATTTTGGAAAGCTCCGCCGCACGCCTCTACGAATCGGAAGAACCCGCCGGCTTCGGCCGGGGACTGCTGCACGGGGCGATCATGCCGCTGGCCATGCCCAACCTGATGGCGGGCCGCGACATGACCATCTATTCGGTGGTGAACACCGGCCGCACTTACAAACTGGGCTACACGTTGGGCGTCAACGGCTGCGGCTTGCTGTTCTTCGGCTTCTTCTTCTGGCGAGTGAAACGCTTGAGACAAGATTGGCGGGCCGCCTGAGTTGTTGCCCGAATCCACCCACACAACCGCCTTGTGTCGGGGAAACTGGCGGTGCTAACAAACAGCCGATGCTTTACGAACGCTGGCGGGAAATCGCTCGTGTCCGGCGTGACGAGCTCGCGCTGCGCGACCTTGCCTGTGGACGCGACTGGACATTCGCACAACTCGCCGCCGCTGGCGACGCCCCATCGTTGCACCCTGGCCTACTCGCTTTCCCCCAAGGGATTTCTGGTGAATTCATTCTCGCGGTCCTGCGCGCCTGGCGTTTCGGACAAGTGATCTGCCCTTTGGAAATCGGCCAGCCGCCGCCGGTCTTCGCCAAACTACCGACCGGCTGCGTTCATCTCAAGCTGACCAGCGCCAGCACGGGCGCGGCGCGCGCGGTTGCCTTCAACGCCGGGCAACTCGTCGCTGACGCCACCAACATCGTCGCCGCGATGGGACTGCGGCCCGACTGGCCAAATCTCGGGGTCATCTCGCTGGCGCACTCCTACGGCTTCTCAAATCTCGTGCTCCCCCTGTTGTTGCACGGCATCCCGCTGACGCTTGCGGACTCGCCGTTGCCGGAGGCGGTTCGGCGGGCGGCGAAGCAGGAGCGGGCCATCACGCTCGCCGCAGTTCCGGCGCTGTGGCGTGCGTGGCACGAAGCGGTCGCGATTCCACCGAACGTAAAACTGGGCATCTCGGCGGGCGCTCCGCTGGCGCTGGCGCTGGAGGAAAATATCTTCACCGAGCTCGGCCTGAAGATTCACAATTTTTACGGGGCAAGCGAATGCGGAGGTATTGCCTATGACCGTTCGACCACTCCGAGAACGGATGCGACGTGCGTTGGTTCGGAGATGAAGCAGGCTGATCTCTCGGTAGGCGAGTCCGGCTGCCTTGAAGTGCGTGGCCAGACGGTGGGGCAAACCTACTGGCCCACACCTGAGACGGCATTGGGTGGAGGTCGTTTCCAAACGAGCGATCTCGTCGAATTGCGGGGAGGGCTCGTTTTTCTGCGCGGCCGGGCGGGCGACCAGATCAACATCGCCGGGCGGAAAATATCCCCCGGAGTCATCGAACAAGCCCTGCTGAGTCACCGAGCCGTCCGCGAGTGCCTGGTCTTTGGCACCACGAGCGCCGACCCGGCGCGCACGGAGACGATCGTGGCTGTCGTGGCCTCGACGGAGCCATTGACAGACGCGGCGTTGCGAATTTTTCTGATGGCCCGTTTGCCCGCATGGCAAATCCCGCGGGAGTGGGTGTGGGTGAAGTCATTGCCAGCGAATCAACGCGGCAAATTATCGCGGGTCGAATGGCGGAAGAAATTCCTGGAAGGAACCGGCTGACGCAAGTGCCGCCAGACGTCAGCCAATGTTACATGCCGCCGCCCAATACCAGTTCCGCCTGGAGCACCAACTGTTCGCCAACGTGCGCGGTGGCCTGGGCTTGGAGCAAGTTGCCCATGCGCCCGGTCACACGGGCTTCCAGCCGGATCACTTCACCGGGCCGCGCGCTGCCGAAGATTTTTACGGCGCGCAGCGCCGTTAGTTTCAGGCCGGCGAGGGGCGGGATCTGAGGGTCGCTCTGCGCGACAACGCCCGCGAGCTGCGCCGCCGCCTCCACGAGCAACACCCCGGGCATCAGCGGTTCACCGGGAAAATGGCCGCGCAGAAACGGCTCGTCGCCGCGCACAGTGTATTCGCCCGCGCCGCGCACGCCCGGCTCCAATGCGGTGAGGCGGTCCACAAACCGAAACTCCGGACCGTGCGGGAGCGAACGCAGTGCCTGCGCGAGGGAATCACTCACCGTGCGCCTCCACGCATTGGCTCGATGACTTTGAAATCCGCCGGCAGCTGGGGCTTGAAGAGCGCGTCGGCCAGCGGGGCGTTCAGCACGGCGTTGGTGAAGTCGTTCCGCATCGTGGAGCCGTCGGCGAATTTCAACTCCGTGGCGCGCGGCTGGGAATCCTTCACGCTGAACTCGATCTTCAGCTCCGGCATCATCTTGCGGGCGGCGGCGGACTTGGGTTGCAGCCGCAGCTCGCCCACGCCGCCGGTCTCCGTCACCGCCAGCACCTTGAAGCGCGCCTCCAACTCGGCCTGCGTGCGGGGGAAGCCCGCCTCGATCAACGTGAGCAAATCCCGCAGCGGACCCGTGGTCCCGGGGTCCAGCGGGTAACGCTCGGCGCGCTTGAGCCGGGGGTAGAGCACGAGCATCTGGCCGGGCTGCCGCACAGCGATGGTCTGGGCCGGATCGCCGAGTTCCCAGCGGAACAAGTTGGGCGCGGCAAACCAGAGGTGGCCGCGCGCGACGAGCGGTTGCGTCAGCGTCTTGAGCGTGCGCGTCTGGGTGACATCCGCCGACCAGGTCTGGAGGTTCGTCTGCGCCGCGAGCCAGTTGGTGAGCAGCGGCGAGCTGTCCGCAGCGCGGGCGGTGGTGAAGGCCAGCATGGCCACGACCAGCAAGCCCCGGAGGCGGGTCGCGGCGGCGAGGGAAAACGGCCAGCGAGCCGTCATTTCCGCGCCGCCGCCGGGCGCGGCCAGAGGGGGACGAAGTGAAACCATTGGTCAGGATGTTCGCGAATGGCCGGCTCGAATGCACGCAGGATTTCCCCGGTCAACGCGCGCCGGGCCTCGCGATCGCCCAGCGCGCGGCGGTCGTAGGGGATGGGCGGCAGGATGTGCGCCGCGTAGCCCGCGCTGGTGCGCGGCAGGTAAACCGGCAGCAGCGCGCAGCCCGAGGCGCGCGCCAGTTCGGCGGCGGCGATGGAGCCGGCCAACGGCTGGCCGAACAGCTCGACGGTCACCGCGTTGGCGGCGGGCGGGCGGTCCACGAGCAGGGCCACCTTCGCGCCGTCGCCGAGCCGCTTGATGATTTCCACAAACGCGAACGGGTTGTCGCCGATGACGAAGGTCTCGATGCCCCAGCGCGCGCGCGCGGCCTGGCGCATCTCGGTAAGGCCGGCCCCTGGCTCGGCCAGCGTGATGACGAGCATCTTGATGCCGTATTTGGCCAGCAGCGGCGCGCCGAACTCCCAGTTCCCCAAGTGCGGCGTGAGCAGCAGGACGCCCCGGCCCGCGCTCTCCGCCGCCTCATAATGCTCCCAGCCGCGCAGCTCGCCGAACAGGCCCTCAAGGGAGCCGCCACTCTCGTAACGCCACAGGTCCGCGAGCTTGCGCGCGAACTGGTCGCCCAGCCGGGCGGCGGTTTGCTCCGCGAGCGCGCGGTCGCCCGCCACGACCGGCAACAGATTTTGCACCACCACTTCGCGGCGTCGCCGGGCCACCAGCCAGTAAGCCCGCGACCCCGCGAGGCAGGCCACCTGCACCACCCACGGCGGCAGGACGCGGGTCAGCGCGAGCGCCGCCCGCCAGCCCAGCGGGCCGTAGAGCTTCGAGGGAGCGTCCTTGGCAGAACCTCCATCAGCCGGGCCGACGCACAGCCGCCACCAGACCGGCAGCAGCCAGACGGAGATCAACATGTTGAAGCCCAGACCGACCGCGCAGACTGCGCCGAGGCTGGCGATGCCGGTGTTCGTGGACCAGGCGAGCGAGCCGAACCCGGCCATCGCCGTGCCGCCGCAGAGCAACAGCGCCCGGCCCACAGAGCGGTGGGCGGCCGCGAGATCGCCGTGATGCCGGCGCAGGGCCAGTTGCATGAAGATGCTGTAGTCCACGCCCGCGCCGAGCATCAGCGGCAGCGCCATCAAGTTGAGTAGGTTCCACGACCAGCCCGCCGCGCGCATCACCGCCAGCAGCGCCAGGCCGCTCACCGCCAGCACGACGAGGCTCAGGAGAATTTCCGTGGGCCGGCGGAACGCGAGCCAGAGCGAGAGCAGCACCAGCCCCACCATCGGCAGCACGACGAGCGGGAGATTTTTCTGCACGCGCTGAAAGACCGACGTGCCGAGCAGTTCCCAGCCCGACAGCAGGAAGCCCTCGCGCTCCAGATCGCCGGCCCAGCGCGCCAGCGACTCGGGTGAGGAGGGAACATCGGCGGCGAGCGTCACGAGGCCGACCACCATGAACTCGCCGTTCCGGCGCGCGGTGATTTTTTCGAGCACCCAGCGGCTCGTCTCGTTGGTGGGCCAGAACACATTCGTCGTGGCCAGCGCGGCCTGCCAGGTGTCGAGGATGTGATCGGCCAGCACGCCGGCATTCGTGCTGAAGCCTGCCGCCGTCGCCGCCGTGTGGAGCGTGCCGCGCCCGTTCACCAACTGCGCGGCGGCGAGACGGTTCGCAGCCTGATGCTCCGGGTGCGGCCAGAGCGGCGTCGGCAACATGAAGCTGGCCAGGAAGTGATTGGAGACCGCGCGCTCGAGGAGCGGGGTCGCGTGGGCCAGCCGCCGCGCAATGGTCGCCTCGTCGCGCGCCGTGGTCAGCAGCCAGAGCGGCTCGCGTCCGCGGGTGAGGTGGGTCTGGATTTCCGCCAGCGCGGTGTAGGCAGCGCTGTTCCGTGGACGCAAGGCCTGGGGGGTTTGATCCAAGGGCGGCAGCCCCCGCGCCAGCAGCAGGACCGACAACAGCAGGAGCAGTCCGGTGCCCGCGAACACCAGCACCGACTGCCGGACGGGCACGGGCGGAGCCGGGCCAGCCGGGATCGTGTGCGCGGCGGCCACGTAAGTCCCGGCGGCGATTTGTTCGCGCCGCCGCTGTTCCCGGTCGCGGAACAACGGCGGGAGAAAGGCGAACAGCATGACGAGCGCGGAGAGGGCCACGCCGAGCGCGACGAGCGAGCCGAGCTGGGCCAGCCCCGGCATCCCGCCGAGGTTGAGCACGAGAAAGGCGCTGATGGTCGTGACCGCCGCCCAGAAGATGCTCGGCCCGATGGCCCGCCGGATTTCCGGGACGATGGCGTCGGGCGAGGCGAGCGCTTCCTGGTAATGCACGACGCCGTAGTCCACCGCCAACCCGAGGAGGATGCCGGCAAACCCCAGGCTCACGACGTTGATCGCGCCGAAGATCAACCCGCCCAAGGCGAGTGTCACGCCCAGGATGATCCCCAGCAACGTGAGCAGCCAGAGCATGGGAGCGAGCCGGCGATGCGCGAGCCAGAAGAGCAGGGCGATGATGAGCGAAGTCACGCCGACCGAGCCGATCATGTCCCGCTCCATGCCACTGGAAATCTCCGCCTCGAAGGCCGCCCCGCCGGTGAACTTGACGACCACACCGGCGGGCTGCGTCGGCTGCCAGCGCGCCACGAGTTCCTGCACGGCCGCCAGCCACGCGACGCATTCCCGGTAGTTGGCGATGGTCCCGCCGGGCCGCACGAAGACGAGGCGGAAGTTTCCGTCGGCGGACGCGAAGAGTTCCTGTCCCTGCCCCGGCGTGGAGAAGCCGCCGCTGACGCCCTCGGGCAGCTTGAGGAACCCGAAGGGATCGTAGCCAAACGCGCCGAGTTCTGAGGGCGAGAACGAAGTGGTCAACTGTTCGCGCATGGTGGCCAGCGTGGCGGGCAGTCGCTCCGGTGCGAGGCGGGCGGCCAGTTGCTGCAAGTGTTCCGGCGGTTGGTTCAGCCAGAGCGTGGCGACGAGTTCGGCGGCCTGGGCGGGGTGTTCGAGCCACGGCGGCTGCCAGGTGACGGCGGCCGTCAGGTTGGTCGCCGCGCGCAAGGTCTCCGCCAGCGACCGGGCCGCGTGCTCCGCCGTTTCGGCTTCCGGCGCGCGCACGGTGAGGATCAGCTCGCGCGCGTTGGCAAAGTTCTTCTGGTAGAGCTTCACCCCCTCCACCGCCGGCACCTCGGTGGGCAGCAGGTTGAGCACATCCACATCCAGCCGCAGCCGCGCCAGTCCAAGCAGAACGGGAAGCAGCAGCAACCAGGGCCAGTGGCGGGACCACTTCATGGCGTCAGGTAGCCCTCCACGGACTCGCCGGTGCCGCGATGTTTCAGCCGCCACGTCTGGCGGTCAGGCTGTTCCCAAAGCCAGTCGGCGGACGGGGTCGTGCCGCTGAGAAAGCGCGCCAGATGCAGCCAGATCACCCGCGTGGGTGGCGCTCCCGGGCCGCTGAACTCTTGGTCCGGAGGAAACCGCACCGCCCATTTTTCCGCCGTGCTTTGCGCCGTGACCAGCGTGACCGGTGGCTTGGCGAACTGCACGACCGCGCTGCCGTCGGCGCGCGTGGCCACAAGCAGTTCGCCGGAAAGTTCCGCCGCGCCGGCCCGCCGCCAGACTGCCTGGCCCTGCCGCACCTGCCAGCCGGGTGCGGAGAAGTCCGCCTTCGGCAGCGGCTGGCCGGTGCGACACGCGGAGGACAAAACGACGAAGCCGAACAGGAGTAGCAATCCCATGCGCCCGAAACTCCGGCTGTTCCAAACGCTGGTTGCGGGCGGCGACTCTTTCAAAGCTTGGCCTCCGCGAGTTCACGGCCGGGAGCGGAGCCTCCGCCCAGATAGGCCAGCCGCGGGACCAGCGGCCAGCGCGACTGTAGTTTCACAATGAGAAAGAAGATGCGCAGCCGCCACCACACCCGCCAGCCGCCGGCGAGTTCTCCCGCCAGCAGGGCATTGAGCGCCGAGGGCAAGTCCCACTTCTCCCGTGGTTCCAGCAGGATTTCGACAAACGGCGAGGTGTAAAACCGCTCGACCAGTCCGAGATACAAATGCATGGCGCGACGCACCCGCTTTTCATACGCGGCGAGCCGGCGCACGCCAGCCTCCCCGCGCTGCACGGACGCGCTGACAGCCTCGGCAGCGAGTTGCCCGGACCACATCGCCAGATACACGCCCGCCGAGAAGATCGGATCCATGAACCCCGCCGCGTCGCCCACCCGCAGCAAGCGCGGGCCGACGAGCCGCCGGTTGTGGTAGGAGAAATCACCCGTGGCCTGCACCGGGCACAGCGGACGCGCGTGCTGCATCCGCTCCCGCACCGGCAGGCTGCTCTGCACCAGCCGCTGGAAGATGGCTTCCGGCGTGCCCTGGGCGGCGGCGAATTCGTCCCGGTCCAGCACACAGCCGACGCTGACTTTGTCCGGCGCGAGCGGGATGAGCCAGAACCACTTGTTCTCCAGCCGGATGATGACGGTGTCACCGCCGGCTTCGCCCGGATCCACGGGCACGCCGGCAAAGTGGCCGAAGACCGCGACCTTCTTCAGGTGCGGATGCACCACGCGCAGGCCCTCCTGGTTGCCGGTCAAGTTGCCGCGCCCGCTGGCATCAATCAGGAACGCCGCGCGAAACTCACGGGCCACTCCCGCCGGGTCGCGCGCCTGCACGGTCACGCCCGCCTCATCAGCGGCGAACCGGCCCACGGTCCAGCCTTCGCGCACATCCGCCCCGGAGGCGCGGGCGTGCTTCAGCAGCAGGTGGTCGAAGGTCGCGCGCTCCACCTGGATGGCCTGCGGCTCGCGGGTGAACGCGCCTTCGCGAAAGCGGATTTTGTTCTGCTTCACGCCGTCGCCCAGATGGAACTGCGCACCGAACTTTTTGATGAAGCCCGCCGCCTCGAGCGCCGGCAACACGCCCATCGCCTCGAAGATTTGCCGGTTGTAGGGGAGCAACGACTCGCCGATGTGGAAGCGGGGGAAACATTCCTTTTCCAGGACCAGGACGCGCCGGCCAGCACGCGCGAGGAAGGTCGCCGCACTGCTTCCGCCCGGCCCGGCACCAACGACAATCGCGTCGAAATCCATTCACCGCATGATTCACGGAAGGCCAATGGCGGGCAACGGCGGAATGGTGTGGCCGACGGGCAACCAGACTCGCGAAGGGGCCTTTCGCCTTGGCACTCCGACAGTTTGGCCTAGCGTGGCGCGGTGTTCTCGCGCGATCAATGTGTCGTGGTGATTCCCTGCCTGAACGAGGCGGTGGCTATCGGCCCGCTCGTGCAGGAGGTCAGAAAGTTTCTTCCCCAGGTGCTCGTCGTGGATGATGGCTCCCGCGATGCCACGAGCGCACAGGCCGAAGCTGCGGGAGCGCGCGTCCTGCGACATCATCAGACCGAAGGCAAGGGCGCGGCGCTGACCACGGGTTTTCGCGCGGCTGTGGACGCACAATTTGCATGGGCGCTGGCGATGGATGGCGACGGGCAGCATGCCCCCGCCGACATCCCGAAGTTTCTGGAGCTCGCGGGCCGGGAGCACGCCGGCATGATCGTGGGCAACCGCATGACCGCCGCACACCAGGTGCCGTGGTTGCGACGGCAGGTGAACCGTTTGCTGACCCGCCTGATTTCCAACCTGGCCGGGTGTCCGCTCGCCGACTCCCAGTGCGGCTTTCGCCTTCTCGACCTGTCGGTCTGGGCCGGCCTGCCCATCGCCAGCCGTCACTTCGAGATCGAGTCAGAGTTGCTGGTTCAGTTTGCCCGGGCGGGCCAGACCATCCGCTTCGTGCCCATCGAGGTCATCTACAAGGAAGAGCAGAGCAAGATTCAACCGATCCGCGACACGCTCCGCTGGTGGCGCTGGTGGTGGCTGACCCGACAGGCCGCGCGTTGTGGCGGTCGCAAATAGCCCGCCGCCAGCGCCGGGGCCGCGCCGGGTTACTCGCGCTTGCGGGCTACCAGATTCACCAGCGTCTCCTCGCGCTGTCCCGGCGGCTTGGGGGGAATGCCCAGACGTTCGAGGAGGCCGATGTCGGAACGGCTCCACCAGAGATACGGAAAGGAGATGTGCCGGGCTTCACACTGGAAGCCTTGGGCGCGAATCATGGCGATGTATTCCTCGGCCGTGCGCTGCACGTCCATCGGATGCGCGAACAGCCACCGGATGATCCACGAGTGGATGTAGGCCTTGGTGGATTCGGCGAACAGCAAGACCCCGCCCGGTTTCAGAATGCGGTGGAACTCCGCCAGCGCCCGCTCCTGGTGCACCAGATGGTGAAAGGTCTGATGGCAGAACACGAGGTCCGCGCAGGCGTCGGGCAGGCTGATGGCCGCGCAATCGTTCTGGAGCAACTCGACTGCCACCTGCTGGTCGCTGGCCCGCTGCCGCGCGACTTGCAGGTTCACGTCCTCAAACTCAATGCCAATGAGGCGCTGCGGATGGAAGTTGTCCCGCAACACGCGGAAGGAATGGCCCTGGCCACAGCCCACGTCCACCACCACCGGATAACTTTCGAGGCGCGGCTCCAGCAGGCGGGTCAAATCCCGAACCGCCACTTTCAAGACTTGGTGAACCCAAGTTTCGGTGCCTAGGAACCAGAACCCAAAACGGGTTTCGGGGACAAACAGCGCCTTGCCTCTGGTGTCTATGGCCATTGTGTTCTGCTTATTGCCAAGTAATAATAGCGGACCGATTTTGACCGCACATAGCTGGTAATTCCTAGTTGAGTTGTTGTATAAAGTCCACTGGGGATTGAATATCGAGGCCAAGTGCAGAGCCAGAAGATGCTGTGGCTCCGCTACAACGCGAAAAATCAGTAGCCCGTTACGCTGGCGAAGGCGATTTTCCACCAAGGATACGAGGTTGGAGATTGGGCAAAGCACAGGTTCCCTGACGGGGTGGCCGGCCTCGCCATCACGGCGTGGGGCGTTGTCTCGCTGGCACTCGGATCACCCAACCGCCTCGCCGACGTGGCCGGAGGCAGCTTCACCGGGAGCTGGGCGTTCTTGGTTCCGCTCGTGGCCTTATGGATTGCGGTGGGAGGGCGACGCACCGCCAACGGCGGCACGCTGACCTTCGCTCAGGGCATTGGCTCGGGCATCATCGTTTCGCTGGCCGGAGCGTTGACCTCGGGCCTGCTGTTCGTCCTCTACACCGGACTGCTCAACCCGGAGTGGCGTGAACGCGCGTGGGCTGCCCCCCGGGCGATCTGGGAACAGGCAGGGTCACTCCGGAGGAAATCGTGATCGGCGAAGCCGCCGTGCGCGGGGCCAGCACACCATTCTTTCCGGTGATCTCCGGCTTGGTTGGTTCGCTGGTGGTGTGGTTGTCGCTCACAGTCTTCGTGGCAGCGCTGCGCCGCCGTTCAGCTTGAAGGCGTGGCGAAACGAGTTCGAACCTCAGCCAGATTCCACGCCATCAAACAGCGAGCAGCGACTGGCGAGCCTTCGGCACGGGGAACTCATGGTGAACCGTTCCGTCCAGCAGGTGTCCGCCACCTTCGGATGTGCTGCCACCCCACTGGTTGAAAAAGAAGGCCACGCCGGCAGCCCGGCACTGGTCGCGCACGCTGCGAGCCCATTCCATCTTCATCGGGCGGTGTCGAGGGCCGGACTCGCCGCCGACAATCACCCAGTCGATTCCTCGGAGGTCCAGCGTCACTGGACCCAAGAGCGGTTCCACCGAGAGGAACCTCACCGGCGCGGGGATCCCAGTGATGATCTGCGCACGCACAGCACGCCGCTGATCCTCGATGCTGGTCCCGATCCAAGCGTTGTCCGGCCACGGGTGCTTCTTCGCATATTTCACAGCCTCGCCGGGTCTCTTCGTCAAGAGCTGCCAGTCGAGGTGCGGGGTCTCACGGATTAGCGCGAACAAATCGTCGCGCCATTGCCTGGGCACCTCGGTGTCGAAGACATCGCCGAGTGACGCACAGAACACCTTCGTGCTGGTGCCAGCCTCCGCCGCCTGTTGGTTCCACCGCAGCGGCTGTTTCCAATAATCCGCAGTGGTTCGCACGCGGGGTTTTCCTCTCCCCCATCTCACTTGCTTCCACAGCGTCTGCATGAGGAATTTTGCGTAGCAATTATCGCAGCCGGGGCTGACCTTTGTGCATCCGAACCATGGGTTCCACGAATTCTCCGTCCACGATATTTTTGAGTCTTTCATAGTGATGTTTGTCTTCCTGGAATTACGCCGCAGTCGTTTTCCACTGCGGCCTGATACTTCATGATTGCTCATGCCTGATGCTCTCCGCAGCCGCGCCACCAGGGCGCGGTTTGAACTGCGAAAATCCTGATTCATTGGTCCTGCCCATCGTCGTTGCTGTCCGCGAGCCGCCACAGGGTCCGCATGCACACTCCGGGTTCAGGCGAAGTGTAAAGGAAAAGACATCCGGGCCTGAGGCTGGCAGCCACTTCATCGAAGAGGTCGCCAAAGGCTTCGCTGTGCCAGTAATGCTCGACGAGCGCACAACTTAGGCCGCCGATGCGCTTCGTGAGTTCGTGGAATTTCATCAGGCTGACATGCCCGGGTTTCAATCCGTGGCAGTCCATGAGGCGCTCATGCTCATCGAGGAGGAACTGCGCCTCGTCAGCCTGTTCGTTCACGTAGATCCGCACGTCAACCGCACGTTCGGTGTCGGGATCTGCGTTGGCCATACGGATGTCCACGGCACGAAAGCGCTCGATCAGTTCGCTGGTGGGCTTGTTCCTCAGCTCGTGGACCGACTGCGTGTAAACCTGGCCATCGTTGAAGACTGCACGCATGGCGAGGCAGACCTTGATTTCTGTGACCGCGCTGCTGAGGAGCATGAGCGCGTGCGCGTAGGCCTCCTCCATCGTGGCGTCCGCCGAGAGCACCGGGGTATCCTCCGGCCGCCTCGCGGCGATGTAGCGCTCCAAGTCACTGGCCTTGGTCCAGCCGGGAGGGTTGGCGATGGGGTCGAAGCTCGCCGGCAAGGCCGCGAGTGCCGTGTGTTGGTCAGTCATGTGTTTCATAGGCTTGTTCTCATTGCTGGTTTACCGCAGTTCCCTCCGCAGCCGCGCCCGACAGGGCTTGGTTTGTTGACGCGGGGAAATTGATGAGTGCCTGGTTCTGTTCGTCGTTGGCGTTCATTGTGTCCGTCGCGCTCATGGGCGGGCGTGCAACGTGTCGCAGTGCGGACACCGCCGATATCCGCGTGGCATTTTTCCTCCCCATTGAAGATTCGGACTCCAAGCTCTACCGCAGTCGGCGCATGCGAAGATGCCGATGCCGGCATCGAGGAGCTTGGGTAGTTTTTCGCGGGCGGGTTCCTTCGGTGCACAAGCCGCCGTCGGGCTGGAGGCAGGGTGGTGCTGGGCGGCGGGCGTCCGGGCGGGCAGGGCGCTGGTGAGGCGTGTGGCGGAGGCCGCGAGCGAGATGTGACTGATCGCTGTGTTCTTCATGGTGTGTTCTGTGTTGTTGCTACTCATCTCCGCGCCCAGCCAACGAGGCAGGGGTTGTTGCCGCAGAGAAATCTGATTGATCGTTGTCCCCGACGTTGATTGCCGCCGTGCACGATTGGTCCGTGGGCTCCTTCGCCCAACTGTTGTAGATTCCCGGCTCCGCCTTGACCGGCACGCCGGAGAGCATGCCGCCCAGTGCGCCCTCCATCTCCGTCTGCACGAGCTGCGAAACCACCGGTGCCCGTTCTGCCCGCACTTCGAGCAGGAGTTCGTCGTGCAGGTTGCCGATGATCGCGTCTTCCGGGTCCAGCCGGGCTGCGATGGCGAGCATGGCCTGCTTGAGCGCGT
>SXGT01341583.1_pt1 | contig 35971 bp, 22 predicted proteins | sample 3176221 | NCBI WGS metagenome assembly SXGT01 (sample SAMN11356862, study PRJNA531348) | freshwater metagenome | isolation source: freshwater sample F1-120 | place: China: Fuxian Lake, Yuxi | collected 2017-12-25 | reverse complement strand
CGACAGCTCGGTCGGCCGATGGTGCACGCGATCGGCGAGCCCCACGCGCCGCAGCAACTGCAGCGCGCGCTCCTCGGCGTCGGCGGGCGGGTCGTCGCGGTACTGCAGCGGCACGAGCACGTTCTCCAACACGTCGAGCTGCGGGACCAGGTTGTAGCTTTGGAACACGAAGCCGATCTCGCGGCCGCGCAGGGCCGAAAGCTCGTCGTCAGGCAAAGTTGACACTTCGCGACCGCGGATCGAATAGCTCCCCGACGTGGCGCGGTCCAGGCAGCCGAGGATGTTCAGCAAGGTCGACATGCCCGAACCCGAGGTGCCCATGATCGACCAGTACTCGCCTTGGCCGAAGCGGCACGAGATGCCGTCCAAGGCCGCCACTTCGGTGGTGCCCATCTGGTAGACGCGACGCACGTCCTTCAATTCGGCGACGGCGGGCTTCACGAAGCCACCTCCGGCGCGGATCCATGTCGACGCACGCCAACGGTGCGAAGCAAGTTGCCGTGCGCTCGCGACACGCGCGCCTCAATTCCCCTTCGGAAGGGAAGCGTCCCGCTCCGCGCCTTCGATGGACTTCTCCGCCGCGCCCGCGCCACCGGTGTCCGCCGCGGCTCCGCCCTGTGCGCCAGCAGCTCTGGCCTGTGCGCCAGCAGCTCTGGCCTGTGCGCCAGCGGCTCCGCCCTGTGCGCCAGCGGCTCCGCCCTGTGCGCCAGCGGCTCCGCCTTGGTCCGCTCCCGGCCCGCCACGCGAGCGCGCGGAACCGCGCGGGCCGCGTCCTTGTCCGGCACCCGCCGGCATGGCGCCGTCGGTTCCGCCGGTCGCGCCGGCCGCTCCCATGCCTGAGGGCGCTCCGCGTCCACCACCGCCCGGCGCGCCAGCGCGGCCTTGGCCTCCGCCCATGGAGCCGGGAGGTCCACCCGCGGGGCGTCCGCCTTCGGCCTCAGGGGCGCCCTTGGGCGTGAAGCCCGGCGGCGGCGCGAGCAGCACCTCTTCGCCCTCCTTCAAGCCCTCGATCACCTCGACGAAGGTCTCGCTGGCGCGTCCGACCTTGACCGTGCGCTGTTCGACGCTCCCGGCGGCAGCGGCGACGAAGGCGATCGTCCGGCCTTCGTTCAAGACGACCGACTGCACCGGGACCTGCAGGCAATCCTCGATCAAGTCCGACAGGATCTCGACCGAGCAGCTCATGCCCGGACGCATCTCCAAGTTGCCGTCCTCGACGGCGATCTCGGTGCGGTACAAGCGCTGGTTGGGATTGGCCCACCAGGAACCCTTGTCCGGCAAGAGCGCGACGAACTGCACCCGGCCCTTGAAGACCTGGCCAGGCAGCGCGTCGACCTGGATGCTGCACGACTTGCCGATCGAGACCTGCTTGAGCACGGACTCGTGGATGCTGGCCTCGACGATCAGGCCGCCTGTGGTCGGGATCGACAGGATCTCCTGCCGCTCGCGCACCGTGGTCCCCTCCTGGATCGGCTCCGATCCGCCCATGCGGCCACCGCCCTCGACGCGCGCGTAGACCACCATGCCGGTGGTGCTCGACTTGATCTTCGACTTGGCCAGCTGGTCGATGTACTTGGCGAGCTTTTCCTTCTCGAGATCGAGCTTGCTCTTGCTGGTGCCCAGCGCCGCCTGGTAGTCGACGATCTTCGACGTGGCCTCGAGCTGCGCGCGATCGAGCCCGCGTTGCGCCTCGCGCAGATCCGCATCCAGCTCGGCGCGCTTGCGCGGAGCGTCGTAGTCCACCAGCAGCTGCTTGTTGCGGCGCGCCTGGTCGAGGCTGACTTGCGCGCGCTGGAAGTCCAGCTCGTCGCGGTCGAGCTCGCTCTTCGTCAGGAAGCCCTTTTGCGCCAGCTGCTTCGACCAGTCGTAGGTGTTCTGCGACTTGGCGAGCTCGCCCTCGGCCAGCTTGATCTTCTCCTCGGCCGCGGCGAACAACTGCGCGTAGTCGCCGTTGGAGGCCTCGTACTTCTCCTTGTCGATGCGCGCGAAGGCCAGCTTGCGCTCGGCGGCCTCGATGTCGGAGCGGTTCTGGCTCTCCTGAATGTCGTATTGGGCCTTGGCCTTCTGGTACGAGGCCTCGGCGTTCTGCACGGAGATCTCCTGCGCCACCTTCTTGTCGACGAGGTCCGAGGCGTCCAGCTCCACGAGCAGGTCGCCGGGCTTGACCTGCGTGCCCTCGGGCACGAGCCACAGGATGGTCGACTGGCCCTCGACCTCGCTCTTGACGCTGTTGGCGTCCTTGGCCGCGAGGTTGCCGCGCTGGACCACGGCGACCTTGAGCGAACCGCGTCGCACCTTGGCGCCGCGCACGGCACCTTCGGCCTCGTCGCCGCCGCGCGCCAGCCACACGCCAGTTCCGGCGAGCACGAGGACCACGAGTCCGATCCACAACCACTTGCTGCTCATCCGGAGCTCCCTTGCCGCGGTCGGCCCGCGAGCTTGGCCGGCGGTTCGAGGAGCACGATGCCGCCCTCCTCCACCACCAGCCGTTCCATGTCGAGGTAGGCGGACATGCGCGCCAAGACCCAATCCACCAGCGCGCCGGTGGCCGCGTTGCGCGCGGACAAGAGCGACTCCTCGGCCTCGAGCAGGTCGCGCGTGTCGGCGCGACCGGCGTCCAGCAGGAGTCGCGTGCTCTCGACGCGCTGCTTGGCGAGCTCGGCGGCGTTCTGCTGGATGGACCACGACTCCTCGGAGGTGCGCACGGCGCGCAGCGACTCGCGCACCTCGGCGCGGATCCCGTCCTCGCTCGCCTCGGCGGCGCGCTTGGCCGACTCCCAAGACACGACGGCGGCGCGCGCGTTGTTGCGCTGCGGCAGCTTCTCCCAAGGCGCGGCGAAGGTGAAGCCCGCCGACCACCCCAACGATCCAGCGCCGTACTCGAACGGCTCGCCGGCCTCGCTGGCCGCGGACACGTCGCCCACGAGCGTCAAGGACGCCAGCAACGCGTCTTCGGCGACCGTCACGCGGCGCGCCGCGTCCTCCACGGCGCCCAGAGTGTTGGCGTGGTCGTAGCGGTCGGAGAGCGCCAAGGCGATGGCCTGGTCCTCGGACAAGGCGAGGCTTCCGGTGCCGGACGCCTCGAGGTCGACGAGGCCTTGCGCGTCGGGCTCGAGGCGCGCGCCGACCGGCAGCCCGAGGAACAAGGCGAATTGGTCCAGCTCGCGCTCGAAGCGCTGCTGCGTCGCGAGCAGTTGGTTCTTCGAGCGCAACTCGTTCTGGCGCGCCTGGCCGAACTCGATCTCCGACAAGCGCCCGGCCTCGGCCAAGGCGCGGTTCCTCTGCGACAACTGCTCGAGGTTCTCCACGTTGACGCGTTGGTTGTCGACTTCGTTCTTCGACTGCAGCAAGCGGTACCAACGCGAAGCGGCGTCGAAGGCGAAGGTGCGGCGGAAGCGTTCGAACGAGCGCGCCTCGTACACGAGCGAGCGCTCGCTCTGCGTCAGGGGCTCGCGCACGATGGCTTCGCCGCCGCCGGCGAGCAGCGGACGCGTGATGGACAAGGACAAGCTCGAGGCCGGGTTCCAACCGTCGGAGGACACGAGGCTGCGCGCCACGTCGAAGCCCGCCTCGGCCACGACCAAGGTGCCATCGCCGAAGAGCTGCGAGATGGAGAGCGCCGCATCGCCGCGAGCCTCGACGGCCTCCTCGTCCTCGCCGTCGAGGAACGCGGAGAGCGACATGCCTTTCTGCGCGTGGAAGCGCCAACGATCGAGCGTCACGTCGAGGGCCGCCAAGTACAGGCGCTCCTTCCTCGACTGCACCTCGCGGCTGCACTCGGCCGCGATGGCGAGGGTCGCCGGCAGAGTCAGGAGCGGCGCCTCGCCGCCAGCGGCCAGCCGGTCGCGCAGCTCGCGCGCCGCGGGCTCGATCGTGAAGCGCGGATCGAGGCGCAACTCGGCCCGGCGGGCGGCGACGAGGGCGTAGGCCTCCTCGTCCGCCTCGGCGCGCCATTCCGGCGCGCTGTTGCAGGCCAAGCAGGCGCAGAGAAAGGCCGCGGCGGCCGCGCGCCGGAACGCCTGAGGGCGTCGAGCCGGAGCTTCGCACATGCTGCTTGTCGATCTGCGCCTCACGCGATGATCGTATCCGATGGAGCCGCCGTCCGACCACGCCGGCAAGCCAACTTCATGCAAGGCTCGCGCGTCGCGGGTGCGAATCGTTCAGGCTCGGGCAATGCCTCAGGGCGACTCGGCGAGGCCCAGTCGGTCGCGCAAGGCCGCCACGCGTCCCGGCGCGAGCAAGCGCGCCTCGCAGGCTCCATCCTGCAAGGCGAAGCCCTGCAGCACTCCCGCGCGCCAGCGCAGGGATTGCACGACGAGACCGTCGGAGCGCACCAGTTCGAAGCGCCGCTCGTCGTCGCCCTTGCGCAAGGCGGAGGCCACCATGGAAGCGCGACGCGTGGTCGGCTCGAACAACTCGAACGCGCCGCGCTCGAGTTCGCCCGTCCGCGCCAATTCGCCCGCCTCCAACGGAAAGCGCGCCACGCCACCGCGCGCAGCCCCGTTCGTCGAGCCGTGCGTGTCGTGCGCGCGCCATGCGAGGCTGCCGTCGAGGCGCCGTTCGGCGTGCAAGCTCGCGCCATCCTTGCCGAGTTCGCGCCAGGACAAGCGCCAACCAAGGCTGTCGCGCGTCTCCACGTGACGCACGACGACGGCCTCGGCTCCGGCGCGCGGCCATTCGTACACGCGCTCGAGCGTCAGCACTCCGCCGCGTTCATGGCGGCGTTCGCGGCACACACCGACTGGACGGCCAGCCTCGACCAGCGCGTAGTCGCGTTGCTGCGACGCATCCGCGACGACATCCGATCGTTCCGCCGCGCGCGGCGCATGCGCCGGCCAACACGCCAACACGGCGCACAGGACCTTCGTGGAGAGGGAGGCAAGGTGGACCACCCGGTGCTCATCGACCCGGCGCGCCGCGCGCCTTGAGCTCGCGGCCGACGAGCCACGCGCCCACGCCCAAGAGAAGCGCCACGAGGCAGGCGAGCGGCCAGCGCGAGGCCCCCACTTCGCCCGCATCGACCATGGCGAGGAAGCGGCCATGGCGCGCGCGCTCAGGCGGCAGGAACGAAGCCCTTCCCGCCAGCGGGAAGACGCGCTCGGCGTCGAGCGCCCCATCCGGTCCGGAGGCGAGTTGCGCCAAGGCGTAGCGCGGCACGCTGAGGGGTGCGGCGGTGCGCCAATCGACGAGCGCTGCTTGGAACAAGTCCTCGTCGCGCACGACGGGGTCCACACCCTCGCGCACGAGTTCGGGACGCAGGCGTCGCTGGGCTTCGACGGCGGCGGCGTGCCAGCTGGCCGCGTCGGTGGCGAGGAAGGACAGTTGCAAGCAGGCCGCGGCCGCGAGCGCCACGCGCCAAGCGCGAGCGGCGCGGGCGCTCGCCTGGTCGAAGTGCAGCGCGGCGCAGGGCGCGAGCAGGACCACCGCGGCGAGCGCGTAGCGCGGACCATGCGCGTGCGCTCCGTGCCAAGCCACCATGACGCACACCGGCGCCACGACCAAGAGCGCCGCGACGAACAGCGTGGTGGCGACGGTCGCGTCGCGCCGACGCCAGCACCACCAACCCAGCAAGGCGGGCAGCAAGACCGGAGCCGACCACCACAAGCCGCGCCCCGGCGAGGAGACGAGCAGCCACGCGCCCTCGAGCGGGTTGCGCGCGAAGAAGCCGCCGGCGAACACGGGCGCGTAGCCGAAATCGAACGGCGAGCCGGAGCGCGCCAAATTGGCGAGGACGACGAGCAGCGCACCAGCCGCCAAGCCGGGCGCGAGTCGTGCTGCCGCCGCGCCGCGCAGCGGCGCGCTCCAGATCGCGCCGAGCGCGAGACAGGCCGCAGCCGGCGCGAGTTGCACGCGCACGGCGCAAGCGCCACCGAGGGCGAGGCCGCACCAACCCAGCGCGTGCGCCACCGTCGCGCGCGCGGCGAGCCAACGCTCGAATCCCAGGAGCAGGCACAAGGCCGCCGGCACATCCGACAACTGGCCGCGCGACAGCGGCGCGAGGAAGCTCCCCAGCGACAATCCCAGCACGGCCCACGCGCTCGAGCGGCGCGAAGCGCCCAAGCGCCGCGCGACGAGGTAGGTCAAGGCCGCCAAGGCTCCCGCGCACAGCGGGTTCGCCCACGCGGTCGCTGCATGTGGCCACCACTCGGCGCGCACCACGCCATCGAGCATGCGCGTCGACGCGATCTCCTCCGGCTCGGGATCGATGCGGGCCAATGCGTCGCCGACGAGGTGCAACGGCGCGAGCAACAACACCTGCCCGGGCGCATACCACGAACGCCAGCGGCCGTCGCGGCCGCGCGACAGCGGGCTCGCGCCAGGCGCGGCGTGCTCGGCATGCGCCACCAAGGCCAGCGCCTGTGGGCTGTCGCCCATGGCGAGCGTCCCCTCGCGGCACATGCTGCGCGCGGATTGGTGCGCGACCTCCGCATCGAGCACATCGGCGGCCGGTTGCGAAAACGACAAGAACCAGGCGGAGACGAGGCAGAAGGCGATCCACGCCAAGCGGCGATCGCGCGCCGCGAACTGGCCGCCCATCATGGTGCGCGCCGCGGCTTCTTGTGCGCCGGGAACGTGCGCAGCGACTCGCGCCAGCGCTTGACCAGCGCCTGCAGCCGCCGCGCGTCGTCCGGCCGCTCGCCCGCGAGGTCGCGCGTCGCGCGCGGGTCGGACGCGATCTCGTGCAGGCGCTCGAGCTCGGCCGTGGGCTCGCCCGCGGCTTGGCCGTGCCAGCGCTTCTCGAGCGGGTTCCACACGAGGCGCAAGTGCGCGTCGCGCACGCTGAACACGCGATCGTGCGCGCAAGCCAACCACTCGCGGCGCGGCGCGCGCCCGTCGAGCTGGGCCAAGACCGAGGGCGTCGAGCCGTCGCGCGGATCGTCGAGGCCCAACCACTCGACGCAGGTGGCGCGCAAGTCGGAGAGATCGACGAGCAGATCCTCGACGCGACCACCTGCCAAGGTGTCCGGATGGTGCAACAAAAGCGGCGCGCGCAAGCGCGTCTCGCACATGCTGGGCGCGGCGCCGGCGACGCCGCGCTCGAACAACATCGTCGGCGCCACGCCGCACATGACGAAGGCCGTGCGCGTCCAAGCCTCGCTGGCCTCGGCCTGCGGTTGGAACGGATCGTGCGCCATCTCCAGCAAGCCCGCGAGGCCCGACTCGACGCGCCACACGGCGCGATCGTAGGCCAACTCCACCGCCGCGCGCCGCGCCGGATCCGCGAGTGGCGCGGAGGCGAGCTCGTTGCTGCGTGCGGCATCGACGCGCTCGGGCCGGAGCGCGTCGCGCTCCTCCAGCCATGCGGGCGCCGGCGCGGCGCCCTGCGGCGCTTCCTGCAGCGGAAAGCTCGGCCCGCCGAGGTGGATCCACAGGAAGCCGCGTTGCTCCGCGCCGGAGTCGCGCGCGCGCAGCCACTCGAGGGCGCGGGCCAGCACCTGCGCGTCGTCGTCGCAGGAGTCGAAGCGCTGGAAGCCTTGGCCGAAGGCCTCGCGCAGCTCGCCGCGCGGATCGCGCACGAAGGCGGCGGTGGAGAAGCCCGCCGCGCCGCACAGTTCGGCGATGGATACCTGCTCGAAGGGCAGCAACTCGCCATCCCGCTCGAGTCCGGACTCGAGTGGCGGTCGACCGGAATGCAACGCGCCCAATGCCGGCGCGAGCGCCGGCGAGCTGGCGTAGGCGTTGGCGAAGGTCACCCCGCGCTCGGCCAGGTCGTCGAAGCCGAACCCGCGGCCTTCGAGCCGCACCTCCACGTTGGCGCTCTCGCGCAAGGGACGCCGGCGGTCGGCGCCTGGCACGATCCGGTCGGCGCGCAGGCCCTCGACAGTCGCCAACACGAGGTGCAAGGGCCGTCGGCCCTCTTCGGGACGCGGCGCGCAGGAGCTCGCCACGCACAGGCACGCGACGAGCGACGCGCCAAGCGCGAACGGATTCAACGCGCCGGGTCGCACTGCTCCGAGATCCATGCCGCGTAGCGCGACTCGACTTGGCGCGGCTCGAGCACGATGCACTCGGGCAGCTCGTAGGGATGCAAGGCCATGAGGCGCGCCACGAGCCGCTCGACGACGGGCTCGACGCACTTGAGCACGACTTGGCATTCGGCCGCCGCCTCGACGACGCCCTGCCAGCGGTACACGCTCGTGGCTCCCGGCAGGACGGTGGCGCAAGCGCACAAGCGCTCTTCGACCAAGGCGCGCGCGATGCGTTCCGCCGTCGCCGCGTCGGGCGCCGTGGTCAGCACCAGCCGCGTGGCGGCGCTCGCCTGCAGTCCTTCGAACGCGCGGGAGCCCATGCGCGCGAGCCTAGCAGGGCGCGCGCCTCGACGCACCGTCGAGGCGCGTCGCCGCCAGATGGCCCGGGCGAGGCGCGCCTTCCAGCTCCGATCGTGCGCGGATCGCCGGCCACGCACGGCGCGGGCCCGACGCGGGGATCGCGCCGCATCCCGGCGGAAAGTAGAGTGCCGCTTCGCATCCCGCCCCCGCGGGAGCCAACACATGGGCCTCCTCACACGCCTCGTCCTCGCCGTCCTACCCTCGATCCCCAAGCCCATCCTGCGACGCGTGGCTGCGCGCTACATCGCCGGCGAGACCTTGGAGGAAGCCTTGGCGCGCTGCGCCGAACTGGGGCGACGTGGACATGCCTCGGTGCTGGATGTGCTGGGCGAGGCCATCGCCGACGAGGGCGCGGCGCGCGCCGTGGCTCAAGCCTACTGCGACGCGGCGACGCAGCTCGCCGCGCGCAAGCTCGACGCCTATGTGTCGGTCAAGCCGACCCATGTGGGCTTGTCGATCCGCGAGGAGCTGGCCTTCGAGCTGTACGCGCGCATCGCCGCGCATTGCGCCCCGCTCGGCGTGTTCCTGCGCGTGGAGATGGAAGACCATCCCACGAAGGACGCCACCCTGCGCGTGTTCGAGCGCCTGCGCCGCGCGCACGCCAACGTCGGGGTCGTGCTGCAGTCGCGCTTGTTCTGCACCAAGGACGACATCGCGCGCCTCGCGCCGGGTCCGCTCGACGTGCGCCTTGTGAAGGGCATCTACCTCGAACCCGCCAGCATCGCGCATGTCGAGGCCGAGCCGATCCGCGTGGCCTACCTCGAGTGCCTCGAGCTGCTGTGCGCGCGCGGCGCGACCTTGTCGCTCGCCTCGCACGACGATGGGCTCGTCGAACGTTGCCTGCCCATCCTGCGGCGCCACGGCTACGGCTCGGAGCGCTACGAATTGCAGACGCTGCTCGGCGTGCGCGAGGAATGGTGGATGCGCTGGAAGGAAGCCGGACACCGCGTGCGCGTCTACGTGCCCTACGGCCCGGAGTGGCGCCCTTATTCGCTGCGGCGCATGCGCAAGAACCCGCAGATCGTCGGGCATGTCATGCGCCAGATGCTCCGTCTGTCCTGAGGGCGCGGGCCGCCGCGCGGCGCCCAGGCGGGCTCAGCGCCCCAGTTCGAGCACGGGCTCAGCGCCCCAGCTCGAGCCGGCGCGCCAAGGCCTCGGGCAAGCCGCGTTCGCGGATCTTGCGCTGGGTCGGGCGGAAGTCGTATTGGACCCGACGCCAGGTGACGCGTTCCTCCTCGAGGATGGCGTAGCACGCGCGCGCGTCGCCGTCGCGTGGCTGGCCCACGCTGCCCACGTTGACGAACGACTTGCGCCCGGCCGGCAGCTCCATCGTCGCGGTCGCGGCCGAGAACTCCGGCTCGTGGAAGCGGAAGTCGTCGTCGATCAGCCCCGGATGATGGGTGTGGCCGCCGACGCAGACGCCCGTGAAACCGGCGAAGATCGCCGCGACCTTGTCGGGGTTGAGGTAGCCGTCGGTGTGCAGCACGTACTCGCGCACGGGATCGCGCGGACTGCCGTGCAGGAGCAGGAACCGTCCCTCGGACCACATGCGGCGCTTGGGTTGGGACCACAACTCTTGCAGCCAGCGCCAGCGCGCGCGCTTGGCGTGCAGCGACAGGAAGCCCGGCTCGAGCTGCTTGCGCGTCCACTCGACCGCCGCGCGTGCGTTGGGGTTGAAGTCGCTTGCGCCATCGAACACGGCGGCATCGTGGTTGCCTAGGATCGCGACCTCGCAGTGTGCGCGCACCGTGTCGATGCAGTACTCGGGATCCGGTCCGTAGCCGACGACATCGCCGAGGCAGGCGATGCGCTTGACGCCCGCGGCGCGGATGTCGGCCATCACCGCCTCCAACGCCTCCAGATTGGAGTGCAGGTCGGAGATGACCGCCAAGGGACCAGCCAGCGCCTGCGCCATCCCTCAGCCGCCCTCCAGCGCCGCTTCGGCCAACTGGGCCGAGGCTGCCGCCAGGATGCGCTCGCGCACCTCGTCCAATCGCCCCGCGATCGTCGCGCCCGAGGCGCGGCGATGGCCACCACCGCCGAAGCCGCGCGCCAAGCGGTTCACATCGAAGTTGGTCTTGCTGCGCGCCGAGAGCTTGACGGAGCCCGCCTTCATCTCGCGCAGGTACAACACGATCTCGACTTGCTCGACAGACCGCACGATGTCCAGCACCTCGTCGGAGTCGACCTCGCCATCGCGCCGCACATCCGCGCCTTCGCAGTAGATCGCGACCCTGCCGCCATCGTGGTAGGTCAGGCCCGACAAGAGCCCGGCCACGAAGCGCGGATGGGAAGGGCTGCGTCGCTGCACCAAGGCGGCGTGCACCTCGGAAGGGACCACGCCCAACTCGACCATCTCGGCCGCGACGCGCAGCGTCTCGGCGTCGGTGTTGCTGTACTTGAACCAACCCGTGTCCGTCACGAGGCAGGTGTAGATGCCTCGCGCGGCGGCCGCGTCGAGAGGCGCACCCAAGGCGGCGGCGATGCGGCGCACGAGCAAGCCGGTGGCGGCCGCGGAGGTATCCACGAAGCGCTCGCTCCACCAGATGTCGCCTTCGTGCAGGTGGTGGTCGACGACGACCTTCTTCGCGCCGCTGGCGCGCACGGCGGATTCCATCTCGCCGAGGCGCGACAACTCGGAGAAGTCGAGCGTCACGACCACGTCGTGGGCCGGCAGATCGCCCGACCAGGCGCGGAAGCGGCAGTCGCGCGCGAGGTAGTCGTAGCGCGGCTCCGGCAAGTCCGGGTTGACGATCCACACATCCTTGCCCTGCCCTTGCAGCATGCGCGCCATGGCGGCTTGGGCACCCAGCACATCGCCATCCGGTCGCTGGTGCCCGCACAAGAGAAAGCGCTTGCCCGCGCGCAGCACGTCGAGCGCGCGCAACTTGTCGGGATCTAGCGGCAGGTGGGGCATGGTGGCTGGAAGCCTCACGCGGGCGCGGACGCGTCGCGGTCGGTCCCACAGAGTAGGACTTGGGCGCCCGCGATCCACACCAGAGCCGCGGATTGTCGGCTGCGCAGCACTTCCTCGAGTGCCGCATCCGCCGCAGCCGTCGTGCGATGGGCGGCGAAGTCGGCTCTGGCGCCCAAGCCGAGGCCAGTTCGTCCAAAGGGTCGACCCAAGGCGTCTTCCGCCTCGTCTCCAAGCATGCGCAACGCCTCCACAGGCGACGCGCGGAGGGTGTCCATGGCCAATGCGGCCTCGTGGCGGCAATCGAGCGCGTCGTTCGAAGCGAGGCTGTCGGTGCCCAGCACCACGCGCACGCCCCGGCGACGCCAAGCCGCGAACGGGAACGCCGCGCGCGCGAACCAACGGTGCGTGCCCGGACAGTGCACCAACGCCACGCCGCGCCGAGCCAGCAACGGGCCGTCGCGCTCTGGATCCAAGTGATTCGCGTGCACGAGGGTGGTGCCGGGACGCAGCGCCCCGGCGCGCAACAGATGCTCCAGCGGCGCCCTGCGGGGCGAAGCACCGAGCCACGCCGCGAAAGGCCCGGTGCCGTCGATCATCCACTCGACTTCGGCTTCGCTTTCGGCGCAGTGGATCTGCAAGGGCACGCACGCGCGCGCGGCGCGGCGCAACAAGCCCGCCGAGGCGGTGTGCGGCGCATGCGGCGAAACGGCGCGCACGAGACGTCCCTCGCGCTCGCCCGCGCGCGCCAATCGTCGCGATGCGTCCTCGCGCCGACGCGCGTCGTGCGCATCGAGCACCTCGACGAAGGCGAGAGTGCGCAAGCGCGCGCCTCGTCCGTCGCGCAAGCGCGCGCCTCCGTCGATGTCCGCCACGCTGGTGCAGCCGCCCGCGAGCAGCAAGTCCTCGCCCGCCGCGATGGCGCTCGAAGCGTCGCCTTGCGCCGTGCGTCGCAGCGCCACGACGTCTGCCACCCAGCGCTCGAACACCGCGCGTTCCTCGATGCGAGCGTGCGACAAGTCGAGGTGCGCGTGCGCGTCGACGAACCCGCGCAGCAACGCCACCTCGCCCAAGTCGACGGCGTCGGCGCCCGTGCGGCGCCACGCGCTCGTCCGTCCGATCCAAGCGACGCGACCGTGGCGGCATGCGACCACCCCGTCGTCGATCCAATCCACCCCCGACCAGACGAGGCGCGCGCGCCAAGCCTCGATTCCACGGCGAGGGATGGCGGAAGGGACCCCCAGGCCGGCCCCGGGAGTCCCTTCCGTTCGCATGGTCTTGGTGGATGGCGCGCGGGGCCTGTCAAATCGCCTTGACAGAGCGCGCCACTGTCGGGCTCAGTCCGGCTGCGCCTTGATGCGCAGGTCGGTGACACCGCGGATCTTCGACGCCAAGCCAGCCGGATTGATCGCCTGCTTGGTGTCGAAGATCACCACGAAACGCACCATGTTGGGGCGCGGCACGAAGCCGTTCAGCTCCTCGGGGTGCTTGACCCAAGCGGTCTCCGAGCCAGGCACGATGGTGGCGGAGGGGCCGCCCAACGAGACCGAGCACGGATCGATGAGGCTGCCGGTGAGCACCGCGCCTTGGAAGCGCACCGCGATGTACGACTCGAGCTCGCCGGCGCCGAGATCGAAGTTGAGGTTGTTCCCAAGGGCTTGCTGCAAATCGCCGGTGCCCGCGACCGGGTAGCCAGCCGAGGGGAAGCGACCGCGGTAGCTGAACTCGCGTTCCACGCCGTTGTCGTCGTAGATCACGTTCATGTTCCAGCCGTAGTCGTCGGCGCTGGCGAGGGTGCCTTCATCCGCGGCGAAGGTCGCCTCGAAGAAGTTGCCCGAAGGCTTCATCCAGCACGACATGCCGGCCGTGTAGCTGTCGGGTTGACGGCGCGGCGTGGCCCAGTTGCCCACGGTCAGGAGCTTGCTGGTCGAGACGCCTCCGACATCTTGGAACGCGCTGGCGTCGTTGGGGGCGAGCTTGGCCGCTTCGGCTAGCGCCGTCAAACCGGCGATGTCCTCCAGACGCACCACACCTGCTCCACCCGCGCCACCGCGCGAAGTCATGCGGTTCGTGCCACCAAGGCCACCGCGCACATCGATCAGGGTCGAAGTGGAAGTCGGCTGTTGCAGGTCGATGTCGCGCGCTTGGAGACGCACCGCACCGCCCGAGCCGCCACCACCAGGGGGGGCGTTGCGCTTGCGATTGTTGTCGGACGGATCGGTGGAGGCGCTGCCGCCATTGCCGCCGCGCACATCGATGAGGCCGTTCACCAAGAGGCGACCGCCGCTGACGATCTGCAGCGCGCCGCCGCCACCACCACCGCCGCAACCGGAGTTGTCGGTGAAGCCTTGGTAGCCGGTGCCCGGACCAGTGCAGAATGGCGCGAACGAGACGGTGCTCGAACCATACATGTCGAGGCCGCCGCCGCCACCGCCAGCTCCGCCGAGCAGATGTCCTGCATCGTAGTCGAGCTTGCGCCGCACGGCCGGGGCGCCGACCGCCTCGAGCCCGGATTCGGAGAACGGCCCCCCGCTGGCGATGGTCGTGGGAAGTTCGGTGGCGGGAGAGCTGCCATCCGTGGCAGGTTGGGCGTTGGCACCATCGAGCGCGTAACCGCCACCACCGCCCGGCGAAGCGACCTGGCGCACGAAGCAATCGAGGTCCGAGAAGATCACCGTGCCGGCTTGAGCGCCTTCGGTGACGTTCGCCTCGGGGAAGGCGAGCGGGAAGTTGGTGCCTCCGCGGCCGGCACCTCCAGTGCCCACGCCGCCGATGCCCACGCCGGGTTCGCCGTTGGCGTTGAAGCCAGCGTCAGGAGTCACGTTGATGCCGGTCGGCTGCACCGAGGGCGTGATCAAGCCCGGGGCGAAGCGCGCCGTGTCGTTGCGCGAGGCGCCACGCCCACCGGCACCCGCCGCCGGGCCACCACTGCCGCCGGGGCCGCCCGCTCCGAGGACCGGACCAAGGCCCGGCACGTCGTAGGTTTGACCGGCCACTTGCCCAAAGTCGCCCGCGTGCTCGGCCGGCGTCGCGCCGCGCACATCGACCGTGCCACTGATCTCGGCCGGACCGCGCGAGAAGACGCGCGCCGGCTCGCCGCCCGCGAAACGGATCGAGCCGTTCGACTGCACGATGAAGCGCGAGAACTCGAACGCGCCGTCGCGCACCGTGGCCGTGGGCCAGGTCGTCTTGTCAGTGGGCGAGAAGTTCGCCGGCAGACGCGCGATGACTTCGTAGGGCTGGCTGCTGGCGCCGAGCCAACCACGCGGGAAGGTCTCGGTGTCGGTGTTGAGGACCAAGGCGTCGCCGGCGCCCACTTGCATGTCGCCGTGGCGTCCGGAGCCACCGCCGATGCCGCGCGTCAGCTTGCCGCCGCCCCACTCGGCGCTGCTGCGCAACGAGTCGTGCAAGCCTTGCGAGGTGAATTGCTCGCCGTCGGCATCCGGCAGGACGACGGGGTCGAACTGGATCGCCTCGGGCGTGAAGAAGATCGTCTGGGGCGAGGAGAGCGGGTTGTTGGCGAGGTCGATGCAGTTCGCCGGAACGTCGACGAGCACCTTGCGCCGCAAGGCCGGGTTCGGGTTCGAACCGGCGCTCGGCATGCCGCTGGAGGGCGTGAAGACCACCGTGGTGGTCAGGTTCGAGGTGTTCAGGTCGACATCGAACGAGCCGGACAGCGGCACGCGATCGACGCTCGTATCCAAGTCGCCGTCGGTGTCCACGCTGGCGCGGATGAAGTTCGTCAACGACGCCGGATTCATCAGCTCGTTGAAGGTCAGGACGACCGAGGACTCGGTGGCGACCCCGGTGGCGCCGAGGGCCGGGACACCCGTGACCAAGTTGCCATCGTCATCGCGCACATCGACGGCGGCGGTGAAGCTCGGGCTGCCGGGCACGAGGTCGACCACGCCGAGCGTGGCTTGGACCGTGCAGCGCAGCCGGGTTTCGTTGTTGGCGCCTTGGGCGCTGCGGATGAAGGGGCCATCGTCCCCTTGGTTGACCCCACCGATGGTGATGGTGTAGGTGCGGCCCTGCGTGAGCCCGTACACGGGCTGCGACTGCTGGTTGAAGGACACGTTCGGGCGGAACACGACCTTCTTGTTGTTGCTCGGGTCGACGAAGCGCACGCCCAGGGGCACGGAGCCGGTCGCCTCGTCGACGACCTTGAAGGTGGCCGAGGAGACCGAGGCGGGGTCGATCGGGGTGCTGAAGTACACGGCGATGTCCCCGTTGACGGAGATGTCGCTGTACGAACAGGTCACCTGACCGCCGGAGGAGCCGCTGCCGCAGCCCAACGAACAGGTCTCGATATACAGGGGCGAGCCGACGCCGCTGGAACCGCCGGAGCAGCCCGCGGCGAGCATCCAAGCGCCCAGCGCCGGGATAGTCGCAGGGAGGATCCAAGCCGAGCCGTGCGTCGGGCGCAGGGTGGTGGAGGCGAACGGGGACGGGGAGGCAGTCGGGCGATCGAAGGTCATGATTCCTGCGACTCGGTACCTTGGGGGGGCTCCTGGACCCGGCGGGCTCTCTGGGCCGGCCGACCCGCTTGGGACGGGTGGGAAGGCTGCTGGAGGCCTGCGTCTGGCCGGGATTCGGGACGGGGCAATCTAGCTTCGCCGGGGCCGAAGTTGCCAGACATTTCCCCCCTCCCCCCGACCCCAGCGGCGGCGACCGGCCGAACCGGAGCTAGAGCGCGCGCGTGGTTCGGCCAGCGCGCCGCCGCCTTGCCGTCGAGCTCGCGACTCACCGCGTCAACCGCCCTGATCCCGAACACCGGGTTGGCAAGTGCGGGTTTGGCAAGTCGGGCCTGGCGGTCCAGCGCAGCTGCTGGCCTTTGGACGGAAGGGGAAACCTGCATGTCGAGCCTCGGTGTTCGACGCGCGTCGAACGCGGCGGCCTAGCTGCTTCCGGGCGGTTTTGGCCCGCGAGTTGAAGCACCTTGGCACCCGCGAGGATACAAACACCGTGCCGATGCCCCCTACCCGCGACCAAAGCCCCTTCCGACCCTTGCTGGGTCGAATTCTGTGTGCGATCCCGCTCGCCTTGACTGCGGGCGCGATCAACTCCTCCTGCTCGGAAGAACCCAAGCACGCCGCGCGGGCGAACGACTCCACGGTCTCCGCCGCGGACCAAGCGCTCTTGGCGGAGCTCGTCGAGGTCTCCACGCCGCTGAAGGAGACGGTCACCTCGGATGTCACCGACAAGCGCTTCGTGCGCCGGCTCGAGCTCCTGGCCGAGTTGTCAAGCCGCCCGCCGGCGGTTGGCCAGGCGGCCTTGCAGGAACTGCAGCGGCGCGCCGAAGCGGTGCAGGATGTCGAACAAGCCCTGCTGCAGGTGGCGGCCAAGTGCGATCCCGAGGGCACGGCCGACCTGTTGGCGAACCTCGCGACCGAGTACGGCCCGTCATTGTTCCTGCGCACCGAGGCGTTGCTGTTGCTGGGCGAGACCGCGCCGGTGCGCGCCTTGGAGGTGCTCAAGCCTTGGATCGGCAACGCTCGGCCCGGACGCACCTTGCCGCCGCAGGAGTTCATCGTGAAGGCTTGGACCGACGCGTGCGACGGGGCCGGGCGCTCTCCGGTGCCCGAGTTGTGCGACGTGGCCACGAACCTGCTGCTCGATGGCGCCTCGCGCGTGCGCGCCGTCAAGGAACTCGGCCGCCGGCCCGATCCCGCCGGCGAGAAGGCGCTGCGCTCGATCCTCGTCGAGTCGACTGGCGATGGATACCTGCGCCGCAAGGCCGCGCAGGCGCTGCGCGACAGCTTGCCCGAGGAGGCGGCTTGCGAGATCTTCCGCCAGGTCGCCGACCGCGAGGCCGATCCGAACATGCTGCGCTTCCTGATCGACATGCTCGAGGAGCACTGCGAGGGCTGATGTTCGTCGACACCCACGCGCACCTTTTCTACCCCGACTTCGCCCCGGACTGGGACGAGATGCTCGGGCGCGCGCGAGCCGACGGCGTCGACCGCTTCGTCGTGGTGGGCACGGACGCGTCCACCAGCCGCGCCGCCATCGAGCTGTGCAGCGGACGCGAACGCTTCCACCCCACCGCCGGAGTCCACCCGCACGAGGCCGCGAGCTTCGACGAGGCGGCGCGCGCGGACATCGAGGCCATGTGCCGCCTGCCGGGCGTGGTGGGCGTCGGCGAGAGCGGCCTGGACTGGTTCAAGGAGTTCTCGCCGCGCGCCGCGCAGCTCGAGGCCTTCCGCTGGCACTGCGATCTGTCAAGGAAACTGGACAAGGCGCTGGTCGTGCACTGCCGCGACGCGTTCGAGGAGTGCTTCGCCACCATCGAGGCCAGCGGCGCGCGGCGCGGCGTGTTCCACTGCTTCACCGGCGGCGTGGACGAAGCCCGGCGAGCGCTGGAGCTGGGCTTCCACGTGTCGTTCTCGGGAGTCGCGACCTACCCGAAGAACGAGGCGTTGCGCGCGGCGGCGCGCTTCGTCCCCGCGGATCGACTGCTGCTCGAGACCGACTGCCCCTACCTGCCGCCGCAAGGCGCGCGCGGGAGGAGGAACGAAACGTCGCTGCTGCGTCGCACGGCCGAGTGCGTCGCCAAGGAGCGCGGCGTGGCGCTGGAGGAACTGGCGCGCACCTCGACCAGCGCCGCCTGCGCGCTGTTCGGGCTGGAATGAGCGCGGGGCGCCGCTCGCGCGACGCCCCGCCGATCAAGTCCGCGCCACGGCCTGCGACGGCCGCATCGGCGCGGTCAAGTCAAATTCACTGGACAGCCGTCCAGACTTGGCCGTCGCCGCCCGTGCTGGTGCCGATGCGCAGGCCGCTCGACATGTCGCCGGCGGTCTGGAAGCAGGCGTCGAAGTCGGGCGTGCTGGTCGTGCCGGTGTAGGGCGTGGCGCCGCGGTTCTGGGCCTGCAGCAGGTCGCCTTCCTGGTTGATGAAGAAGCAGCGGTTGCCCGTGCCTTCGACATCCATGGGCCAGGCGTAGCAGGCCCACATGATCTCGCAGTTGTCGGGGTTCGGGAAGGTCGCGCCCGTGCCGCCGTTGGCGGCTTCCTCGACGCCCGGGACGAGCCCGCCCGTGGTGTCGCCCGGCAGCCACATCTGGAAGTAGTAGCCCGAGCGGCTGACGAGGCCGTTGGCGTCGACATTGCCGAAGGCCGAAGCCAGCACGGCCGGGCTCAGCTCGTCGGTGCCGGCGACGCCCGCAGCGGGCTGCGCGGTCGCGTCGCTGACGCGCATCGGCACGCTGCCCGCCATTTCGGCGAAGTAGCCGTACTCGCCGCCGCCGTCGGCGTCGGAGTCGATGGCGCCGGAGCTCTGCAGGGTGGCCTGCGAGGAGCTGATGGAGCGCAGCGTCGAGATGGCCGCCGCTTCGTTGGCGGACAGGCGCGCGCTCATGAGCTTGGGAATGGCGATCGAGGCGATGATCGCGATGATGGCCACCACGAGCATCAGCGCGATCAGCGTGACGCCCGAGTTCTTGCGATTGCGGATCATGTGCTTGTTCGTCCCTGGTCTCTGCCGGCCCGAGCCGGCCCGTTTCGGGCCTGCTGCCGCGGGCCCCTCCCTGTTTCCCTCGCGCCTGCCCCTCGGCCTGCGCGGCGAACCTCCACGGCCGCGGCACGAACCGCGGCAAGCCCGGGGGCCCGCAAGACCCCTGTTCGTCAGGTCCGCGGGCCCCGCTTGAGCGAAAACGACTCCAGTGGCTAGCTCGAGCCCAGCTTGGAGACCATGTCGAGGATCGGCAGGAACACCGCCAGGACCACCCCGCCCACGATGACGCCCATCACGGTGATCAGGATCGGCTCGATCAAGCTGGTCAGCGCCTTGACCGAGGCGCGCACCTGCTGGTCGTAGAACTCGGCGATCTTCTCCAGGAGGGCGTCGAGGCTGCCGGTGCGTTCGCCGATGGCGATCATGCGCACGACCATGGGCGGGAAGACCGGCGAACGCGACAGCGGATCCGAGAGCAGGTTGCCCGAACGCACGCTGTCGCGGCTGTCGAGCACCGCCTTCTCGACCGTGGTGTTGCCTGAGGTGGCGGCCACGATGTCGAGCGTCGCCATGATCGGCACGCCGGAACGCACCAGCGTCGCGAAGGTCTTCGAGAAGCGCGCCAGCGCGAGCTTCGACAAGAGCGGCCCGAAGACGGGCGCCTTGAGCACGAAGGCGTCCCACGCGCGCGTGCCCTGCTTGGTGCGCTTCCAAGCGACGAGTCCCGAAACGACGAGCGCGCCGGCGCCGAACCAGATGGCCCAGTTGTCGCGCAGCGACTCGGAGATGTCGAGCACGAAGGTCGTGAGCGCCGGCAGCTCCTCGTCCCAAGTGTCGTACATCTGGCGGAAGCCCGGCACGATGAAGAGCATCAAGAAGAGCGTGATGCCGACCACCAGGCACAAGGAGATGGCCGGGTAGGCCATGGCCGACTTGATCTCGCGCTGCAGCTGCTGGCTCTCCTCCTGGTACTGGGCGAGGCGGTCGAGGATCACGTCCATCTGGCCCGAGACCTCGCCGGCGCGCACCATCGAGATGTACAGGTGGTCGAAGGCCTTGGGGCAGCGTTCCATCGCCGCCGACAAGTCGTTGCCGGCGCGCACCTCGGCCACCAGCGTCTCGCAGGTCAGCTTCATGCCAGGGGTCTGGGCCTGCTCGGCCAGCACCTCTAGCGATTCGAGCAGCGCCAAGCCCGAGGCCACCATCGTCGACAACTGGCGCGTGAAGATGACGAGCTCGGCCGAGCTGGCCGAGGCTCGCGGCTTGAAGAGCCGCGGCATGCCGCCGCCCGCGCGGCGCGCGAAGGCGCCGGCTTCGTCGAGCTTGAGCACGACGAGGTTCTTCCTGCGCAGCTCCGCCACGGCGCCACCGCGGTCTTGCGCGTCGATCGTCCCTTCCACCGTGCGGCCGCCGGGGTCCTTGGCGGCGTACTTCCAAGTTGCCATTCCTTCGTCCTCCCTCAGTCGTCCAACGTCGTGTTCAACACCTCGGCCAGCGAAGTCCGCGCGCGAGCCGCGTTGAGCAGCCCGACGCGCCGCAAGCTCAGCATGCCGCCCTTGATCGCCTGCTTCTTGATGTCGTGGACGTTCGCGCCCTCCACGATCATGCGCCGCACCGCTTCGTCGAGCAGCAGCGTCTCGAGGATGGCGAAGCGTCCCTTGTAGCCGCCGGTGCAGCGGCCGCAGCCCTTCTCGTCGGGCTGCCACAGCTCGAGCGTGGAGAGTTCCTCAGGCAGGTAGCCGACGCGCAGCAGCTCCTTCTCGGGCAACACGAGCGGCTTCCTGCAACCTTCGCACAGTTTGCGCGCCAGGCGCTGCGCGCCGATCATCAGCAAGGAGCTCGAGACCATGAAGGGGTCGATGCCCATGTCGACGAGGCGCGTGATCGTGCTGGCGGCGTCGTTGGTGTGCAGGGTGGACAAGACCAGGTGGCCGGTCAGGGCCGCCTTGACCGCGATGTCGGCCGTCTCCTTGTCGCGGATCTCGCCGACGAGGATCACGTCGGGGTCCTGGCGCAGGATCGAACGCAGCGCGCCAGCGAAAGTCAGGCCGCGCTTGGGATTGACCGGCACCTGGTTGATGCCGTCCATGCGGTACTCGACCGGATCCTCGACCGTGGTGACGTTGATGTCGGGCGTCGCCACTTCCTGCAGGCACGAGTAGAGCGTGGTCGACTTGCCGGAACCCGTGGGCCCGGTGACCAGCATCATCCCGTAGGGCGCGTTGATCGTCGCGCGGATGTGCTCGAGCGAGCGCTGCTCGTAGCCCATCGTCTCCAGCTTGAGCGCGAGGTTGCCGCCGTCGAGGATGCGCATGACGGCCTTCTCCCCGCCCACGACCGGCAGGATCGACAAGCGCAGGTCGATGTTGCGGCCCTCCCAGCGCACTTGGAACTTGCCGTCCTGCGGCTGGAAGCGCTCGGCGATGTCGAGCTGCGCCATGATCTTCAAGCGCGAGATCACCGCCGAGAGGATCGAGCGCGGCGGCGCCATGATCTGGCGCATCGCGCCGTCGATGCGGATGCGCACGCGCACGCACTTGTCGCCGGGCTCGACGTGGATGTCGCTGGCGCGGCCTTTGAGCGCCGCCTGCAGGATGACGTTGACCAGCTTCACCGCCGGCGCGTCGTCGCCGGAAGCCGCCGCCGTGGCGATGTCGTCGGGCTGGTCGTCGACCTTGACCTCGACTCCATCCGCCGCGCCGCCCACCTCGCCCAGCAGGCTCTCGACCTGCTTGGCGCCGGTCTGGAAGGCGCGCTCGAGCGCGGCCTTGATGGCGAGCGGGTGCGACAGCACGTGGCGCACCTGGCACTTGCAGCGCCGCTTGAGCTCGTCGAGCAGCAGCACGTCGAACGGGTCGCCGATGGCGACCGTGAGCACGTCGCCGTTCTTCGAGATCGGCAGCACGCCGTACTCGAGGCAGCTCTCCTGCGGCAACGCCTCGAGGGCCGCCTTGTCGGGCGCGACGCGCGACAAGTCGATCGGCGGCACGCTCGAGATGCGACCCAGCGCCTCGAGCAGCACCGCCTCCTGGATGCGGCCGCGCTCGACCAAGACCTCGAGCGGCGAGGCGTCGCCGCCCTTGGCGGACGACCAGTCGGCCTCGGCCACCACGCCGGCATCGACCAGCACGCGTCGGATCCGGCCGGAGACGCGCCCGACCATCAGGCCGCACCCCGCGCCAGCGTGCGCAGCTCGGACGGATCGGAGACGTAGGTCTCCGCGACGGCCTGCGACACCTTGCCGGAACGCACAAGCTCGGCCAGCGAGGCGCTCATGGTGCGCATGCCGAGGCGCGCGCCGGTTTGCAGGTGCGAGTAGATCTGGTGGCCCTTGCCGTCGCGCACCAGCGCGCGGATGCCGGGCGTGGCCAACATGACCTCGGCCGCCAACGCGCGGCCGCGACCGTTCTGGACCGGCAGCAGCTGCTGGCAGAACACGGCCTCGAGCGTGAACGACAGCTGCGTGCGCACCTGCGCCTGTTGCGTCGCGGGGAACACGTCGATGATGCGGTTGATGGTCTGGACCGCGTCGGAGGTGTGCAGCGTGCCGAAGGTCAAGTGCCCGGTCTCCGCCAAGGTCAGCGCCGCCTCGATCGTCTCGTGGTCGCGCAGCTCGCCCACCAGCACGTAGTCGGGGTCCTGGCGCAGCACGCTCTTCAAGGCGCGCGAGAAACCCTGCGTGTCCGCGCCCACCTCGCGCTGCGTCACGACGCAATTCTTGTGGCGGTGCGAGAACTCGACCGGATCCTCGATGGTGACGATGTGGCCGGCTTGCGTGCGGTTGATGTGGTCGATCATCGACGCGAGCGTGGTCGACTTGCCCGAGCCTGTCGCGCCTGTCACCAGGACGAGCCCGGAGTTGAGGCCGCAGATGCGTTCGCACACGCCGCGCGGCAAGCCGAGGTCGTCGAAGCCCGGCACGCGCGTGGGAATGGCGCGCAGCACGCACGCGACCGCGCCCTGCTGGTGGAAGACGTTGGCGCGGAAGCGTCCCTGCCCCTCGAGCGCGAAGCTGCAGTCGAGCTCCAGCTCGCGATCCAGGCGCGCGATCTGCTCCGAGTTCAGCACGCTGGTCGCGAGGCGCCGCGCGTCCTCGGAGGACAGCGGCGCGTGCTCGACGGGCACGAGCACCCCGTCGATGCGCAAGCGCGGCGGGCTGCCGACCGAGATGTGCAGGTCCGAGCCGCGCTGCTGGTTCAGCAACGCGAGCAGTTGTTCCATGGTGATCATCGCCGCATCCGGTCTCCCGCCGCGTTATCGGCAGGCGAGCGGCGCGAACTCCAAGCGCTCCGCGGCATGGAAGGAAGTTCCATGCCGCGCGCGGGAAGCCGGAGCATGGACGAGCGCAGGCCGCCCCTCCGCGGGACGGCCTGCGCTCGAGACCTGACGGCCGCGTGGGCGATCCGTTCGGACCGCTCCCGCGCGCGACTCTGTCCTTCATGACCACGATCTCGACGCGGCGGTTCTTGGACTTGCCGGCGTCCTTGTCGTTGCCGGCGACGGGGTCGTACTGGCCGTGGCCGGCGACGACGCACTTCTGGTCGGCGATGTCGCACTCCGACACCAGGAACTCGAGCACCGCCATCGCGCGCATCACGGACAACTCGCGGTTGCTCGAGAACTTCGACTTCTTGATCGGATCGGCGTCGGTGTGGCCTTCGATGGAGTACTTCATCGAGGAGTACTCCTTCTTCAGCGTCGAGGCGACCTTCTTGAGCGCCTTCTTGCCCTCGTCCGACAAGGTCGCTTGGCCGGCGGGGAAGGTCACGGTGCTGGGCACCGAGATGACCATGTTGCCATCGCGCATGCCGTAGCTCACGCCGACTTCGTCGAGCTCGGGGAAGCGCTGCTCGGCGGCGGGCATGGGCGCGGCGGCTTCCTTGGGCGCGGAGGCTTCGGCCAACGCGCCGTTGGCCTGGTCGAGGCTCGACTTGAGCGTCTGCACCTGCGCCTTGAGCTGCGCGCGCTCCTCGTTGAGCCGACGAATCTGGGAGTCCTTCTCGTCGATGGCGGCCTTGTACTGCTGCGGCGAAGTGCAGGCGGCGGCGGACAGGAGCGCGAGACTCGCGACGAGGGTTGAGACAAGCTTCATGCGATGTGGATCCGGGAAGTTCGGTGGCGTGGTTCTTCGCTCGCAGGATTCAGGGCGCGAGCAGGCTTTCCACATCCTTCCAAGCCAGAAGGACGATTCCAAGCCCGATGGCGAGGTACGGGCCGAAGGGCAAGTAGCGTCCCGCCACGCGGGCGACCCGGAGCGTCCAGCCCAGTCCCTCCCGTCGTCCGCGCGCCGCGCAGCGTCGCCGCAGGAAACAAGCGAAGCGCGCCATGTTGGCGAGGCCCGCGATGGAAGCGCAGAAGCTCGCCACCACGAGCGCGGCGAGCACTCCGCCCGGCCCCACCAACGCGCCACCCGCCGCGAGGAGCTTCACGTCGCCGAAGCCCATGGCGTCGCGACCGTAGAGGCGCTCGCCGACCCAGCCGATGACGAGCAGCACACCGCCCCCCATCACCAGTCCCGCGAGCGAAGAGCTCGCGGCCGCGAAGTGCGGCCCATGGCCCTCGCGCAGCATCCAGCCGTAGACGGTCCAGTCCTGCAGCGCGCGCACCGGATCTCCGTGAAGGCTCGGAACGAGCACCGAAACGAGCGGTCCGAGCACCATGCCGCCGATGCTGATCTCGTCGGGGATCTCGAAGCGCTCGAAGTCGACCGCGGAAGCGACCAGCAGCCCCGACAGCGCCACGACCCAGACGAAGGTCACCACCGACAAGGGCTCCGGCGCGCAGGCAGCCGCCAGCCCCCACAGCGCGGCATTCACCGCCTCGATCAGGGGGTAGCGCCAGTGGATCGGCGCTCCGCAGTGCCGGCAGCGCGCGAGTTGGATCAACCACGACACGAGCGGGATGTTCTCGCGCCACGAGAGCGTCGTGCGACAAGCGGGGCAGCGCGAGCGCGCCGGCTTGGAGATCGACTCGCCTTCGAGCGGCAGACGATGGACGACGACGTTCAGGAACGACCCTACCAAGAGCCCCAGCAGGGCGACGACGCCGATCCAAGCCTCGCGCGGCAGGGTGTCCATCGCGGGGCACGGTAGCGGGCGAGCGGGCGAGGGCGCAACGGCGCGCCACCCTAGCGCTTGGCGTCGAAGCTCGCCTCGACCCGATCGATGAAGGGCGGGTTCCAGATCCCTCCGGGATGCACCGTCAGCTCCACCTCGAAGCGCGCCGGTCCAGGCGGGTCCAGGAAGCGCGGATCCGAGCGACCGCCACCACCGCCATCGACCGCGTACCAACGCAAGCGCCACGAGCCGTTGGCGCGCAGCGTCCCGAGCGACGGCGAAGGACGCTTGACGGCCTCGCTGGAGCTGCCGCTGGCCGAGGCGGAGATCCACTCGGCGACGGCTTCGCGCTGCGGGATGCCGCCGGAACGCACGGCCCAGACGAGCGTCGTCGCCAACGGATTCGCGCTGGGCTCGTCGACGAGGACGTGCTCTGGCACGGTGGCGAGAAAGCCGATGCCGCCGCCCTCCCCCAACCGGAACAAGTGGTCGGCGGAGCCCGCCACGACGGTGCCACCGATGCGAATCATGCCGCCCGCGACGAGCAAGAGCGGCGTGGAGGTATCCAAGCGACCCTCGACCACCAGGTCGCCACCGGCGACCAGCACAGTCCAATTGGCCCGCGTCGATGCTAGTTGTTCGAGCCACGCGCTCAACGTGGTCGTGGTCTGGGGCAGCAGCGCTTCGCCGCCACCGGAGCGACGCGTCACCGCACCCCGGATGCGCAGCGCGCCTTGCGCGCGCCAAACGACGAGCCCGGGCTCGGCGGGCAGTTCGACCACGGCCTCCGGCGGCACCTCGAGGCGCACCGCGTGCAGGTCGCGCTCCGGCCGCGCGGCGGCGAGATGCACATCGCCCGCGCGACCATCGCCGACCGCGGCGGGCAGGCGAATGGTCACGCGCCCATCGCCGCGCCAAGCCGCCGTGCCATCCGCGCCCTCGACCGCGACGGGTGAGCGCAGGCGCGTGTCCAGGAACTCCTCCAGGACCAGGTTGCGCGGCCCTTCCACGCCGCGCTCGACGACGACGATCGAGACCGCGGCCAAGGCACGGTCCCACACGGAACGGCCGCTGGTGTCGGCAGGACGCGCCTCGCGGACGCGCGGCACGAGGATCGCCGGTGGTGGCAAGGCGCACAACGACGGGCGCAGCGCGCGCAGCTGGAACGAGGCGTACTGAGGCATCAGCCGCAACGCATGCCGACCGGGTGAAAGCGGCTGGCGCGGCGCCAACTCGACCAGCGCGGCACGCGGCTCGCGTTCCCAACTCGCGGCCTCGCCGGAGGTGCGGGCGCGCGCTGGACGCGGCCGCACCGCGGCTTGCCGCTCGTTCTCGAGCAACCGCACGCGCAGCGGCACGCGCCGCCCATCGGGATCGAGCAGCTCGAAGGCCTCCTCCGGGAGGGTGGCGGGGTCGAGCGGCAAGTCGCAGTCGAGATGAATCGAATCGTAGCGGCTGATCAAGTAGCGCAGGTCGACGCCGGGCGCGGGGAAGTAGCGCAAGGGCCGCGGACGTTCCTCGGGGCGCGGACGGAACAGGGCGCTCGAGCCGTCGCGGGCCACGGTGCGGAACGGCAGGCTGAAGCTGCGCTCCAAAGGCGCCCCCGAGCTCGAACGCAAGCCATCCGGAGCCGGGAAGCCCAACAGGTGCAGCGTGTAGCCGACGCCAGGGCGGAAACCGCCATCGTCGAGATCTCGTCCAAGCACGGGCTCGGGCTCGAAACGCAGCACCGCGCCTTCGATGCGCAGCCGACCGCGAGCCGCGCGACCAGCTTCATCGACCACGCGCACCGAACGCGTCGTGGCGGACTCGCTCGCCAGCGGCGCCGAGAAATGCAGCACCAACTCTTCGTCGAGGTACACGCCCTGCGGGTTCTCGGGTCGCACTTGCAGCAACCTCAACACGGAGGCGGCGGGCGCCTCGATGCGCGCGCAAGCGCAGCACAAGGCCAGCAGCGCGAGGAGTCCACGCATGGGATGCGATCATGCAAGCACGCGCGCGCCGCGCAGGCAACCCGGCAAGGCGCAATCCGGGCAGCCGCCATCGAGCTGCGCGACCCGACCCGCTGCCGGAGTTTGGCCGCGAGCAGGCGACGACCGGCAAATAGAGGCGGGGGCCGACAGGAGCGGTGCCGGTAGCAGCGGGGCGAGCAACAGCAGGACGCCCGCCGCGACTCCCTTGAGGGTCACGACGGGCGTCACAGTCGGATGTCGTCGCGTTCGCCAATTCCAGCGGACTTCCCCCGCTCGCAACGGGAGGACGCGACCGACGCAGCACTCAGAAGCGGTACGGCAGGCGCAGGAAGTCCAGCGCCGGGATCGGCGTCGTAGCCGGGATCGGAGAACCGGGAGCCAGGTCGGCACCGATGTCGAAGGCGACGCGGAAGCGCAAGAAGCGGATCTGGTCGTTGGTGGCGAACGCGGGATTGTTGAGTTGCACCACGTCCTTGACCCACGCCGAGAGCTGCGTCTCGTCGGGGTTGCCGAAGACATCGGCCCTTGCAGCTTGGAACTCGATGGTGATGTTCGACGAAGCCGGCAGGCTGTCGAGCACGCCATCGGTGCTGACGCGGAAGAAGCGCTGGCGCAAGCTGAAGGAATCGCCGCCCGAGACCGAGCCGGAGAGCGGCGTGCCGCTGGTGGACACGGTCATCGTCACGGTGCCGCCCGTGGCGTCGTACGAAGCTGCGGCCACGATGTGCGACACTCCGTCGACCTCGAGCTGGAAGCCGCGCAAGAGCTGCGGATTGCGCACATAGATGTCGTCGGCGAAGGCGGTGCCCGAAACGACCACGCTGCGCGCATCGCTGGCGACATAAGGAGCGGTCGTCGGCGCGTTCAGGGTGCCCGAGATGATCGGCGCGATCGCCTGAACCGTGGCGCCTTGACCCGTGCCTTGGCGCCGCACGTTGCCGGTGGCCGTGTCGGTGCCGCCGAATTGGAAGCTCACATTCTCGGCGGCCGCGCCGGGCGTGACCGGGACGCTAGTCGCGCCGAGGCGGAACCACTTGGACTGGGCCTTGGACACCTTGCCGAACTTCGGCAGGAGACGCGACCAGTTGGCCGGCGTGTTGCTCGGCAGGCCAGCCACGACCTGTCCCACCGCGGGCGGGCGGATGCACTGCGCCAGCGAAACCGCACCCGTGGGCGGAATGATGTCGGTCAAGGCATTGACATGCAGCTGGATCATGCCGGGACCACCGTCTCCGCCCGTGCCTACGAGGCACTGGCAGGCCGTGGCCCCCGTACCATCGAAGAAGCCGCCGAATTGGGTCGAAGCGTTGCCCGTGACCGGGCAGGGCGGGGTCGTGCCGTAGGCGCGCCGCTCTTCGACATTGCCGTGGATGAGCAGGTCTTGGTTGGCGCCCGATTCGACACCATAGGGGCTCGCGCCACCCAGACCACCGGCACCTTCGCCGCCTTGGCCGCCGCGAGCGCGGATGCCGCCGTTGTTGCTGGTCAGGCCGCTGAAGTTGATCTTGCCGGCGGCTTGGATGATCACGTGACCACCGGAGCCGCCGCCCGAGGCGGAACCGACGCGGTTGATGCCGGAGGTGTTCTCGCCCCCGCCACCAGTGCCGCCGTTCGACTGGATCAAACCCGAGCCTTGGAAGATGACATCGCCAAGGCAGTAGATGATGAGTTGACCCCCGCCACCACCGGCGCCCGAACCCTTTTCGTCGCCCGTGGGCGTGAAGGGCGGCGGCCAAGTGCCGTTGGCCCCCACCGACGAAGAGTCACCGCCACCGCCACCACCGGCGCCGGCCCACGCGGTGCCCAGCTCGCCGCGCAACGGGCCGCTGGCGGTCACCATGGTGCCGAAGAAGTTGTTCGTGGAACTGGAGTCGGAGAAAGGACGCGGCCCAAGTGGTCCACCACGCGCACGCGTGCCCACGCCGAGCACGGCGCTGTTGGATCCAGGGCCTCCGGCCGCACCCGGCTCGCCATCGAGACCAATGATGCTCTGGTCCGGGCAGATGCCGTTGGCCAAGAGGACATCCGGGCCGAAGGCGCCGCCACCACCACCACCGCCGCGACGGGCGTTCTGGTCAGTGGTCGTGGACCATCCCGCATCGCCACCTGTGCCGCCGCCACCCGGGGTGTTGAACGGACCAAAGCCCGTCTCGCCGGCGGGCGTGCTTTGCGTGGTCAGGTACGAGCCATCGCCTCCGCGGCCACCGCCACCGTTGCCCGACGCGCCCTCTTCAGGAATGTTCGTCGAGCTGAAGGTCACGACACCGCGGTTGCTGGAACCGGAGATGTCGATGCGTCCGGCAATCGTGATGTTGCGCGTGGCGCGGATGATCAGCGGGTTCGGCCCGATCACGCGCAAGATGGCGTTGGCCGGTACGACGAGGTCGCGCACATCGACGATGCCGCCGATGACCGTTTGCGTGACCGTCTGGTCGTTGTTGGTGATCTGCTGGAAGTTGGTGTCGAAGTTGACCGTCGTGCTGCCGGTGGGCGGAACAACCGTCCAATCGAAGGCGCCGCCGGGGCCGCCGGTGCCGTCGAAGTCGAAACCCGCGGCGAGTTGGCCTTCACCCCAGCTCGCAGGCGCGGCGTCGCTGGCGACGGTGGAGTCGAAGTTCGACAGACTGGAGGTGGAGCCGAAGAGGAAGTCCTCGCGGTACTCGTCGGCCGCGTCGCCGACGGTCTCGGTACCGGGATCCTTGGCCGTCTCCACTTCGAAGGAGAGCAAGGTCTGCGGCAGGAGATTGGACTCGCCGGACAAGTCGCGGAACTCCTCGGTCATCAAGAGCCGCACGATGCGACCCTGGGGCAGCACGCCGAGCGGACGAACCACGATCAAGGAGCCCGTGCCGCTGCAGTTACTTTCCAAGGCGACTTGGGCGTCGACGCCCTTCCACGTGCCAGCGGCCACGGTGCCGTCGTCGAGGTACTGCAGGCGCAGCCGGTCGGTCGAGATGTTGGCGCTGGAAGGATCGATGGCTTGGTCGAGCGCGAGCAAGATCGCGACCCGCGTCGACTCGTTGCTGTACAGATTGAGCTTTGCGCGCCGGCGGACGGTGTCGGAGCCAGCCGCGAGCGGCAAGAGTGCCCCGGTGGCTTCCGCATCGCTCGCCGCGGACGCCTCGAAGTACAAGGACTCCGCGCCGTTTTGCAAGTAGGTGGAATCGACCCGCAGATCATCCGAGCCGAGGCGCACGACAGCGCTTGCCGGCGCTCCGGGGCGCTGATCGAGGAACAACACGCCGAGGTCGGTCGAGTTGGGGGTGACGAAATTGACCGTACGGCCCGAGCGCACAGGCGCTCCGCTGCTGTCACGGATCGTCAGGCCGGAGCCGGAGGCGGACCCGACCACATTGACCGTGTACGCCCGGCCGCCGGGCAGGAAGCCCGAGTCGGACAGATCGGCGTTCTGCGGGCAGCGGGGTTGGAACTCGATCACGTTCCGACGCTGATTGCCTTGGGCATCGAGGCCGAAGGCGAACTCTCCCACCACCGGCACGCCACCTTGCTCGAAGACTTGCAGCGTGTTGAGGCTCACGGTGGAGAAGTCCACCTCGGCACCGAAGGTGACGGCGATCGGACGGTTGATCTGCCACTGCGCCCCCGGCGGGATCGAAATGTCGGTGATCGACAAGGTGCCCGAGGCGCCATCGGAGGAACTACTGCCCGAGCAGGCTCCCAGGGCGGCGGCGAGCGCCAAGGCGCCCAACTGAGTGCAGGACGGCGAGAGACGGGATTGGGTGCTGGTCATGAGTTGGGCGTGGGCGGTGGAGGATGCCGGTGCTGGACCGAGACGGCGGTAGGGACTTGGACGTCGGGCTGGATCAGGAGGCGGCGGACGCTTGGGCAGGGCTGCATCCTCCGCGCTGCGCCCGGTGGCGCAGCGCGGAGGAAAGACCCCGGAGCATCATTCCTGCCAGGCGAAACCCAACGAGTTGATTTCGGGCGACAGCGAAGTCTCCGCGTTCGAGGTGAAGGTCACGCGGACTTGGAAGTAGCGTGCACCAGGCGTCGAGGTGGAGGGGTTGTTCGACAACGACGCGAGGCTGGACTTCCAAGTCCTGTCGTTGCCGAGGAACACCGGCGGCGTGCCCGGGTTCGTCGTGGCGTCCGGACGGCGATCACCGTACTGGTCGAGATCCTCGGCGTTGGTGCGATGCGCCAAGGTCGCGACCTGCGTGGCGCCGCGATAGGCCAGGGCCACGGAGGTGCCGGTGGGTTGCAGGTTCGGCGCGGGCTCGACGATGGGCTGGTCGTAGCTGATCGTGGTGCCCGTGATCGTCGTGTCGAACCAGTGCGAGTACATGCGGCTGATGCGGGTGACCACATCCAGCTGTCCGATGTACAGCGAGTTGTCCGAGTTGAGCGTCGGAGCACCCGGGGTCGGGGTCGAGTTCGGGTTGAAGCCGCCCAAGGCCACCGGGTCGTTGTCCGGATCGCGGAAGACGGGGTTGCCGCTCTGGTTGTAGCCGCCCGTCGAGAAGGCGCGCCAGTTGGGGCGAGCCGAGGAGGCAGTGGCGAGCGAGATGTCGAAGGCGTTGATGCCAGCGGCCTCGTCGTCGGGATAACAGCGGAACTCCATCATGATCGGCAGGGCGATGGAGCGCGCGTTGTTCGGCGGGTCGGTGCGCGCCGAGGGCGGGGCCGGCGCGTTGACCGTGTTGACGATGTTCAACTCCGCGCCGGGCGAATCAGGCAAGGCGCCCTTGGCCTGCAGGGAGGTATCGCGCCACGTGTAGTACGAGTAGCGTGCGACCGGGATGTCCTCGTTCAGCGGCCACGGCATCATGAAGCGTCCGTAGGTCGTCTGGAACACCTTGATCGGGGCCACGCTATATCCGGCGATGCCATTGGCGCCCGGGTGCACCTCGCGCGGAGCGTCGTTGGTGGCGTCGAGCACGTTCTGCGCATAGGTGGCGGTCAAACCCGAGTTGGGGAACAACGGCAGCAGCGCCGGGTCCAGCGATTCGTCGGGCAGACGATTGGAGTGCGACAGGAAGATGCGGAAGCGGGCGAAGTTGTCGGGCTGCACCGAACCGCCGACCGGGGCCCACGCCATGCCCTCGACATCGAGGTTCATGGTGGACTCGTCGAGCAGCGAGAAGCCGACATCGCAATAACGCCAGATGGTTTGCAGGTGGCTGCCGAGCTTGGACAGCGGCGTCTGCACGCCAGCCGCGAACGGCTGGTGCAGCGAAGTCACCGGCCAGATGCGGTCCTGGATGACGGGGAAGTGCTGGATCGGGCGCGGCTTGAAGACGCCGCGGTCGGGGTCGATCAGGAACTGGCCGCGCCACTCCTGAAGGTCGCTCGCGCCGTTGTAGGGCTGCGTGGCGCCGACTTGGAACATGTCGTTGCGCACCTCGTCGAGCGACTCGAAGCGCAGCACGAAGCCCTTCGACAGGACCTGGGTCTGCGACTGGGCGATGCGGAACAAGACCGACGGCAGATCGTTCTCGATCGGGTTGCCCGAGAGGTCGGTCGGCAAGCGATCGTCCGAGCCATCGGGTTCGGCGCTCGTGTCGCGACCGATCTGCGCATAGTAGCGCTCGGAGGTGCTCGTCTGGTGGCGCAGGCGCTTGGACGGCACGAAGGTGAACTCGCGCAGGTCGGTGGATGCTTGCATGCGACCGACCACGAGTTGGTCCGGGCGCGGGAAGGCCGTGGGCGGCGCACCGTTGGCGCCGGGCTCCTGGGCCGAGAAGGTCGCGCCGCTGAAAGGCCCCATCAGGGTGAACGTGTCGAAGGCCGACAGCGAAGTCGGATCCATCGGCTCGCTGAACGAAATGGTGACGCTCGTGTCGGTGCCGACGTCGGTGGCCGGCGCGCTGGCGACCGACGAGAAGCGCAGGAAGCACGCCTGGCGACCGATGTGGATCGTCGGGCTGTAGCGCACGGACAACTTGCCTTGGCCGGCGAAGAGTTGCCCCCCCACGGCCGGCTCGACGATGCGCAGGTACACGCCCTCGACGACACCGCTGATCGGCAAGCCCGTGGCTACGCCGTTGCTGCAGGTCGCACCCGGTTGGCAGGCGACTTCCGCGAAGACCGAGGAATTGGCGCTCGACTGTTCCAGCACATCGCCGACGCGCAACTCGCTGGCGCAAGCCGGCGTGGCGAACCCGAGGTTGGCGCGGAAGAGACCGCCGGAGATCGGCGTCACGTTGCTGATGGAAACCGGTTGCTGGCCGAGGATCGAGGGCGCGAAGGGATCGACCAGGTAGCCGTTGTTCACATCCTGCGTCACCGCGGTCGCGCCACCCGAGCGCATGGCGCGCACGACGTCGGTGTTGGACGCGCTCGACAGCCCACCAACCGGTTGCGCGGTGCTGCCGCTGGCGCTCGTGGAGACCGGGCGGCCCGTGAGGTTTTGCAGGCGCGAGAACTGCAACAGGCTCTGGTCGACCAAGGACGGCAGGCGGAACGACAGGTTCGGCTGCGTGGTTTCGACGCTGGCGGGGAAGCCAAGTGCGTTGATCGTCAGTGGACCACCGCTCCCGCTGGCCGATTCGGCCTCGGAGATGGTCGAGTCGATGATGACGCGCGTCGTGTGGAAGTTTCCGCCGACCACATCGCCGTAGCCGTAGTCGGGAATGATGCGCGACTCGAACGGCGTCAGGGGCGGATAGCCCGTGTAGACGCGCACATTCTGGGCATTGATCGTCGAGGCGTCGATCAGGTCGTCGAACTCGAGGACGATCGCGGCGTTGCGCGGCACGACCGGATAGGGCGGCGTCTCGACCGTCTGGTCGAGGCTCTTGTCGTCGACGAGGATCAGGTTGTCGTCGAGGCTCTTCAGGATCGCCGCGAACTCGGGAGTGCCGGCCAGGCGCAGGATGCGCACTGTCACGCGGTCGGTGACCGGGTTGCGCCGCACGATGTAGTCGGCCGAGGTGACGATGTCCTCGCCCACGGCGAAATCGCGACTGACGCGCGCGCCAGTCTGATCTTCGACATCGACCAAGCGGCCCCAGTACACGCGCTGCAGACGCAGCTCGCTACGCTGCCCCCCGTTGTTGGGTGCACCGATGAAGTAGGTCGAGCCGTTGGTGTTGACCGACCCGGGCGGCACCAACGCGACCGCGCCGGTCGCGGTGTTGGCGCCGGGCAGCACATCGCTCGTGCATCCAGCGAAGCCCGCCACCAGAGTGAAACCCGCCACCAGGGCGAGCGATCCGGCGGTCAGAAGGGAGCGACAGGCGTTCGGACGGCGCGACAGCGCGGCCGCAGCGACTTGCGTCATGGCGATCTGGTCTGGCAATGGTTCTTGGGGCTCGGCCCGGCCGATTGGTCGAAACCAGCGGCTGGTCCGGGTTCGGGCTGGTGGGTGAACGGCTTCGTCGGCTAGCCATCCCGCTGGAAACGGAACGGCCGGAGCGAAACTGCCCACCCCCTCCCGGGGGCCATACATGATGTTCGCAGGACGGGGTCAGGGTCAAGGGTGGACGACGGTCCAGACCCGAAGAAGCCCTGTTCCAGCCGCTCGAGATCGTCCGGCACGGCCAAGCCGCGCCAACGAACTCGCGTCGGGGGACACCCTGCGCATCCACGCTTGCTGGTTGGACGATCCCGGGCGCTGCGCTCGAGGGCAGGATCGCCCCACCCGTTGGCACGCCGTCGAAATCACCAGCAACCGCGGACTGCTTGTGCGGAGCAACTACCGTTCCCAAGCCGACGGAGTAACAGGTGCAGCGCTCACCAGCGGCGATTTGAGCCATTTCCCCGCGCCTAGTTGACGCCGGTCGCGACAGCTGGACCGCCAGCCTCGTAGGTCCGACCGCGACTTCACTCGGAGAAGCGTGCGGGGCCGCACAGTCAGGGCGCAGGGAGATGCGCTCGATCCGCACCGGTCAAAGCCATCGCATGGGCGCGGCAGGGGCCGATCGACGGCGTCCGTGCTCGCACATCCTGCTCGCGCGGGGTCAGGACAGGGCCAGCAGCACCTGGCAGCCCTGGCCTCGTGCACCTCGTTCCGGCACGGGACCGCTCCGCGGGCCCTCAGCCGGGCTCTGGAACCGCCCTGATCGGAGCACCACCAGCCTCGACGCTGGTCGGCGCGGGGTTCGGACGGTCCACCGGCAGGAACCCGGCGCCCAGGGCGCTGCGCTCGTCGCTGAAGAAGCTCAAGTGGTCGGGGCGAATCTTGCGCGTTTCGCTGGAGTCGCGCGGATGGAAGCGACGCGAGGTGGTGCAGCCCACCAGCGCGAAGCGCAGTTCCTGCGAGCAGTAGCCGCAGTGCGCCCGCAGTGGCGCGCGCGCGGCGATCTTGTAGGCCGGGTGCACATGGCGCGCCTCGGTGCGCGAGATGCAGGTCGGGTTCGGGCAAGGATTGTCGCCCAGCGGGGTGCGGTGCAGGCGCACCTCGGGCACGCGCGCCTGCGTCTCGAGCCGCACGGCTCCGGTCAGCACGGCGAGGATCGCCATGCGGATGGGCACGCCGCGCGCGGCCTGCTTGAAGTAGATGCTGCGCGGATCGTCGTCGATCTCTGCGCTGATCTCGTCGCGACGCGGCAACGGATGCATGACGACCGCGTCGCGCAGCGATTCGGCCGCCAACTGGTCCTTGCCCAGCCGCACGTAGTCGGAGATTCCGCTGCCGCCGTCGGGATGGCGTTCGGTCTGCGGCCGCGTCATGTACACGGCGTCGACGCGCTCGACCGTCAGTCCGCGCGCGTCGGTGAACAAGGACAACTGGTGCGGCTTGTGCGGCGTCAGGTAGACGGCGTCGGAGCGCGCCGCGATGTCGCCGAGGCGCGAAGCGTCGGCGCGCTGCGGTTCGACGCCGAACTCCTCGCGCAGGCGCTGCACGACGTAGTCGGGCAACTCGAAGCCCGGCGCCGGCACGCAGATCACGTTGGCGCCAAAGCGCGCCAAGGCGTAGGCGAAGCTGTGGATCGTGCGGCTGTAGCGCAGATCCCCCGCCAACACGACCTCGATGCCCTCGATGCGGCCGCGTTCGACCCACAGGTTGTAGAGGTCGCACAGGGTCTGCGTGGGATGCTCGGGGCTGCCGTCGCCGGCGTTGATCACCGGCACCGACGAGTACATCGCGGCGAGGCGCGCCGCGCCCTCGCTCGGATGACGGAGCACGATCACGTCGCTGTAGCCGCCCGATACCACGCGCACGGTGTCGGCCAGCGACTCGCCCTTCGACGCCGAGGTCGAGCGCATGTCGGCCGCCGTCAGCACGCCACCACCGAGGCGCAGCATGGCGGATTCGAAGGACAGGCGCGTGCGCGTGCTCGG
>SXGT01312385.1_pt1 | contig 35988 bp, 36 predicted proteins | sample 3176221 | NCBI WGS metagenome assembly SXGT01 (sample SAMN11356862, study PRJNA531348) | freshwater metagenome | isolation source: freshwater sample F1-120 | place: China: Fuxian Lake, Yuxi | collected 2017-12-25 | reverse complement strand
GACGCGGGCGTCGTCGGCGGCCACGGCCGCCGCGCGCTGCGCCCGCTCGGCCTCGGCGGCAGCAGCGGCGAGCGCAGCCGCGTGGTCGAGCGCCGGCGCCGCAGCGCCAGCAGGCACGACCGGCGCACTGAGGTAGCTCGGCTTGGGCAGCGGCACAGGCGTCCACTCGCGACGCGCGACCGGGGGTGCGCGGCGCACGGGCGGAGCGAGGTCGACGAACTGCGACGCAGCGACGCCGGCGACCGGCTCGGTGCGACGACGCTGGGCGCGTGCGAGTCCTGACAGCAGAGTCACTCCGCTGATGGCGACGAAGCCCGCGAGGCCCGCCCAGGCCCATGCGCCTGAGACGATCGCGACGACGATGCCGACGATCGAGAGCAGGGTCAGCAACGAGGTGACGGCACGAGAGCGTCGCAGGCGACGCTGACCGAGACGTGCAGCATCCACTTCGGCCATGAGGCCGGGCGCCGACTCGGCGAGCCGCGCCCGCAGCGCCCGCTGCGCAGCCGCCTCGCGAGCACGCGCGATCGCTAGTTCTTCCCGCTGCCGCGCGGCGAGCGTGCGCTGCTGCGCCGCGACATCGCGGGCCGTCAACTCGGCGCGCACTTCGGCCGGAACCTCCGCCGTCTGGGCCATGATGCGCAGCGTCTGCTGCAGTCGCACGGCGTTGCGCTCAGTCGCCAGGTACTCGGTGCGACGGCGCCACATGGGCACGAGATAGAGCAGCCAGAGCGCCGCGGCGAGCGCGATGAGGATCGCTGTGCCGCCGCCAGTCTCGAGCATGTCGTAACGGTACGATTCGAACACCGGTCGTCACCGGAGGCCAGCGGAGTGTCTGCAGACCCGCGGCATATTCACCCCCCCCTTTTCATCATGCCGAGGAGCCCCGTGTCGTCGAGCCCTGCCCCCGAAACCGCCACCGCCGAACCGCGCCGCATCTCGAGCCTGTTCGGCAATGTCGAACTTGTGATCGTCATCATGCTCGGCATCGTGTCGGTCGTGACCGCCTACGCCTCGTTCCAGGCCGCGCTCTACGGCTCGAAGATGGAATCGTTCTACGCGCAGTCGACCCGCCTCACCGCGGAAGCCGAGTCGGCCTACCTCGAGGGCAACCAGCAGTACGTGCAAGACTCCGCAACGCTCGCCCGACTGCTCGAGCTCGAGGTCGAGATGTCGGCGACCGACCCCGTCATCGCTCAGCTCGCCACCGAGAAGCACGAGCTGCTGAGCTTCGTGTCGGTGTCAGACGAACTCGCCGCGGCCATCGCGTGGGCCGACACCGAGAACGAGGCCGACCCCGACTTCTACACTCCCCCGCAGAACGACGACGCCTACCTCGAGAGTCTGTTCGGCGGCTGGAGCACGCTCAACGATGACGCGGCCGAGGCCACGCAGAACGGCGACGAGGCGAACACCTTCGGCGACCGGCTCACGCTCAACACCGTGCTCTTCGCCGTGTCGCTGTTCTTGCTCGGTGTCGCGGCCGTGCTGAAGAGCCGCCGAGCCCAATACGCCCTCATCGGTGTCAGCACCGCGATCTTCATCGGCGGCCTCGCACTGACGGTGACGATTCCGTTCGTGTCGCTCTAGCCTCGCGGCGTCCGCTCAGCGAGCGGGCGGCAACGGGATGCTGTGCCGGGCGGCGATGCGGTCGACCTCGGGCACCTCGGCTGCGGTCGGGTCGACCCGGCCCGACTTCCAGCGCTGCAGCACGCCCTGGGGTACCTCTTCGACGGTGAGGCCGAAGCAGAAGTGGTCGCGCCAGTCGCCGTTGATGTGGATGTAGCGGCGGCGCAGCCCCTCGTAGCGAAAACCGAGTTTCTCGACCACGCGAAGTGAGGGCGAGTTCTCGGGGCGGATGCAGATCTCCATGCGGTGCAGACCGGTCGTGAAGAACACGTGGTCAGTGGCAAGCGCGACCGCGGTGGGCGTGAGCCCTCGGCCCGCGAATCCCGCCCCGACCCAGTAGCCGATCGTCGCCGAGGCGAGCGAGCCGTAGGTCATGCCGCTCACGTTGAGCTGGCCGGCCAGCCGCCCATCGGTCTCGATGACGAAGGGCAGTCCGGTGCCGGCTCGCGCCCCGGCGAGCAGCGAGCGGATGCTGCCCTTCGTGTCCCAGTTCATCGGGGCCGAAGGGCTCGTCGCCTCCCAGGGCCTCAGCCAGGCGCGACTCGCGAGCAGCTCGCGCTCGAGCTCGCGGGCATCGCGCACGCGGATCGGACGCAGCACAGTCGCGCCATCGCGCAATGTGGGGATGATCGATGCCACGCCTCAGTCTAAGTGCGCCGTGAAATCCTTCAGCCACGGGCGCAGCTCGGGCCCCAGGTCGTCGCGCTCGACGGCCAGCTGCACGATCGCCTTGATGTAGTCGAGACGATCGCCCGTGTCGTAGCGGCGGCCGCGGAAGACCACGCCGTAGACGCCGCCGGCCTCGGCGCTGCCGGCGAGCTCGAGGAGAGCATCCGTCAATTGGATCTCGCCGCCCTTGCCAGGGGAGGTGTGCTCGAGGATGTCGAAGATCTCAGGCTTGAGCACGTACCGGCCGATGATGGCGAGGTTCGACGGCGCCGTGCCCGGCTCGGGCTTCTCGACCAGGTCGAGCACGCGCACGACGTCGGGGTTGTCGGTCTTCTCGATCGTGGCGATGCCGTACAGATGCGCTTGCGCGGGATCGACCTCGAGCAGCGCGATGACGCTCGTGTTCTTCTCTTCGTGCACGTCGATCATGCGATCGAGCAGCGGGTCGCGCGGGTCGATGATGTCGTCGCCCAGCAGCACCGCGAAGGGCTGACGGCCGACGTGCATGTGGGCGCGCAGCACCGCGTGGCCGAGACCGAGCGGGTCGCCCTGGCGCACGTAGTGCATGTCGGCGAGGTCGGTCGAGTACTCGACCTTGGCGAGCTTGACGGTGTCGCCCTTGCGCTCGAGGGTGGCCTCGAGCTCGCCGACGCGATCGAAGTGGTTCTCGAGCGCGGTCTTGTTGCGACCAGTGATCATGAGCACGTCGGTGAGACCCGACGCGACCGCCTCTTCGACGACGTACTGGATGGCCGGCTTGTCGACCACGGGCAACATCTCTTTGGGCATGGCCTTGGTGGCGGGCAGGAAGCGCGTTCCGAGTCCCGCAGCAGGGATCACGGCCTTGCTGATTCGGGGAGTCATGGCCTCAGCGTAACGAAGGGGCGACACTACCGCGCGCCCTTGACACTGCGCCTCTAGCATGGGCGGTATGCCCTCCGAGCCCGACGGACACGCCATTGCCGCCAAGCGCGCGTTGAGGGCCGAGCTGCGTGAGCGTCGGCGCATCCGCTCGCAGCACGAGCGCGACGCGGCGACCGAGGCGCTGACGACCCAGCTGATCGCGCTGACCTCCGCGCTCGGGCCGCGCTCGCTGTCGTGCTACCTCGCGACCCCCGACGAGCCGCAGACGCGACCCTTCTTGCACTGGGCCGCCGAGCAGGGCATTCGCGTTCTGCTGCCGATCTCGCGCGACGACGGCCTGCTCGAGTGGGCGACCTACGACCGCGAGCTCGACGAGTCGCTCGACGTGCTCGGCATGCCGGTGCCGACGACCGAGGTTCTCGGCCCGATCGCGATCAACGATGTCGGGCTCATTCTCGTCCCCGCCGCCGCCGTCGATCGCGGGGGCATGCGCATGGGCTGGGGGCGCGGCTACTTCGACAAGACCCTCGGCTCGATGGACCGCCGCCCGCCCGTCTTCGCCGTCGTTTTCGACAACGAGGTGGTCGACGAGCTGCCGCGCGAGCCGCACGACCAGTCGGTCGACGGCGTGGTCACCCCGAGCGCCATCACGCGATTCGCCGACTGACGGCGGTCGTCGGGCGCGGTCAGTGGATGCTCTCCCGCGCCGTATTCTGGAGGGTGGAGGTTCTTCCATGCCCACGTACTCGTACCGCTGCACCGACTGCTCGACCGCGTTCGACATTCAGCAGGCCTTCACCGACGACTCGCTCACGGTGTGCCCGAGCTGCGAAGGCCGGCTGCGCAAGGTGTTCTCGGCCGTCGGCGTGACCTTCAACGGCTCGGGCTTCTACCGCACCGACAGCCGCGCAGCCGCGGGCGGGTCGAAGAAGGCCGAGGGCGGTTCGAGCTCATCGGATTCGGGCTCGAGCTCGTCGGGCACGAGCACCACCTCGACCACCTCTGACTCGGGATCGTCGGCCAAGCCCTCGACCACCTCGACCCCGGCGAAGGCCACCGCCGCCAGCTAGCACCGGGCCAGCTACCATCGACCCATGCTCAAGGGTTTCAGAGAGTTCATTCTTCGGGGCAACGTCATCGACCTCGCGGTCGCGGTCGTCATCGGCGCGGCCTTCACCGCCGTCGTGACGGCCATCGTGACCGCGGTCATCAACCCGCTCATCGGGGCGCTGTTCAGCGCGGAGTCGTTGGCCGAAGCCCTGCCGGTGCGCATTCCCACCCTCGCAGGCGGTGAGACGTTCATCTACTTCGGTGCGGTCATCGGCGCGCTGCTCAACTTCATCATCGTCGCCGCGGTCGTCTACTTCGCTCTCGTCATGCCCGTGAACGCGCTGACCCGACGGGCAGAGGAGCGCCGCAAGGCCGGCCAGCCCGCTGTCGACGAGACCGCACTGCCGACCGAGCTCGAACTGCTCGCCGAGATTCGCGACCTGCTCGCGAAGCGCGACGCGGCGCCGCCGGCACAGTAGCGCGCCCGCTCGCGCTCAGTAGTGCGGAGGCTTCTCCGCGCGCAACCGGTCGTCGTTCTCGTCGAGCCGGTGCCGCTCGGGCTCGGGGCTCGGAGCCGGATCCGACCCCGGCGGAGGCGCCGTGGTGACGCGACGGGAACCGCGGCGTTTGCCGCTCGGGGCGCGCCCCGCATCCGTCTCGGTCATGCCTCCAGGCTACGCCGCCCGGTCAGCGCGAGATCGCGAGCTCTTCGGTCGGCGTCCCCGTGGGCACGCCGCCGGCGAGGGCGTAGATGCGGTCGGCGACGGCCTCGGGGTCGCTGAAGAGCTCGAAGACGTGCACGCGCGCGTAGTGCCAACCGAGGCGGCGCATGAGGTCGGGGCGCAAGCGCAGCGACTCGCGCAGCGAGAGCGGGCTGAGCGCAGCATCCGTCTCGACCGCCACGCAGTAGCCACCACGGCTTGCGACGAGCGGCAGCTTGCCGCGGTGCCCGAGCGCGACCGTCATGCCCCGCGCCTCAAGGCGGCGGGCCAGGTCGATGAGCATCGGGTCGCTGTCGTCGGGCAGCTCGTCGGCCGTGCGGCGCGCCTCGATGTCGGTGAGCAGGTCGGCGAGTGCGCGGGCGCCGTGCGAGAGCCGGTCGTCGTCGAGGTCGCCGGGGCGGATGCAGCTGACGATACGCACGAACCGGCGGGCGCGCGTCATCGCCACCGCGAGCAGGCGGTCGCCGCCGGGCCGCCCGAGCGAGCCGAACTCGCTCAGCACGCGGCCGTGCGGCGTGCGGCCGAAGCCGATCGAGAAGATCACGCGGTCGCGAGCCTGCGCCACCGACTGCTCGATCGTCAGCACCGCGAACGGCTCGGTGCGGTCGCCGAGCAGCACGTCGTGCAGGTCGGGCCGGTGCGTGACGGCCTCGAGCACCGCGGTGTGCACCCGCGCGGCGTGCTTGGCGCTCGCGGTGACCACCATGAGCGACTCGTGCGGTCGCGCCGTCGCGTGCTCGATGACGAGGTCGACGGTGCGGCGCACCTCGACGTCGACGCTCTCGATCGCCCCGGTGTCGTCGTCGGGCATGCCGTGGCCGCCGTCGAGGTAGTCGACCGCGATCGAGGGATGCCCGAGGAAGGATCCGGCCCAGGGCAGCGACTCGATGCGGCCGGCGTAGAACCTGCGGTTCACGAGTTCGGCGAGGTCTTCGCCCCCGGCGCGGTACGAGCGCGTGAGCGAGACCGCCGGCAGCAGTTCGCTGAGCTGGAAGAGCGCCGACCCGGCATGCCGGGCATCGACATCGCCGTCGTCGATCGCGTCGCCGACAGCGATGCGGAAGGGCGCAGGAGCCTGGGTCACCGGGTCACCGATCGCGACGACCTGGCGGCCGCGGCGCACCGAGTTCGCGACCTCGGCCACGGTGACGGCTCCTGCGTCGAGCAGCAGCACGGTGTCGAACGCGATCTCGTCGCTGATGAGGTGAACGTCGTAGGGCGAGGCGAGCCACACGGGCGCGATCGGCCGGCTGAGGTGCGGGGCGTCGCGCTGCAAAGTGGCCGAGCTGAGGTGCCCCGACTTGAGCGCCGAGCGCAGCGCATCGGCCTCGTCGGGCCAGTCGGTGATGCCGATCGACCAGTTCTCGGCGAGCTGCCACGCGAGCAGCTGCGCGGCTCCGGCGGCGTGCGCCTCGTCGACGAGGCGGAAGTCGGCTTCGAGCCGCTCGAGCACGTCGGGCTCGGCGCCGAGGAGGGCGCGGTCGTGCTGCAGCAGGCTGTCGAGCGCCGAACGCCACCAGGCGAGCTCGAGCTCGGCGGCGACCTGCTCGCGCGCGACGTGCCGCGCGGCGAGGTCGCTCAGTAGCGGGCCCACGTCGAACTGCTCGAGGCGGTTGAGCAGCGTCGTGCGCTCTTGCAGGTTGGCGAGCACGTCGCTCTCGGCAGCGAGACCCGCGAGCATCGCGTGCAGCTCGGCGAGGGGCCGGTGCGCGAGCTGCTGGTCACGGCTGTGGTGGCCGAGCGGAGCATCCAGGGCCGCGAGATCGAGCTCGACCTGCTGGAAGGCGACGGCGACATCGGCGATGCCGACGGGCACGGTCGGCGTGATGCCGCTCGGCACGAAGCGCTGCCAGAGCACGCGCTGCTGCTGAATGCGCGTGAGCGCCTCGTGCAGGTCGCTCACGCTGACGCCCGGGCGCAGGTACTCCTTGGCGAGGCCCTTGAGTCGACGACGCGTGGCGGCGGGCATGGTCGACGACTCGCGGCGAGGCGCGGTGGCCGCGATGAGCTCGCTCAGCGAGCGGTCGAAGACGGCGGGCTGGAAGCGGTCGAGCGTGTCGCGCAGGTCGGCGAGCAGGCGCAGGTAGACGCCGAGCTCGGCGAGGGTCTCGAACGGCCGCATAGGGGTCACGCCGATGAGCGCACGGCCGCGCTCGACGAGGCGCGGCACGGTCTCATGGTGCAGGCGGCGCGCGAGCTGCTGCGCCGCGATGGCCTCGTCGCCGGTGCGGAACGAGGCTCCGTACCAGGGTGAATCGCCCGGGCCGTAGCTGAACTGCCCGAGCTCGGCAGCCTGCACCATCGTCTCGGCGGCCTCGCGGCGGTCGGCGGCCAGCAGCTCGACGGCCGCGCGGCTGAGTCGGGCCCGCGTTGTCGGCGGTGTGGGCAGCAGAGCCAGTCGGCTGAGCTCGGTGACGCAGTCGATGACGCTGATGCCGAGCTCGTCGTCGGGGCGCGAGAGCGCCTCGCGGTAGTCGATCAGCACCGCGCGCAAGCGGGTGAGCGCCTCGTTGACGTCGGCGACGCGCGGGCGCTGCGCCTTCTCGTTGCGGCTGATCGCGCGAATGACGTCGCGGCGCAGACTGCGCGCCGTGACCGCGATGCCGGGAAGGCCGATGTCGCCGAAGCGCTGCGCGATCGTGCGAAGGCTCGCGCGGCGCGGGCTCACGACGAGCACGCGCTTGTTCTGGGCCACGAGGGCGCCGAGCGCGTTGACCACGGTCTGGGTCGCACCCGTGCCGGGCAGCGTCTTGACGACGAGTGAGTTGCCAGCCGCGATCGACGCGATGACGTGCTCTTGCTCGGCATCGGCATCGAGCAGCAGCAGGTCGGTCTCGGGCGGGCGCTCGTCGGCGGGCACGGCCTCGACGGGCGACTGGCTCTCGTTGACGGCCCAGCGGGCGCTCGTGTTGCCAGCGAGGGCATCGAGCACCGGATGCGCGAGGTCGTGCGCATCGGCCACGAGCTGCGGGCCGACTTCGGCGAACGTGCTGACGACCAAGCGCGGGCTGATCGTGATGCCCTGCAGGTGCGCCGTCAGGCCTCGCAGGCGGTCGAGCGGCGGGTTCGGCTTGAACGCGTCGCCGTCGTGGGCAAGGGCGACGAAGGCGGCCTCGTCGAGGTGCACCGAGAACTGCTCGGCGAGCGCACGGGCCAGCGCCGGGTTGACGGCGACGGTTCCGGTGAGCGTGAGCTCGACATCCCGACCCCGACGCCGCAGACGCAAGGGGCGCAGCAGCAGCGGGGCGCAGTGATCGACGCCGTCGACGCGCCACGAGACGAGGCCGATGCCGAGCTGCACGGCGTCGATGCCGCGCGCGCTCGCGAGCTCGACGCCGGCGTCGGCTATGCGCTCCGCCGCGATGCGCGCCTGCTTGAGCGCCACGTCGTCGCGCACGAGATTGCTGAGAAGGGTGGGGCTGCCGGCGATGAACCGCGCGAGGCCGCCGGGGTGGCTCGTGCCGAGCTCGATGCGGCCGCGCGGGTCGTCGGTGAAGTGCAGCAGCGTGCTCGAGCCGCCGACGGTGGCGAGCTCGGTGCGCCAGCGATCCCAGATGGGCGAGGCGACGTTCATCGCGACCACCCGGGGGTCGTCGAACCGCACCGACGAGGGCTGCAGGGGGTTGGCCCCGCTGACGTCGTCGGCGTCGATCTCATGATCGTCGTATCGGTCGGCACGCCACACGCGGCCACCCTACGGCGACACACCCGAGTTTCTGGGGATTCCGCGCGGTCTGCCGCACAACCCGCGCGCCTAGAATCGGGGCGTGGAACTCGTGAGCGGGTTGGTCTCGGCTCTGGTCGCCGGCGGGGTCACGTTGCTCGTCGTCGTGGCCGCCGTGCTCGTGGGCGGCATCGTCATCGTCTCGCGCCGCCGCTCTCGGCCGGCGCAGGTCTCGGGCGACGTGCGGCGCCGCGCGGGCTCCGCCCTCGTGCGTGCTGACGACCGCATCGGCGAGGGCGAGAGCGACGTCGAATTCGCGATCGCCCAGTTCGGCGAGAAGGCCGCAGCCGACTACCGCGACGCCGTGCGGCAGGCGCGCACCGACCGCGACGAGATCTTCCGGCTGCACCGGCTCATCGACGACGAGCCGGGCGCCGGCCTGGCCAATCGCGAGCGCGCGGCCCGCATCGTCATGCTCGCCGACCGCATCGAGCGCACCCTGAGCGAGCAGGCCGCAAGCTTCCGGGAGCGCCGCTCGCTCGAATCGACGGCGCCCGACCGGCTCGAGCGAGTGCGCACCCGCGTCGCCGACGCCCGTGCCCGCCTCACTGTGACGACCCGGCAGCGGGATGCCCTGCTCGAGCAGCACGCCCGCACCGCGCTCGGCCCCGCTGTCGACGCCCCCGAGCGTGCTGCCCGGGCACTCGACCGCGCCGAGAGTCTGGCAGCGGAGGCGGCGCCGGGCAGCACGGCCCCCGCGAGCAGCGTCATGCAGACCATCGCCGAGGCCGAGCGCATGCTCTTCGCCGCCGACGAGGCGCTCGACGCGGTCGACGCCGTGGCCGAACGGCTCGACGACGCGGCCGACGCGCTGCAGCAGTTGCGCGACGACGCCCGCGTCGCCCGCACCGAAGCGCTCGAGGCCGCCGGCGCGGCGCCCGACGGCGACTCGGGTGCGGCGATCACCGAGGCCGTCGCCGAGCTCGACCGCGCCGTCGAGGCGACGAAGTCGGCCGGTGCCGACCCGCTCGAGCAGCTCGACGACCTGCGCACGGCGATGGACGCCGTCGAGGTGGCGCTCGCCTCGTCGCGCACGCAGGCTCAGCGACTCGCGCACGCGCGTGAGGCGTACCTCGCCGCGCGGGTGCAGACCGAGGCGCAGCTGGCGGTCGCCCGCGAGGCACTCGGCTCGGGCGGCTCCGCGGGCGCCCGGGCGCGGCTGGCCGAGGCGGAGGACGAGTTGCGGGCATCCGCCGCCCTCATCGACACCGACCCCGTCGACGCACTCGATGCCGCACGCCGCGCGCTCACGCACGCGCGCGACGCCGAGGTGCTCGCCCGCTACTGAGCTTGCAGCCAGGCAAGCACCGCGAGCACGCGGCGGTGGTCGCCGTCGGCGGCGTCGAGACCGAGCTTGGCGAAGATGGCGGAGATGTGCTTCTCGACGGCTCCGACGCCGATGAACAGGGCCGCGGCGATGGCAGCGTTCGTGCGGCCCTGCGCCATGAGCTCGAGCACCTCGCGCTCGCGCGCGGTGAGCGCGGCGAGTGGGTCGACGCGTCGCGCCATGAGCTGCGTGATGACCTCGGGGTCGAGCACAGTGCCGCCAGCGGCGACACGCTCGAGGGCATCCCGCACCTCGTCGAGCGAGATCACGCGGTCTTTCAGCAGGTAGCCGATGCCGCCCGTTCCCGCCGCGAGCAGCTCTTGCGCGTAGGCGACCTCGACGTACTGCGACAGCAGCAGGATCGCGATGTCGGGGTGCCGACGTCGCACCTCGATCGCGGCGCGCACACCTTCGTCGCGAAAGGTCGGCGGCATGCGCACATCGAGCACGACCGCATCGGGTGCGAGAGCGGGCAGGGCCGCGAGCAGGGCCTCGGCATCGCCGAACGCGCCGACGACCTCGAGCCCCGCATCGCGCAGCACGCGCACCAGCCCTTCGCGCAGCAGTACCGAATCATCGGCAACGGCTACGCGAAGGGCTGGCATGGCGTTCAGCCTAGGCAGTCGGCGTGCTGTCGGCATCGCCCGCGGTGGATGCTGCGCCCACGCCCGCGAGCGGCAGCGTCACGCGAACCTCGGTCGGGCCGCCCTCGGGGCTGGAGAGCGCGAACGTGCCGCCCATGCCCGCCGAGCGGTCGCGCAGTCCGGCGAGGCCGTGCCCGGTCTTCTCGACCGCACCGCCCGCGCCGTCATCCTTCACGACGACGACGAGGGCGCCGTCGGCGGTCGTGACGCTCAACGTGATGCCGCCGGCCTGCGAGTGCTTCGCCGCGTTGGCGATGAGCTCGCTCGCCACGAAGTAGGCGTTGCGGGCCACCTCGTCGGGCAGGTTCGCGGTCGCGCCCAGTTCGGTCTCGAGCGTCACGGGAATGCTCGAGCGGGTCGCGAGCGACTCGAGGGCCGCGAAGAGTCCGCGGTCGAGCAGCAGCGGCGGCGCGAAGCCCCGCGACAGGTTGCGCAGCTCGTCGAGGGCGTCGTGGGCCTGACGGCGGGCATCCTGAATCAGGGTGATCGCCTCGGCGGGGTCGGCGGTGCCGTCGGCAAGGCGACGCTCGGCGGCGGAGAGATCCATCTGCAGGCGGATGAGGCGCTGCTGAGGGCCGTCGTGAATGTCGCGCTCGATGCGGCTCAAGGCTGAGCCCTCGGCGGCGACGGCGGCCTGACGCGAGGTGAAGAGGTTCGACACCTGCTGCTCGAGCTGCTCGTTCGTAAAGCGGCCGAGGAACGGGCGCGCGATCGCGGCGTGCAGCCAGGTCATGCCGCGCAGCACGTAGGGAAGGGTCACGAGGGCGATGACGCCGAGCACGATCGCGATGACGGCGAGGGTCGGGGCGACCCGCTCAAGCCACCCATTGGCAATGAGCCAGTCGGGATCGGTCGAATCGATGGCCCACAGCTCGGGGCCGACGATGGCAAGCCGGATCGGCAGCGCCACGGCGGCCACGATGAACGAGAGCCAGATCGTCAGCACGACGAAGCTCAGCGTTGCGATGATCGGCGCGATGATCGCGCCGTGCAGCAACGCCAGCCAGTAGCGGCCGTTGGCGAGCGGACGCAGCCAGCGCTTCCACCACACCATGCTCGGGTCGCTCGGCCACACCGGCTGCGCGATCGGCGTCTCACCCGAGAAGCGCAAGCGCGCGATCTCGAACTGCCCTGCGTAGCGTGAGAGCAGCAGCGTGAGCGCGAGCACATAGATGCCGACGACGAAGACGAGCAGGCTCGCAGCGCCCGACACGAGCGACGTGAGGGCTGCGCTCACCGCGATAGCGATGAGGAAGGTCGGAATCAGGTAGCCGAGCGCGCGGGGCACGCGGCGCCAGAGGGCGCCGTAGCCCCAGCTGTCGGCGGCGACGGGAGTCGCGGTGGTCGAGGGGGCGGTGGTCATGGTGTTCTCCTGAGGTCAGACTGCCACGACGCACTGCGCGCCGGGGTGACTCCAGCCTCGCGATCCACGGTCGCGCGCGGCATCCGGCCCACCCACGAACCGGGGTGGGGCTAACCCCCGCACGCGCCCGGGGGCGCCGCGCTAGTCGACCTGCAGGGCCACGACCGTCACGGCGAGCGTCACGCTGATCGGGGCCGTCCAGCCCTCGAGCACGGCGCCGACCTTCACGCGGTCCTGGTGAAAAGCGTTGGGGCCCATGAACACGGCGTCGAGGGCCTGCTCGACAGAGAGCTCGACGCGCTGGCGCACCTCGACCGAGCTCACGAGCGTCGCGTCGGGGATGCTCGCCGCGACATCGTCTGCCTTGCCCGCCGGCACCTTCATGAGCTTGAGACCGTGCCCGAGCTCGCGCTGGTGGTCGCCGTGCGGCACGACGAAGATCGCGGTGCCGCCGGGAGCGAGGATGCGCCGCACCTCGTCGGCGCTGCCCGGCGCGAAGATGCGCAGAGCGACGTCGACGCTCGCGTCGCGCAGGGGAATGCCGCTCCACACGTCGGCGCTCACGGCGGCGAGGCGCTCGTGGGCTCGGGCGGCGATGCGCACGGCCGGAGCCGAGGCGTCGAGGACGACTCCGTGCAGCTCGGGGCGGGCATCCAGAATCTGGGCGGCGTACCACCCGGTGCCGCCACCGAGGTCGGCGAGCCAGCCGCGTGCGTCCGCCGGCACCGCCGCGAGCACGGCTGCGGCGATGTCATCGTGAAAGCCCTCGGCCTGAAAGCGCTCGCGCGCCTCGAGCATCTCGGGGGTGTCGCCGCTCGCGGGGGCACCCTTGCCCTTGTGGGCGGCGCGCAGGCTCACGTAGCCCTGGCGGGCACGGTCGAAGTGGTGACGGTTGGCGCACGTGGCCCCGTCGTCGGCCGGCGACAGCGGCTCGCCGCAGCTCGGGCACTGCAGAATGTCGAAGGTCGCGTCGAGGGTGCTCACTCGCGCAACCGTACAGGGCGCGCTCGCTAGGCTGAGCACGGCGTCTCCCGATCTCGTTCGGCGGCCATCCCTTCTCGTCGAAAGTTCGGTCATGGCTGTCGTCTTCGTGCTCATCAATGCGGTGTTCGTCTCGGCGAGCAACGTGCTGGGCGGGGTCGCCGCGCGTCGACTGCCGGTTCCGATCGTCGTCACCATCGCGGGCCTCACGACGATCGCTGTTTCGCTCACCATCGCGGCCGTCATGCCTGGCACCCCGAGCGCGACCGGCATTGGCCTCGGCCTTCTTGCGGGCGCTTCGGCCGGCGTCGGCCTGCCGCTCGCCTATCGCGCCTACGCGATCGGTCCGGTCGGCATCGCCGGGGCGATCATCGCGGTCGTCACCACCGCAGTACTCACGATCGTCGGGCTGCTGTCGGGCGATGCCATGACGCCGCTGCGCGCTATCGGCCTCGTGCTGTGCGTTCTCGCCATCCTGCTCGTCACCTACCGACCGTCCGTCGACGGAAAGAGGCCGAGCCTTCGCGGCCCTCTCCTGGCCTTCATCGCTGCGCTGCTCTTCTCAGTCTTCGTGGTCTCGATCAACTTCGCGCCCGAAGCCGACGGCTTCTGGCCGGTCTTCGCCGCCCGCATCAGCATCACGATCGTGGCGATGCTGCTGCTGTCGCGGATGCTCGCGCAGGAGGGCGGCCGCTCCGTCGCGATGCACTTCCGGGGTCGGCACGTGCTCATCCCCGTCGCCGCCGGAGCCGCCGACATTCTCGGCAACCTCTTCCTCGTGCTCGCGCTGCAGGCGGGCGACCTCGTGCTGCTCGCGATCCTCGCCCCGGCCGCGCCGATCTTCACGGCGATCATCGGCCGCGTCTTCTTGCGCGAACTCATGACGCGATGGCAGATCACGGGTCTCGTAGTCGCCTCGGGCGCCCTCGTGCTCGCGTCGCTCTAGCCGCGGCGGCGAGCCAGCAGCCGGGCGAGCACTCGCGCCCCGATGAGCACCTCGACCGCGGCGGCCGGGCGCAGCCAGCGCGAGCGCGGCACATCGACCATGCCGCCCTTCGCGACGCTCGCGATCGTGAGCCCCGCGACCGGAATCGCCCACGCGGCGAGAGTCGCGAGCTGCCACCCGCGGCTGTGCTCGTGCTTCACCGTGAACCAGGTCCAGAGCGCGGCGTCGGCGAGGTAGTCGCCCTGCGTACCGAAGCGGGTGACCGTGCCCGTGCGGCGCGCGAGCTTGCCGTCGATGAAGTCTGTGACCAGCGCCAGAACTGGCACCGCCGACCCGAGTCGCGCCTCGGCTGCGGGCAGATTCGCCCGAGCGATCGTGAGCAGATTGGGGATGCCCATCGTGCGGCGCTCCTCGAGCATCCCGAGATGCGTCACGGTCATGAGCCAGCTAGTCGCGACCCAGACGCGGCCATGAGGGTGTGCAAGCGCCGCCATACCAGCGTGCACCGCGGTCGCTTCGGCGAGCGCGACGGGTCGCTTGCGGGCCTCACGGATGCTGCGCAGCGTCGCGTCGGCGATGAACGCACCGAGGGCGCGGCCGGCGAAGCCCCCTCGGCGCAGTCCGCCGAGCAGCTCGTCGGTCGCAGCGCGTGAGTCGACGCCGTCGAGCACCGCGGCGCGCGGGGTCGAGCGACTCGATACCGCCCGTCGACTCATGCCCCACCTCCCTGCCCGTCACCCTATTCGGGGCGGCCGAGCAGAAAGACGGGTGCGACGCGCCGGATCGGCAGCGCATCGCACCCGTGTCTGTGGTGGGGCGGGTCAGCGACCGGTCGAGTCAGGAGCGCGGTCGACCTCGCCGCGCCATGCGCCGGTCTCGAACCCGTTCGACTCGACGAGCTCTTTGAACTTCTTGAGGTCGCGGTCGATCTGAATGTCGTCGACCTGCAGCAGGGCGCCGACCTTCTCGACGATCCCCGTCGGAGTCCAGGTGAGTTGCAGCGCGACGCGAGTGGTGTTGTCGTCGAGCCGGTGGAAGGTCACGACGCCCGAGTGCTCTTCGCCCTCGGTCGACTTCCAGGCGACGCGCTCGTCGGGGTGCTGCTCGACGATCTCGGCATCGAACTCGCGCTCGACGCCGGCGATCGAGACCTTCCAGGCCGTCGCGGTGTCAGAGGTCTGCACGATCGACTCGACCCCCGACATGAACTGCGGGAAGGTCTCGAACTGCGTCCACTGGTTGTAGACCGTGCTGATGGGTGCGTCGACGTCGATCGTCGAAGTGACTGTCGCCATGATGTGGTGTCCTTTCAGTCGTCTTCTTCGACGCTAGAGGCGCTGTCGGCCGACTATCAGGGGTTGACTTCACAGCCTCGGCATCACCGACGAGCGTGGAGGCCCTGCGCGATGAGTTCGATGACGTCGAGCGGCAGCGGCTTCGCGTGCGGGAAGTGCGCCGAGTCTGTCGCGGCGCGGTACGGCCCGACGACGGCCTCGTACGCGTCGTCGCCCCGGTAGACGGGGTAAAGGGCGAGGTGCTTCTTCCACGTCGCATAGTGCAGGCCGTAGCGCGCATCGATCATGACCGCGGGCATGCCGTACCGAAACGTCTCGGTGCCACCCGGAACGCACCGCAGCAGCGTCTCGCGCACCGCGAGCAGTCGCTCGCGAGCTGCCTCGGGTGCCGCGGCGATGTAGTCGTCGATCTCGCTCATGCGCTCATCCAACACCCGCCGCGCGCGGGCCGCCAGTGACCCGCGTTAGCGGGCGGCCGCGACTCGTGCGTGCGCGATGCGGTCGGCGGCGTCGAGCGGCGTGATGCCTTCGAGGGCCGCGAGGCCGAGCACGTCGCTGAGCGTGCCGCCGATGGCGCGGATGCGCTGCTCGACCTCAGCCGGGCTGTCACCACGGCCCGTGAGGGCGAGGTGGATGACTCCCCCGGCGTTGACGACGTAGTCGGGGGCGTACAGGATGCCCTTCGCGGCGAGAGCGTCGGCCCCACTGCGCTCGGCCAAAGGGTTGTTCGCCGGCCCGCACACGGCGCGCACGGGCAGCTGCTCGATGACGGATGCAGTCAGAATTCCGCCGAGACCGGCCGGCACGAAGACGTCGGCGGGCGTCGACACTGCGGCGTCGGCGTCGATCCAGGTCGCCCCGAGCTGGTCGGCGATCGCGAGCGCGCTCGGGTTGATGTCTGTCACCGTGAGCACCGCGCCCGCGTCGGCGAGCCGGCGCGCGAGCCGCGAGCCCACCTGCCCGAGCCCCGAGATCACGAACGACCGCCCGGCGATGTCGGCCGAGCCGAAGAGCGAGAGCAGCACCTGCTCGATCGAGACGAACACACCGAGCGCCGTACCCGCGGCCGGCTCACCGGCGCCGCCGTCCTCGGCGGGCAGGCCGACGACGTGCCGAGTCTGCTCGTGCACCACGGCCATGTCGTGCTCGGTGACTCCGACGTCTTCTGTCGTGACGTACGCGCCGCCGAACGACTCGACGAGGTCGCCGAGGTCGAGCAGGGCATCCCGGCGCCGATCCGCGTCGAGAACATCGCCCGGGCTCAGTGCGATGACGGCCTTGCCACCGCCCGCGCCGATGTCGGCGAGCGCGTTCTTCATCGTCATGGCCTGCGCGAGCCGCAGGGCGTCGGCAACGCCGTCGAGCCAGTGGTCGTACGTCCAGAGGCGGCAGCCGCCGAGGGCCGGGCCGAGGGCGCTCGAGTGCAGGGCGGCGGTGATGCGCAGACCCGAGCGAGAGCCCGTGACGGTCGTGACGCGCTCGTGCGTGAAGTCGGGCAGAGGGGCGGGGTTCGACATGAGGATCCTCCAAGAGGCACTGCTTGTGGCGGTGCATGCGTGCCGCGGGATGTGCGGTTGGCTCCATACTGGTCTACCATCGCGCGAGTGGCTGATATGCAGACGCACCTGACCTGCAACGTTGAGCAGTACTCGCAGCGCATCAAGATGCGCGACGACGTCGACGCTCCCCGCGAGGTCGAGCACTTCGCGAATTTTTCGGCGATCAAGGATGCTCGCACCGCCGGTGCCGCCCTCGAGGAACTCGGCTACGGGGTCGAGGTGACCCGGCGCATGATCTTCCGCGCCACGCTGCGCGCGACGAAGATGGCGACAGTCGACGTCGAGACGGCCGACCGCATGGTCGAAGAGGTCTTCGGCGTCGTGACGGCGCACCGCGGCGACTACGACGGCTGGGGCGCCCCGGTCGTGCAGAGCTAGGCGCCGACCGACTCGAGGTCGCTCACACTGACTGACACAGCGCCGACGAGGTCGGGCAGGCCGGTCGGGCGTGCGGGCATCCAGGTCAGGCGCTTCTTCCAGCGGCCACGACCGAAGCCGCCGACGAGCGCGCGCAGCACACCCGTCTCGTCGAGACCCGCCTCGGCGAGCGCCGCGAGCTCGGCCAGGTTCACGCCGAGCGGCTGGTCGCCGTTGCCGAGATCGGTGCCGTAGAGCAGCTCGCCGCCCGCGGCGCGGAAGGCGCGCACGTTCGCGAGGGCATTCGCCCGCTCGGTCGGCTCGTGAATGGCGAGCGTCGACACCCACCGCTGCCCCTGCGCCGCGGCCTGCGTGATGAGCGACTCTTCGAGCACCTCGCTGAACGGCGTGTGCGCGAGCATCTCGACTCCCGCCGCGATCGCGCGTGCCGCCTGCCCCGCGCCCTCCACGTGCGCGACGACGGGCAACCCGGCCGCGCGCGCTTCGGCAATGACGTCGGCGAGCAGCTCGTCGCTCCACACGGGGCCCGCGTCGGCGTGCAGAGCGATCTTGATGCGGGATGCCCCTGCCGCCAGCTGCTCGGCCACCGCGAGCTCGGCGTCGTCGGCCGAGGCGATCTCGCGCACCGAGCCAGCGGGCGCCCAGGCGCGATCGCTCGGGTAGCCGCCGGGTGCGGTGAGGAAAGCGCCTGCGAAGTCGATGAGGGCGTCGAACGGACTGGGTTCGGCCATCGTGGCTAGCCAGTCGGGGTTGCCGCCGAGGTCGATCACGCGCGAGAGGCCGCCCGTGGCGAGCGGCTCGAGCACATCCGCGGGGTGCAGCTGCAGGTGAACATGATGGTCGCAGAACCCGGGCAGCAGCACGCCCGGCAGCGGAATGCCCGCTGCGTCAGGGCCTGCCGGCCCGACGTAGTGCAACGTCGAGCCGCCGCGGCGGAAGAGGCTCGGACCCATCCACTCGCCACGCCAGGCGTCGGCGACGCGGAAGACGGCGGCAGGAGCGTCCATCGCTTTCGGGGTCACGGCTGGCCGATCTCGGTGCGCACCGCGTAGAGCTCGGGAAAGAACGTGAGGTCGAGCGCGCGCTGCAAGAAGTCGACGCCCGCCGAGCCGCCCGTGCCGCGCTTGAAGCCGATCGTGCGGCGCACCGTTCGCAGGTGCCGGAAGCGCCAGAGCTGGAAGTTGTCTTCCAGGTCGACGAGCTCTTCGCAGGCCTCGTAGACGCGCCAGTTCGACTCGTCGGCGCCGTGCGCGCCCTCGTAGATCTCGACGAAGACCGGAACAAGCTCGGGGGTGAAGACGTGCGCCTTCGTGACGTCGCGCTCGAGCACACTCGCCGGAATCGGGATGCCCTGCCGCGCCAGGTGCCGCAAGAACTCGTCATACAGGCTCGGCTCGTGCAGCAGAGCGTCGAGCACGGCGTGCGCTGCCGGGTCGCTCTCGAAGACCGCCAGCATGCCGGCGTGCTTGTTGCCGAGAATGAACTCGATCGCCCGGTACTGGTGCGACTGGAAGCCGGAGGAGTTGGCGAGAAAGCCGCGGAACTCGGCGTACTCGGTCGGCGTGAGCGTCGCGAGCACGCTCCACTGCTGGATGAGCGCCTCTTGAATGTGCTTGATGCGGGCGATGCGCTTGAGGGCCCCGCCGAGGTCGTCGTCGATGAGGCACTGGCGGGCCGCGCGGGCCTCGTGCAGCAGCAGCTTCATCCAGAGCTCGCTCGTCTGATGCTGGATGATGAACAGCATCTCGTCGTGGTGCTCGGGCTCGCTGATCGGACGCTGCAGCTCGAGCAGCTCGTCGAGCGCGAGGTACGAGCCGTAGCTCATGCGGGTCGAGAAATCGGTGACGACTCCCTCATCGATCGCGCGGGTGTTCTCGGGGGTCGACCCCTCGGCTGTCATGTCGCGAGCCTAGTCATGCCGGTGCAGAGGCACTCAGCGTGGCGAGCGCGGGAGCCACCGCTTCACGCGGAAGGTGGCCCGCCGTGACCAGCTGGGCGAGACCGTGCACGGTCGACCACAGGGCCGCGGCGTGGGCGGCCTGCCCCGCCTCGTCAGCCTGCGGCCAGAGCTCGGCGACGAGTTCGGCGAGCAGCGCGTGATTCGCGTCGATGAGCTCGGCCATCGACGAGCTCGGGTCACCGGGCACGCAGACCTCGGGGTCGTAGATGAGCGCGAAGGCGTGCGTGTGCTCGACCGCGTACTCGACGTAGGCGAGGCCGACCGCAAGCAGCCGACCCCGGGTATCGCCGCCGGCGTCGGCGGCCCGCTGCTGCGCCTCGACGAGCTCGGCCATCGAGCGGGCGGCGAGCGACTTCAACAGACTCGCCCGGTCGCCGTAGTGGTGGTAGGGCGCGTTGTGGCTGACGCCCGCCTGCCGGGCGACCTCGCGCAGGCTCAGCTCGGCGGCGCTGTGCCTCTCCAGCAGCTCTCGAGCAGCAGTCTCGAGAGCCTCGGCGAGGTTGCCGTGATGGTACGGCGCCGCTGATCTTGACATGCGCAAGATTGTACGCGATATTGACACTGTCCAGAATGTGGACACTGTCTAGATTGCTTGATCTCAGAGGAGAACCACCATGACCGCGCTCGTCATCGACGGCCACCCCAACCCCGACTCGCTCACCGCTGCGCTCGCACAGCGGTACGCGGAGGCGTACGGAGACGCCACGGTGCTCGCCGTGCGTGATCTGGAGTTCGACCCGAACCTGCGTCTGGGCTATCAGGGCGAGCAGCACCCCGAACCCGACATCGCGCGTGCCCACGCGCTCATCGAGGCGGCCGATCATGTGGTCATCGCGGCGCCCGTCTGGTGGGGCTCGATCCCGGCCATCCTCAAGGGTTTCATCGACCGCACCTTCTTGCCAGGCTGGGCGTTCCGGTATCGACAGGGCGGCCTCGTGACCGGCCTGCTCGCCGGCCGTTCCGCTCGCGTCATCGTCACGACCGACTCGCCGCTGTGGTACCTGCAGCTGGTCGGCGACACGACCGTGCGCCACGTGCGCGGCCGGGTGCTGCGCTTCAGCGGGTTCTCGCCCGTGACGGCAACCCGCTTCGGGCCCGTGCGCGGCTCGAGCCCCGCTCAGCGCGACGCCTGGCTCGACAAGGTGGCGACGATCGCGGCGAGCGACGCCGCCGGGGCGCGGAAGAAGCTAGCTCGGCAGCGGTAGTTCCGGCGTGAGCGGCGGCGGCACGCGCGTGCGGCCGAGCGCCGAACCCGACCGGTTCGCCGAGGCCTCGAAGGCCGCGCCGAGCGCGAGCAGCCGCGAGTCGTCCCAGCCCCGACCCGCGAAGGTCAGCCCGATCGGCATCGCGATGTCGTCGAGCATGCCCATCGGCACCTGCACGGTCGGAATGCCGAGGTGCCGCCACACGAGGTTGCCGTTCGCCACCCACGTTCCGTTGCGCCAGGCCAGCTCGGCGCTCGCGGGGTTGACGTCGGCATCGGCGGGCCCGATGTCGGCCACGGCGGGGAAGACGATCGCGTCGAGCCCCTCGGCAGCGAGCCAGTCGTCCCAGTCGAGGCGCCGGGTCGCGTCGAGCCCGCGCACGCCTTCCGCGATGTCGGGGATGCTCTCGAGCTCGGGCACCCCGGTGGCCCGCGCACGGTGCACGTAGTCCTCGAGCGGCACATCCTCGGGCGCGAAGCGGCTGAGGTGGTCGTCGTAGCGACCGGGCAGCGAGCCGGGAGGGGTCGGAAAGATCAGGTCGGGATCCACGTCGGCGAGCTCGTGCAGTGCGGGGTCGCCGTTTGCCTGCAAAAAGGTCTGCCACCCCCACATGCTGAGCTCGTAGAGCTCGTGGTCGGCGAAGTGCGGCGGAACGAGGCCGCGCGCGACCATCGAGCGGTCATCCGCCCGCCCGCGCGATTCGTAGTTCGTCACGACCGGCAGGTCGACCTCGACCACCGTCGCACCGGCCGCTTCGAGGTCGGCGCGCGCCTTCTGCCACTGGGCGATGACCGACGGCCGTGTCTCGATCGGGTCGTCGCCGCCATGCTCGGCGCCGAGATACACCTTCGGCACGCCGAGTCGCGCACCGCGCAAGGCGGCCGGGTCGGCGAGGGCGGGGTACGAATCGGGTCGCAGAGTCGACGAGGGCGGGATGCTCAGCCACGGCTGAGCGCGCCAGAAGTCTCCCCGGGTGGTGGTGTCATCGGCGACGACTGCGTCGAGCACGAGCAGCAGCTCGGCCATCGTGCGCGTGTAGGGCACCACGACGTCCATCGTCGGCACGAGCGGCCAGTTGCCGCGCACTGAGATGACGCCCCAGCTCGGGGTGTAGCTGCAGAGGCCATTGTTCGACGCGGGGCCACGCCCGCTCGACCAGGTCTCTTCGGCGAGCGCGAACGTCGCGAGCGAGGCCGCGAGACCGGCGCCCGAGCCGTTCGACGATCCCGAGCCGAAGGGAGCCGCCAGGTACGCAGGGTTGTAGGGGCTCTCGGCGCGGCCGTAGAGCCCGCGCTGCATGCCGCCGTTGGCCATCGGGGGCATGTTCGTGAGGCCGAGGCAGATCGCGCCCGCCGCACGCAGTCGCTCGACCGTGAAGGCGTCGTGCTGCGCGATCAGGTCGGCGAACGCGGGCGACCCACTTGCGACCGTGAGCCCGCGCACCATGTAGCTGTCTTTCGTGATGTACGGAATGCCGTCGAGCGGGCCGAGCGCGGCTCCGGATGCCCGCCGCGCGTCGCTCGCCCGTGCCTCGTCGAGCGCCGCGGGGTTGTCGACGATCACGGCGTTGAGCGCGGGTCGCGTGCCGTCGTTCGCCGGCTCGCGGTCGTAGGCCGCGATGCGCTCGAGGTAGCCCTGCACGAGCTCGACGGCCGTCGTCTCGCCGGCGGCGAGCGCCGCGGCGAGGGTGACGATGTCAGTCTCGACCAACGGCACGCGACTCATCGCGCGCGCACCGAGGGTTGCTGCTGCGTAATGCAGTGGATGCCTCCGCCGCGCGCGAGAATCTCGCGGGCGTCGACCGTCACGACCTCGCGGCCGGGGTAGGCGGCGCCCAGCAGGTCGCGCGCACGAGCATCCGCCACCGGGTCGTCGTAACCGCACGCGATGACGCCGCCGTTGACGGTGACGTGGTTGACGTAGTTCCAGTCGACGAAGCCCTCGTCGTCGGTCAGCTGCGCGGGCGCCGGAAGGTCGATGAGCTGCAGGCTGCGGCCCGCGGCATCCGTCGACTGCTCGAGCACCGCGCGAACCTCGCGCATGACGGCGTGGTCGGGGTGCGACTCGGAGGGCTGCTCGTGCACGAGCACGACCCCAGGCGACGCGAAGGTGGCGATCATGTCGACGTGCCCCCGGGTGCCGAGCGGCTCGTAGTCGCGCGTGAGGCCGCGCGGCAGCCAGATCGTGCGGGTCGTGCCGAGTGTGCGCGCCAGCTCAGCCTCGACGCGCTCTTTCGTGGCGTAGCGGTTGCGTCCGGGGTCGAGCTGCACTGTCTCGGTGACCATGACGGTGCCCTCGCCGTCGACGTGAATGGCGCCGCCCTCGTTCACGAGCAGACTCGGCACCCGCGTCACCCCGGCCTGCCCGAGCACGAACTCGGCGATGAGAGCGTCGCGGGCGAATGCGCCGCCCTGGTCGCCCCAGGCGTTGAACACCCAGTCGATGCCACCGAGCTCGCCGGTCTCGTCGTCGATGACGAAGGTGGGGCCGATGTCGCGCATCCAGAAGTCGTCGAGCGGCGCCTCGACGATGTCGATCTCGGCGCTGAGCATGCGACGGGCACGCTCGCGCTCGCTCGGGTCGACGACCATCGTCACCGGCTCGAACGGCACGATCGCGTGGGCGACGGATGTCCACGCCGCGTAGGTCGCCTCTCGAGCTGCCGAACTGTCTCCCATGACTTCGCCCTCACGAGGGAAAGCCATCCAGATGCGGTCGTGCGGGGCGGTCTCTGCGGGCATGCGCCAGGTCATGCAGGGAGCCTAGCGACGTGTCCCCCTGGCGCGGCAGACCCGGGGCGAACCGGCGACACCGACCGCGGCGGGGTTTCGCTGTCATACTTGCTTGCCTGGCCTACTCCGCCAGATGCGACTTCAGGGGGCACGATGGGCACACTCACCTACGACTCGACCTTGTCAGCCGATTTCGACGACCGCACACTGGCACACCTGCAGATGGTCGTCGGCGCGAAGTTGCGACGCAACGAGGCGTTCTACTTCAGCTGGAAAGACGATGCGTCGATCGGCAATGGTCGCAGCGTCGTCTGGATGCACCCGACGATTCCGATCTCGTTCAAGTTCTTCGGCAGCCGTCCGCCGTCGCTCAACCGTGCGTGGATCGACGAGCTCATGCTGCTCGCCAACACTCCCGGTGGCCTGCACATCGTGCCCGAGCCGACCGCAGAGGCTAACGGAGAGGATTCGTGATGCGCACCACCATCCTGTACGACGGCGAAGAGTACATCGTGCCGCGTCATTCGAGCGATCTGAAGGTCGAGATCGAGGCGATCCTCTCGACGGGCGCCGCAGGATGGTTGCGGGTCAATCACGGGCGCGGGCAGCTCAAGACTGCCGACCTGCTCATCCACCCCGGCGTCGCCATCGGGCTCATCGACACGAGCGACCCCGAGCACGTCGCGGGCACCGAGTAGTCAGCGCCCGCTCGGCGGTACAGAGCCGGCGGTACAGACGTTGAAAGGGCCGATGCCCGTTGTGGCATCGGCCCTTTCTGCGGTTCGCGTGACTATCGCGCGGTGCGCGAGCCCCGCGTGACGAGGCCGTAGATCAGCAGCACGATGATCGCGCCGCCGATCGCGAGCAGCCACGTCGTGATGTCGAAGAAGCCTTCGAGGCCCACGCCGAAGAGCTGGCTGCCGATGAAGCCGCCGAGCAGCGCGCCGACGACGCCGAGCACGAGGGTGATGACCCAGCCGCCGCCCTGGTTGCCCGGCAGAATCGCCTTCGCGATAGCTCCGGCAATCAGTCCCAGAATGATCCATCCAATGATGCCCATGTCGACCTCCCAGTCGAGTAGATGCTGCGGGCCCCGCACTTCAAGGCCCGGGCTACCCAAGCACAAGCCGTAGATGCGGGCACACCCCTTGTTCAGCGACCGGCAGCGTGCTAGGCGCGCCCGCTACCCCCCGAACGGGGGACACGCCGCGCTATACTCACCTTCGCCGCCGGTGGGGCGAGCACCAGCAATCCGGGGGGAATCACGGTGGGCGTTCTTCGCTATCACGATGAAGAGTTCGAGTTCGACGACCGCTTGCTCGCACACCTGCAGATCGTGGTGAGCACGAAACTGCGCCGTGCCGAGAACTTCTTTCTCACGTGGCCGGTGCCGGCTGGCGCCGGTAGTGGCCGGCATGCGTTGTGGATCGACAACGGAGTGCCGTTGCACATCACCTTCGCGGGCTCGCGTGCTCCGCAGATCAATCGCGAGTGGATCGAGTCATTGATCCTCTCGTCGGCAACGGGCAGCGTCCATCTCGACGACGAGCCGCCCGTCGTGTCGAACGACTGACGACGAGCATCCCGTCTCCCTATCCGCATGCGGCGCGAACCGCAAGGCCTGTGACGGTTCCGCCACCAGGGCATACCGTGGCAGGCGATGGGGAGAAGAACCGACATGGATGCTGCAGTTCTGCTGATCAACGATCAGCGCATACCGCTCGACGAGGGCGCCGACATGAGTGCACTGATCACGAACGTCATGACGGCCGTGCTCGACGGCGGCGGTTTCGTGCACATCGATGGCCGCCACGGCGATGAGTACGACGTGCTCGTGACACCGGCGACGCAGGTCATGGTGCGCTACAAGACGATCTCGTTCGAATCGGGCAACCCCAGCGGCCCGTGGACCTCGGCCATCGATCTCGATATGTGAGCAGGGCGCTCCGCCCCGTGCGCGCAGCGGTCTCGCCGACCGACCCACGATGGTGGCACGAAGTCAAGGGGCGGCCCCATGATTGGCGCGCACAGCCAGGCGTGCGACCCTAGAGCCTGTCGTCGGAAGATTCCGCGGCACAGAGATGCATCGACGCCATCGCGCCTAGACCACGCAGCGAGGGAGCACACATGCTCGACCACCAGCACGTTCCGCATCATCACGTGAGCATCCAGCCCGGGTCGTCTGACCCCGGTGGCTCGCATCCGTAGCCCGCAGTGTTCTGATCTCGCGACGACCGCCACGCTCGTCGTCAACCAGGTGCGCATCCCGCTGCCCGACTCCGTCGACACGACCGCGCTGATCGGCGAGGTGGTGCAGGCGGTGCGCTCCAGCGGCGCCGTGGTCCACGTCGTGGCCCGAGACGGAGTCGAGTACGACATCGTCGTGACGCCGGCGACGCAGGCCCTCATCCGCTACCAGCATTCGGCGACGGATGACCACGCCAGCGATGGTCCGTGGCTCTCGACTCTCGAGCTCGACTACTGACGTCGCCCGGCTCGACCTCAGCGCACTGAGCGGATCGGCAGCACCGCGAGCGCGCCGAGCACGCTCAGCACGATCGCGGCCGGAAACAGCCCCGCGAAGCCGAAGGTCAGCACGACCGCGCCCGCGAGCGCGGGCGCGACGGTCTGCGGCAGGGTGGCGGCGATGTTGACGACGCCGAGGTCTTTCGCGTGCGCGTGCGAGTCGGGCAGCACTTGCGAGACGAGTGCCGTGTCGACGGCTTGAAAGGCCCCGAAGCCGAAGCCCGAGATAAGGGCGAAGACGATCATGCCCTCGAAAGTCGGCCAGATCCACGGCACCACCTGCGCGAGCCCGACGATCAGGGCCGAGGCCACGACGAAGGGCTTGCGGCGCCCGACTCGGTCTGACCACGGGCCCGAGATGGCGATCGCGAGCACGAGCGTCGGCAGCGCGGCTGCCGAGACGAGCGGCAGCAGAGTCACGGCCTCGTCGCCGAGCCCGATGTAGTCCTGCAGGAGGTACAGCTGGTAGGCGACGATCAAGAAGTAGCCCGTGTAGAGAAGCAGTCGGCCGGTGAACGCCCAGAAGAAGTCGGGGTGCGCGATCGGGTTGACCCAGAAGGTCATCGCGAAGTCGCGCAGTCGGAAGGGCGGCCGTGGCTCACCGCGGTTGTCACGCGGGCCGGTGAACACCGCGAACAGCGTCAGCAGCACGACCGAGAGGCCGGCGAGGGTGAGGTAGGCCCCAGGGATGCTGCCTGAGAGCACGGAGGCGAGAATCACGCCGCCGAGCGAGCCCACCATCGTCATCGCGCCGATCATCGCGGCGAAGGTGCCGCGCACCGATTCGGGCACCCGGTCGGGCAGCATCGCCGAGAACGGGCCCTGCACGACGTTGAACGAGAGCTGCACGAGGGTCCAGCACAGGGCGACCATGAGAATGCTGCTCGAGAGCCCGAGAGCGACGAGCGCGAGCCCGCCGAACAGGGCCCCGCCCACGATGTAGGGCGCTCGGCTGCCGAAGCGGCTGCGCGTGCGATCGCTGATGGTGCCGGCGATGGGCTGCATGATCATCGCGGCGAGCGCGCCGATCGTCGTGACGATCGCCAGGTTGGCGACCTTGTTGACGGGGTCGAGCTGCTCGACTTGCAACGGCAGCAGCACGGTCGGAATCGCGCCCCACAAGATGAAGATGCCGAGCGTGCCGGGCATGAACCACAGCAGCAGGCTGCGCAACGGGCCCTGGATGCGCACCCGCTCGGTCGGGATCGACTCGACCACGCTGGGCTCGGATGACGTCGTCGACATCGCCTAATCCTCTCGCGGCATCCGGCGCCCCGGCGCTCCGTTGCGCGAGTGGCTGGTGTGCCGAGCACAGCGTACGACGGCACGCCCTCGAGCATGAAATAGTCTCGAAGCCGTGACTGACCGTCGTGCCGTCGATGCCGCTGACCTCACCGCCGACGAGCAGCTCTCGCTGCTCTCGGGTGCCGATTTCTGGCGCACGCGCGCGCTGCCTGAGCACAGCATCCCGAACGCCATGCTCGCCGATGGACCTCACGGGCTTCGCGCCCAGCTCGAGGCGACCGACCACCTGGGGCTCGCGAGCAGTGTGGCCTCGACGTGCTTTCCGCCGGCGGCGACGCTCGCGAGCAGCTGGAACGAGCAGCTCGTGCGCGAGGTCGGCGAGGCCGTCGGCCGCGAGGCCTGCGCGCTCGGTGTCGACGTCGTGCTCGGCCCCGGCCTCAACATCAAGCGGCATCCCCTGTGCGGCCGCAACTTCGAGTACTACAGCGAAGACCCGCTGCTGAGCGGCCGGTTGGCGGCGAGTGCCGTGGTGGGCATCCAGAGCACGGGCGTCGGGGCGTGCCTCAAACACTTCGCCGTCAACAACCAGGAGCACCGGCGCTTCGTGATCGACGCGATCGTCGACGAGCGCACGCTGCGCGAGCTCTACCTGCGCGGCTTCGAGCACGCCGTGCGGCACAGCGCGCCGCGCATGGTCATGGCCGCCTACAACCGCATCAACGGCGACCACGCGACCGAAGCACGCTGGCTGCTCACCGAAATTCTGCGCGAGCAGTGGGGCTTCGACGGGGTGGTCGTGAGCGACTGGGGCGCCACGGCCGACCGGCCCACGGCCGTCACGGCGGGCATGGATCTCGAGATGCCCGGCGGCGCCGGCACCGAACCCGCGTTGCGCGCCGCGCTCGCCGACGGCACCCTCGACCCCGCGCACGTCGCGCTGTCAGCGCAGCGGGTCATCGATCTGGCAGTGCAGGCTCAGGATGCTGCTGCCGGGCCCACACCGACGATGGCCGAGTTGCTCGAGCCGCATGACGCGCTCGCCCGCCGCGCGGCCGCCGCGAGCTCGGTCGTGCTCACGAATGACGGGATTCTTCCTTTGCGGCCCGGCACCCGCGTCGCGCTCATCGGCGCGTTCGCCGAGGCGCCGCGCTACCAGGGCAGCGGCAGCTCGCTCGTCACGCCGACACGGTTGACGACCGCGCGTGAGGCGCTCGAGGCAGCGGGGCTCGAGGTGACCTACTCCCCCGGCTACGAGCCCGTGCGGTCGGCACCCGACCTCGCGCTCGTCGATGCAGCGGTCGAAATCGCGCGCGATGCCGACGTGGCCATCGTCATGGTCGGGCTGCCGGGCATCGCCGAGAGCGAAGGCTTCGACCGCGAGACGCTCGCGTTGCCCGCCCAGCACGATGCCCTCGTCGAGGCCGTCGCCGCGGCGAATCCGCGCACGGTCGTCGCGCTGAGCGTCGGCGCCCCCGTGCTGCTGCCGTGGCGCGACGACGTCGCCGCGATTCTGCTGAGCTACCTCGGCGGGCAAGCCAGTGGCGGAGCCCTCGCTGATGCGCTGCTCGGCGTCGTCGAGCCGGCCGGGCGCCTCGCCGAGACCTGGCCCGCGGCGCAGGGCGATGTGGCAGCCGACCTGCACTTTCCGGGCGACCTCGCGCAGGTGCACTACCGCGAGGGGCTCTTCGTCGGGTACCGGCATGCGACTACCGCGGGTATCGCCCCTGCGTTCGCGTTCGGGCACGGCCTCGGCTATGGCTCGAGCGAGTGGGGAGCGGCGCGCGCGAGCTCAGCATCCGTCGCCGCGGGCGGCAGCGTGACCGTCTCGGTCGACGTGACCAACACGGGCGACCGCGTGCGCGACGAGCTCGTGCAGGTCTACGCGCACGACCTGTCTGGCGTCGTGCTGCGGCCCCGGCGCGAGCTCGTCGGCTTCGCGCGCACGTCGCTCGAACCCGGCGAGACCCGCACGGTCGATATCGAGATCGCCGCCGACGCCTTGCGCTTCTGGGATGTGCGCTCGCACGACTGGGCTCTGCCGGTGGGCGACGTCGACCTCGAGGTCGCCCGCTCGAGCACGCAGGTCGACGCGGTGGTCCGCGTCCGCGTCGAGGGCACCACGACCGTCTCGGCCGAGCCTCCGAGCACCCCGACCATCGCCTCGACCGATGCGCTGTGGGCTCAGCGGCTCGGCCGCGAGACACCCGCGCCGGCACCCGCGCGGCCGTTCACGCGGGAGTCGACCGTCGGCGACATCGCGCACACCCTCACTGGCCGCGCCCTGAAGTCGGCCATCGCGCGCATGATGCCGCTGAGCGAAGAGGACAAGAACGACCCCACCTCCCGCGCGCTCATCGACCGAACCATCAGCGAGCTTCCCCTGCGCGGGCTCGCCCAGATGTCGCAGGGGAAAGTGACCTGGAAGACGGTGGATGCGGTGGTCGCCTTCGCGAACCGCCGCCCGCTCGCAGGGCTCGGCGCGCTGCTGCGCCGCAGCTAGGGGCGCGTCGCGCGCTCGAGCAGTTCGAGCACGTGCTCGTAGGGCTGCCCCGTCGCCCGCGTCATGCCGAGCTCGCACGTGCGGTTCACCGAGGCGTGAGCATCCGCTCCCGCGGCGCGCACCTCTGCCGCTTCGGCCGCCGTCGCCGAGGCCGTGAGCTCGGGGTGCAGCATGCCGCGATCACCCGCGAAGGCGCAGCAGGTCCACTCGTCGGGCACGAGCACCTCGTCGGCGACGGCTGCCGCGACGCGACGCAGCGCGCCGTCGATGCCGAGCCGGGTCGACGAGCACGTGGGGTGCAGGGCGAGGCGGCCGATGCGGGTGCCGACGTCAGGCAGTCGGGGCAGCAGGTGCTCGTCGACGAACGCGACCGCGTCGATGACGCGTAAGCCTTCGGCGCCCGCGGCTTCCAGCAGCACCTCGAGGCCCTCGGTGCACGAGCTCGCGTCGACGACGATCGGCAGAGTGCCGTCACGCGTCGCCGTGCGCAGCGACGCCGCGACCCGGTCGCGCATGACGGCGTAGCCCTCGCTGAGGCCCTTCGACTTCCACGGGGTGCCGCAGCAGAGGCTCGGCAGATCCGGCGGCGTCGCAAGCCGGATGCCCGCGCGCTCGCACAGCGCGGCGAACGACTCGGCGGCGCCGAGCCCGGCGTCTGTTCCCAACTCAGGCTGAACAGGCCCGAACATGGTGTTCGTGCAGCTCGAGAACCACACAGCCTGAGTGGCGAACGGGCCGTCGGGCTCGTCGACGATCTCGCGACGGCGCTTGCCGCCCGCAGGCAGTTCATCGCTGTAGCGGGGCATGACGTCGGCTCCGAGCAGCGCGCGGCCGACCACCGTCGCGGCCCCGGGCAGCGCCGCGGGCATCGCGTCGGCCATCGTCAGGCCGATCGAGGCACCGCGCGTGACGGCATCCCACTGCTTCGCGGCCGTCTTCCAGCCCTTCTGCGCGATCGTGCCCGCGTTCTCGCCGCGGAGGCGCCGCACGAGGTCGCCGGTGTTGATGAGCACGGGGCAGGCCGTCTGACACATGCCGTCAACGGCACATGTCTGCACGCCGTCGTAGTCGTATTCGCGCTGCAGGATGCGCACGAGAGCTGAGTCGCCCGCGGCCTCAGCGCGTTGCATCTCGCGGCGCAGCACAATGCGCTCGCGCGGGGTGAGGGTGAGGTCACGGCTCGGGCACACCGGCTCGCAGTACCCGCATTCGACGCAACGGTCGACCTCGGCCTCAACCGGGAAGACGGGCTTGAGGTGGTGCACGTGCGCGTCGGGGTCGTCGTTGAGCAGCACCCCGGGGTTGAGCAGGCCCGTGGGGTCGATCAGTCGCTTGACCTCGCGCATGACGTCGTAGAGCTCGTCGCCGTACTGTCGGCGCACGAACGGCGCCATGATGCGCCCCGTGCCGTGCTCGGCCTTCAATGAGCCGCCCTGCCCGAGCACGAGGTCGACCATGTCGGCCGTGAAGCGTTCGTAGCGCGCGAGCCCCTCGGCGGTGTCGAAGCGCTCGTTGAGCAAGAAGTGGATGTTGCCGTCTTTCGCGTGCCCGAAGATCACGGCGTGCTCGTAGCCCTCGCGCTCGAACAGCGCGATGAGGCCCTCGCACGTGGCTTTGAGCCGTTCGACCGGCACCGCGACGTCTTCGAGCAGCGCCGTCGTGCCCGAGGGCCGACTGCCCGCGACGGCCGTGAACAGGCCCTTGCGCAGGTGCCAGAGCTGGGCGCGCGTGCGGGCGTCGCTGCTGAGCGCGCTTGTGGTCTGGTCTGGGTCGACGGATGCTGCGCCGAGCGCCCGCATCCCCGCGAGCTGAGCGAGCACCGGTTCTGCCGCCGCGACGCTCGCGCTCAGCGCCTCAGCCGACTCGCGCTGAAACTCGACGAGCAGCGCCGCGTGACCCTCGACCTGCAGGGTGCGCAGCTCGAGCGGCGCTTCGGGGTCGCGTTGCGCGACCCGCAGGCTCGTCGCATCGAGCAGTTCAATCGCCGTGAAACCCAGGGCGACGAGCGCTGGCAGCGCGGCCGTCGCCGCACCCAGGTCGTCGAAGACGAGAAAGCCCGTGGCCACGTGCGCGCCGACCGGCACGGTGCGGAAGATCGCGTCAGCGACGAAGGCGAGAGTGCCCTCGCTGCCGATCACGAGGCGCAGCAGCAGCTCGACCGGGTCGTCGTGATCGAGGAACGCGTTGAGGCCGTATCCCATCGTGTTCTTGATCGCGTGCAGTCGCGTCAGCGTCGCGACCGAGGCCGGGTCGGCTCGCACTCGATCGCGCAGGGCCTCGAGGCCGGCGACGAGCTCGGGGCGGGCATCCGTCAACCGCGCCAGCGCGTCGGGCGCCGCCGTGTCGACGACCGTGCCATCGGCGAGAACCAGCACCGCCGACTCGAGCGTGCGGTAGGTGTTGGCGGTGATACCGCACGCCATGCCGCTCGAGTTGTTGGCGATGACGCCGCCGATCGTGCAGGCGATCTCGCTCGCCGGGTCGGGGCCGAGTTTGCGGCCGTGCCGCGCGAGACGGGTGTTGACCGCGCGCACAGTGGCGCCGGGGCCGGTGCGCACGCGGGCTCCGTCGTCGAGCACCGTGATGTCGCGGAAGTGCCGGCGGGTGTCGAGCAGCAGGCCGTCGCTGCCGGCCTGGCCGCTGAGGCTCGTGCCGCCCGAGCGGAAGGTCACCGGCACGCCTGCTGCGCTGGCTGCGGCGAGCGCCGCACCCACCTCGGTCGCGTCGCGCGGGGCGACGACGGCCTGCGGGGTCAGTTGATAGTGCGAGGCATCGTGCGCTGCGGCCAGGCGATCGGTCGCGCGAACCGCGGGCTCGAGCCGGGCCGACCGCAGCTCGGCGAGAAGGCGGGCCGAGGGTTCCGCGAGCAGGGAGGACCGTGTCGCGGCCATGACCGGCTCCTCACGCTCGGGCGGACGCCCCCTCGACGAGCGCGCTCGGTTACATCATACGTAACGACATCGAGGCGCCCGCCCCTGACGCACTGCCGGCGCAGCCGCCGAGCTAGCGCTCGTCTTCCTCCGCGCGCGACAGGCGCTGGGAGACGTACACCGGAATGAACGACAGCAGAATGAGCACGGTCGCGATCACGTTGACCTGCGTCGCCTCGTTAGGGCGCGCCATCTGGTTGAACATCCAGAGCGGCAGCGTGTCGACGCCTGCCGGAGCCGTGAAGATCGTCACGACGATCTCGTCGAAGCTCAGAGCGAAGGCGAGCAGGCCGCCGGCGACGAAGGCCGTGCGGAACTGCGGGAAGGTGACCAATCGGAACGTCTGCCACAGGCTCGCACCGAGATCCATCGAGGCCTCCTGCATGCTCGGGTTCATGCGCCGCAACCGCGCGAACACATTGTTGAACACCATGACGATGCAGAACGTGGCGTGGGCGATGATCATGCCGAAGTAGCCCACCTGAATGCCGATGGGCTCGAGCACGTTGTTGAACGAGTTGCTGAAGGCCACACCGGTGACGACGCCCGGTAGAGCGATCGGCAGCACGATGAGCAGGTTGACCGTGCTCTTGCCGAAGAAGTCGTAGCGCTGCAGGGCGAAGGCGGCCAGGGTACCGAGCACGAGGGCGATGACCATGGCGCCCGCGGCGACGATCACCGAGTTGCGCACGGCGGCCCAGAGCGCTTCGTTCTGAAAGGCGCGCACCCACCAGTCGAGCGTGAAGCCGCTGATGGGCCAGTTCGCGATCGGTGCCACGTTGAACGAGTTGATGATGACGAGGAAGAGCGGCGTGTACATGAACACGAGAACGATCGCGACGATGACGCCGAAGGCGACCTTCGCGGGCCGGGTGAGTCTCAGCATGAGCGCGTCACATTCTCTCGAGGGCGCCGGTTCGCCGCGTGACCAGCAGGTAGATGACGACGAAGGCGATCGGGATCACCGAGAACGCGGCCGCCACGGGCGGGTTGAGATTGATGTTCGAGGCGATGATGCTGCCGATCATCTGCGCGTTCGCTCCGCCGACGAACCGGGCGACGATGTAGTCGCCGAGGCTGAGCGAGAAGGTGAAGACACTGCCCGCGATGAGAGCGGGCCAGAGCAGCGGCAGCACGACGGTGCGGATCGTGGTGAAGCCTCGCGCGCCGAGATCGGCGGAGGCGTCGAACAGGTTCACCGGAATCTGACGGATGGCCGTGTAGACCGGCAGCGCCATGTACGGGAACCAGAGGTAGGTGAGAGTGAGAACGACGGTCGGGATGCTGAAGCCGGGCCCGCTGATGCCGAACGGCGTCATGAGCCAGTTGAAGAGCCCCTCCTCCGTGAAGGTGATGCGCATCGCGAGAATCTTGACGAGGTAGCCGGCCCACAGCGGCAGAGTGATGGCGACGGCGAGCACTGCGCGCACCCAGGGCGACGCGAGCTTGGCCATGAAGATGCCCAGCGGCACGGCGAACAGGGCGCTCAGCAGCGTGACGGCGAGCGCGATGCCGAGGGTGCGCAGAGAGGTGTTGATGTAGGCGGGCTCACTGAACACGAGAATGAAGTTGTCGAGCGTGAAGCCCGGAATCACCTTCGAGGTGAACGAATCGATGTACCAGAACGCCGTGACGAGCAGCAGCGCGAGCGACACGATGTAGAGCCCGACGAGCCAGGTCAGCGGCAGGCTCAGCAAGCCGACCAGCCGCATCCAGCGGTGCCGGTACAGCATCGTCGACACGGGCTTGCTCGCCCGAACAGGTCGCGGCGCCGGTAACGGTGGCGCCGGGGTCGAGGTCGCGGTCACGGGGTTCCTTCGAGGCTGGTGGGTGGAGAAGTGGTGGTGCGGTGGGGCGAGGCGATGAACCTCGCCCCACCGCAGTCAGGGCTTAGCCCTTGACGGTCGCCCAGGCGTTGGTCCAGTCCTGGAACGAGGTGCACTGCACCTCGGTGCGGCCGTCGATGCACTGCTCGATCGGCGTCGTCCAGTACCAGACGTTCTCGAAGTACTCCTCGTTGAGGGCGTTGAACTCCTCGCAGTGAGCAGCGGCCTCGTCGTTGAGCTCGCAGAACGCGCCGTTGGCGGGGGCCATGCCGAAGTTCATGGCGATGGCACCGTTGACCTCGGCCTGGCTGGTGTAGTCCATCCAGAGGTAGGCGCAGTTCGGCGAGTCGGACTCGCTCGAGATCATCCACGCGTCAGACCAGCCGGTCGAACCCTCCTGCGGCAGCGTGCCCGCCATGCGGTCGTCGGCAGCCAGCTTGCGCAGGATCTCCCACGAGGTGCCCGCGACGGTCGTGCCGCCGACGAACGAGGTGATCTGAGCGACCGGGTCGGCCCAGTACTCGGCGACGATCTCGTTCTGCTGCTTGAGCAGGTCGACCGCCGCAGCGAGCTGCGTCTCGTCGAGCGCGTACGGGTTCGTGATGCCCAGCTCAGGCTGGTGGTACATCAGGTAGACGGCCGCGTCGGCGATGTAGATCGGTGCGTCGTACGCGGTGATCTGGCCGGCGTAGGGGCTGTCTGCCTCCCACACGACATCCCAGCTCGTGGGCGTCTCCGTGACGACCTCGGTGTTGTACTGCAGGATGTTGGCACCGCGGCCGATCGGAACGCCGTAGACCTTGCCGTTGATCGTGTCATACAGCTGGCCCTGCATGCCCGGAACGATCTCGTCGCCGAAGTTCGGGAGGAGGTCGCGGTTGATCGGAGCGACGTCGCCGCCGACGATCAGGCGCAGGCTGGCGTCACCCGAGGCCGACACGAGGTCGTAGTCACCGGTGCGCATGAGCTGCACCATCTCGTCACTGGTACCCGCCACGCGTCGGTTCACGACACAGCCGGTTTCTTCGGTGAAGGTGTCGGCCCAGGCCGGCTCGACGAAGCCCGACCAGGCGACGATGTCGACCGAGCCCTCGGCGTCGCCGAGCGCCTCGAGCATGGGCACATCGGGCACATCGAAGACGATGCCGCCCGCGCCGGGGTCGGCGGGAGTAGCGCAACCAGCGAGCAGCAGTGCTGCCGCCGCGGTCATGGCCGAGACGGCCATCAACTTGGTTTTCATGGTTTCTCCTTGCGTAGGGGGTGGTGCTGTGTGGTGATGCGGGAGTGATGGTGCGGGGAGGTGGTGCGGGTCAGGGAACGACGGCTGCGTGCTCGGTCACCCAGACCGCTCGCACGATGTCGCCGCGGTGGTAGGGCGCCGTGTCATCGGGCGCGTGATCGTTGTGGCGCTCGGCCACGACGCGCAGCCCGTCGACGGTGTCGACGATGTACCGGGTGGTCGGGCCGGTGTAGACGGTCTCGACGATCGTGCCGTCGACGCAGGTCTCGTGGGCGGCGGGCTCGGTGCGAGCATCCACGAGGCGAACGCGCTCGGGCCGCACGCTCATCGCCTTCGGCACGCCCGTGAGCCGTTCGGCGTGGGCGGCGTCGATGAGATTCGACAGCCCCAAGAAGCCGGCGACGAAGGCCGTCTGCGGGTACTCGTAGACCTCGCGGGGCGTGCCGACCTGCTCGACGCGGCCGTTGTTGAAGACGGCGATGCGGTCGCTGAGTGTCAGGGCTTCTTCTTGATCGTGGGTCACGAAGATGAAGGTGATGCCGACCTCGCGCTGAATCTGCTTGAGCCTCCCACAACTTGCCCGAGGAGACGGCGGTCACGCTCACGCCCGACGGCTGGCTCCGGACTGGCGACCTCGGCGAGATCGATGATGGCGGCTTCCTGCGCATCACCG
>SXGT01692189.1_pt1 | contig 36020 bp, 32 predicted proteins | sample 3176221 | NCBI WGS metagenome assembly SXGT01 (sample SAMN11356862, study PRJNA531348) | freshwater metagenome | isolation source: freshwater sample F1-120 | place: China: Fuxian Lake, Yuxi | collected 2017-12-25 | reverse complement strand
GAGAAACAACGTGCCGCCGTCGGCCTCTTCGAAGAGACCGGTTTTGTCAGAATCCGCACCGGTGAACGAGCCCTTCACATGCCCGAACAATTCGCTCTCGAGAATTTGCTCCGGCAATGCCGCGCAGTTGATCGCGATGAAAGGCCGATCGCGACGCGGACTGAGCCGGTGGATCGTGTTCGCGACGACTTCTTTACCCGTCCCGCTCTCACCGAGCAGCAACACCGTGCTGTCCGTCGGTGCGACTTTCTGGATCAGCTCGACCACGCGGCGCATCGCCGGCGTGTTGCCGATAAGTTCTTCAAAGGCCTGCTGCTCGTGATCCTGCAACGCCGCGCGCACGGCGGCATCGCGCACCGCCTTGTTCACCACCAGTGCCACGTCGGAGGGTTGGGCGCTCTTCGGCAAATAAAAAAATGCCCCGCGCCGCAAGCCCTCAATCGCACGTTCCATCATCGACACATCGAAGACCAGTACCACTCGGGTATCCGGATGCTGCCGGTGAATGAAGGTGATCAGGTCCAGCCCCGCCTCATCGCCCAGATCCAAGTCCAACACAGCAACCGCGTACTCGTGCAGACCCGCCAACCGGAGCACCCCTTTGGGATCGTGGCAGCGGTCGACTTGAAAAGCTTCGGACTCCAGAAAGCGACTGATAGCGGTGGCGTATTCGAGATCGTTACTGGCTAAGAGTATGCGCGGCAAGGGCTTCTGAATACCAGATGGGTCGATTGAGGCGCGCTTAGCCATACGTAGATCGTATCAGGTCACCCTATGTTTCGCAATGAGACATAGGCCTTCTTCGGGGATTTGGATGCTTCATCTTGCATCAGGCGCCGGAAGGTTCGCGGGTACCGGCTACGGGTTTTCGGATTTCATGTCTAGCCTGATGTCTTCTTCTCCCGGTTCAATACCTGGCGGTAACTGCCGCGAGAAGCCTCCCCCACCGTCTATGTTGGCAAAGTATTTGTCCTGAATTACGTAAGTACCACCGGCGTCTCCTATCTCGATTTGCCGCCCTGAGGAATCAAGTGTAAGTGTCGTGGAATTCGGACTAATTAATTCGCTAATCACCGAAATACTCGTCCAGGTACCGTCGGTGTCATGCACGTAGAATCGAACCTTCGGATAATCCAACCAACTAAAACGATAGTGACGAAGGAGAAATTCGCGTCCGTCCGGAAGTGTCAATTGCGCGATGGTTCGGCCTCCTCGCGGAGCGGCGGCACTAAGTGCGTACGCGCTGAACGCCACGATTCCTACAGCCACGATTCCGAACACGGCCGTCTTCTTCCGCGCGCCTCTCTTGATGCTACGCACCATTCCCCACATCAGGAAAATCAGGCAAAGTCCGAGGATGGACATAAAGAATAGAAGCAGCCACATACCAAATGGGCCGATCACCGAGAAACCTTCCGTGACTATCGATAGCCAGATAAGCGCGGCAAGGCTGGCTGTCACAACCATCGCAATTACTATGGTTATCACGCGATTGGTCCTGCTGGGAATTTCGCGAGGCGTTGTCTCTGGTCCCATGCAAGCTCCGTGCGTCAAGCGACGAGCGCCGCGGGATCCTGCTTATAATAATCCCTCAGCAGCGCATAAAGCTCCGGATGATGGTTGCGCAGCGCAATCGGATCCTCGAAAAAAGTTTCCGTGGCGACGGCGAAAAATTCGGCGGGAGCTTCGAGACCGTAGGGATCGAGGATGGTCTGGCGACCACGGCGCACGTCCCGATCGAGCCGGTCGTAGTGCCGCTGCATGACGTCCGCCCAGCGCGCGCGAAGATTGGGGTCATCCAGCGGAGGCGTACCGTCGGTACTGGTTTCGGCGGCGTCGAGCTGGTGGGCGAATTCGTGCAGGACGACATTGTAGGTATCCCCGCCGCGATTGGCGCTGAGGACGACTTCGTCCCACGCGAGCACGACAACACCAAGATCCCAGGATTGGCCGGCGTGCTCGACTTCGATATCGGCGACGGTGCCGTCCGGTTCGTGGACTCTGTCTTCGACGACGAACATCGTCGGGTAAAGCAGGATGGTTTTCAGCCTCGGGAAGTGGCCGTCATTCCGCCCGAGCAGGAGGCAGGCCGCGTGGCCGGCGATGGTCACCTTCATCTCATCGGTGACCTTGAATCCACGGCAGCCCTCCCAGTGCTTCTCCGCGATCAGCGCGCCTGCAATCTCCCGCAACCGCGCCTGTTGCTCCGGCGGCAGCAGCCGGTAGTACGGCACGTTGCGCTCGAACACGCCGCCCCACTCCGCGGGAAGGATCGCGGGTGTGGCGCCGGCGCGGCGGCGAAACCAGTTCAGCATTGCCGGGATTTCCTCATTTTTGCCTCAATCCCAGTGGGAACGCCGGGCAATTCTCAGGTATTCTTTAGACATGGGGAACCTTCCGTTCGACTTCGCCGTGGAGAACTATCCGCTCGCGCCGGCGTCATTGTACAAGGTCGGGGGACCGGCGCGGCTGGCGCTGATCCCGCGCACGATCGCGGAGGCCGAAGCGGCCTACAAATGGCTGCGCACGCGGCCGGAACCAAAGATCGTGCTTGGCGGCGGCTCGAACGTGCTCATCGCGGACGAAGGCTTTCCCGGTATCGTCATCTTCACGACGCACATCACGCGGATGGAATCGCTCGGCGACGACCGCTACCAGGTCGAAGGTGGAGTGATCCTCGACAAGCTCGTGCGCGACGTGATCATTGCGAATAACTACAAAGGCACGGGCGGCCTGACCGGCATCCCCGGTACGGTCGGCGGCGCGATTTACATGAACGCGGGCACAGTGAACGGCAGCGTGTGCCAGTTGATGGAATCAGTCACCATCATCACAGAGAAGGGCACTGCGACCGTCCCCATGGAGGCGTCGCTCTACAGCTACCGCGGCCAGACCTTCTGCCCGCCGAGCGGGCTGATTCTCTCCGGTCTGTTCAAGTTCGAGAAGGCCGAAGAAGACCAAAAAGCGATCTATGATCGCTATATCGAGCGCCGCAAACGGACCCAGCCGCCGGGGAATTCCTGCGGCAGCGTGTTCAAGAACCCGCCGAACGATCACTCCGGCCGGCTGATCGAAGCCTGCGGCCTGAAGGGTACGCGGTACGGCGGCGCCGTGATCAGCGAGTTGCACGGCAACTTCATCGTGAACGACCGCAACGCGACCGCGAAGGATCTGCTCCACCTCATCGCGCTCTGCAAAAAGACGGTAAAGGAAAAATTCGGCGTCGAGCTTGAAGAAGAAGTAAAAATCTTCGGCGTCGAAAAGCCTGTGGGCGTCTAATTACTCCAACGGCAATCCGCGCCCCTGGAGTTCCTGAATCAGCATTCGCTGTTCTTCTTGCAGTTTGCTTGTTGCCGCTTCGAGATCGCCAAGCTGAAAATATCGACGGTTCAGTTCTTCGCTTCGCTGATCGAGCGCCTTGCGCACGGCGTTGACACCGGCGAGGTCGATCTCAATGTCCGTAAGTATTTCGCTGTAGGCCGAACCGACACTCGTTGATTCCACTTTAATCTTTGCCATTTCGGCGTCGATGTTGGCGAGAGCCATTTTCAGCTTAGCAAGCTCTCCTGAGGGCACTTCTTCAGCGTCCACCTTCTCTGCCATCTTTGCCAACTGATCCTGCATCGATTTGCGCTGCTGTTCTAAGGTTACCAGCTTCTGCTGAATCTCCGATTTTTCGCCGTACTTGCGATCCACCTCGTCCTTGGCGCGCGCCAACACCACTTCACGGCGCGCGTTGAGTTTGGCAAGGTCAAGGTCGGACTCGAAACGCCGGCGATCCAGGTCGCGCAAATCATCCTCAATGGAGCTTCGCGTATGCACGCGCATGGTCTGGACCAACTGGCCCAGTTCAACTTGGAGTTCCTTTATGCGCGCACGCATCTGGTCGGGCGTCATTCCCGCAAATGCCGTCGATGTGTAGAGAATTGCGACCACCGAAGTGAGAAGGATTCTCATCGTTTCATCTCCTCTAGAGTGGCTTGCTGCCGAATAGTGCGGCCGGTTTCTCGTTCACGATGATCGCCGCGGCGGCGGAATCTGGAAAGTGCGCGAGGATTTCCGCATATCGCACTTTGGACATTTCCGGGTCGCCGCCGGCGCGATCCCAATAGCGCGCGGCTTCGAGCAAAACCGTTGCGGTGTCCGCGTACAGCTCCGTTTCGCTCGGCGCGTCGGCCGAACTCGCGATCTGCGCACGGAGCAATGCAACCTCATACTCCATCTGCGTAACAGCGGCGCTCAAATACTCGACTTCGATGTCATCTCCTGCGGCCTGCTGCGACGCCGGCGTCACGCTACCCTCACGGAGTACAACGAACCCGGCGGAAACCAATACCAATGCCGCGGCGGCCATTACAGACACACGAACCATATACTTGCGGCGCGCATTGGCGCGAACCTTCCGGCGAATCGCCCAGAGATCCGGGGCAGCTTCCTGCGCATCGTCATTCACCAACGCCGACTTCATGAAATCGAGATCGCGATCGAAGGCCGCGAGCTGATCGCGATCCTCGCGCAAGAAACGCAAGCGTTCTTCAATCTGTTGCTGCTTGTCCGCGTCCAGCAAACCTTCGCGGAACGCGAGTAGCGCATCGGTGTCGATCGTTTTCTTCGGTTCGTCGGTCATAGTTCGTACTCCTTCAACATCTCGCGAAGATTCTTCCGCGCTTCAAAGGCCCGCGCGCGAACGGTGCCCTCGGAGATCTCCAGTACCTCGGCAGCTTCGGCGTAACTCATTTCTTCGAAGTAGCGGAGCACAAAGGCCTCACGCTGAATGCGCGAAAGCCGCTTCAGACATTCCACAGCGAGCGTGTATGCCTCCTGCGTCTGCGCGTGTCCGCGCGGGTTCGAGTCGGCCGGCGCGTCGACATCGATCTCGCGCGTATTCATCCACCAGCGCACGCGATCGCGTTTGATGCGTGTCGAGAAGTGATTCAACGCGATGCGCGTCAGCCAGGTCGAGAGACTCGACCCGCCGTGAAACTGCGCGCGGTATGTCCAGGCCTTCGCGAAAACCTCCTGCGCGGCGTCGTCCGCTTCTTCGCCCTGGATGCCGAAGCGCGACGCCAGCCGGCGAATCCGCGCGTAGTCCGTGGCAGCCAGCGTTTCGAGCGATTGCGGGGCAGCGCCTCCGGCGGCTTCGGCGCGCGACTTCGCGGTGAAGGCCTTCAGTTCCAGTGCCACGATGGGGCGTATCCCGGCAGTATTCATTCGCAGATATTAGACTCTTTCCAAGGCAGCACGTTAGAGCGGCAATCAACCTCAGTACACACGATACATAGTACGCCAGAGCACAGGAAAGCGGAACCGACTCCAACGGGCAGTAGTTGCGGTGCATTGCGTCTGTAGACACCCTCCGCTATCATGGCACTTGGCCGTCGCAACCGGGGGGAGCGCACCATGCCAGCGGGGGATCTCAGTGCTGAAATGAAGCGCCTTTTCGACCTTGTGTCGAAAGAGGACGCGTCCGATTTGCTCATCAGCGCCGGGGCGCCACCCGCCTTGCGTGTGAATGGGCAGATCCTGCGGACCAAGGGCGACGCGCTCACGCCTGAGCAGTCGCGCAAACTCATTTACGATTTACTCACTGCAGATCAGCGTGCGTCCTTCGAGAAGAACAAAGAGCTGGACTTTTCCTTCGCTGTTGGGAAAAAACAGCGGTACCGCGTGAACGTATACCAGCAGAAACAGGCCGTGACGGCGGCGTTTCGCCCGATTCCCGAAGAGATCCCCGGCCTCGATACTCTAGGACTGCCTAAACAAATCAGCGATCTGGCCGAGCAACGCCAAGGGCTGGTGCTGGTGACCGGGCCGACGGGCCACGGCAAGACGACCACCCAGGCGGCCTTGATCGATCTGATCAACGAGAGTCGCGCCTGCCACATCATTACGATCGAAGACCCGATCGAGTACGTGCACTACCACAAATCCAGCATTGTCGATCAGCGCGAGGTCGGGGTGGACACCCATACCTTCCTCGATGCTCTGAAATACGTGCTTCGCCAAGACCCGGATGTGATTCTCGTCGGTGAAATGCGCGACCTGGACACGATTCAGGCGGCGCTGCGTGCGGCCGAAACGGGCCATTTGGTGCTGGCGACGCTGCACACCAACGACGCGATTCAAACCGTCGATCGCATTATCGACGTATTTCCGGGGGAGCAACAGCAGCAGGTGCGCTTCCAGCTTTCCATGGTGTTGCTAGCTATCCTCTCGCAACGCCTGTTGCCTCGTGCCGACGGTGAGGGCCGGGTGCTGGCGCTGGAGCTTTTGTTCAATACCAGCGCTATTGCAAACATGATTCGCGAGGGAAAAACCCATCAGGTCTTGGGAATCATGGAGACTGCGGCGAAGGAAGGCATGATTACGCTGGATAAATCGGTGAAATCCCTCTATCTTGAAGGGTTGATCACCTTCGATGAAGCTCGCGCTCATATGCGTAACCCGAAGGAATTGAAGTAGTTATACAATAAATATTCGATTTCTTCGATGTTTCGCCAGAGAGGCTTGTAACTGTATAATTCCGTAGGAGTTAGACTTCTAACGGAACCGGCCCTGCCCGCCGGATATCAATTGGGCAGGCACGGGGAGTACAATAGGGTCTATGATCGAAGGGTCCAGAAAGCTACAGATATTGCCTATCCACCCGGCTCCGGCCGTCGTGGAGCGCAAAGAGACGGTCCTCCCGACGGATGAAGACCTGATGCTCGAGCACGGGCGCGGGTCGGAAGCGGCCTTCTCCGAATTGATGCGCCGCCACCAAAAGGGCGTACTGAATTTCGTATATCGGATGGTGCAAAACCGGCAAATTGCGGAAGAGATTACCCAGGAAGTTTTCCTGGCCTTGGTGAAAAACGCGCGGCGCTACAAGCCGACGGCGAAATTCACCACGTACCTCTACACCATCGCCTCAAACATGATCAGCAAGGAATGGCTGCGCCGCAAGCGTCGGCCGCGCGTGTTCAGCTTGTTTGCCTCGTGGGGCGGACAGGACGAAGATGAGATGTTCCATCCGCTAGCGCAGTTGGCGGATGACGACGCGGACACGCAGATCGCGTATGAGCGACTGGAAGTTTCTGAAGCAGTGAACAAGGCGTTGCAGGACCTGCCCGCGCACCAGCGCGAGGCTTTCATCCTGCGGCGCTTTCAGGATATTTCATATCAGGACATCGCGCGGATTACGCGGGTGCCGGTCGGCACGGCGAAATCTCGCGTGGTGCGCGCGGAGCAGGCGCTGCGTCCGCTCCTCGAAGCATATCGGGATTACATCGCGTAGAGACGTTGGGCCGGGCCACCATGGGCGTGTTCGTGCGACAACATCCGGAACGTGAAGCGCTCTTCGAGTATGCCGAGCAACTCGAAGAGGGCGGCACGGAGTTTTCTCCCGAGACCGCCGAGCATGTCGGTTCCTGCACGATCTGCGCCGCCGAAGTCCGCACGATGCGCCGATCCATCTCGCTCACCGAACGCATCCAGACACTCGAACCCACGAACGCCCTGCAAGCCTCCGTTATACTCGCGATGAAAAGCGAGCGGCTCGAGCATCGCCGCCACTCGCTGCGCCGCACGATGAAATCAGTCGCGTTTGCCGCAGGCTTCATGCTGCTGCTCGGCGCTGCGCTGCAGACGTCCACCTCGAACGCCGGCTCGCGCGCGGGCGTAGTCCGGCTTGGGCCGGACGCCACACTCGCCGGTGCGCCGATCACGATCGACGCACTCCGGAAACAAACCCCTGAAGAAACGCTGCTCCAGCCTGCGCTGAATGCGTCCTATTGGCAGGCGGAAGATCCCTGGGAAAAAGCACAGCAACGCGCGCTGGAAGCAATGGACGAAGATATCGATGAGGCGCTCGCGGCGCTTCAATCGAACCCTGCACTGGTGCGCGCCGGCGCCGTGATTCATTCGAATCGCGAGCTGAAGCGCCAGACCCTCAAGACCCTCTACGCGCAACGCAACCTGTAGGCAATCGATGCATCGCATCCCGACCTCGCTGGCCGTGGTGGTTTGTGTATTCGTGGCACAGCTTGCGATCGCCCAGCGGCCTATCACTCCACGGAAGACCGTCGATCTAACCGGACTCGCCCAAGCCACGCGGCCCGTCAGCGCGACCTATCCCGTCACTGGACCCGCGAAAGTATTCATCTCGAATCACTCCGGCGCGATCCGCGTCGTGCCGTGGGACGAGCAAGTCGTCCGGGTATCGGCGCAGATTAGCGTTGGTGCGGAGACCACGGCGATGGCCGAGCGCCTCGCGCAGTTGGTCGAGGTCACCGGCAATCACATCGGCGATCGTATCGAAGTGCGGACGAAATATCCGACCGTGGATCCGCCGTCCAATGTCGGATTCGGCACCGAGATAGAAGTCAATGTGCCGGCGACGGCCTCCGTCGAGATTGTAAACGAGTTCGGCGATGTGTTTGTGCGCGGGCTCAAGGGCGATCTCACGGTCGACGCAAGATTCGGCATCGTCGACCTGCGCGACTTGTCCGGCGCGGTGCGGGTGCAGGCGCGCGGCGGACAAGAGCAGTTCCCGCTCATCGCGGAGAATCTGCACGCCGGTGGCGTATTTACGCTGCTAAGCACCGAGGCTTCGTTCACGCGCACGGCCGGCGATCTCAAAGTGGACAACTTTCTGGGCAGCGTCGCGATCCGGCCCGGTCCTGCGCCCGCCAAGCTCGACGTGTCCTGCACAAGCGGGCCGATTCATTTGTATCTCGATGGTCCGGCGATGCCAGATCTGATTGCCACCGCGCACTCGGGTGAGATCCATTCCGATATCGCGCTCACTGGCGAAACCTGGGGCAATACGACGACGAGCAAGAACCTGAACCCGGATGCGCCGCAGCACATTGAGCTTGCGACGGCCTTCGCGGACATCCACGTGCACCAGGCGGCGCTGGCGCCCACGGCAGAACCTCCGGTCGCGGCTTCGGGCGAACCTATCACGAACGAAATCAAGCAAGGCTACGATCTACCGGCCGGTGCAGCGGTGCGGCTAAACCTGATGCCGGGCAAGGTCACGATTGAAGGATACGACGGTCCGCGAGTCGAACTCACCGCGTCGCGGTTCGTGCGCGTGGCAGACGTGGCGAAGGTGCAGCTCGCGCTCGAAGGTCTGGCACTGCGCGCGGAGCCCGCGGCGGAGTATCTGGGCATCACGACGGCGGTGCAGGATGACATGGCCGCGATTGGTTGCACGGAATACCGCATGGACGTGACGGTTCGAGTGCCGCGGGGCGCGCCGGTGGAGTTACGCGCGAACACCGGCGAGACGCGGCTCATGGGTATCAACGGAAATGTCACGATTGAACAGGAAAACGGAAGGCTCATCCTCGAAGACATGCAGGGGACAGTGAAAGCCGTGGTGAAGCAGGGTGAAATTGAATCGACGGCGACGGTCGGCGCGATCGACCTTGGCGCGTCGGAGGGAATCACCGTGCGCAAGGCGCTCGGCCCGGTGCGCGTGCAATCGAGCGGCGGGAACACGCTGGTCGACACGCCGGGGGCTGCAGTCTATGCGCGCAGCCGGGGCGGGGATGTGCGCCTCATTGCGCTCGACGGCGTGCGCGGCGACTACGACATTGCCGCCGAGGACGGGAATGTCAGCCTTGCGATTCGGCCCGACGCGGACGCGCTGTTCATTGTGAACGTGTACGGCGGAAAGATAGTCAGCTCGGTGCCTCTGACCGGCACTATCGAAGGCGATACGCACACCTCCCAGGGCCATCTGAACGCCGGTACGCACCGTGTTGTGGTCGAAGCCCGCCGCGGAAACATTGTGATCGACTAGATCATACAATCACTTACTCTTGGGACGCGCCTCTGTCTTAGTCGGCCGTAGTTCGGCGGCGATGATGGATTTAGCTCCTGTCGGACCGCTAATGCTGAGCCAGACCGGACCGGCGTTTGCTTCGAAACGAAGCGCGAATTCAAGGAAGCTGCAGCACTTTCGTTCGAGCTGGATAAACTCGACCAGTTTGTCGATCTGCTGATTGGAGTAACGAAAAGACCAACCCGCATCGAGTTCACGAACTTCGGCCGCGGATTCGCGTAGGTGCTTGATTACGCCCATCCGGCGCTCCTGCAATTCAGGCGTAGTCAGGGTGCAGACCAGCGCGGTCGTTGGTTTCTCGCCGCTCTGCGCCATGACAGGTGCTCCCATTCTGATCAGGGCAACCCCCACCCCAACAATCCCTGCCCACACCAAACTCCGCTTGATTGTGCTTTTCATAATTTTCCTTTCCTTCGATCGCGACTTCCGATACGATGTGAATGCGCCTACTCGGCTCGATGGACATCCTAGACCGTGGAGCGCACTCCAGAGTCAAGCGAAAAAATCCGGATCTCACGATGCGAATCGGAGAATTGGCGCGGCGCTCAGGTGTGTCCCGGGACGCCCTGCGATACTACGAGAAGGCTGGACTTGTCCGCGCCGTAGCGCGTGGCGATAACCGCTACCGGGAGTATGCGGAGGACGCCGTCGCGCGGCTCGCCTTCATCAAGAAGATGAAGTCGCTGGGGTTCACACTGCGCGGAGTACGCAGCCTGCTCGATCTCATCGAAGGTCGACCGCCGAAATGCGGTGCGGTGGGCCCACAGATCAAGGGCAAGCTGCGCGAACTGGATCGGCAGATTGAGGCGCTGACCCATATTCGGGGCGAGCTCAAGGGTTTTTTCTCGGAATGTAGTTCAAACCCGCGAAGAGTGTGCACTCCACTGGCGCGGTTGATGCCGAAGTAACCCAGCCGGTACGGGCCAGCGAAGTTATCTCTTGTCATCCTGGCTGTGTTTCGTTACCATGACGACCCATGATTAGCGAACGCATCAAGCAAGCCAACACGATTTCCAGACTGTTTGTCGAACGTACCGCGGAATCCGCCTCGGCCATCGCCTATGAATATGAAGCCGAGGGCACGTGGCTGCCGGTGACGTGGACGGAATACGGCGAGCAGGTGAAGTTCGCGGCGCTCGGTTTGCGGTCGCTCGGCGTTCAGGCGGGCGAGCGCCTCGCGGTCTGGGGCGACACCAATCCGGAATGGACCGTCGTCGACCTGGCGGCGATGGCGTTGGGCGGTTGCACCGCCGGCATTTACCAGACGAACACGCCCGAGCAGGCGGCGTACATCATCAACGACAGTGCCGCAGTGGTCGTTGCCGTCGACGGACCCGGGCGGCTTGCACGCGCACGTTCGGTCCACGCGCAAACACCGACGGTCCGTTTTTTTGTGAACTGGGGTCCCGCCGGCCACGATCTCGATAGTGGCGCACCCGTCTACAGCCTCGCCAATCTCATCGTACGCGGACGCGAATACGCCGCGGCGAATCCACGCGCATACGACGACATGGTGGGTGCGGTGGCTCCGGAGACGACGGCTGTTCTTGTGTATACCAGCGGCACGACGGGTCCGCCGAAGGGTGCAATGCTTTCGCATCGGAATTGCCTGGCGTGTTGCCGTTCTGTCCATGAACGCATTGCGCTCACTCAGACCTCGTCAAACATTTCGTTTCTTCCACTCAGCCACGTCGCCGAACACGTGGTCGGGTTCTTCAATCGCATCTACTCCGGTGGCAGGGCCTACTTCATGCCGGACATGGCGCGCTTTGCTGAAGTGGCCAAGCTGAAATCCCCCACGGTCATTGGCGGTGTACCGCGGCTCTACGAAAAAATCTACGCGGCGATCCAGGAGAAGGCCGCGACTGCATCGCCGTCGAAAAAGCGAATGCTCGCGTGGGCGCTGAAGGTCGGAGGCGAGGAGGCCGCTTATCGCCTCGCGGGCAGGCCGCTCCCGGCGAGCAAAAAGCCGATGCACCGCCTTGCGGATCGTCTCGTCCTTTCGAAAATCCGCGCAGCGCTCGGCGGAAAAGTCCAGTTCATGGTCTGCGGCGCAGCGCCCATCTCGAAAGAAATCATTGATTTCTGGAACGCCGTTGGCATTTCCTTCTTCGAAGTCTATGGCATGACCGAGTCCTCGGGCATCAGCCACATGAACACGGTGGGCCGGTATAAGTCCGGAACCGTGGGCGCGGAGGTGCCCTGGTGTGAATGCAAAATCGCGGCGGATGGAGAAATCCTCGTGCGCGGTGAGGGTGTGTTTCAGGGCTACTTGAACCAACCGGCGGCGACCGCGGACGCGATTGACGCCGAAGGCTGGCTCCACACCGGCGACATCGGCGAGAAGGATGCGGACGGGTTCCTGCGCATCACAGATCGCAAGAAGAACCTCATCATCACCGCGGGCGGTAAAAACGTTGCCCCGGCGAACATCGAATTGCTTATCACGCGCGAGTCGATTATCTCGCAGGTCGTCGTGGTGGGCGACCGCCGGCGCTTTCTTTCCGCGCTTATTACGCTCTCGGCCGACGAGTTAAACAATCTGCAAAAGTCCCCGGCCTTCGCGGGGATGGATCACGCCGAGATCGTCGCGAGCGACGCGATCCGGCAGCGAGTACACACGGCGGTCGAACGCGCCAACACGCAGCTAGCGCGTTACGAAAACATCCGCACCTACCGAATCCTCGATCGCGAATTCAGCATTGACTCCGGCGAGATGACTCCCACGATGAAACTCAAACGCAAAGTCATCGAACAGAACTATGCGGGAATTATTGAAGAATTTTATGTGGAAGGCGTAGCAGAAAGCGCCTAGCGATCGTTTAGAGCGAAGCGAGTTCGCGCAGTTTGCGAGGCGGAAGTCCCGATCGTGCAGGGTTCTCGGGATACATCTCGCGCAGTTCTTCGTTGTAGAGGGACTGGATGCGGTCGTAGAGAAACCACGTGATCGCTTCGCGGGCGCGCGGCTTGACGTCGATGAAGCGCAGCCCAAACCGGTTTACACCGTTCTCATCCGTCGTGTCGCTGTAGACGACTTGCGCGACGAGCCGATTCACAGAAAATTCCGGCAACTGGAAAATCATCTCGACGATATCCCCGGACTCGAAGTGCGCCGACGTGGTGACCATTGATCCCTTCGCGGTGAGATCGCGCATGCGGCCTTTGAGTTTTTCAGGATCGCCCTGCACACGGAGCCACACGGGATAGTCCGCCGCCACACGCCAGTCGCGCCGGCGCTGACCATCGGCGCAGGATTCCGCGCGATCGAGCATAAGTCCGCCGACAGGACCAGGCGCGCCGCCCACGCGCGTGTGGTACGCGACGTGACCGTCATCCTGTTGGAAAAGCAGTTCGACACCGGTGCCTTCAGGAAGCGGCACGGCCCAGGGAAAGGTGACCCAGATAGTGCCGTTCGATACGCCGAGTACTTCGACGATACACGTACGTCCGCGGGCATTGAGCAAACACTGGTTGCCGGTGGCCAACGCTGATTGTGGGTGTGAATCCAAGACAGTACTCCCCCGTTCCGAATCGTACCATAGAAAACCCAGTTTCGCTGGCTTTTGAGGCTCCGAAGAATCTTCATAACTCATTGGTAAATAACAAGTTGAAGTCCCCGCCTGAATTTCATTTCAACGCCATCGTGCAGGATTTCTGGATGATTCGCGGAGAATCGACTTTCACTTATACTTTGCGCAAGAGAATCGGTATGGGGGAGGTTTCGGGGGTGAAGTGTACTTGGGTGATGAGAGTCCTTGCGTGTGTTTCGGTGACCATCCTTGCACCCGTCACCCATGCACAATTGGCACCACGTGTGCTGTCGACGGCCTTCAGCTTCCCGACGCACGTCACTGCGCCTGCGGGCGACACCGATCGTCTGTTCGTCGTTGAGCGATCGGGTCTCGTTCGTATTTTCAATCGCGACACCAATGCGATTCTGCCGGCTCCATTTCTCAATATCGCCGCGCGCGTAAATCTTACGGGCGAAGGTGCATTGTACTCGCTGGTGTTTCATCCCGACTATTCGACGAATGGCTTCTGCTACGTCTTTTACACGACCGATATCGATCCGGGGTCGGGATTCAATCTCGGCGCGCGTGTGTCCCGTTTCCATGTGTCGGCCGATCCCAATGTTGTAGACGCGGCGAGCGAAACGGTATTCCTCGAAGTGGACAAGCCGTCCGAGTATCACAACGGCGGCATGCTCGCCTTCCGTCCGGGCGACGCGAACCACAACCTCTACATCTCGCTGGGCGACGGCGGCATCTCTTGCGATCCAGGCCAGCGCGCGCAAAACTTGAACGAAAAGCTGGGAAAGATTTTACGCATCAGTGTGGATTCCGGTCCTGGACCCAACGTGTTTCAGCCGATCGCTCCGTCGACGAACCCCTTTGTGGGTGTGGCGGGTGACGATGCGATCTGGGCATACGGCCTGCGCAATCCATACCGGTTCAGCTTCGATCGGTTAACGGGCGACATGTATATCGGCGACGTCGGCCAGATCACGCGCGAGGAGATCGACTTCGAACCTGCTGCGAGTCCGGGTGGGCGCAATTACGGCTGGGACGCGCGCGAGGGGTCCGCGCCCACACCCAACTGCTCCCCGCCGACACCATCGACCCCGTCCATGATTGCGCCGATCATCGACTACGCGCACAATGGCGAAGCTGCTTCCATCACCGGCGGTTACGTGTATCGCGGTACGGCCTATTCGCCGATTGCGGGGCGATACTTTTACGCCGATTTCTCCACTGGGAAAATCTGGTCCTTTGCTCCGGTCGGCGGCGTGGTCACTGACTTTCAGGATCACACCAGCGTTCTCGGCCTCGGGCTGACTGGCATTACTTCTTTTGGCGAAGGCGGAGATGGGGAACTGTTTTATGTGAATATTTACGGAATGCTGGTGCGCATCACGTCTCCACCGCCGGACGAAGATCAGGACCTCTTGCCGAACGAAGCAGAGGACAACGGCGGCGTGTTCGTAAGTATGACGCAAACCGGTACCGACCCGGCCGATCCTGATTCGGACGATGACGGCGTGATGGACGGTATCGAGGTCTCGCTCGGGACGGATCCGAACAATCCGCTTGATGTGCCGGATTTACCGATCGCATGGATTTGGACACTGGGGATGACCGTAATTGTCGTGATCGCGGCCGGAGGCCACTACGCGATTCGACTACGCGCACGAAAACGCTAGTGCTCTTCGACGGGCGGGGGTGCGGTTGCGTCAAGCTGTGAAGCAACTTCAAGAAGCTTGCGCGCTTCGGTGAGTTGCGCGTGCGCGCCGACGAGGACCAAGACATCGTTCGCCTCGAGGCGGAAACCCGCCTCGGGATTCGTCATCGGCTTTCGATCGCGCACGACCGCGATGAGCAGCGCACCGGTCTGATTGCGCAGATCGAGTTCACGCAGGGTCTGCCCGCAGGCAGGGCTCGTTTCCGGCAGGAAGAAGGTCTGCGTCGCGGATATCTGGAGGACTTTAATTAGATCTTCAAGACTTTCCTGGCTGCTGGACGACTTTCCGCGGAACACGCCGTAGCCGCCGGCACGCACTGCGGCGATCTGCGCGGCGAGGATATTGCGCGGCACGCCGAGTTCCTCGAGCACATGCGAGAAAATGCGAACCGAAGCCTCGAAGTCCGCCGGCACGACGACGTTTGCGCCGAGCCGGGACAGCTGCTCGAGTTCCGCGACGTATTGCGTACGCACGACAATGTGGAGTGTCGGCGAGGCGGCGCGCGCCATGGATACGATGCGGCGAGTGGCGGGGAGATCGTTGATCGCAACGACAAGCGCATTCGCGCGGCGCACACCGGCATGGATCAGGATACCCGCGCGGGCGGCGTCGCCGATGACCACCGGGGCACCTCCGGCCTGAATCTCGCGCACGGCAGCCTGGTTCAACTCGACGACACAAAAAGGTATGTGCGTGCTCTGGAGCACGCGCGCCAGGTTGCTGCCTGTCACGCCGTAGCCCACAATCACGACGTGATCGCGCAGGGGGACCTCGTCTCCATGCGCGTCGTCTGCCGAACCGGCGCCTCCCTCTGCAGACGCGGCGAGCCGGTCGAGCGCGGCGAGGCCAATTGGAAATGCAAGCGCGCCGGCCATCATTGTGCCGACAAGGTACACGACGAAGGACTGCACGAACTCGGGCGTCACCAAGCCGCCGTCGTCGGCCTGGTGCAGGAGCACGTACGCAAACTCGCTCACCGTGCACAGACCGAGACCGGTGCGCCAGGAAATGCGCCAGGGCCAACCCGATGCGCGCGTGGCAGCGGCGGTGAGTAACGTCTTGAGAACAATCGTCGCACCAATTGACACCGCGAAGATCGGCGCGTTGTCCACGACCTCGTCGACGTTCACAAGCATGCCGACTGAAATGAAGAAAAGCGCGTTGAACACGTCGCGAAAAGGCGTGATCTCGGCTACAAGCTGGTGGCGGATATCGGCACTGGCAAGGAGAAGTCCGGCAATGCATGCGCCCAGTGCAGGGCTCCATCCCGCCAGACTGGCGAGCCATGCGCCGCCGCCCGCCATCATCACGGCGACGAGCGAGACGAGTTCCTGGCCGCCGCGGCCCTGCACCTGATGGATGATGACCGGCAGAACATAGCGCGCGGCGACAATGACCGCGGCCAATCCGCCAAAGGAAGCGAAGGTCATCCACGGACTGCGCGCAGACTCTCCCCCCATCGCCAGCGGCAGGAGCGCCATCACCGCAATGACGATCACGTCCTGCAACAGGAGCACGCCGGTCGTGACGCTTCCCATCACGGTGGAGATCTCGCCGCGATCGGAGAGCTGCTTGAGTGAAATCGCCGTGCTGCTCAGTGCCAGCGCCATTCCAGCCAGGAGCGCAGCCGGTAGCGGCAGATCAAGCGCGAGCCCGGCAAGCGCCGCACCGGCGGCGCCCGTGACGCCCATCTGAAGGCCGGTGGCCTTTAGCAGATTACGGCCCGTGCGCAGAAGCGGCGCGGGAGAAAGTTCGAGCCCAACGGTGAACAGCAGCAAGACCAAGCCGAGCTCGGCGAATTGCTCAACGGAGTGACGCTCGATCCAGCCGAAGACCGACGGCCCGATGAGGATGCCGGTTGCCAGGAAACCGATGATTGACGGCGCGCGGACGACACGGAACAGCCACGACACGGCCACGGCCGTGCCGAAGAGTATCGCGATCTGGCCGAGGAATCCGGAGTCAGTCATGGGTCGTCGTGTTCCTGAGATTAACACAGCAGGGATGCTGAATTCGGCCTCGGCGCGCGGCTAAACCTAGCGGACTCAATCGGCGCTGCGAAAAAACGAAAGTGTTGTCTTCCCGTATACCGCGTCTCTCACTCGCGCCATTTTCCCTACTTGCTCCGGTACGGATGCGCATGTGTGATGCTCGAGGATGAATGTACCGGTGGAGGCGAGCAAGGTGTTTGCAGTGACCGCTTCGAGAATTGCAGCGAAGTCCTCGAAACGGTGCGGCGGATCCGCATAGATAAAGTCGTAGGGCGGATCGTGCGGCAGGCGACGCAGGCCCTCGGGCAGTGTGAGTGCGTGGACGCGGACGCGATCGCCAAACTTCGTTCGCACGATGTTTTGTTCGATCAAGCTCCGGGCCGTGCGATCGCTTTCGACGAGGTCCGCGTGGGCCGCGCCGCGGCTGATGGCCTCGAGCCCATTCGCACCAGTACCCGAGAAAAGATCGAGAAAACGGGACCCGGGAAGCGCGGGGCCGATGATGCTGAAACACGCCTCGCGGACGCGATCGAGCGTGGGCCGGATGTCGCGCCCCTCGGGCGTAGCAAGCCGCACACCGCGCGCTTCGCCCGCAATTATCCGCATGGGACCCTCCAGCACGGCATCATGCAGGCGTGCGGAAACATCGTGCAAGAAAATGAGATCCGCGGGAGAACTCCGATCAGTCGCCGCGCATGCGGGGCACGCTGTAGGTGCCCATGTGAATCTGGTCGAAGAGGCTCACTTCTTGTGCCGCTTCGCGGGCAGTCTCTAGTTCGATCACGCCTTCCTTGAATTGCCTGTGAAGGTAATGCTCGAAAAGCATTGAGGCCGACAACGTCTGCTGCATACCGATGCGGATGCCAAGCGTGTCGCCCGCGGCGATTGACTTGGTAATAGGCTTTACGTCGTTGAACAACATTTCGAGCGCTGGTACGCGCCCACCGCCCTTTCTGACCACCAGCTTCTGACAGACTACGCAGCGTAGGCAGTCGGTCAATTGCTGGCGCACGAGATCGCGTTCGACGGGATCGAAGAAGCTCGTAATGCGGTTCGTCACGCCGGAGGCGTCGTTCGCGTGCAACGAACTGAGCACCAAGTGGCCCGTCGACGCCGCGCTGATGGCGGTGCGGATCGTGTCGCCGTCGCGCAACTCGCCGATGAGGATGACGTCCGGATCGTGCCGCAGCGCGCCTTCCATACCTTCGGCGAAGGTACGGAAGTCCGTACCAAGATTGCGTTGGTTCACGAAGCTCTTCTTGTTCTTGTGGTGATACTCAACCGGATCTTCGAGCGTTAGAATGTGCTTGTGGTGGTTGCGGTTGATCCAGTCGAGCAGCGACGCGCAGGTAGAGGACTTTCCACTGCCCGTCATGCCGGAAATAATAATGAGCCCGTTTTGCGTCTGCGCGAGCTTGGTCATGAGCTCAGGCGGCATGTTCAATTCTTCGAAGGTCGGGATAAACTCCGAGTGATACCGGAACGTGAGGTGCGGCGCGCCCATGCGCATGAAACCCGACGCGCGCGCGTAACCGATGCCCTTCTGGTGAAAGCTGAAACTATTCTGCTGCTTTTCGAGGAACTCCTCCCAGTCGCGCTTGGGTGACAGGTCCTGGATCAGGGAAAGGATCTGCGGCGCGGACAGCGGCCCAAGCAAGTCGGAGACGCGGGCTTTGTTATCAATACGGAAAATCGGCTTCTGGCCGGGCGAGAGGTGGATGTCGCTCGCCTTGTATTGAATGAGCGCGCGGAACAAGAGCTCCACGCTCACCATGTCGTTTGCGAAGTCGTCCGGCTCGAAACGCCAGACTTCGGGCAAGCCAACCGTCTTCATAATCGTCTCGACGGCTTCGCGCGAGACAGTGTAATCCGTCGAGCCCTGCGGCGGCGTTCGGAACACTTGCCAGCCGTCGGCCTCGGAGCGCTCGATCTGTCCGTTGTAGTGTGCGAGCCCTTCAGCGAGCTTTTCGCGCATTTTCTTGTCCGACTGAATGCGGACCTCGAAACGCTCGAATTCGCCCTCGAACTCGTCACGCTCGGCGACGATCGCCACCCGTCCGCTGCGCCCGCTAATCTTGCGTGGTGCACCCTCGTACTTGAGGAATTCGCTCTCGGCGTTCTCCAGGATTTTCTTGAGGCTCTTCTGCTGACCCAGCCCCATGACCTTCTCTGGCATGAAAACTCCTTGCTGCCGCACACACAGGGAGCGCGGGAGATTCGAATATCGGGAAGCGGCAGATAGTATAGCGAGGCATGGTGCGTGCAGCAATGGCTTGAGGTAACGATCGCAGGGGGAAATATCTTCCGCGGCTACGAAAAGTGGGATTAGCAAGTATTCTTCTGTATCTCTAGAATTGCCAACTATGGCAATTGGCATCAAGGTCATCCAGGGTGCATTGAATCTGCACACTGAGGCGACTAGTCTGCTCAAAATCCGGCGGGCTCAAGAGATGCAACCCTAGTCCCAATTATCATAATTCACGCATATCCAATATTAACGCCACCTGCTGAATCTCTATAAATTCTATGAAAATCCTCCATCTTCTGAGCAATTTCCGCTGGACGGAGCGCGCCGAGCCGGCGGCATTGCTGGCGTGGGCCGAGCAACAGGCCGGAGCAGACATCGTGTTCGGTTGCGGCACATACCGCGTTGCGGAACACAACTCCATCCTCCCCCGCCTCCAGGCGCGTGGCCTGGATACCTTTTCGTTGGAGATGCCGAAGCACCTGCAGGTGCTCCCGTTGTTGCGCGACGCCAAGCGGCTGCGCGCATACATTCAAGAGCGCAGCGTCGACATCCTCCATTGCCACATGATGAATGCCCACGCGACAGCCGCTGCCGCGGTGCGCTCGATGTGCCCGCGACCGCTGATCATCCGGATGTGTTACGAGCCGGAGGGCATCGCACGCGGATTGCGCGAAGGTTTCCTAATGCGATATGCGACTGACGGCCTCATCCTGATCACAGATGAGGCGCAGGCTGCAGCAGAAGCACGTTACCCGGCGCTGCGCGGGCGTGTCGCCGTGATCGAACCGGGGATCGATCTGGATCGATTTTCACCCGAGCGGACACTCGACGCCGAACCAGAATCGACCGAATTTCCTCCAAATGCTTTTGTCGTAGGCATCGTCAGCCGCTTGCGCAAGGCGCGACGGATTGATCTCGTGATTCGCGCGCTCGGGTTAATTGCCAAGGAGTGCCCGAACCTGCATTTGATGATCGTGGGCCAGAGCGGCACCCCGGAAAAACTACATGAGACAGTCACGCAACCCGCTGAAGAAGCCGGTTGCGCAGATCGCGTCCATCTGGCGGGCTATCGCGCGGGGGATGCACTCGTAGCGGCGTATCGACGAATGGATGTCCTGGCCTATCCAGAACCAGGAACCGATCGCTCGTGCCGCACGGTGCGAGAAGCGATGGCGGCGGGGCTGCCTGTCGTCGCGGCAAAGGTAGGCTATCTGCCGCACCTTGTGGAGCATGAGTCAACAGGATTTCTCGCGGAGCAAACGGTCGATGCATTCGCCAAGGCGTTGCGCCGGCTCTACGAAGACCGATCGCTTTTGCGCAAATACGCTGCGAACAGTTTGGCACGCGCCCGGCAGCAGTTTGGACTTCCGCGCCAGGCGGAGCAGACCTTGGCGTTTTATCAGCGGCTTGCCGGATAGCACCGGCATTGGATCCGGAAATTTGACCGGAGCGGCGAATCGGATAGGATTGGGTTTCGCGAAGTGCCGGGTTCCGGCGCGATCGAATTGGCTGCGCCGGCGGCCGTACACACGCGCCGGAGACTGCGCCCATGTCCGAATTGATCGCCGGTATTGGTCATCACAAGAGCTTGCTCAAAGTCGCCGCGATCATGGACAAGGAGCTGCGCAAGCGGCGCGGCACTCCCAAGCACCTGCGCGTGTGGGCGGACGGTGTGGACTTCGAGGCCGAGCGCCCCGACTACGAAAAAGACTTCGAGACCTTCACGCTTCGCGTCTCGACCGAGCGCACGGAACGAGATCGATTGATCGCGGGGATCGGCGATCTCGGCGACGCATGTGACCATCACGCCGAGGACGGCGTGCTGATCTTTACATTCCCCGCGCCCGGCGCATCAGACGCGGTGGCCGCGCGCAACGCTGTAGACGCGATTGCGCAACTTCTCGTGCTGCCGGAAGTGTGGCATTTTGACGGGTCGAAGTATCGCGCCGAGCCAATCGATGTCGAGATGCTCTTCAAGGGCCTATTGCAATACAAGGCCAGCGACATCCATCTCACCCCGGGCCAAAAACCGATCTTTCGCGTGGACAACAAGATCGCGATCTCGGACCTGACGGGCGCCTTGTCCTCCGCGCAAATCTACGATCTGATCAAGCGCATCGCGCCGCCGCAATATTTTGCGAAATTCGAGAAGCACAGCCAGACCAGTTTCAGCTATCACCAGGCCGGGCTCGGTTATGCACGTGCGTCGGCCTTCATCAAGCGCGGCGCACCGCACCTCACGTTCCGCTATCTGCCGGAAAAAGTACCGTCCTTTGACGATCTGCACATGCCCACCGAGATCATGGAGAAACTCGCGAAAACACACAACGGGCTCGTGCTCGTCGCCGGCATGACGGGCAGCGGCAAAAGCACGACGGTGGCTGCACTGATCGACTTCATCAACCGCCACCGGAACTGCCACATCCTCACGATCGAAGACCCGGTCGAGTACGTACACGAAAACAAAAAAGCCTTCATCTCACAACGCAGCCTTGGAGAAGACGTTGAGACTTTCGCCGAGGCCGTCGAGGGTGCGCTGCGGCATGACCCGGACGTGATTCTCGTCGGCGAAATGCGCGATGCGGACACGATCCGCTCGGCAATCAGCGCAGCGTCGACGGGCCACCTCGTGCTCAGCACGCTGCACGCGAACAACGCCTACGGCGTGGTAAATCGAATCGTGAGCTTCTTCGAGCCGGTCGAGCGCGAACTTGTGCGCCAGCAGCTGGTGGACAGTCTGCGCTGCGTGATCTGCCAGCGCCTCGTGCCCAAGAAAGGCGGAGGCCGCGTGCCCGCGCTGGAAGTGTTGTTCAATGACGTGAAATCCATCTCTAAAGCGATCGTCAGCGGCGACACACTGGGCCTGCGCATCGGCATGCAGCAAACGCTTTCGGCGTCCATGCTGTTCGAGTTCTACCTGCACCGGATGTACACCGACGGACTGATCGACCTCGAGATCGCCAAGGAAAGCGCACCCGACCTCGACATGTTTGACCAGATCCTCATGGGCACCTACAGCGTGCCGCGCATGGCGCATTAACAAAAATTCATCGCCGTCAAATATAATGCTACACACCGATTGCGATCAGATTTCCTTCGAAAAGAAATACTCTCTGTACGGCTGCCAACTGTCGTCCATCTCGCGGACTTCGCCGTTATTCTGAAATCCATGTTTCCTGTAGAAGGCATGTGCGCGTTCGAAGCGTACATCGCTCCACAATTCGGCCCGTTTCATGCCCAATCCGCGCGCGGTCTCCAGAAACCAATCCAGTAGTTGCGTTCCCGTGCCCGTCCCGCGCAGCCGCGGATCAAGATAGAGACGCTTCAGAAAACACACGCCCGGCCGCTCCGGGTCCGGCGAGATCGCCACGGTCGCGCGAATAGGGCCTGCATCTTCCAAGACCATGAAGTGACCCGGCGCGAAGTTCGCCGGAATGTCCGTCAGGTCTACCTCGGACTTCTGCAAATGCACGCGGTCGGCGTACTCGCGGTAGATGCCGTCAATTAACGCGATTACGGCGTCCCGATCGTCGACGCGATACGGTCTCAGATCCATCATTTCATCCTGAACTTGACACTACTGGCAGCCCCGGAAAAACCTGGTAATGGTCTCGCACTTTAGCACTGAACGGCGGTCAACCTATATCATTCTGAACCCATGGCTCCGCATACCGAAACCAAATCTACCCCAATCCCGCAGGCCGCCGCACAGGCCCACGCCAAAGCCGCGGCGCTGGCCGAACTCGCGCAGAATCCTTTCACCCCGCCGTGGTGGCTGCGAAACGCGCACGTGCAGACGGTGGCGGCGCGTTATGCCCGGCATGTGCCGCGGCCCGAAGGTCTGCGCGCCGAACGCTGGGACACGCCGGACGGTGATTTTCTCGACGTGTATTTCCTGGACGGCGATCCTGCAATGCCGACGGCACTTCTGCTGCACGGTCTTGAGGGGAGCATCGATTCGACGTACTTCCTCGGTCTCATCCAGGAACTTGCACGCCGTCGCTGGAACGTCGCGGCGATGGAGTTTCGCTCGTGCAGCGGCGAGATGAACCGTGCCGCGCGGATGTATCACTCCGGCGAAACCGAAGACATCGCATTCGTCGCATCCAAACTGATCGAGCGCGATCCCAATGTCGCGCTCTACGTCGCGGGATATTCGCTCGGTGGCAACGTGACCACGAAATGGTTTGGCGAGATGGGCGACGGGCTGCCGCCGAATGTGCGCGCGGGTGCGGCTATCAGCGCGCCCTACGATCTCGTGAAATCGGCCGAGCACATGGATGGCCTGCGACTCAGCCGGTTCTACGTGCTGCATTTCCTGCGCAAACTCGTCCCCAAGGCAATGGAGAAAGACCGGCAGCACCCGGGCGTCATCCGGCTTGATCGTGCCCGGCGCGCGCGCACTTTTCATGACTTCGACGACCACGCCACGGCGCCGCTCCACGGCTTCGCCGACGCGCGGGACTACTACACCCGGGTCTCCTGCGGGCAATTCCTTCCCGAGGTGCGCCGGCCGCTGCTGTTGCTGAGCGCGGCGGATGATCCTTTCAATCCGGGGTGGACGCTTCCGCGTGAACTCGCCGCTGCGCATCCGTATCTGCATCCGCTTTTCACGGACTTCGGGGGGCATTGTGGCTGGATGCAGCGCGGGCCGGATGGCTTCGACTTTTGGGCGGAGCGGCGGATCGTGGAATTTTTCGAGGTGTACCGAAAGAACGAAGCAGACCGCGGCTAGATGCTGTAGTCTTCGCGAATCGATTGAAGCTGACGCCAGGTGTCCGCACTGACGTCTTCCTCGCGAAGACGGTTGAACAAACCCCGGAGAATCTCGCGCTCGCGATCCGTCATGGACCCGTCGCGCAATGCAATTTCGAGCAAGGTCTTCAGCTCGTCTCTGCCGAGTTTGCCATCGTCGGCAAACATGACGAGCGTGGCGTAGGCCAGTTCGATGTCGCCCAGCGACTTGTCTTTCTTTGCCGGTGCCGCCTTCTTTTTTGCCTTCGCCACGCGACCACCCATCCCTTCGTTCCCGTGTAGAGCGCCCTATCATGCCACATTCCGGCCGATTTCGGAATTCCGCGCGAGCATGGACAGCCGGGCTGTGCGCGAAGTATGGTAGAGGACGGCTGCGCCCGGTCGCGGGCACTTTTACGAAGGCTTGTTCCAATGCTGTTTTGGAAGCGCAAACGCGATACCCAACAGAACGGCCCCACTGCGCGCTGGTCGGCATTGCTCGACGCCGTCGGCCAGGCGAACACCGACCTCATGGTCGTCGTCGGGCCGGAGGACGGCGGCAGCGTCTGCACGGACTGGGTCGGCGCGGTGGTTAGCGTGTCGGGCGTGGATCTTCGTTTTCCCGCGCTAGTGGATGCTCTCGAAGACGGCCTCTTTCACGCGGAATGCCGGCACAAACTCATCCCCTATCGTGCGGAGGACGGCGAGGCCGAGGCACTGTTCTGCACAAAGATTGCCATTACGGCGATGGCCCAACGCGAACGCAATCGGCGTACAACCCCTGCTCAGCCTCCGAATCCAGATTCAGGCGACGGGTCTCCGCGCGCGCAATTCTCCGTCTTCTACGACGGAGCACGCGAAGCCGAGAAGGCGCAGCAGCCTCAAATCGCGCTGCATTACTGCCAGGAGGCGCTCCACCTGCTCGCCCAGCACGAAGTCTTTGGCGACGATCAACTGATGATCGAGCGTGTCCTCAAGGGGCGCATGCAGACGATCCTGCGCGCGCATCAGCCCTCCAACCCGAATGGCCCGGCGGTCGAATGAAGCCCTGCTTTTGGCTATGATACCGCCGGTTTTGAAAATCTGCGTCCAATCCCGGAGCAATGCATGAGCATATTGGCCGACCAAACCGCCGCCGTTCGCAAAGGGGAGGAACTCGACCTCTCGAAACTCGAGCCGTATCTGCGCGGCGCGTTGAACGTGAATGGAGGCAGTTTCAGCGTTGAGCAGTTTCCCGGTGGCCACTCGAATCTGACCTACCTGGTGAAACTCAACGGCCGCGAGATGGTCCTGCGCCGTCCACCTTTCGGCAGCAAAGTGAAGTCCGCACACGACATGGGCCGCGAACACCTTATTCTCTCGAAACTCTGTACGGTCTATCCGCCGGCGCCGCGGCCGCTCGTTTTTTGCGAGGACGAGTCGATCATCGGCGCGAAGTTCTACGCGATGGAACGCATTCAGGGCGTGATCCTGCGCCAGCAACGCCCCGCAGGCTTCGAGGCCTCGCCAGCTGAAGTGCGCCGGATCTGCCGCGGGCTTGCGGAGAACCTGGCTACGCTGCACGCGGTGGATTGGCGCGCGATCGGACTCGATTCGCTCCAAAAAAAGGACGGCTCCTTCATCCAGCGGCAAGTGGATGGCTGGATTCGGCGCTTCAGCGATTCCAAAACGGAAGATTTGCCGATCCTGGATCAATCCTTCGACTGGTGCCGCAAGAATATCCCGGCGGATGTCGACGCGGTGCTCATCCATAACGACTACAAGTTCGACAATGTGATCCTCGATCCGAAAGATCTCGCGCGCGTTATCGGCGTGCTCGATTGGGAAATGTCCACGATCGGCGATCCGCTCTTCGACCTGGGCGTGACGCTGGGCTACTGGATGAATCCGGACGAGCCGATGGAAATGGGCAGCTCGAGCTCCTTCCTCACGCGCATGCCCGGCGCGATCACGCGGCTCGAATTCGCCGAGGCCTACGGCACAAAGTCCGGCCGGGACGTCTCGAACATGCACTGGTATTTCGCCTTTGCCGTCGCCAAGCTCGCGGTCGTGCTTCAGCAGATTTACTACCGCTATCACCACGGCCTGACGAAAGACGAACGGTTCGCGGGGATGAATCAGGGGGTCGCCATGCTCGCCCACCGTGCCGCGCAGGTGATCGAGAAGGGTTCACTGTAGTTCCGATCCGGAGGGCGCACCATGCACGACTACGTCATCGTGGGGGCCGGATCGGCCGGATGCGTACTCGCTGCGCGCCTGAGCGAAAATGCGGACAACCGCGTCCTCTTGCTCGAAGCCGGCCCACGCGACACCGATCCCCGCATTCGCATGCCGGCTGCGTTTCCAAAATTGTTCAAGTCGGAGCTCGACTGGGACATCGAGACTGAACCCCAACGTGGCGCAAACGGGCGGCGGATGTACTGGCCGCGCGGGAAGGTCGTCGGCGGGTGCAGCTCGACGAACGCCATGGTCTACATGCGCGGCAACCGGCGCGACTTCGATGACTGGGCCGCGCAGGGATGCACCGGGTGGTCGTTCGAAGAGTGCCTGCCTTACTTCAAAAAATCCGAGCGTAATCTGCGCTTCAAGGGCGAGTATCACGGCGACTCCGGCGGGCTTTGCGTCTCCGACGGCGTATACACGAATCCGCTTTCGCCTGTGTTTCTCGAGGCGTGCCGGCAGGCGGGCATCGTAATTACGGACGACTTCAACGGTCGCGAACAAGACGGTGCGGCGCTCGTGCAAGTGACCCAGGAAAACGGCCAGCGCTGCAGCGCCGCGCGTGCTTTCCTGAAACCGGCGCTGGGACGCGCGAACCTTAAAGTCGAGACCGGCGCACACGCGACGCAGATTCTTTTCGATGGCTCGCGTGCGGTGGGTATCGCCTACGTGCAAAACGGGCAGACCAAAACGGTGCGCGCTGAGCGGGAAGTCATTCTGTGTCTCGGCGCCGTGCATTCGCCGCAATTGCTCATGCTGTCGGGCGTCGGACCCTCTGCGCACCTGGCCGAGATCGGCATCGAATGCCGCCACGACCTGCCGGGCGTCGGCGAAAATCTGCACGACCATCTGATCATGGGATCGATTACCGAGTGCAAGCAAAAAGTCACACTCGATACGGCGGAGTCGGTATGGAACCTCGCGCAGTACCTGCTCCTCAACCGCGGACCGCTCACGTCGAACGTTGCGGAGGCCTGTGCCTTCGTGAAATCCGATCCGTCGCTCGATCGGCCGGACCTGCAGTTCCACTTTGCCCCCGCGTTCTTCTATCGCCACGGATTGACCGGCGAAAAACGCATCGCCTACAGCTTTGGACCCTGCCTCGTGCAGCCCGAAAGCCGCGGCACGCTCCGGCTGCGGTCGAAGGACCCGATGGCGAAGCCCTTGGTCGATCCCAATTACCTCACGGCGGAGCGCGACATGCGAGCGCTGCTTGCCGGGGTAAAACTCACGCGCGCGATCGCCGTGCAGCCGGCCTTCACACCCTACCGCGGCACGGAATTTCTTCCCGGCAAGGCCGTGCAAGACGATGAACAACTCAAGAACTTCATACGCGATTACTGCGAAACGCTCTACCACCCCGTCGGCTCGTGCAAGATGGGCGTGGGCCCAATGGCCGTGGTCGATCCGGAGCTGCGTGTACATGGGCTCGACGGGCTGCGCGTCGCAGACGCCTCGATCATTCCCAAAATCGTCGGGGGCAACACAAACGCCGCCGCGATTCTCATTGGCGAGCGCGCCGCGGATTTTATTCGCGACGACACGCGCGCACTTCGCGCCGCCGATACACAGGCCCTGCGCGCCGCGGCAGGTTGATTGAGTCATGGCGCAGTCTCCTGCTCCCAGAACTGCGCGCCGCTCGCTTGTTCTCTTGGTACTCGCGTTGGTGTTCTTCGCGCTTTTCCTCGTCGTGACGCAGAGCAAACTGTTCGCACCGACGACGACGGCTCCGGAATTGGCGCCGGAACTTCCCCTCTCCGGCCGCTGGTTCCCCGCGCCTCCGCCGATGGACGACGCGACGAAGGAACAACTCGAGTCGATCGGCTATGCGCAGGGCTACGAATCGGCGCCGGGAACTTCCGGCGTCATCCGCCATGACGCGGCACAAACGTGCCCTGGCCTCAATCTGGTCTTTTCCGGCCACGGCCCCGAAGTGCTCCTGATGGATGCGAAGGGAAAACCGCTGCACACATGGTCCTTGCACTATGAAGATGTGTGGAGCGTCCCCCTCATTCCTGACGATCGCAATCTCACCTTCGGCGAGACCCTCTCCGCGCAGCCGGATATCGATCCGGTCATTACGGCAAAGCTGCCGAAATACTTTCTCGATTCAATCAATCTCGGTCACAGCTACTTCCGCCGCGCATATCTCTATCCCAACGGCGACCTACTGACCTTTTTCTCCTATCTGGGCATGGTCAAACTAGACAAGGATTCGAAAGTGCTGTGGTCGCGGCAGATGATGGCGCACCATGATCTGGATGTCACCGCAGATGGACGGATTTACACCATCGGTCTCGAGCCCCGCGCGGTACCTGGCCTCGGCGACAACGGTATGCTGCTCGACGACTATGTCGCGGTGCTTACGGCGGACGGCACGGTCGAGCGAAAAATCTCCATCCTCGATGCCTTCTTGAAATCGCCCTTCGCCGTGATGGTGAACGCCGTGCCGCAGGAACTCGATCTGCTCCACACAAACACGGTCACGATCCTCGACGACCGCCTTGCAGCGCGCATTCCCGCGTTCAAGGCGGGCAACCTGCTCATCTCCTGCCGCAACATCAGCACGATTGCGGTGCTCGATCCGGAAAGCGGTGCGATCGTCTGGGCCACGACCGGCCCCTGGAAATGGCAACACGAACCGAGTGTGCTCGACAACGGGCATTTGCTCCTGCTCGACAACAAAGGGAACAACGGCTACTCGCGCGTACTGGAGTTAGACCCCGTCACTCTCGAAATCGCCTGGGAGTACTCGGGCACACCGCCGGAATCTTTCTCCACGCTCGAGCTCGGCTCCGCCGCGCGCCTGCCAAGTGGAAACACGCTGATCACAGAGTCCTACAAAGGCCACGCCTTCGAGGTCACAGCGGACAAGAACATCGTCTGGGATTTCCTCAATCCCAAGCGCGCAGGCGAGCACAATGAACTCATTGCGGCGGTCTATGAAGTAGTGCGTGTGCCGAAAAACGTAGCTGCGGCATGGTTGAGTCCGGAATCTACACAGTAGGTTGGTCGCCAGCCAACCCCCACACCCCAACCCTTGTCATCCCCGCGAAAGCGGGGACCTCTCATCTACCGGCGCCTTTACATGTGAGATAAGGTCCCCGCTTTCGCGGGGATGACGAAATAGGCGCTGGCGTGAGTAGACGAAGCAGGCGCAGGGTGGGCTTTTAACCCACCTGCCTCGCCTAGTGACGGCCGAATAGGGCTACTTCCGCCGCGGGGGCAGGCTATACTGTCCGGCGCACCAATGGGAGGACTCATGATGGCCCCGGAAACGAAGCTCCGTATTTGTCCCTTGTGCGAGGCGACCTGCGGTCTCGAACTGACTATCGACGGCCGGCGCGTGACCGCGGTGCGCGGCGACACGAAGGACACCTTCTCCGAAGGGTACATCTGCCCCAAGGGCGTCGCGCTGCAGGACATCGACTCCGACCCGGATCGCCTGCGCACGCCGATGATTCGCCGCACGGACGGCTGGCACGCGGCGACGTGGGACGAGGCCTTCGCGGAAATCCAGAAACGCCTGCTGCCGATCATCGAGCGCGATGGCCGCAACGCCGTCGGCGTCTACCTCGGCAATCCGTCCGTACACAATACAGGCCTGGCGATTTACGGACAGGTCCTCCTGCGCGCGCTGGGCAGCTCGAACATTTTCAGCGCGACGACGGTCGATCAAATGCCCAAACAAGTTGCCTCGGCCGCGCTTTTCGGCACGGGACTCTCCATCCCGATTCCCGATCTCGACCGCACGCATTACCTGATGATCCTCGGCGCGAACCCGCTCGTGTCGAACGGCAGCCTGCTGACCGCGCCAAACATCGGCGAGCGCCTCAAGCGCATCCAAAAGCGCGGCGGCAAAATCGTCGTCATCGATCCGCGCAAGACCGAAACAGCCAACATGGCGGACGAGCACCAGTTCATTCGCCCGGGCACAGACGCGCATTTCCTCTTCGCCATCGTCCACACCCTCTTCGAGGAAAACCTCTCCAACCCCGGCGTCATCGGGGAATTTACCGCCGGCATTGATGACATTCGCGCGCTTTCCAAGCAATTTTCTCCGGAAACCGTCGCCGAGAAATGCGGCATTTCCGCGCAGGATATCCGCCGCTTCGCGCGAGAACTCGCGGCCGCGCCGTCCGCCTCGGTCTACGCGCGCATCGGCACCTGCACGCAGGAATTCGGCACGCTAGCCAGCTGGCTGCCCGAGGTCATCCATGTGCTCACCGGCAACCTCGACCGCCCGGGCGGCGCGATGTTCACCAAGCCTGCCTATGGCGGCGGCAACACGAAAGGCGCGCCGGGCAAGGGTCGCGGATTCCGTATGGGCCGGCACAAGACACGCGTGCGCGGCCTGCCGGAAATTTTCGGCGAGCAACCAGTCGCCTGCCTCGCGGAAGAAATCGAGACACCCGGCACAGGGCAGATCCGCGCGATGTTCACCGTAGCGGGCAATCCCGTCCTCAGCACGCCGAACGGCGCGCGGCTCGCCAAAGCGCTCGACACGCTCGAGTTCATGGTCTCGCTCGATGTGTATCTCAACGAAACCTCGCGCCACGCGCACGTGATCCTGCCGGGACTCTCGCCGCTCGAAAACTGCCACTACGACATGGCCTTCTCGCAGCTCGCGATTCGCAACGCCGCGCGCTTCTCGCCGCCAGTCTTTGCGAAGCCCGCGGACGCGCCCTTCGAGTGGCAAACGATCCTGCGCCTCACAGGTCTTCTCTCCGGCGCGGGCCCGAACTGCGACACGAACATGCTCGACGACATGGTGATGCTCAACCTGATCGAGCGCGAAACGAAACTGGAGACTTCACTCATCGCCGGACGCGACGCGCAGGAAATCCTCGCCGCACTCGCGCCGCGCCGCGGACCGGAACGCGCGATCGATTTCATGCTGCGCACGGGGCCCTATGGCGAAGGCTTCGGCAAAGACCCCAAGGGTCTCACCCTCGCGAAGCTCGAAGCGGCCCCGCACGGCATCGACTTCGGCCCGCTGGAAGAGCGCATCCCCGAGGTCCTGCGCACGCCCTCGGGCAAAATCGAGCTCGCGCCGGACTTCATCGTGCAGGACGTGCGCCGTCTCGCCGCGAGCCTCGGTGGAAACGGCAACGGCGACCTGCTGCTCGTCGGCCGGCGTCAACTGCGCTCGTGCAATTCGTGGATGCACAACACGCCACGGCTCGTCTCGGGCAAACCGCGCTGCACGCTGTTGATGAATCCGGCCGATGCCGAATCTCTCGGGCTCGCGGATGCCGATACCGCGTCGGTGACTTCTCGCGCGGGTACGGTGCAGGCTCCTATCGAAGTGACCGACGAAATGATGCCCGGCGTCGTCAGCCTGCCTCACGGCTGGGGACACGAAGCGGCGGACATGCGCCTTTCCGTCGCGCGCAATCACGCCGGCGTGAACAGCAACCTGCTGACCGACGAATATCACCTCGACCCGATCTCGGGCAATGCCGTCCTCTGCGGCATTCCGGTGACGGTAAAACTCTCGTCGAAAGCCCGCGAACGCGAGGCGGTGGCGAAATAGTGGAAATACCCAGGCGCCGAACAGAGCCTTATTGACGGTATATCGAGGCGAAGCCCGCCAGTATAAGGAGTAGCAGCAACGCATAGCTCGTTATATTCGCCAATCCAACCGACCATCGAAGTTTTATCGGATCTATTCCTGCGAAGGATTTGGCACGCCGCATCACTTGATATTCAACAAACCACGACAACGCGAAAAACGGACAAAGAAACAGCATCGAGACTGTTGGAATCAGCAGATAAAGATCGTCGCCGTATGCAATCTTCGAAGGTTCCGACAACATTACTGTGTAAAGCCGATGGATTAAGTTGTCTTGGGGACGATCGATGCCTGCTCGAATCGCGAGGATATCGAGGCAAAATGCGGCCGCGTATGCAAGCGGGGCCCCAATAAACGTTGTTACCAAATTCATGGAAAGCGAAGCGAGGCCCGCGGCGGATTTACCGACTCCGAGCCGCAGATGCAGAACAACAGCCTCGATGACTGCGACCGGAATTAGCGAGAGCGCCATCCCGGGACTGACCAACACAAACAGCGGAAGAACGGCATTCGCGTGAGCTGCGCCGCTCGAAAGGCAGATAAGCAATACTAGGCTAGACTGAAGTCGGGAAAAGCGCATGGTAGAACCCTAATTGGTATGGGGCACCGGATCAAGGCGGTACGTGACGTAAATTTTGAACTCTCCAAATGGAACCAATTAGCCTGTTTTTGGGTCGAATAAGTGCAATTTTTGGTAGTATTTATCGCAGAGCTTTTTGGAGGTAAATCCATGCAATCGAAGGCATTTGCTCTAGCTGCCACCGCGGGCCTGTTCAGTCTTGGCGCGCAGGGTGAGGTCACTTTTAACCGCGACGTGCTCCCCATCCTGCAGGAGAACTGCCAGATCTGCCACCGGCCCGGCGGCGCGAACCTCGGCGGGATGGTCGCGCCGATGGCGTTTACGACCTACGAAGAAACCCGGCCGTGGGCCAAAGCCATTGCCAAGGCCGTCGAAACGCGCAAGATGCCCCCGTGGCATGCCGCGCCCGAGCAGCACGGGCAGTTCGACAACGAGCGCACCTTGACCGACGAGCACATTGCCACGCTGGTCGCGTGGTCGAAGACCGGCGCGCTCCGCGGTGCGCAGACCGATGCGCCCGCGGCGAAGGAATGGCCGGAGTCCGACGGGTGGCTCATCGGCACGCCAGACCTCGTGCTGACGCCCGACGAGGCGTTTTTCGTCGAGGACGACGTCACGGATCTCTACACCTACCTCAAGACGACGATGACGGACGAAATGATGCCGGAGGATCGCTTCATCAAAGCGGTCGAATTCCGCCCGGGTAGCCCCGTCGTGCATCACATCATCACGAATCCGCTCGGCGGCATTGCGCCGGGCAACGACCCGTCCATCTACCCCGACGGCATCGGCATGCTCATGAAAAAAGGCACCGACCTGAGCTGGGAGATGCACTATCACAAGGAAGCCGGCCCCGGCACGGGCGTGTGGGACAAGTCGTCGGTCGCGGTGAAGTTTTACGAGAACGCCGACGAAGTGAAATACAAGATGCAGGGCAACGACCTCGGACGCTACGACTTTGTGATTCCGGCGGGCGAGGCGAACTACACGCTCAAGCAGGAATACACCTTCAAGCACGACTCGCAGATCATCTCCTACCTGCCGCACTTCCACCTGCGCGGCAAGGCGGCGAAGTACGAGGCCTTCTACCCCGACGGCCGCTCCGAGGTCTTACTGAACGTGCCGAAATACGACTTCAACTGGCAGACGACGTACTCGTATAAGGACTTCAAGAAAGTGCCCGCGGGCACGAAGGTGGTCTACACCTCGGTATGGGACAACTCGACGGAAAACGCCTACAACCCGGACCCGACCCAAACCGTCCGCTGGGGCGAGCCGACGACGGACGAGATGAGCTACGGCTACATGTCCTTCATCAACGATTCCGGCGACGAAGAATACTTCTTCGACAACCTCAGCGGCGAAGAAAATCTCGACCTCGTCGCGCTAGTCGGCGTCTCCGACAAGGACAAAGACGGCAAGATGTCCAAGGACGAGACGCTGAAAGAACTGCTGCCGTTCTTCGGCATGATGGACACGAATAGCGACGGACTTGTCGATATGGAAGAAGCAAAAGTGGCAACGTCGAAGTTCCGCGCGGCGCAGGGCGGTACGCTGTAGTAAACCAAAATTAGAATAACAAGGGCGGCCTTCATGGCCGCCCTTGTTTTTTGCGGCTACATGCCTCGGAATGTGGTCATGAAATCCCCATACCATCCGCAAAGTACAAGATGTTGATCTTCCGGGAATCCTTCCGACGCTAAACCAAACACCGGTTCATTTTCTTTCATTACTATCCGGTAGCCCTGTTCGGGCTCGGGACGCTCAAGAAGGACAAGCCAAACGGCGACAGTTCGATCCTGTGTCTTACCGTTTTTCACAAAGCGTTCAATTACTGTGATCTTACAAGGCGGAACCAATGCGCGGCGAAGGTCCACATTATGATGATTGGTTTCCGTCCAGTCATTACCAATCTCATCATCGATAAGTTTGCGAACTTCATGCGATTGCATAGAGCTTGCCTTCAATGCTTGTTGGTATTAGACCAACACGGGTGGCCGAGCGGCATTGTCGGCGCGTTCACTTCAATCGCACCAACTTACCCTTGCGACGGACGATGTTCTTGTAGTCCCACTGGACGTCTCTCGCTTCGCTCAACCAACGCCCAAGCTTGTCAGTGTCAACGTCTTCGACTGCAGTGTAACGAGCTTCGGCGGCTTTGAAACTTCCCTCTTTCGTCAGCCCTTTCGCCTTGAACGACTGACCACTCCAGAAAAGCAGGCGCACGGAATCTTTCAGCTTGCTGTACCCGACGACGGGGTTCCCGTCGAGAAACCACACCGGGTGGGCGTGCCAAATCTTGTTCTCCGCCTCCGGTAACGCGCTATCGATCTGGTCCGCGAGCAATTGGCAGATCTTCCGATCGCCCGCAGCCTGCGCCTTATTGTACTTCCTGGTGTCCGCGTGCACTTCGATGCCCTCCCGCTCCCGCTAGCGACAGCCCGTGATCGCGGATATGTGTCGCCCGCGGATTCGCCACAGAATACACAATTTGGACATTGTGCCGCTGTTCGGCAAGGACCGCTCGCTTTCGATCTCAAGATCGATCTGTGGGTCCGACCGACTTACGCTTCAGAAACAGGCGCACTTCGTTGTCGTCACCGGCGGATTCGAGCGTCAGTTCCTGGACCGATTCGACATCCGTAGAAACCTCGAACGAACTACTGACCAGTTCAGGACGGATGCCGAACGGGCGGATCGCGAATCGCCATTTCAGTTTGATCGATGGATCGGCCAGCCACACCGGCACATCGGCGAACACGAACCGACCACTGTCATCCGTCGTCGCTGTCGCGAGAACGCTCGACGACGGCGGCAGGATGTCGCCGGTTAGCCAGATATCCACGCCATTGATTGGTCCGAACTTGGTGACCAATCGACCCTGAATCGTTGCGGCCTTGGCCATCGTAAAATCGAGTTCGTACGGCTTGTTCGGCTCGACCACACCGGAATAGCTCCTCGTGTAATTGTCTGTGAGTTGTTCTTTTCCGTCGGTCACCATCAGGTTGCCGCGGTTACCGAGGTGTATCTCGTACCATCCATTCATACGTGGCGAAATGGTCGCGACCTCCGTGCTGAGACCTAAGGCCCGGCCGAACGTGAGCCGGTAATTGCCATCCCTGTCGGTCGTCGCACTGCCGGTTTGATGTAGCGTCCCCATGCCACAGTGGGCGTTGACCTCGACTCCTTCCAGCGGCGTCCCGGAATCGTCTGTTACCCGACCGTGCACGATCCACGGGCTTTCCGTTTCATCCGCGGCGAAAGCATCGGCATACAGAATAATGGTGGCTAATACGGCCAACTGGATGTACTTCGACATGGCGACTCCTGTAAATTGGAAATGACATACGCCCAAACAGTTAAGCGGCATGATGCAGCCAATGGCCCCGTGTGAAAAAACGACGAAAAACCTTTTCGCGTTTACACTTTCCGAATTGCCAGATCTGCCACCGGCCCGGCAGCGCGAATCTCGGTGGTAGCGGCCGCCTTGACTAAGCCAGCTTCGGCTGCCTTATCGCTTTTGGGCTGTGGACGTGTTCAAGGCCACGGCAGCGCGAACAAGCGCCTTCAACGCCTTCTCATTAATCTTGTCGCCCTCATG
>SXGT01344785.1_pt1 | contig 36026 bp, 27 predicted proteins | sample 3176221 | NCBI WGS metagenome assembly SXGT01 (sample SAMN11356862, study PRJNA531348) | freshwater metagenome | isolation source: freshwater sample F1-120 | place: China: Fuxian Lake, Yuxi | collected 2017-12-25 | reverse complement strand
CGCCCGAGCCGCTCACGCTACAAGACCTACCTCATCGACGAAGTCCACCTGCTCTCGACCTCGGCGTTCAACGCCCTGTTGAAGACGCTTGAAGAGCCTCCCGCCCACGTCAAGTTCATCTTCGCAACCACCGAGGTGCAGAAAGTCCCGATCACGATCCTGTCGCGCTGCCAGCGCTTCGATTTCGGCGGCATCAGTATCCCACGCATTCTCGATCGACTCAAGGGAATCGTCGCTTCTGAAGGCATGAAGGCCGACGACGAAGCTCTGGAGACGATCGCACGCCGCGCCGGCGGCTCGATGCGCGACGCGCAATCCCTGCTCGATCAACTGCTCGCCTTCAGCGGCCAAAAGCTCACCGTCGACACCGTCCACCAGTTGCTCGGCACCGCCCACGAGGAACGTGTCATGGGCCTGGCGGAAGCGGCGCTGGCGAAGGATCCGAAGAATGTCCTCGAACTCCTGAACGACATCGTCAATCAAGGCCAGCAGCTCGGCGAACTACTCGAACAATTAATCGAATACTGGCGCGATCTGATGGTCGTCAACAGCGCCGGCTTGGCGGGACAGGACGTCAGCGTGTCCAACGCTCGCAAGCCGATGCTCGAACAGCACGCCAAGCGTGCGACTCTCGATACGATTCTCGCGGGCATGGACATCCTCGTGACCGCGAAATCGCGCATGCGCTTCAGCAGTCATACCCGGCCGATTCTGGAGATGGCGCTGGTCCGTCTCTGTCATCTGGAAGATCTTTTGTCGATCTCACAAATCGCCCAATGGCTTGCCAAGGACGGTGTCGCTACTGCCTCCCGGCCTGTGTCTTCTGCTCCAGCTGGGATTTCCGTAGCAGTGGAAAAAAAAAAGCTAAGCCCTGATCCAGACGTCGTTTCGGGTGCGACCAGATTCGATTTCAATGAAGAATCCATTGCCGACATTTGGCAACAACTTCTTATTAAATCAGGATTTGCGGCACAATCTGACCTCCGAAAGGCATCGTCCACAGCAATTTCTGGGCCAAACTCGCTAGCAATTCGCGTTCCCCGGAGGTATAATACCCCGGCCAGCGTGTTCGGCGACCCCGCCAAGCTCGCCAAGGTCGAGGAAGTCCTCCGCGGCATCGTAGCGCAGCCTTGCTCGATCCGTGTCGAATGGATCGACGAAACGCCCCACACCCCAGGTGCCGCCGGGAAATCGTCGGCAGCGCAGGCGATGGGCCAACAACGGCAGCAGCGTTCCGAGTTGATGCAGATCCCGCTCGTCAAAAGTGCCGCCGACGTGCTCGGCGCACAGATTGTCCGGGTCGATGAGGGTTTTGGCCCCGCAGCCAAGGCCGCTGCCACCGACACCGAGGAATCCCCTGAGGAGGCGTGAGCCATGTTCGAGAAACTCGGCCAGATTGCCAGTATGATGAAGAACCTCCCCAAGATGCAGGAGGAGATGAACAAGCTCCAGGGCCGCATCGCCCAAATCACCGCCGAGGGGAGCGCGGGGGGCGGCATGGTCAAGGCGAAAGTCAACGGCCAAATGGAGGTCGTCGCCTGCGTCATCAGCGACGAGGCTATGAAGATGAACGACAAGGAACTGCTTGAAGACCTGGTGCGTGCGGCCATCAATCAAGCGATTCAAAAGGCGAGGGAGACCGTGGCGGAGGAAACAGCAAAGATGGCGGGAGGACTCGGTTTCGCCATGCCGCCGGGGTTTCAATTGCCGGGGTGAGTTGTTTAGCCGGCGATCGCCGATCGGCGCGGCTCGGCGTCCACGGCGATCGGCGATCGCCGGCTAAACGGGAGAGGGTCCAAAATGCAACCGACCGGAGCGATTGCCCGAATGCTCGATGAACTCGGCAAGCTGCCCGGCATCGGCCCGAAGTCGGCGGAGCGGATCACGCACTTTCTCCTTTCGACCGATGCCAAGGACGTACTCGCCCTCGCCGACGCGCTGCGGGACATCGTACAGAAGGTGCATCCGTGTCGGCAGTGTTTCAATCTGACCGAGGCGGACCTGTGCAACATCTGCACGGACGTCAGGCGCGATCCATCGGTGATCTGCGTCGTCGAACAGGCGCGCGACTTGGCCTCCTTTGAACGGGCGGGAACCTATCGCGGCGTTTATCACGTTTTGCAAGGACGATTGGCCCCGCTGGATGGTATCGGACCGGAAAAGCTGACGATTGACGCCCTCGTACACCGTGTCAGTCAAGGCGGCGTCAAAGAGGTCATCATGGCCACGAACCCGACGCTTGAAGGCGACGGCACTGCCCTGTACGTGTCCAACCTCCTGGCAGGCGCGGCCGTCAAGATGACACGCCTTGCACGCGGGTTGCCCTCCGGCTCGGTTCTCGAATTCGCCAACACGCAAATGCTCGCCGACGCGCTTGAGGGGCGACGGGCGTTTTGAGCCGCTTGCGGCTTAGCGTTCACGCGGCGCCATGCGAACGCTAGACAAATACGGAGAGTGCGATGCAACTGAACCTCGGCACCCACATGGGACTGGCCCAGCAGCAGATCATCTCGCCGCGGATGATCCAGTCGATGGAGATTCTGCAGCTCCCCGTCATGGCGTTGCAAGAGCGCATCGAGCATGAACTGCAAGAGAACCCGGTCCTGGAATTGCGCGAGCCTGGCAGCGACGACGAAGGCTATCCCAACACGCCGGAGCTCGGCGCCGAAGTCGATCCCCCCGAAGCCCCCGAGGCGATAGTCGAGAAGCCCGAAGAAGAGTTGGTGATCGACGCCAAGAGCGCCACGGAAGACTTCGAACGCATGGAGTCGCTCAACGAGGATTGGTCCGACTACTTCAACGAGGATTCACGCCCCTCCGCCAACCGCATTTCCGAGGAAATGGACAGGAAGCACGACGCCATGGCGAACATGGCCGACCGCCCGCAGTCCTTGCAGAATTATCTCGAAGAACAGCTCCCCTATCTCGAATTGGAGCCAGGCGAACTCGCGCTGGTCGAATACCTGATCTCCCATCTCGACGATCGCGGCTACCTGGGCTATTTCGATCAGGACCACCGCGCCTACGTCAGTCTCACGCTCGAAGAACTCGCCCAGGAAATCGGCGGCGACGTCACCGTCGGGCAACTTCAGGACGCTCTGGAATATCTGCAAGAACTCGATCCTCCCGGCGTCGGCGCACGCGACACCAAGGAATGCCTGCTGCTCCAAGTCACTCCCGAAACGCCGCATCAAGACTTCGTGCGCACGCTCATCGCCAACCACCTGGAGGACATCCAGCACAATCGGCTGCCGATCATTCAGAAACGCACGGGCTACGACCTCCACACGATCACCGATGCGATCGAGGTTCTGAAGCATCTGAACCCCCGGCCCGCATCGCAATTCACCGCGAAGAACGTGCAGTATGTCGTGCCGGACATTATTATCGAAAAGAACGAGGAGGGCACGTTCGACATCAAGCTCGTCGATGACTGGACGCCGAACATCTACATCAGCCGCAAGCATTTCGAGATGCTGCGCGACAAGAACCTCGACGCCAAATCGCGTGAGTGGATGCAGCGCAAGATCCAGTCGGCGAAATGGCTGATCGACGCCATCGAGCAACGGCGTTCGACGTTGAAGAAAGTCACTAAAGCGATCATCGAGCATCAGCGGGCGTTTCTCGACAAGGGCCCGGAGTTCATTGAACCCTTGAAGATGCAGCAAATCGCCGAGCTTGTGGGCGTCCACGTGACGACGGTGAGCCGGGCCGTCGACGACAAATGGATCCAAACGCCGCGCGGCGTCTTCCCGCTCAAGCGTTTCTTCGGCGGCGGCACGCAGACGACGACGGGCGAAGAGGTCGCCTGGGAGACGATCAAGCAAAAATTGCTCGACGTCATCGGCGCCGAGGACAAGACAAACCCGCTCTCGGACGAGGACCTGGTGACGAAGCTGTCGGAATCGGGCTACCCGGTGGCGCGCCGGACCGTCACGAAGTATCGCAAGGCTCTGGGCATCGATTCGTCGCGGCAGCGCAAGGTATGGACGGAGTAAGGGCGCGTCTGCTTGACACGCCAATCGGGCGCGACGATAATCATTTGTACGATGGCACGCAAACCGCTGTATTTTTTGGCCTTCGATTCCGACACCGTTGAACATTTGCGGGTGATTGACACCAAGTATCACTCATTGATCCGCAAGACTATCCGAGACCAACTGCAGTTCGAACCTGAGACCGAAACCAGGAATCGCAAGCCTCTCAAACGACCCACCAAATTGGGCGCGACCTGGGAGCTTCGATTTGGACCTAATAATCGTTTCCGCGTCCTTTATGCAGTTGACCGTGAGAATCGCAAAGTGCAGATCCTGGCCATTGGCACCAAGGAAAACAACCAGCTTCTTTTCGGAGGCAAGGAGATCGAGCTATGAAATCCGCATCAGTGGCCGACGTGAGTACGCACTTCAGTGTTTATCTGGAGGCCAGCGAAAAGGGTCCCATCGTGGTAACTCGCAATGGCAAGCCCGCTGCCGTGCTATTGGCGGTGACCGACGAAGACGAATTGGAGCGTCTCTTGATGGCCCACTCGCCTCAATTGCAAGCGATTCTCGACGCCGCCGGCAAGCGATTCCAGAACGGCGAGGGGATTCCGGAGGAGGAATTCTGGGAAAAGGTAGAAGCGAATTCCAGGAAACGCCGCAAACGCAAAACGACCGCATGAGAGGTGCCCCATGAAAGCGATCAAAGGCAAGTACCGCGACGGTAGAGTATTTCTTGCCGATAAGCCGGATTAGCCGGACGGCACGGAAGTCATCGTCAAGTTAGCGACCGTTCCTACAAGCGATGAACGACCAACAGACCCTGATTACAAGCATGAAGCTGACGTGCCACTATTCCTTGTCCCGAAATCGAAAACTAGCGATGGCCAACCATGAGTAGCAGCGTTGCAATAAAACGGGCGGTTCGGGAACGCGATAATCAGAGATGCACCGCGTGTGCAATGACCGCACGGGAGCATAAACGACGATATGGTCGAACGCTCGAAGTTCATCGAACGGAGGCGGGTCCTTATCGGCTTGACAAATGCAAAACACTCTGCCGTCTATGTCATAAGGCTCGACATAGTTTCAAATGTAAGATCAGGAAACGCGATGGGTATGTTTGTACCGAATGTGGGATTACAAATCGGGAGCATCTTCGCGTCTGTCACGAACATCTGTCTGTCCATAGTGATCGGGCCGTACAACGCGGTGATAGTGATTTAGCCGGACAATGCGCCGAACCTGAACTGAAGCGATTGGGAATGAAGCAATGCTACACCCTTTGCGACTTTTGTCACTTGGCGAAACATAGTATAAGTGCGGAAGTGCTGCGACGAGACAAGTTCATGTGCCGCAAATGCAAGAAGCGGCCCAGGAATTGGCGACGTTGGTATCAAGCCTTGACGGTGCATCGGCTCAGCGGTTGTTTTGATGAGAGATTGCGCGAAAGTGGAGACGCTAGCGAGTTTGTTACCCTGTGTCACTCATGTCACGACTTGGCTCATCCAGATCGATTTGGCGAGTATGTGCGCCTCGGGTTTGAATGCGACCTGCCAGAAATTGTTGCTAAGCACCCCAATGCATTCCAAATCACCGTGCCCGTAACGCGTAGCGAGCAACTCGGAGCATACAAACAATACCTGCGAGTAGTTAACTTTTTCATTGACTGTTTCCAAACCGATGGCCTCCCCAAGGAGGCAGAGTTAGGTGCATCTCTTCTTAGTTTGCCAAAGACATCCTTGCCGGATCCGGTTCGCCGAGAGGCTGCAATAGAAGCAATGCGCCAAATCAGTTCTGGTGTCACCACTTTGCAAAATATTCGTGAGTCGACTCCAATGACCCAGGCCCAGCGAGACGTCTTGCTTTTGAAAAAACAGAATGCGCTTATCAGATCAATCAAGAAAAGAAACTTGAAGCCGACCGTTTGGTTGTCCAAGTGGCACGGGTCCACTTCCGTAATGAGGTCGGCAGAAATCTAACTTCAACGATCCTTCGTGCGTTAGAACGTGGAGTTGAATGGTGTCTCGTGAGAACAGCATGCCCGCCAATCCCCTCGCCTCCCTCATCGACGATCTCCACCGCGAAGAAACGAAAATCCGCGCCGGCGGCGGTACGCAAGCAATCGCACGCCAGCACGACAAAGGCCGACTCACCGCGCGTGAACGCATCGCTCTCTTGGTTGACGATTTCTTCGAGCTCGGCCTGTGGGCGGCGTGGAACATGTACGCCGACTGGGGCGGTGCGCCGTGCGCGGGCGTCGTCACCGGCGTCGGCACCATCGCCAAGCGGCAGGTCATGATTATCGCCAACGACGCAACCGTCAAAGCCGGCGCGTTTTTTCCGATGACGGCGAAGAAGGTGCTGCGGGCTCAGCGCATCGCCATGGAAAATCGGCTGCCGCTCGTCTATCTCGTCGATTCGGCGGGCGTTTTTCTGCCGCTGCAAGACGAAGTGTTTCCCGACGAGGACGACTTTGGCCGCATCTTTCGCAATAACGCGGTCATCTCGGCGCTGGGCATTCCGCAATTCGCGGCGATCCTCGGCAACTGCGTCGCGGGCGGCGGCTATCTGCCGGTGCTGTGCGACAAGCTGCTGATGACCGAAGGCAGCGGCCTGTACCTGGCTGGACCGGCATTGGTGAAGGCCGCGATCGGGCAAGTCGTCAATCACGAGGACCTCGGCGGAGCCAGGATGCACGCGCAGATCTCCGGCACCATCGACTTCCGCGAGAAAGACGATCCGGCGTGCCTGGAACGGCTCAAGCGGTTGATTGAGATGCTGCCGTTTAGCCCCGCATCGCAGATGCGGGCGGATGCCCATGCCTCCGACACGGGGCTAAACATCCACCAGGTCTTCACGGGCGATCCGCGAAATGAATATGACGTGCGCGATCTGTTGCCGTTCATCCTCGACGATGGGCCGTTCGACGAATACAAGGCAGAGTTCGGCCCCACGCTCGTTTGCGGGTACGGACGATTGGGCGGCGTCGCGATCGGCGTCGTCGCGAATCAGCGGAAACGCTCGAAGACGACGCAGGGGGAGTTGCAACTCGGCGGCGTGATCTATGTCGATGCCGCCGACAAGGCCGCGCGGTTCATCATGGATTGTAATCAGTCGCGGCTGCCGTTGATCTTTCTGCAAGATGTCAACGGCTTCATGGTCGGGCGCGATTCGGAGGAAGCGGGCATCATCCGCTCGGGGGCAAAGCTCGTCAACGTCATCTCCAATAGCGTCGTGCCGAAGCTCACCGTCATCCTGGGCGGCTCGTATGGCGCGGGCAACTACGCACTGTGCGGTAAGGCGTTCGATCCGCGTTTCATCTTCGCCTGGCCGACGGCGCGTTATGCCGTCATGGGCGGCGAACAGGCGGCGGCGACGCTCCTTGACATCACCATCGGCGCGTTGACGCGCAAAGGGCACGTGCCGGATGCCGAGGAACTTACGGCCCTCAGGCAGCGCATCGAAACGAACTATCGCGAGGAAACCGACATCCGTTACGCGGCTGCCCGGCTGTGGGTGGATGCGATCATCGAGCCGGGGCAGACCCGATCGGCGCTATTGCTGGCGCTGTCGGTCGCGCTGCGGCACGATGATGGACGTGCGTTCAAGACGGGCGTGTTGCAGGTTTGATCGTTGAGCAGGCGATCGCTGATCGCCGCTGGCATGGCGTCGCACCAGCGGCGATCTGCGATCGCCGGCTAAACAAATCGTGATTTTCCACATTTCCCGACACCTGCGCTTCCATAAGTTGTTCCATATTCATGCCAGCGTTCGTTTTCGGTCGCCGCGGAGGTGTCCATTGCTGCTGTATTTTAGTGCAACGCTCTTCGTCAGTGCGACTCTGCTGTTCCTCGTGCAGCCGATGGTCGGCAAAATGATCCTGCCGCAGCTCGGCGGCACGCCTGCGGTCTGGAACACGTGCATGGTCTTCTTCCAGGCTGTCCTCCTCGTCGGCTACGGCTACACACATCTCCTGACGACGACGCAACCGACCAAACGCCAAGTGATGATCCACTGCGGCCTTTTGATCCTCCCGTTCGTACTTTTTCGGCTGCCATTTGAGCTGGGCAACTGGGAACCGCCGACCGACATCAATCCGATCTTCCATTTGATGGCGAAACTGACGCTGATGGTCGGTTTGCCCTTCATGGCTGTTTCAACGACGGCGCCGCTCTTGCAAAAATGGTTCATCCACACCGACGACCCTGCGGCGAAGGATCCGTATTTTCTTTATGGCGCGAGTAACTTCGGCAGCATGCTCGGCCTGGCCGCGTATCCGACGCTGGTCGAGCCGTGGCTGCCGGTGGCGCCGGGCGAGAACGAATCGACGATCCAGACGCAGGTCCACCTGTGGACGCTCGGCTACGCGATCTTCGTCGCGCTTGTCGTCGGCTGTGCGTACGTCGTGTGGCAAGCACTCGCGCGCAAGGGCGATACGGCGAACATACCCGCCCCAGCTCCGCTGCCGGCATCTGAACCGAAACCCGTGCCCGCTCCCGCGGCGGCGACGGCCATCACGTCATCCCCCAAACGCCGCGGCGCCAAGATCGCAACGGCCCCCGCCACCTCGACGGTTGCCTCGACTCCCGATATCACCGCCGAGAACGTTCCCAACGACGACATTACGCTCCTGCGCCGCCTGCGCTGGATCGGCCTGGCCGCAGCGCCCTCGAGTTTGATGCTCGGCGTCACGACGTACATGACGACCGACATCGCCGCAGTCGCGTTTTTCTGGATCGTGCCGCTGGCGATGTATCTGGCGACGTTCATTTTTGTTTTCGCCCGCTGGCCCTGGGTCTGGACAGGCACGCCGCACACCATCGTGATGTTCCTACAGCCGTGCGCCCTGTTGTTCCTCGTGCTCAAGCTCATCGCAAACCTGTCGCCGCCGACGTGGGCCGAGTTCCTCCTGCACCTTTGCGCCTTTTTCACGACGACGTTGATGTGCCACGGCGAACTTGCGAAGGATCGACCCAGCGTCAAGCATCTGACCGAATTTTACTTCTGGATGTCGCTCGGCGGTGTGCTTGGCGGCCTCTTCAACGCGCTCTTTTCGCCGATCGTCTTTCAGCACGGCATCTGGGAATATCCGATCGCGATGGCGTTCGCATGTTGCCTGCGCTCCAACCTTGTCGATACGCCGCAAACGCTCATTCCGGGCGATACCACTGCGGAACGGCCGACGCCGCTCGGCTGGAGTCTCGATTTCGCTGTCCCCGTCGTCATGGGCCTGATCGGTTACGGCATGGTCTATGTGGGCGACAACTACAACGACAAATTCTTCCTGCTGCGCCGCTCCTACCTGCTGGCGGTGATGGTCGTCGCCGTGCTCGCCCTTTCGTTGCGGCCACTGCGTTTCGGTCTATCGGTCGCGGCACTCTTCCTCGGCATCGGTCTCTACGATCGGCTCAACGATCAGCTTTCCTACGAAGGCCGCGGCTTCTTCGGCCTGTTGCGCGTGCGCGATCAGAATCAAGGGGTTCCGTTCATCGCAAATGAGCAAATTGCGAAACGGGAATGGAAAACCTATCGCACGCTGATTCACGGCGGCATCAATCACGGACGGCAAATCACCCGGGTGCTGGACGACAAAGCCGTTGAAGCTTGGATTGCTGAGCATGGCCACGTACGGCTGGAGGATTTCAGCAATATCAAGATCGATGAGGCACTGACGCTGCGCAAACGTCGAGAGCCGATCACCTATTTCCACGAGCGCAATGGGGTGGCCGAGATCTATTACAAATTGAGCTGGCCCAATGAGCAGCCCCCGACGGAAATTCGCAACATGACGGGGATGTCGGACTCGCGCATGGCGGCAGCGATGGTCGGGCTGGCGTGCGGGCAGGATGCCGCGCTGGCGATGGCCGCCAACACGCAATCGGAGCCGCCGTTCGCGGTGCTCGGCCTGGGGACCGGATTGCTCGCCAGTTATGCGAAGCCGTATCAGGTCGTCGATTTCTACGAGATCGATCCGCTCGTCAAGGACATGTCGATCGTAAAAGGCTACGTGCCGCCGTGGCATTCCGATCGGCACAATATGGGCAAGCTCAACGATCCGACATTCTGGTTTCTGCAAGACGCGCAGGAACGCTGGGCGAACTTGTCGGTCAAGCTGGGCGATGGCCGGCTGGTCATGAAGAACGAGAAAAATCGCGAGAAGTACTACCACATCATCTCGCTCGACGCCTTCAGCTCCGACGCGATCCCGGTGCATCTGTTGACCGAGGAAGCCGTCAAACTCTATCTCTCGAACCTCGCGGACGGCGGCGTCTTGATCTTCAACACGACCAACCGCTTCGTGCGCATCGAACCCGTGTTGTCCGGCATCGCCAAGAAACTCGATCTTGAATGTCTCTACTGTGCCGACTGGACCAGCGACTTGCACGATCATCCCGACCGCTACTCCGCGGACTGGGTGGCTCTACGCCGCAAAACGCCGGAGGGATGGTCCGGCAACGGCGGCCGACCGCTCGCGGAACGCTTGCTCGCGAAGCGCAAGCTCTTGCGCTGGAACGGCGAGCCGTACACCAATTCCCGCGGCGACGATGAGGAGCTGCGCTGGCACGAGGTTGCCCCCTTACCAGGCCCGGTGTGGACGGATGGACACTCGAATCTGCTCAAGATCATGAAGTGGAAGTAGTTGCCTTTGTTTAGCGCTCGCGGTGAAGCGCCAGCGATTTGGCGCTTCACCGCGAGCGCTAAACAAAGCAAAAAAATTTGGAACAATTCCTCCCTCCTCGTCCAATAGATGGTGTGAATCGTGGCTTCGAGGCATCAGTGATGGCGACCCGAACCTCTCACGGATATTGTGCGCCGATCGCCGTCCTTGACGAGGCGAGCGACGGCGAATTGTTGGACCAATTCATCGCCGCCAAGAACGAAGCCGCGTTCGCGGAGTTGGTGCGCCGTCATGCCTCGATGGTGCTGGGCGTGTGCCGGCGCGTGCTGCACAACGTCCACGATGCCGAGGATTGCTTCCAGGCGGTTTTTCTCGTCCTGGTGCGCAAGGCCGACACGATCCATCCCCGGCAAATGGTGGGAAACTGGCTCTATGGGGTTGCCTATCGCACTGCCCTCGAAGCGCGGAAGCTGGCAGCCAGGCGGCGGATCATGGAACGAAAAAAACCGGCCATCGTGCCGGACGACGAACGCTCCCGTGAACTCTGGCACGACCTCGGCCCGCTGCTCGACCAAGAGTTGAATCGGCTGCCCGAAAAATACCGGGCGGTTCTGGTTGCGTGCGACCTCGCAGGCAAGACGCGCGCGGAAGCCGCCCGTGAGCTTGGCCTGCCCGAGGGCACGGTCGCCAGCCGTCTGGCGCGCGGACGCGCGTTGCTGACGAAGCGCATGACGCGGCACTCTTTCGTGATGACAACCACGGGCCTGACGGCTCTCTTGCTCGAACATGCCGCCGCCGACGTGCCGGAAACGTTGCTGACGGCGACAATCGACGCGGGATCGCTTCTTGCCGCGGGGCAATCGACGAACGGCGTGATCTCGCGCAACGTCGCCGCGCTGACCGACGCGGTCGTACACGGCTTTGTCCTGGCCAATATCAAGCTCGCCGGCGCCGCGCTGATGATTTTGCTCGCGCTGGGCCTTGGAGTGGGAGCGCTGCTGCCAACGGCCCAGGCGGAACGCAGACCGGGGTTCAACAATCCGGATACACAGAAGGGGATCCTGGAACCGAAGAAAGCCAAGCCCAAGCTCGTGTCCGATTGCATCGTCCAGAAAGTCGACCATGACAACCAGACGATCGAGGCCGTTGCATCCGCCTCGACCTCCGCGGGAGACGAGCCGGCGCGTTACGACTTGCATGTCGGCCCCGGCACGCAGATACGCATCAACGGCCAGGAAGCCACGCTCGCCGAGGTTCCTGTGAGCGCCGCGGTCAATCTCGAGTGGGTCGGCGACGCCAACGGCAGACCCTTGGCCGTTCGCATCGAAGTCGTCGGCAAATGGATCGACGGACTTGTGCAGGCCGTCAGCGCTGAATCGATGACGGTTGCGGCCAATGATATTGACAAGCAGTCCTTTGACCTCGATCCGCATGCCTGGGTCGTCATCGACGGCAAAAAAACCAAGCTCGGCGATATCAAGGCGAAGATGTGCGTCAAGGTGAAAGTAACCGACGGGAAGCCGCGCGTCGTCGGCATCAACGCCACCGGCAAAAAAGTGAAGGGGGCCGTAAAGAGCGTCGATGCCGGCAAGAAGACGATTGCGCTCGATGGCGTCGCCGAGGCCGTCACGGTCGCCGACGCGGCGCCGATCCTCATCGACGGCAAAAAGGGGACGCTAACAGAGTTGAAGACGGGCGCCCGCGTCACGCTGCAAATGTCGGCCCTGGACGGACCTGGGATCGTCGTCGCGATTCGCTGCGACAACAGGCCGTGATTTCTCCGCCTGATACGCCTTACGAACCATGACCAGTGGGGATCGCTGCGGCAAAAACGCTCGATTACAGTCGCGGCTCGTGGAATCAACCTGCCCGTCGTCCCAGACTTTTCCTAGAATGATTAGCATATAGAAACCAATGTTCCGTCAGTCCGGTTGTCCTGGAGGTGGCCCTTGGCCCAGATTGTTTTCACGATCACGATTTTCGTCAGCGCCTTCATGCTGTTTCTCGTCCAGCCTCTCATCGGCAAACTCATCCTGCCGAAGCTCGGCGGCACCCCGCAAGTGTGGAACACCTGCATGGTGTTCTTCCAGACCGCCCTCTTGGCCGGCTATGCCTACACGCACACCGTCAGCACCCGGCTCAAATTGCGGCAGCAACTCGTCTTTCACGCGGCGATGCTCGGCGTGCCAATCCTGATGCTGCTGGCCTTTCCCATGTACGCTTACGTGCAGGGCTGGACGCCGCCGACCGACGGCAATCCGATTCCCACGACGCTTCTGCTCTTGGCGACCGTTGTCGGCGTGCCGTTCTTCGTCGTTTCGACCAGCGCTCCGCTCCTGCAAAAATGGTTCGCCTACAGCGGACATCCGAATGCAAAGGATCCCTATTTCCTCTACTCCGCCAGCAACGCTGGCAGCCTGTTGTCGCTGCTCGTCTATCCCACCGGCATCGAGCCTGCGCTGTTCCTGGAAACGCAAACATACGTGTGGTTCGGCGGTTACGCGATTTTGGGCGCCCTGATTGTTTATTGCGCGTTCCTCATCTTCCAGACCGCTCCTTCCGACGAGCAAATCGCCGCGGAAGCCAACAGAATGGACGTGGCCCCCGCACCTGAATCAGCGACGCACGCCCCGGCCCCCGCTCCCATTCCCGCCGCGGAAGCAAGCACGGCCGTCAAGTCTGGTCCAGCGCCCGCGACAGGGCGCGGCATTCAGCGCAAGAAAGGCACGAAGCTGCCCGGCCATGCGGACGACGACGCTCCGGCCGCCGCGTCGGCGCCCGTGCAAATCAAGGTCCGTGGCGCGATCGCGCCCGTAGACAACTGGCGCCGCCTCCGCTGGATCCTGCTCGCCGCCGTGCCGTCGAGCCTCATGCTCGGCGTGACCAGCTATATCTCGACCGACCTGTCGCCGTTCCCGCTCGTGTGGGTGATTCCTTTGGCGCTGTATCTGCTCTCGTTCATCCTCGTGTACATGAAGCCGTGGACGAGCAAACGCTTTCCGATCTTTAACCCTGAAGGCTACACACTCCACGAAATGATGGTATTCGTCGGCCAGCCCCTCGGCTTGATCGTGGTCTGCTTCGTTATCTTGACGACAAACCACGATCCATTCTGGGCCACGCTGATGCTAATGATGGGCTTTTTCAGCAACGCTCTGGCCTGTCACGGCGAACTCGCGGAAGATCGCCCCGACACGAAACACCTGACCGAATACTTCCTCTACATGTCGGTCGGCGGCGCGATCGGCGGCATCCTCAACGGCCTGGTGGCGCCGGTCATCTTCAACAACGTCTACGAATTCTACATCGCCATTGTCGTCGCGGGTCTCGTCCGGCCATCGTACATCCTGAGCGGCTGGTTCGACGAGCTCGTTTTACAGTCCTTCCCGCAGTTCAAAAACTGGGTCCGTACGCAAGGCGACGAAATGGCCAAATCGATGGGCCGAACGCCGCCGGCGTCAACCTATATGTTCAGCTATTTTCTCGATATCGTCTTCGGCATACTCATCCTGTCGATTTCCTACTACCTGCGGATACGGGGCGATGAAGTCCGGTATTACGGGATCGACAACTGGATTGCCAAATTCATCCGCTTCACGGGCATCAACGGCGGTTTCGCGCTCAACGCCCTCATGTTCGGCATTCCGATGGTCTTCTGCTTCTTCTTCGCTGGGCGTTCGTGGCGTTTCGGCCTGGCCACCATGGGCCTTCTCTACGGCAGTCTGTATCTGGCCGAGGACCGCGAAGGAACTCTCGAAGCGCGGCGAACCTACTTCGGCGTGCTTCGTGTTTTGCAGCGCTCCGAGGGCATCACGAACTTCGCGGAAATCGAGGAGTTCACCCAGCGTGATCCCGATACCAAAAAACTCATGCATCAGATCAACGAAGAAGGCAAGATCGTTCCGCCTCGCTATCCCTACACCTACCTCATGCACGGCACGACCGATCATGGCCGCAACTATCTGTATGATCCGACCAACGCGAAGTTCAACAAACGCTACAAGGACATCAGCCGCCTGGCAACAACCTACTACCATCGCTACGGTCCCGTCGGCGTCGTGATGGAACACGAGAATTGGTTCAAGGGACCGCAAAACGACTACAAGGCGGATGCACGTCTGCCGACGGCCATGTTCGGTCAAATGATCGCCTCCATCGGCATCGGCACGATTCCGCTCGAGCCGATCGTCGGCGTCTGGTCGGAACCTCCTTACGCGACGATCGGCCTCGGTACCGGAACGATGGCGTCCTACGCCCGGCCATTCCAGCACATGACCTATTATGAAATCGACGAAGTGATCCGCAAGTTCTCCGTGCCCGATGAAGGCGCTGACGCGCGTTTCACCTTCGTGGAAGGCGCAATCCGCCGCGGCGCTAATCTGCAGATCGTCATGGGCGATGCTCGGCTTTCGCTCGAGCCCAAGCGCGAGCATCTCAACTTCCGCAATTCCTACGTCTATGAAGCCGACTTCAAGAAATTCTCGGACGCCAAGGAACGGTTCTATTCGCGCGTCTCCTACAAGAATTTCAACGACGACGAGCGCAAGGCGAAGCAAGAGGAGGTCGCCAAGGATCTCGACAAGATCAGCAAGAGCTGGTCGCGCGAGAAGTTCTACAAGGTCATCGTGGTTGATGCCTTCAGCTCCGACGCCATTCCTATCCATCTCGTCACCAAGCAGGCGATCGAGATCTACATGGATAAACTGCGCGACGACGGCGTCCTGTGCGTGCACACCTCCAATCGGCACATGGATCTCGTCCGGCCGGTGGCGCGCATCGTGTTGCAGCTATCCGCCGCCTCGCAGAAAAAGGGGAAGGAACTCGCGGAGACCATGACGTTCAAGAGCGAGGCGGAAAAGGACGCGTTCCTCAAGGGCTTCGAAATCAATTGCCTCGTCGGCAAGGACGACTCGCGCCGGCGCAACGATGGCCCCACGGGCCACACCGGTTCCGAATACGTGATGGTCTATCGCGGCGACGCTTTCCTCAAATGGACCGATAAGCTCAAGGCAGAGAAGGAAGGATTGGCCGGCGAGCCGCCCGCGGGCAAGGAATACCTCAACGCCGCCGTGCACTGGTACGACCCTTGGCGCGAGCACTACCGAGCTCGTGGCGGTCGTCTCATCAAGACGCCGGTCACCATGAACGATTCGCTGTGGACGGATGATTTCTCCAACATCATGGGTGTCATCCGTTGGCCCGAATGGGTGCCGTTCGGAGGCTAGCGCCGCAACACGTTAGCCGGACGCGCAAGCGACGGAGCCCGCGACCAAGCGTCGCTTGCGCGTCCGGCTAACGGGACGAAAGTCGCCGCCGCCCCGTGGTTTCGCTAGAAAGACCTGCTCAAGGATTCGTCCTCGGATGGGACGAATCCTTGTTGAACTTGATTACCAACCCGATCCGCGCGAAACTGGTTTCGCCGGGCCTTCCGCCCCTTGTGGAGGTCGTCCCTTGGCACTGCCGCTTTATGCTCTCACGCTCTTCGTCAGCGCGTTTATCCTTTTTCTGGTCCAGCCGATCGTCGGCAAGATCATCCTCCCCAAGCTCGGCGGCACGCCGCAAGTCTGGAACACCTGCATGGTTTTCTTCCAGATGGTGCTTCTGGCCGGTTACGCCTACACGCACAACGCCAGTACGCGATTCACGCTGCGGCAGCAGTTGATCGCCCACCTGGGACTGCTGTGCTTGCCGCTGGTCGTGCTGGTCCCGTTCCCATTCGCGCTGGGCGGCGAGTTCTCGTCGCCCGGGGTGCCGAACCCACACAGCCTTTGGGGCTTCATGCCAGACCTGGGGAGCAACCCGATTCCTTCGACGTTATCGGTTCTTTTCGTCTACGTCGCGCTGCCTTTCCTGGTGGTTTCCACGACCGCGCCGCTTTTGCAAAAATGGTTCGTCTACACGGGACACCCTGCCTCGAAAGATCCGTACTTTCTTTATGGCGCGAGCAACTTCGGCAGCATGCTGTCGTTGATTGTCTATCCGTTCTTGATCGAGCCTTACGTGAGCCTGAAAGACCAGGGCTGGGTCTATACCTGGGGCTACCTCGCGTTGACGCTCTTCGTGCTGGCCTGCGCGGCGATGGTGTGGAACGCGTCCGAACCGAAAACGAAGACGCACGAGCCGAAGCCTGAACCGAAGCCGGAGCCGGCCCCCGCGGCGACAGCGACCACGCATGAGCCGCAGACGGGCATCACCGCCTCCGCCCCGGCCGTGACGGGCGTCAAGCCTGGGCAACCAGGCAAACAGCCGGGCAAGCCAGGCATCGGCAAGGGCCTCGCGACCGAACCGGCGATTTCGCACGCACCCGAACAAGTGACGGGCGCCCGGCGTCTCCGCTGGATCCTACTCGCCACTATCCCGTCGAGCCTGATGCTGGGCATCACCACGCACATCACGACGGATCTGTCGCCGATCCCGCTCTTTTGGCTGATCCCGCTGATTCTCTACCTTGGTTCGTTCATCCTCGTGTTTGCCCGCTGGCCGGTGGTCTGGACCGAGCAGCCGCACGTTTATTTTCTCTGGGCTCAACCGTTTTTCATTGCGCTAATGCTCATCGTGGACGTGCTCCATCTGTTTAACGATACGCGTTTTCTGGCATTCGCAATATTTGCCCACGTCATGGGTTTCTTCACGACCACAATGGTCTGTCACGGTGAACTCGCCAAGGACAGGCCGAGCACGCGTTTCTTGACCGAGTTCTACCTGTGCATGTCGGTAGGCGGCATGCTTGGCGGCGTGTTCAACGGTCTTATTGCCCCGATCATATTCCCGAAGCTGTGGGAGCTCCCTCTGTGCATCTTCGCCGCCAGCTTCTTGAGACCAAAAATGTTCGAGGCCGGCTTCCTCGACAATTGGCTGGCTAGCCTTTTCGAGGGCAAGCCGGAAGCGGCCAAGGCCAAGCCCGGTCCCAAGAGCGCCAAGCCGCTCCACACGGGCGAAGTCCTCGCCAGCGAATCGTTCATCAGTACGCTCGATTACGTCTGGCCCGTTGGCATCCTTATCTTGACCGGCGGCTTGCTGTTCGCGCTCAGCACCAATGCCCAGGATAGCAATGAGTCCCTGCGCAACACAGCACTCGATTACAGCATCCCGCTCTTGATCGCCTGCGCGGCGCTGGCCCGGCCGATTCGTCTGGGCTTGAGCCTGGGCGTCGTCATTCTTATCTTCAACGTCCTACAGCACACAAGCGACGCCTCGATCGACACCAAGCGAAGCTATTTCGGCGCCATGAGCGTCAAGCAATACGACCGCCACAGCCCGCGCGGCCCGTATCGCCAACTCATTCACGGCCACATCGATCACGGCATGAACTTCGTTGTCCCCGACAAGGCGCAGGGCCGGGGCGATCCCGCCAAGGACTGGAGCCGGCTGGCGACGACTTACTATCACCGTGAAGGCCCCGCCGGGCGTGTCATGGAATTGCGGAAGTTCAACTGCTTTCCGGACTGCCCCGTCAACACCTACTGGGCCGACGTGCGCATGCCCGTTACGCTCATCGGCAATCTCGCCATGGATCTCGGCATGAACCCCTTCCCGCTGCACGAGATGACCGCGCTATGGTGCGAGCCGCCGTTCGCCACCGTCGGCCTGGGCACGGGCACGATGGCGTCTTACGGCAGGCCCTATCAGCACGTCCATTTCTATGAGATCGACGATACGGTGCGCCGTTTCTCCCTGGGCATGCCGACCAACAAAATTCAGACGTTCAAGCAGTACGAGGCCGACAAGGATCAGCGTCGGCCGACGCATTTCAACTACCTCGAACGCGCCATCGAACGTGGCTGCCAGGTGCAGGTCCTCATGGGGGACGCGCGCCTGCGCATGGCGTTGCCTTACGTGAATCACTATGAAAAAGACGCCGCCGGAAACTTCACCGACCACGTCAAACCAGGCGGCGGCCCGAAGAATTTCTATCACATGATGGTCGTGGACGCCTTCAGCTCCGATGCGATCCCGGCTCACCTGCTCACCGAGGAAGCCTTCAAGATGTACTTCGATCGCCTCGTCGAGAGAAAGGTAGACAAGGATGGTAATGTGGTTCAACAGGGAGGCATCCTCTGCGTGCACACGTCGAACCGCTTCGTCGATCTACCCAAGGTCGTCTCCGCGGTTGCCGACAAGCTGAAGTTTGCCCATCTGCGCGGCCACGACAACAACGACGTGCGCGGGGACGGCCACTATACCTCCGAATGGGTGATGGTGGCGCGTCATAGCGACGACCTTGCCCACCTCTCGGCCGACCCGTTCCTCGTCGAATACGACAAAGCCGTGCGGGCCAGGAACAAGGGCGTGGAAAAATACTGGGCGCCCGTTCGCTCTGATAAGAGGTACGTGTGGACCGATGACTATTACAACATGATGTCGGTCATTCGTTTCGGTTTCGGATCGCGGCGGAGTGATGATTAGAGGAAGCGGCCGATAGCAATCGCAAACGACAAGCCCCTCGCACGATGGCGTGCGCGGGGCTTTTGTCTATCCGTGGGGCTGACTTTCCTGTCTACCGCTTGTTTTGAAAGCTTGTATGGCGGCCAGTAATGCGTGGTCGAAGAACGGAGGCGAACAACAGTGCATTTACCCCGCAGGGGTTGCATCTCAAAGCCCAGGGTCGCGCAGCGCACCCTGGGTAAGCCGATACAGCGAGTTCAAATACCCCGAAGGGGTTTCATCACGCGACTTCGCGCGGTCGATGCAACCCCTTCGGGGTACTTGTCGTTTGCGGATTCTAACCCAGGGTGCGCTGCGCGACCCTGGGCTTTAAGATACAACCTCTTCGAGGTAAAGACTCTGGATGGGAAATCTTCCACCCAAATTCGCCATTATGCGGGGATCTTCACACGCCTCGCAAGATTTCGATCGGCGCATATGCCTGACCGAGGATCTGCCGGCTGGGGACGCCGAGCCATTGATCGAGGATCGTCGCGTAAACCTGGCGGAAATCGATCGTGTGCAACAGGTTGCCCTGCACCAGATTGGTCAGCGGCGGCTGTTCGCCGACCAGCCCGGAGCGAACGCGGCCGCCGACCAGCAGCATTGGAGCACCGGCGCCGTGATCCGTTCCCTGGCTGCCGTTTTCGTGCCCGCGCCGGCCGAACTCGGAAAACGTCAGGATGAGGATGCGCTCTCGCTGTCCTCGCTCGGCTAGATCGCGGTAGAACGCCGTGATCGAATCGGATACGTCACGCAGCAAATTAGCGTGCGCCGGGCCTTGAGCCGCGTGCGTGTCAAAGCCATCGAGCGTCACATAAAAGAGTCGTGCTCCCAACCCCGCGTCGATGAGCTGGGCGGCCAGCTTCAGATGATTACCCAGGGCCGACTGCGGATAGGTAGTGCGCGGCTGATAATTGCGGCCCACCTCCGAGAGACGCTGACTCGATGCGTAGGTTTGCACCGCGGTGCGCTGGACGAAATCGAGCAAACTCGGCGGATTGTCGGCAGGGCGCGAGACGCCGTCGAGGAATTCGCGCTGCTGGCGTCGATCGCCGGCACTGGCGGCATTCAAGCGCAATTGAAAGTCGTCGAGCGTCGCAATTGAAGGTACACGCGCCGGCGCTCCGGTCAAGGCGAGCGGCGCCGCCTCGTTTTGGTTCGCCATATGAAACGACGTCGCCGCGGGGACATGACGAAGGGCCCGCCCGACCCAGCCTTCGGTCAAGGCCTCGGCAGTGCTGGCGGCGTGCCAGATGTCCATCGAGCGGAAATGCGACTGGCTCGGATTCGGATAGCCGACCCCCTGGACGATGCACAAGGCGTTGTCTTGCAAAAGCCCGTGCAGTCCGGACATGGACGGATGCAGCCCGGTCGAATCATTGACGCGCAGCGAGTTTTGAATTCGCAGCGTCGGCCGCAGCCGGGTGTAGTTCGGGTCCCGGGTCGGGATGACGGTGTTGAGCCCGTCGTTGCCTCCGGTGAGCTGGACGACGACGAGGATTGTGTCGCGAGCCCCGGCTTGCCCGGCGGCGGGCGCCTGCGCGGCGGCACGGCCCAGGAAGTTGGGAATCGCGCTGGTGAGCGCGACCATGCTCGAGCCGGCCAGGGAGAAACGCAGGAACTCTCGTCGAGTCGGTTGCATCGTTGGGATCCTCAAATTGCCGCTTGCGGCTTCAATCGAGCTGGAACTCCGGCAGACACAATACCAGATGGCAAAGCGTGCGGGTACGGTGATTCGCGATGTCGTCCGCAGTCCAAAACGCCGGATAGGACTGGCGTTCGTTGTTGTTCGCGTAGCGCAACAAGCGATCGCGCGTCGCGGCCGGGACGTCGCCTTGCAGAAAAACGCGCAGGAGGAAATCGACTCGCTCCTCGTTCGTGCCCATGTTGTTGCGGCGCAGCAACTGGGCGAGATCCAGGCGTCGGCCGAAACGCGCGTCCGCCGTCGAAGTCAGCGCCAGGGCGAGGTTGTGCCGGAACAGCAGAGTTTGTCCGTTTAACCAGGCCCGACCGCCTTCCCAGCCGGCGACGGACGGTGGATAGAAGAGCCGCTGTCCCAGGCCTTCGAGAGCGCGGGCCAGTTCGCTCGTGCCGACGCCCCCCTGCCCCGCTTCGGACGCGCGATGTCCTTCCAGGCCGCGCACCAGGCCGAGCACGAAATCGATCGGCGCCTTGATCTTCGCACGGTAGGACGTGTCGGCGAAAAACAAGTTGGACCGCAATATGCGCTCGACCAGCGCGCCGAAGTCGTACTGCCGGCGAAATTCGGTCGCGAGCGGTTCGAGCAACTCAGGCGTCGGCTGGATGGAATCGCTGACGAAAAAGCGGAATAGCTTGCGCACGATGAAGAACGCCGCCGATTCTTGCTCCAGACAGATGCGCACGACGTCATCGGCCCCCCAACGGCCGCGCTGGCCGATGACCGTCTTTTCGCCGGGATCGTGGTCGCGTTCGCGGAAGACGCCGCGGCCGTTCTCGATGCGCCAGCCGGTGAAAGCGCGGGCGGCCTCGCGAACATCCTGCTCGGTGTAGTTGCGTTCGCCAGGACGGCGGGCGTTCGGCACGCCAAGGCTGAACAGCTCCATCAATTCGCGCGCGTAATTCTCATTCGGCTGATTGCGCTGGCTCAGCGCGTTGTCTAGCCAGACGAGCATGGCCGGGTCGCGCGACATATCGGTCAGGAGCGTGCGGAAGCTCCCCTGAGCGTGACGCCGCAGCAGTTCATATTGTCCGAGCATGTAGCCCGCGTTGCGAACCTTGTGGTTGCTGGTCGCGAAGTGGTTGTGCCAAAAGAGGGTGAGCTTCTCCCGCAAGGGATGCACGCTGTAGAGCATGCGATAGAGCCACAGCGCCGAGAGCTGGCTGGCATTGTTTTGTGCGTTGGCGTCGCCAATAGTGCGCGACATGCTGACCCAGAGCGCGTCAGCGTCGCGATCCTCTCGGCCTTGCAAGAGTGCCGTGATCGTTTGCTCCGGCCCGTCACGCAAGGCGGCCTGCATTTCGTCCATGTTTGCGCCGAACGCAGCCCGTCGATACAGATGGCCGACCTTCTTCAGGTTCCAGGGCGACGCGTCGCTAGGGCGATAACGCTCCCAGGCGATGCGCGGATCGATCGGCTGCTGAATCATGTCATGTCCTCGTCCAGCGATCATCTCATTCGCGTGCGGTTGCGCGTGGATACGGCGCGGCGGCCTCGCACAAACACAAGCGAATGGGGAGCATTCCCTCGTTGGCCTTTACTTCTTCTTCGCTTGCCAGAGGATGTCATAACGAAAATCGTTCGCCCCATACGTCGATTCGATCCGCAACACGCCGAGCCTTTCGATCCACGCGACGATAGCGCCGAGTTCCGTCTTGGCTGCCTTGGGAGGCAACGCCTGGTTGAGGATCAACTGCGTGAGCGTGGCGTCCTCGTTGGCGCGAATCAGGTCCACCAACCCCGCAGCGTGAAGCTGCGTTTGCATTGATGCCTTGCTGGGGGGGCGTTTCTTTTCCGCCTTGATCGCGTCAACAAGTTCGCGAGCCAGCTCGGCCGTCGCGCTCATCACGAATTGATCTCCCACCGCGACGAAGCTCGGGCTGAAATTAAAGCGGACGTTCTGTGCGTCGCTTTCAACCTTCTTCGTTTCGGAGAAGTAATAAGAAACGATTTCGCAATCCTTGTAGGTCTCTTCGCTCAGTTGTAGGCCAACGAAAAATGTTGCCGCGATGGCGCCCGTTCGCAAGATCGCGTCCATGTCCTTGGCAAAGGACGGATCGCGCATTTCGACTACCAGGGCGAACGCCGGGATCGGCTGGCCGGGACGAACCTTCTTGTACGGTTGTTCCTTCTGCTGGGCGACGACGACCCGCTGGCGCGGTCCCATCGATTGCAGGATTGTGGACAGCTTGATGCCGCTGAGCATGTTCAGGTTTTTGTCGGCTTCATCGAGTCCCTTGGCATTCTTTTCGCCGAGAATCTCGACGCGCTTGTCCCAAAGTTTACCGAGGTCGAGGTAGTAGCTCGAACTCGAAAGAACGCGCGGCGGCGCCAACAGCGGCAACGTGCCGGCGCCTGCGGGGGGCAAAATCACTTGCGAAAGGAGCGACATGCCGGCGCTGCCGCGCGGCGCGTCGAGGCTGAGGCGAAAGTCGGACTCATCACGCGTTACGGCCGCGGTCCCGTAGGGCGTGCGTTTGAGCAGATCCGTGAGGCCGCCGAACAGGATCATTTGCAATGGGTCCAGCGAAACGGCTTTCAGCCCGTTATTGAAGTTATCGTTCTTGCGCAGCTCCTCGAAGTTCATCCACGTCCACAGCAAAGCCTTGGCCGGCGCCTTTTTGTGCGCTTCGGCGAAGCTGACGTTCTGCTGGATGTTTTTCTTCGCCAGATAATCGTCGAGCGATCGCTTGAGCACCTTTTCCTCGCTGGCGACGATCAAGGCGGCGTCGACAAGTGCAAAGCTGAGCTTCGGCCCGATCTGGCCGACATCGAGCTCTTGATACTTCTTGCGAACGATACGGTCTTTCGATTCCTGGCGTTCAAGCTCCTGGCCGATTGCCTCGAGCGCGAGATCGACGAAACGGCGCAGGCGTACTTCATCCTTCGCTTGCAATACGAGGATCGCCCCGCCAGGATTCGTGAGCTTCGCGGCGATGACGAGACCGCCAGCGCCGAGGTCGTCGAGCAATTCATCGCGGGTCTTGCCGAGTCGCTTCTCGAAGTAGGCGATCCGTTGATAAAGTTGTTGAAACGTGGTCGTGTCGTAGTATTCGCGGATGCCAGCGAGCTTCTGCGCGTCGATGAAGAGCGGATTCGTCTCCACGGTGTTCACCAGCTCGCGTGGCCGATCGACCTTCACTACCCATTCCGCCTCGGCGGGCACGAATCGCAGCGGGCTTTTCGTTCCCTGCGCCGACGCGACGGACGAAACGACGGCCAACACGCAAACGGCAGCTAACGAGCGGATGGACATAGTGCGCCTCAATCTCAGCAATGGCGGCAATGAACGTGATACCGAATCATACTTGCGGCGACGGACGAAGGTTTCAGGTAATAGTGTAACCACTCTTGGGCCGTTTGCATCGAAAAATCGCGCGCAGGCCGCAAACGGTTAGAATGTAAGAGGTTGATGGACCCTCAGATGTGCACCGTCACGATCATTCCCTGTGCTAATGGCGTTCGCCTGGCCTGCAACCGCGACGAATCGCTGTTGCGGCCCGCTGCGTTACCTCCGTGCGAGGTGGCGTGCGGCAATCGGCGCGCGGTGATGCCGATCGATCCGCTATCCAACGGCACATGGATTGCCGGCAATGACGCAGGGCTGATCGCGACGTTGTTAAACGTCTATGAACGACCATTCGATCGACAGACGCCGCCATCGAGATGCAGTCGCGGCACGATCATCCCATGGCTCATGGAAACAAACACGCTTGCCGAGGCGTATGAAAGATCGCTCGGTATCGTGAGCGAGGAATTCGCGGCGTTTCGATTGGTGATCGCGGATGGACAGGCGTTTGCCGAGGTCTACGTTTCGGGCAACTCGGTGATTCGCAAGCCACCCGTGCCGATCAACGCGCCGCTGCTGTTCACGTCCTCCGGCCTGGGCGACGGCGTCGTGGAGCCGCCACGCCGCGCGTTGTTTGAGTCCCTCTTCACCAAGAACGCGAATTGGCGCGAGCAACAAGAAATGTACCATCGGCACTCATGGCCAGAGCGACGGCATGTGAGCGTCTGCATGCTTCGGCCCGAAGCGCGCACGATCAGCTTCTCGGCAGTGGAATCGACGTCGAACGGCGTCGTGATGACGTATCACGGCGCTGCGCCCGATCAACATGCGCAGCGATTCGATGCGGTCTTGGGCATTGCCAAGGCGTGACCGCGGCGTCCGCGCATGTTCTTGACGGGATCATTCCGTATGCTAGCCGAAACATCTTCCATGAATTTCAAGGGGGCAGCGCAATGGTTCCTGCAATGTTCAATCTGTCGGGCAAAGTCGCTCTGGTAACCGGAGGCAGCAAGGGGCTAGGCAAGGCGATGGCGCGCGGCCTCGTCGAAGCCGGCGCCGATGTCGTCATCGCCAGCCGGCACGAGGACGAGTTGAAGTCGGCCCTTGCGGAGATCCTCAAAGGGACCGAACGTCGCGGGGCGTATCTGGTCGCCGACATGGGCAAACGCGACGACGTACGCAAGCTCGCCGCATTCGCCCTGGAAAAAATGGGCAAGGTGGACATCCTCATCAACAACGCGGGGACCAACGTCCCACAAGCAGTCGATGCCATCACCGACGCGGAATGGGATCGCATCATGGAAATCAACCTCAACTCGGTCATGGTGCTGACGCGTGCGATCGTGCCGCAGATGAAGCCGCGCAAATGGGGGCGCGTCATCCACATCTCGTCGATCATGGCCATCGTTTCCAACAACGGACGGAACATCTACTCGGCAACAAAGGCGGCTCTCACGGGCTTTGCGCGAGCCAGCGCGCTCGACCTGGGGGCTTCGGGCATCACGGTCAACTGCATCGCGCCGGGGCCGTTCTTGACCGATCTCCCCGCGAGCGTTCTCTCGAAGGAGGAGCAGGACCGCTTCGCCAAGATGACGGCGCTCAATCGCTGGGGCGATCCCAAGGAACTGGTCGGCACGGCGCTCTTGTTGGCCAGCGACGCCGGCAGCTACATCACAGGCGCCACGTTGGTCGTGGACGGCGGATTTACCGCGCGCTGAGCAGAATTCTCTTGGCGACGGAACATCGATACATTATAAATAACCGTGATTGGGGTCCAATCACGGTTGTCTTTTGGACTCCTAACATTCACGCTAATTTGCGATCTATTTGATCTGGGGAGTCCAGGCATGAAATGTTGTAGGCTCACCGGCCTTGCGGCCCTGACGTTCGGCGTACTGATGGCGACCGCCAGCGGGAGGAGCGCTGGGCAAGACACCGGCGCTAAGCCGTCCGCGACGCCGAAGGGGGCCAAGGAACGCCGATTCCAGTTCACCTATGCGGGCGCCGTCAAGGACCTCGCCCCCGGAACGGAGACCGAGGTCTGGCTGCCGGTTGCCGTCTCCGGTGCGGAGCAGGAGATCAGGATCGTCAGGCAGAATCCGAGCCAGGCGAAAATATTCAAGGAGAAACAATACGGCAACGCCATGGTCCACTTCAAGGCCAAGGCCAACGACAACGGGCAGATTCCGTTCGAGATCGTTTATGAAATCCTGCGCCGTGAAGTAAAGACAGACCTGACCGCGAATCTCGTTCCCATACCAACGCCCGAAGAAAACCTGAATCGCTTCCTGCAGCCGGACGCCAAGGTACCTATCGTGGGCAAGCCGCTCGAATTGCTCAAGGACAAGAAGCTGCCCAACGATCAGTTCGCAACCGCCAAGGTGATGTACGACGTCGTCAACACGCACATGACGTACAGCAAGGTCGGCATCGGCTGGGGCCAGGGGGATTCGGTGTGGGCGTGCGACAGCAAGTTCGGCAACTGCTCCGACTTCCACAGCCTGTTCATCTCGATGGCGCGCGGCAACAAGATCCCGTCCAAGTTCGAGATGGGCTTCCCGATCCCGACCAAGCGCGGCGAAGGGGTCGTCGGCGGGTATCACTGCTGGGCGTGGTTCTATCCCAATCAAAAGGGCTGGATCCCGGTTGACATCTCCGAGGCCAACCGCAATCCAGAGTTGAAGGAGTACTATTTCGGCAATCTGACCGAAGACCGTGTTCGCTTCACGACGGGGCGCGACATCAATCTCGAACCGCTTCAAAAGGGGCCGGCCCTCAATTTCTTCATCTATCCTTACGCCGAGGTGGATGGCAAAGCGCACCCCCAGGAAAAGATGGAGCGGCGATTCGTATATCAAGATGTGAAGTAAGACGATGAATTCGTTTAGCGTTCGCGAGGCCCGGCGCGAACGCTAAACGCCGCACGTTCATTTCGCTTTGACATTCATCCGCAGCCAACTCTCCACCTCATTAACCTTGAATCCGCCCGGTCCGGGCCCTCCCTGGTACGCGATTTTGCCATCGATGCCGACGACATACAGCCGGTCCGGCCAGGCTGCGTAGACATGGTTGACCATGTTGTCTTCGCGGTCGATCAACGTGGGCATCGTCATCTTGAGGGTCGCGACGCATTGTTCGGCGGTCTTGGCGCGTTCGTCAAGCGTCTTGGGCTGAGCGATCTTGAGCAGCTTTTGTTCGCCGTCGGTCAACGTCAGCAGAATGGAATCGGGATGGGCCTCGCGGATGTAGACGAGGAAGAACTCCGCGCGGTCCTTGTAAGTCTGATACATCTTCTCGAGGTCGCCAGACTGGCGACGGAACGGCGGTCAGGTGTAGCTGCCGAAAATCAGCACGACCGGTTTCTTGTTTTGAAAGCTGGAAAGCTTGACTTCACGCGGTTTCTTCACCTCTTGAAGCGTGAAATCGGGGGCACGCTGGCCTATGCTCAGTTTCGTTTCCTTGCGCTCCCCCTTGGCGGGAGGCGTGTTGACCTCGCCCGGGTTTTTCCCCCCCTGGCCGGCGCCGCCACGGGACACCCCCAGTCCGACGCACAAGCAAATCAGTGGCATGAAGCGAATGGTCCGCATGTACAGGCCTCCTAAACCGGATGACGTGAATTCCCGGCACATCTTACCACGAATGGCAGCCCTAAAGAACCCGCAAGACCGGAAAAACCAGTGCCTTCGTCCGATTCGGCGGGGGGCCTCCCGGACTATGGAGTAAATCCTATGAAGCGCGATCCGCCAGGACGCCGAATCTAGACCCAAGAGAAAAGCCTTCGTCCGGCGGGAGACGAATCGGGAAGCCTGTCGGATGGGGTTCGCGTTTTGAGAAGGACAAGGCGCAGGCATGGTGGCCATGTGACGGGGATGTTCCCCTGATGCGAAGGATGCCGGACCTGAGCCAGATTTTATCCCATCATTGGAGGATTGCTCGTGAATGCTGCGTTCTTGCTGGTGACATCGACGCTATTGGTAGGTCAGGGCGGCGACAAGAAAGTTGAAGCCGTCCCGGCTCCCGCCAAGTCGGCGACTGGTTCCTCCGCCGCTTGTGGCCATGGCTGCCACGACGGCTTTGGCCTTGGACTGCGTGATAAGCTGCGCAGCCTGTTCCAACATGACAATTGCAACAACTGTAAGCCGTCGATCCATGATCGACTGCGTACGCTCTTCCACTCGAATTGTAACACTGGCTGCAAGCCGAAGATCTGGAATTGGCAGCCTCACTGCCTGCACCAAAACCGCGCGCCGGCGACTTGCAACGACCCGTGCAACCACGGCGGCTTGAACTTCCTTGAAAAGCTCCGCAGCGCGTTCCATCGTGGCGATCGCTGCTGTGCAGGCGGCACGGCCGGCCCGGCCAAGATCGATAGCGCTCCTCCCAAGCAGATGCCGAAAGAAGCGCCCAAGGGTGCCCGCATCGAAACCGCTCCCGCTCCGGCCGCCATCGTGCCCAATGCAATTCCGTCCGTTCCGTCCGTCCCGAACGTGCCGAGCGTAGAAGTGGCGCCCGCGCCAGTGCCGATGTTGCCCATCGCCCCTCCCGCCCCGCCGCGTGTTGACGACGAACGGCGCGACCCCTTCTGAGCCGAAGGAAGCAACCTGCCGAACTAACCCCGCCCTGCGTGGGGTTGGCCTTGGCTGCCCAGCCTGAAGCCTCACGCCAGCAATCATGGACCGATTCCGCGAGACTGCCCAACTCGCGGAATCGGCTCCTTGTCGTTATGGGAGCGTCACATTTCTCAGCGCTTCTCGTTCCACCCGGCACTTCCATACTTGCCAACGGCCAATTCTCCAATCAGAATTTCCTCACGCTCGCTCCATTCGCTTACCCCAACTTGCCAGCCGGTCGCGCGCTCAAATGCGTGCACGATTGAGTCCTGTAAAGCTGTCGTTACGAGTTCGACGCCGCACAGTTCGCGGATACCCGGCAAGTCCGGCGTGTGTTCGCTACGCGCCAAGAGGATGGACCCGTGCTGCAATAGCGTTTGATGATGCTTGCGTTGCGCGCTGCCGACAACCTTGTGTCCGCCGCTCAACAAATCGCCTGGAGTCAGTTGCTGAAAACAAAGCACGTCGCCATGCTTGATCGGCGCGGCGCCGACGGCTCCGATCATGCCAGGCAACCCAAGGCTTGCGAGCGCAGAGGTGATGATCCGGTGCATCTTTGGCAGCCACGATTCGCCCAATTGCCACGGCGCTCCCGACGGCAGCGCAAGAGCATAGGTGAGTTCGTGATGGTGAACGAGCGTCGCGCCGCCTGATGGACGACGCACGAAGGGAAGCCCGGCAAGGCGTGGGTCCCTTAGCCGCACAGCCGCTGGCTGAAAATAGCCGAGGCTCAAAGTGGCCGTCGTCCAGCCGTAGAAACGCAAGGACGCGAAGCCCGTCGTGGCGGTGCGGACGAGCGTTTCGTCCGCGGCCATATTCGTGGCGCCGTCGGCGCGGGTGTACGGCAAGAGTCGAATTTGAAGGTGCGACATGGTTCTGCCGCTTGCGGCTCAGCGTTCACGCGGCGCCGCGCGGACGCTAAACGAATTGTCTACGCCTTCCAGCGCAGGACGGGTTCCTTGAATGCCTTCACGTCGTCGGGCCGGCTGATCGGCGTCGTGTGCGGAGCGTTGTGCAGGAAGTCGCCGTCTTCCTCGATAATCTTGAGCAACGTTGCCGCGAAGGCGTCGAGCGTCTCCTTCGACTCCGTCTCGGTTGGCTCGATCATCAATGCCTCGGGGACGACGAGTGGAAAATACACCGTCGGCGCGTGATAGCCGAAATCGAGCAGACGTTTAGCGATCTCCATGGCGCTAATGCGTTTACTCCGTTTGAGCTTCGACGCGCTGGCGACGAACTCGTGCATGCAGCGATTGCCGTTGGGGACGTCAATGGCGTGCTGAATGAGGGCAAGAAGATAGTTCGCGTTGAGGACTGCGTTCTCGGTCATCTCACGTAGACCCGCGGGGCCAAGCGTGCGGATATAGCAGTAGCCGCGCAGGAGGATGCCGACGTTGCCGAAGAAACTGCGCACGCGGCCGATCGTTTTCGGGCGATTATACTCGAGTCTGTACGATTCGCCCTGTTTGACGACGACGGGTGTGGGGAGATACGGTTCGAGCATCTTGCGCACGGCGATGGGACCGGAGCCTGGACCGCCGGCGCCGTGTGGGCCGGTGAAAGTCTTGTGGACGTTGTAGTGCATCATGTCGGCGCCGAAGTCGCCGGGGCGGGTGACGCCGACGATGGCGTTCATGTTGGCGCCGTCGAGATAAACCAGCCCGCCCGCGTCGTGGATGAGCTTGGTGATTTCACCGATCTGCGACTCGAACAGGCCGATCGTGTTCGGATTGGTAATCATGAACACGGCCGTGCGTTCGTCGAGTTTCGACTTGAGGTCCGCAAGATCAACGAAGCCCTGGCTCGTGCTCTTGATCGAGACCGTATCGAACCCGGCGATGGCGGCGCTGGCGGGATTGGTTCCGTGCGCGCTGTCAGGGATGAGAACGCGCGTGCGCGATTTTTCGTTGCGATCGCGGTAGTACGCTTCCGCGACGAGAAGAGCGGCCAATTCGCCGTGCGCTCCCGCAGCCGGCTGTAAGGCGACGGCGTCGAGGCCAGCGATCTCGGCCAGGATTTCCTGCATCGACCAGAGCAGCGCGAGCATTCCCTGGCACGATTCATCGCACTGCAACGGATGCAGATTCGCCATGCCAGGCAGAGCAGCCAGGCGTTCGTGCCGTTTGGGATTGTACTTCATCGTGCAGGAGCCGAGCGGATAGAAATTCGTGTCGATCGACATGTTCCGTTTGGAGAGATTGACGAAATGCCTGATGAGATCGATCTCGCCAATTTCAGGCAACGGCGGCGCGGCCTCACTCAACGCGCCGGCGGGGAGCAGCTCCTTGGCTTCGCGTGCCGGCACATCGCAGGCCGGCGTGCGATGACAGCGCCTGCCGGGGTGGCTAATTTCAAACAAGAGATCGGTCGATTGGTTGTTGGTCATGATTCATCTTCCGTGGCCGTTTAGCGCTCGCGCACAAACAGCGTTCGCAAGGGGCCGCATCCTGCGAGCGCTACGACCAATGCGCCAGCACCGGAGCTACCCAACGCATTTCTTGAATGCGGCCGCGAATCCATCCAACTCCGCGCGTGTTCGTTTCTCCGTGACGGCAATGGCCAAGCAATTGCCCAGCGCCGGATACCAGCGTCCGAGCGCCAATCCCGCGTGATGGCCCGCTTTCAGCAGCTTCGCGAGCAGCGTCGGCACGTCGCCTGAGACTTGCACCGTAAATTCCTTGAAGAACGGCTGCTTGAACTTGAGCGACACGCCCGGAATCTTGCACAGCTCATCAGCGAGATAGTGCGCCTTCTGCAAACACAAATTCGCCGTCTCCTTCAAGCCGTGCGGGCCGACGGCAGCAAGATAGACTGCGGCGCGCAGGGCGAATAGCCCCTGGTTCGTGCAGATATTGCTGGTCGCCTTCTCGCGGCGAATATGCTGCTCGCGCGTTTGCAGCGTTAGCACCCAGCAGCGCTTACCATTGCGATCGACCGTCTGCCCGACGATACGCCCCGGAATCTTGCGTACAAACTGCTCGCGGCACGCCATGATGCCCAGGTACGGCCCGCCGAAAACCAGCGGATTGCCCAGGCACTGCCCCTCGCCTATTGCGATGTCGGCGCCATACTGGCCCGGCCGTTTCAACAGGCCAAGACTGATCGCGTCGAAGCTGACGACGAACAGGGCGCCGTGCTGTTTGCAGAGGGCCGAGATCGCCTCAACATCTTCGAGGTTGCCGAAAAAATTCGGATGCTGCACGATGACACACAACGTCTTCGCGTCAATTTGTTTCTTCAACTCGGCGGGGTCGAGCGCGCCGTTGGGCGTCGGCAGCGTGATGATTTCCTTGTTGATGTTCGCCAGATACGTCTTGAGCGTTTGCCGATATTCGGGATGTACGCTCTCGGCGATCAGCACCTTCGGCCGATCGGATTCGATGCTGACGGCCATGAGAACGCTCTCGGCAACGGCGCTGCCGCCTTCGTAGAGGCTGGCATTGGAGACATCCAGACCCGTGAGTTGGCAGATGAGGGTCTGATACTCGAAGAAAGCTTGCAGGCTTCCCTGGCTCGCCTCTGCCTGATACGGCGTGTAGGCGGTGTAATACTCGCTGCGGCTCGCGACGGCATCGACGACGGACGGGATGAAATGATCGTAGGCGCCGCCGCCCAGGAAACAGACGGCGTCGTCGGCGCAGATATTTCGGCCCGCCAGCTCGGTCATGTGCTGCTGCAAGTCCATCTCGGTGAGCGCCTCGGGAACTTGCAGCGCGCGCGCTAACTGAAACGCGGGGGGGATCATCTTGAAGAGATCCGCGACAGAGGCGACGCCGATCTTGTCCAGCATCGCCTTGCGGTCGGCTTCGGTGTTGAGCACGTAGGACAAGGGAGCAATCCTATGCTTGAGGTTGGCAAAGTGATGTTCTATAAACCCAGGCCGCTTGCGGCTCAGCACGCGCCGGATCTCTTGCGATCACCTCCGCGTGGCATCCAGCGAGCGCTTAGCCGCAAATGGTAATGCGGTCAATGCGCTTGCGACGCGATTTGCTTCTCGTAGGCCTCCACAGAAAGCAGCTTGTCATAATCGCCCGGCGACGTCATCTTAATCTTGACCATCCAGCCTTTGCTGTAGGGGTCGCCGGAGACGATGGTCGGATCCTTCTCGAGCGATTCATTGCGCGCGATAATTTCGCCAGCGACCGGAGCGTACAGATCGTTGACCGACTTGACCGATTCGATCTGGCCGAACGCGTCCTTGACGGCGAGCTTCTTGCCGATCTTGCTCAACTCGACGAAGACGACATCGGTGAGCTGCTCGACCGCAAACTTCGTGATGCCCACGGTGCAGACGTCTCCCTCGACGCTCGCCCATTCATGCGACTCGGCGTAGCGCAGATTCTTCGGGACCATGCGTTCCTCCTGGTATTTGCCGCTTGCGGCTTAGCGCTCGCAATCACCCAAGCGATGGCATGCGAGCGCTTAGCCGCAAGCGGCGGTTCATTTCGCGCGTTTGTAGAACGGCATCGGCACGACAATGGCTGCCTCGTCATTGCCGCGAATATCGACGATCAAATTCGCACCAACCTTCTGATACGCTGGCTCCACATAACCCATGGCGATCGGCCAGGCGAAAGTCGGCGAATGCGTGCCGCTAGTGACAACGCCGACCGGCTTGCCGTTTGCCTTGATGATCGCCCCTTCACGGGCGATGCGTTTGCCCTTCAACTCCAGGCCGACGCGCCGACGCAGCGACACATCATTTTGCCGCCGCACGAGCGCTTCCTTGCCGCGGAAGTCGCCTTTGTCCAACTTGACGGCCCAGGCCAGGCCGGCCTGAAAGGGATCGATATCTTCGCCGAGTTCGTGCCCGGAGAGCGGCATCGCGGCTTCGAGACGCAGCGTGTCGCGCGCGCCGAGCCCGCACGGCTTGGCGCCGCGCTTGATCAATTCTTCCCAGAGCGCGACGCCATACGCGTTGTCGATCATGATCTCGACGCCATCTTCACCCGTGTAGCCGGTCCGGCTCACGACGGCTTGTTGGCCCATACAGCGCATCGGCGCCGCGTAGTAGTATGCAAGCTTGCTCGGATCGGCTTCAGTCAGACCCGCGCACATTTCGAGCGCCTCCGGGCCTTGAATCGCGATCATGCACGTCGAGAGCGTTTGGTCGTCGAGCTGAAAGTTAGAGACGCCCTTGCTGTCCTTGATCCACTCGACGATCTTGACGCGATTACTGGCGTTGACGACCATCAGCCATCCATTCGGCCAACGATAGACGAGCACGTCATCGCGGATGCCGCCGTGCTCGTTGCAGACGAGCCCGTAGCGCACCTGGCCGTCTTTCATCGTGGCGGCGTTGTTCGTGTAGATCTTCTGGATAATCGCAAGCGCATCGGGACCGCCAAAGGAGAGCCGGCCCATGTGGCTGATGTCGAACAGGCCCGCGGCGTTGCGCACCGCGGCATGTTCATCGATAATCGTGGTGTATTGCACCGGCATGTCCCAGCCCGCGAAATCGACAACGCGTGCGCCGCGGGCAACATGCCAATCATAAAGGACGGTGCGCTGACCCATGGGTGTTCTCGAATGGCGTGATGGTGCGGCAAATCTAGCGAAAACGATGCGCCGTGGACACGTCAATCCTTGCACAACGTCTCGCGAAAATCCATCTTGTCGCCGCAGCAGTCGCAGATGCCCGCTTCGAAGCGTTTGATCGTGCAAATGTCGCACCAATAGTACACGTCATGCAGCTTGGCGTTGACAATGCTGTGCACGTTGATGACCTGCAAGAACTGCGAGTTCGGGATGAGCCGAGCGGTGAGCCGCATCGGACGATTGAGCAGCTTGGTGTCCTTGAAGAACATGCGCGAGCCTTCGTCCTTGACGAGCGGATAGAGCTTGCCGTCGTCGGCTTGCAGCACGAGGACGACGTGGTCAGGGTCGATTTTGACGCCTTGCTTGGCCAGCACATCGGCAAGGGACACAACCTTGCCGACGTAGAAGGCGTTCTTGTCACTACCCTTCTTGTCGCCGGCCCAGCCGCCGCACAGGGGCAATAACGCAGCGATCAACGCCGCCAAGAGGCCAAAACGCTGCTTGTTCAGGAACATGTCGGCTTCCCCATGTCAATCAGACGAGCCGGCCTGCTGAATTACTGTTTCGGCAACTTTGCCAGTGCGGCCCGGAATTCGTCCGTGTCTTGAAAGCGCCGCCCCGGATTCCGATCGACCGCCTTGACCAGAAACTTGGCGGTCTCCTCGTCGACATTCTCACGCAGTTCGCGCGGCTCGCGGGGCGGGTTGTTGACGATCGCGCGCAGCACCTTTTGCGATTCCCCCTTTTCCCAGGGCGTATCCCCCGTGAAGACCTCGTAAGCCGTCACGCCCAGTGCGAATAGGTCCACCCGATGATCCGTCGACGCCCGGCGAATGATCTCCGGCGCCAGGTACATCGTCGAACCGGTGCGATTGCCCGGCTTACAGAACGCAGGCGTGTAGGGGATCGTCAGGCCAAGGTCGATGATCTTGATGACGTCTTCTTCCGTCACCATCACATTGCGCGGGCACAAGTCCCTGTGCAGATAGCCGGTCTTGTGCATGTAATCGAGGCCAACGGCCAACTGGTTGAGGAACTCGATGCGCTTGCCTTCGAGTTGCTGGTGCTTGGTTTCGATGAGAAAGCTCAGGCCCACGCCGTCGACCAGCTCCATTATGATGTACGGCTCTTTTTCAGTAGTCAGGCCATATTCGTAGGTCTGCACGATGTTCTCGTGTTTGAGGAGCTTGCAGATCTCTCCCTCGCTCGGCTTCTTCAATCCGGCGAAGCGGCCCTCGAATTTCTCCGTCTTGATCCTGTCGAGAATCTTCAGGCAAACGGTTCGCCCCGAATCGCGATCGCGCGCCCGCCAAACTTTCGACATGCTCCCTTGGCCGGTGCGGCCAAGCAACTCGAAACGCGCTTCCACGTCGATGATGGGGAGCGCGTTTGCGTTTCCGGAGAACAATTGCTTGAGGGTGTCGAGGAAGCTCATGGGATAAAGGCAGCACAGCTTGGATTGATCTGGCTCAACGGTGACATATCGCGTTTCCTCATGGCATCGCGCGAGCGCTAAACAAAATACGTCATCGTCTAATGCTCACAATAGTCGATAATGCGCGCGAGTTCCATGCGTAAATCCTGGCGCGGCACGATGCGATCGACGAAGCCGTGGTTGAGCAGGAACTCGCTGGTCTGGAAGCCGTCAGGCAATTCGAGACGCACGGTGTTCCAGATCGTGCGTCTGCCCGCGAAGCCGACGAGGGCGCCCGGCTCGGCCAGGGTAATGTCTCCTTGCAGCGCGAAGCTGGCGGCAACGCCTCCCATCGTCGGATTGGTCAGGATCGAGATGTAGAGCCCGCCGACCTGATCGTAGCGTGCGATCGCGGCCGACACCTTCGCCATCTGCATCAGCGACAGG
>SXGT01675036.1_pt1 | contig 36040 bp, 31 predicted proteins | sample 3176221 | NCBI WGS metagenome assembly SXGT01 (sample SAMN11356862, study PRJNA531348) | freshwater metagenome | isolation source: freshwater sample F1-120 | place: China: Fuxian Lake, Yuxi | collected 2017-12-25 | reverse complement strand
ATAAAAAATATCCAGGGGGGGAGGCGAGGGGGGAACGCCCTCGCAGCCTTAACGCGGGATGGTTCTACCGCTTGGTGTACGTGTGCGCCTCGTTGGGATCGTTCGCGTTGACGAACGTGATCTGGGTGGGAGTGGCGGTGTAGGGGCTGTTGAGGGTCGCGGTCACCGGGCAGGTGATATTGAGCGTGAGCGTGGTGCCCGAGGTCGAGTAGGTGCCGGAGGCCCGCTGCTCGCCGGGCTTGTCCGACTGGAGGTTGACCGACTCCACGCGGCCGCCGGAAAACACCAGGGTCTCCTTGTGGGTGTTGGAGCCCACCTTGCCGTTGTACTTGTCCATGGCGGTCAGGAAATAGGTGCCGTCGACGAGGGGGCCGCCGGTCATGGTGGGCGTCGGCTCGGGGTGCGTGGTCTTGCTGATCACGGTGCCCCCGTTGACCAGCGCGTTGCACCCCCCTGCGGCGTCGGGGGGGGGGCTCCCGTCGACAGGGAGCGAGGCGTCGGTCGGGGTGGGGGCCCCGTCCGCGGAGCCCGCGTCCGCCGATGTGCTCGTGGAGCTGCAGGCGAGGAGCGGGGAAGAAAAGAGGGCGACGAGAGCGAGAAAGCGGAGGGGCATGAGATTCCTTGGTGGCAGGTGACGAAGAAGCTCGAAGGGATCCGAGTGTACCAAGCCCCGCCGGTCCTTTCGTACATCTTGGTGCCCTGGATGGGCTGGACGGGCTGGAAGAAATTGGCGCTGCCCTGCGCCGGGCCCTAGAGGTTCTGCATGGCCGAGGCAGGTCTCCGGGCGGAGGTGGAGGTAGGGCGCCTGAGCGATAAACCAGGGGCCTGGGTCGATCTTGGCCTCACCCTGCCTATTTTTCTCCTCTATCACCTGTCGGTCGTCTTCCTGGACGTGAAGAACGCCACCGATCTGGTGACCGGGCAGCTTCTCAGGATCGCCGGAGGGAGCACGAGCGCTTACCTCGGGATGACCGGCGCGATCGGCGTGGTGTTCGCCGGAGCCTTTGCGTTCGCCGGGCGAGGCGAGGCCTTCCGGCCACGAAAGTTCTTGCAGATCGCCCTGGAGGGCGTCGTCTACGCGGTGCTGATGAGGGTGGCGGCGGGGCTCGTCATGCAGCGCATCTTCGCGGGGCCCATCAAGGAGGGGAGCCGCTTCGTCGGCTTCGTGATGTCACTCGGCGCGGGCTTCTACGAGGAGCTCGCGTTCCGCGTGGTGCTCTTTGGTTTGGGCGCCAAGCTCCTCGTGTGGCTCCTCGGCCACCAGGAGCTGGATCTGGTGAGCTCCGGCGGCGCGAAGAAATTCTCGTTCAGGTCGCTCGGCGTCGTTGTGGGGTGGGCCCTGATCTCGTCCATGGTCTTCAGCGGCTTTCACTACGTGGGGGCGATGGGGGACCCCTTCCAGCTCCCCTCGTTCACCTTCCGCCTCCTGCTGGGGCTGGCGCTCACCCTCATCTTCGCAACGAGGGGCTTTGCGGCCGCGGTCTGGACGCACGCCCTCTACGACGTCTGGGTGCTCGTGTTTCGATGAGCCAGGCCGGGTCCGAGCCCGCCGACCCGACGGGGGAGCAAGGAGGCGAGCGGCCGCTCATCGAGGTGGTCGATCTGGTCAAGCGCTACGAGGACAAGACCGTTCTTGGGGGCCTCTCGCTCCGGGTGGAGCGGGGGGACACGGTGGTGATCCTCGGGGGCTCCGGCTCGGGCAAGAGCACCTTTGCCCGCCTTCTGCTGGGGCTGGAGCGTCCCACCTCGGGGCATATCTTCATCGAAGGGGTCGACATCGCCAGGGCGAGCGAGATGGCGCTCCAGAAGGTCCGCCATCGCTTCGCGATGGTCTTCCAGAAGTATGCGCTCCTGGACTCGCTCACGGTCTACGACAACGTGGCCTTCCCGCTGAGGGAGCACACGCACATGGCCGAGGCGCGCATCGGGGAGCGCGTCCTGACCCAGCTCGCCGAGCTGGGTCTGGAGGCCGCCGCCAGGAAGCTCCCTGGCGAGCTCTCGGGCGGCATGGCCAAGCGGGTGGGCATCGCCAGGGCCATGGTGATGGAGCCGGAGATCCTGGTGTACGACGAGCCGACCAGCGGGCTCGATCCCATCACCTCGCGCACGGTCGACGAGCTGATCGAGCGGATGCGCGAGGAGCACCTGGTCACGTCGATCGTCATCACCCACGACATGCTCACCGCCTACAGCGTGGCCGATCGGGTGATCCTCCTCGCCCGAGGCAACATCGCGGCGGACGCCAGGCCTGAGGATTTCTTCACGTCCAGGGACGAGGAGATCCACACGTTCGTGCTCTCGAGCGGCCTCGATCCCGAGCACCTGCCTCCCCGCAGGCAGCGCAGGTCCTCCTGGGAGATCCGGGCGATGTGGGCGGCTCGTCCTCCGGGAAAAGCGACGGGTCAGTGAGGAGCCACGTCCTGCTCCCCGCCGAATCCTGCGTCAAGAAGGGGCTGCTCCTTGTCCCAGGACCGCGTGTCGGACAGGGAAGGATTGGATTTTACAGGGAGGGAGAGGAATGAGCTAATCCTCGCCCATGATCCCTTCCACGGCGGTGGGCGCCAGGCTGGACCGTTCCCGGGTAGAGGCCACCTACGAGCTCATACGGCCCCATATCCGGGTGACCCCGGTGGTGGAGCTCCTGGCTGGCGACCTGGGCGGGCGCCCCTCCCCCCTCACCCTCAAGCTGGAGCAGCTCCAGCACGCGGGCTCGTTCAAGACACGGGGGGCCTTTGCCAACCTGCTCTTGCGCCAGATCCCGGAGGCCGGGGTCGCGGCTGCGTCGGGCGGCAACCACGGGGCCGCCGTCGCCTATGCGGCCATGAAGCTCGGGGTGCCGGCCAAGATCTTCGTGCCCACGGTCTCGTCGCAGGCCAAGATCGACCGGATAAGGGCCTATGGCGCCGACCTCGTGGTCGGGGGCGAGCGCTACGCCAACGCCCTGGGCGAGTGCGAGGCCTGGATCCGGGAGACGGGCGCTCTCTCCGTGCACGCCTTCGATCAAGAAGAGACGCTCCTCGGGCAGGCGACCCTGGGCCTGGAGCTCTCCAGGCAGGCGCGCTCCGTGGACACGGTGCTGGTCTCGGTGGGGGGTGGGGGGCTGCTGGGCGGGCTCGCTGGCTTTTACGGGGGCGGGATCAGGCTCGTCGGCGTGGAGCCCGAGGGGGCGCCCACGCTCACCCAGGCGCTCCTGACAGGCGGTCCTGTCGACGCGCCCACGGGGAGCGTGGCGGCCGACTCGCTCGCTCCCAAGAGGGTGGGAGAGCTCGTATTTCCCATGGCAAAGGCCCATGTCCACAGCGTGGTCCTGGTGAGCGACGAGGACATCCTCCGCGCCCAGGCCTCCCTGTGGAGCGAGCTGAGGATCGTCGCCGAGCCCGGAGGAGTGGCGGCGCTCTCGGCGCTGCTCTCCGGGCGCTACGTGCCGGAGCTCGGCGAGCGGGTGGCGGTGATCGTGAGCGGAGCCAACACCACGGCTGTGGACTTCTCGAGGCCCGCTCATGCCTGAAGGAAGCTGCACCCTGGTACCTCATCGTGGGGGAAGTGAAGGGCTGTCCTGAGCCTGGTGGCGGCGCCCCTTCTCCCCCTCGAGGCCCGAGCCAACCCTTCACTTCCCCTGCAACGCAGCACTAGCCGCGAGCTGCTGCGCGGAGCTCGAGGTGGACCACCCTGGCAAGGCGCGGACCCTCGCGCAGAGCGTGGAGCCGATCCGTGGTCGTGGTGCTCCCCAGGGCATGGTCGATGACCATCGCCCCCAGGGTGGCGACCGCTGGCCGCGGAGCGGCTCGGCTGCCATGCTCCCATCGCGAAATGGTCTCCAGGCTTACGTCGAGCAGCTCGGCGAGCGCTGTCGCGCTGAGGCCGATGGCCTTGCGCATCGTGCGGATCGCAGGGCCCGAGTGCGCACCGGCATGAGCGAGCGCGAGGGCGACTTCGACCTCGAACCGATCGAGCTCGGTGAGCGCCACGATCGCCTCCCCACACTTCCCGCAGATCTTGGCGGGGAGATCGGCCTTGAACTTCCGCCCGTCGACGACCTCCGCGTGAGGCGTGGTTCCCTGCTTCCACCGCGCACTACCACACGTTGGACATCTCATCGCCCGTCCTCCTAGAACACCGTGACCACCAGCACGCCCGCCTCGAACACGACCACGGCATCCAGCGCGTCGCTGTCCGTGTCCGGCCCGGTCACCTTCCACTTGCCGTCGCCCTGGTCCTCGCAGAGGGTCGCCGGTGAGGGCAGCGAGCTCGGCGCTGGTCACACCCCCACCACGATGGGCGGATTTGCTGTTTCGTCAATATTGACGAAACAGCAATATCCTCTCGTAGGTTTAACGAGCACCGCGTGGCTCCTTCTCAGGTCCCCGAGATCACGCCGAGGAAGCTGTCGCCGTAGGCCTCGATGCGGCTGGGGCCAAAGCCGAAGATGGTCCCCAGCTCGGCGTGGGAGCTGGGCTTCTTGCGGGCCAGATCGGCCAGGGTCCTGTCCTGGGCGATCACGTAGGCGGGGACGCCGCGCTTCTTCGCGAGCTGCGCCCGGTGCTCGCGGAGGCGAGCGAAGAGGCCTCGCTCCTCGCCCTCCAGACCCGCGGCGTCGGCGGCGTCCGCGGCCCTGGGCTTGGGCGAGCCCGAGGCCCGGGGGCGCTCCCTGGGGGGGAGGAGCGCCCTCACCGGCTCGACGCTCTTGAGGATCAGCCAGCCCTCCCGGGTCACGAAGGGGACGGGGTGCTCGGTCGGGGTGAGATCGATCCAGCCCGCGGCGAGGAGCATCCGAAGGAGCGCCAGCACCCAGTCCTCCCGCTCGTCCTTGAGAAGAGCGAAGGTCGACAGCTGGTCGAAGCCGAAGCGCACCACCCTGGGATCGCTCCTGCCCACCAGCATCGCGGCGACGGCCAGCAGGCCGCCCCGCTGCTTGGCCCTGGCGACCCCGGAGAGGGCCTTGCGCACAAAGAGAGAGATGGTCTCGTCGTCGCCCGCCGCGCCCTGGCCCTCCCCGGAAAGGCGCCGGCAGATGTCGCAGTGGCCGCAGCCTCCAAGGACCTCTCCCTCGTCGCCGAAGTGACGGAGGATGAAGTCGTGGCGGCAAGTGCCGGCGTCCAGGTACGTGAGCAATGCACGGAACTGCATCCATGCCCTGGCGGCGGCCTCGGCGTCGGTCTCGCCTCCCGCGCCGTCGGATGCGCAGAGCCTCCGGCGGAGGGCGATGTCCGCGCCCGAGCAGAGGAGCAGGCCGTGGGCCTCCGCGCCGTCGCGGCCCGCTCGGCCCACCTCCTGGTCATAGGCCTCGATGGACGCAGGGGGCTGGGCGTGGATCACCGCGCGGATGTCGGGGCGATCGATGCCCATGCCAAAGGCGTTGGTGGCCACCACCACGTCGAGCTCCCTGGCGGCGAAGGCCGAGGCGATCCGGGTGCGCGCTTCGCCGTCCATGCCGGCGTGGTAGGTCCCCGCGGAGTAGCCCTTCTCGCGGAGGGCCTCGGTCCATGTCTCGGTGGCCTTGCGCGTCGCCGCGTAAACGATCGCCGCTCCCCGGGGGGCGCCGGGGGAGCCCAGGGAGCGAGCCAGCTCGGCGAGCACCAGGGTGCGGGCCTCCCTGGGACCCAGGACCGTGTGGGCCTGGAGGTGGAGGTTGGGCCTGGCAAAGCCCCGGAGGATCTCGTCGTAGCCCCGGTCGGTCATCCCCAGATGCAGGGCGATCTCCCGCCTCACCTGGGGTGTCGCGGTGGCCGTACACGCGAGGATACGGGGAGGCTCGAGCAGCCTGAGGAGCTCGCCTATTCTCAGGTAATCAGGTCGGAAATCATGGCCCCACTGGGCGATGCAGTGGGCCTCGTCGACGGCCACGAGGTCGATGTTCGCCCTGGCGAGGCGAGCGACGAAAACCCCCGACGCCAGGCGCTCGGGCGCCACGAAGACCAGCTTGTACTCGCCCCGGACCAGGGCGTCCTCGCGGCGCCTGCGCTCCTCGAGCTCGAGCGTCGACGCCAGGAAGGTGGCCGCGATGCCCCTCGCCGCGAGGCTCCGCACCTGGTCCTCCATGAGCGCGACCAGCGGCGAGATGACCAGCGTCGTGCCTGGCAGGAGGGTGGCCGGGAGCTGGTAGGTGAGGGACTTTCCCCCACCCGTGGGGGCGACGACCAGGACGCGCCCGGTGCCGTGGAACAGCGCGCGGAGGGCGTCGAGCTGCCACGGCCGGAACTCGCCCAGGCCAAAGATCTCTTCGAGCACCTGGCGGGCGCGGTCGAGGGGGTCGTCCGGGGCTTCGAGCATGGGGGGCCCAGGAGCATTGCACAGAGAGGGTGAGGCGTGCATACCCTCGTCATCGGCCGATCCGCCCGCCGAGGTGCGTACTTTCGCAAGAACCTTGACGCGACCAGGATTTGCCGGACGGCGTGCCCTCGTGCCATCGTCGCTTCATGGCCTTCCTTCGCGCGCTCGTCGCCTCCGGGGCTCTCCTCCTCGCCTGCAACGGAGCCCCGCCAAGAGGCCCGGCCGAGCTCGTCTCTCCCGACGCGGACGCTCCCCCGGCCCTCCCGGCCCTCCCGGTCCTCCCGGCCCTCCATGCGCTCCCGGACGCAGGCGCGCTCGACGCGGCCACCGGGCCCGCCGCAGCCACCCCCGCGGACGCCGCGACGGCCAGGCCTCCCGAGCCGCCCGGCACGATCCGGATGGACGCCGACTGCTCGCCCTCGGCGGCGGCCTTCGAGCGCACGCTCCGCCCCAAGTTCAAGGAGTGCTACCGCGAGGCGAGGAAGGCCGAGCCCACGCTCGAGGGGTCGGTGCGCATCCTCGTGGTGGTGGACGCCGCGGGCAAGCTGGCCGTCTCGGCCCCCGAGAAGGATCTCCCCGAGCCCGTCGTCGCGTGCATGCTCGGCGCCGTGCGGGCCACGCCCTTCGACGGCGTCGCCCCGTGCAAGCAGAAGAAGCTCTCCTTCCCGGTCAGCTTCCCCACGCGTTAATCGGACATCCCTGAAATGCTCCGCGGCCTGCTCGTGCGCCTTCGCCGACGCCTTCGATTCGCCGGACGACGATCGTATCCAATCACTGGAAGCTCGAAGGCGCGCATACGGTGCAGCCTCGCGAACAGGTTGCACCCGATTGGCCATGAGTCGCGTCGGCCCTCGATTGCACATGAATGGCGTGGGCTTTGCAATCGGGCAGCCCATGGCACACTCGAACCCTCCGTCCCTGCAGCTCGAGGGCACCCCGCAGCAGGCAAATAGCCAGGAAGCCCCCGGTGGCGTCCACGAGATCACGGTCGGCGTCATGGGCCAGCCGGCGCGGGTGTTCGTCGGAGGTCGCGGCGAACGGCTCCTCCTCCTGCACGGCGGGTGGGGCGGCGCGTCGATGCACTGGGGATTGGTCTGGGGGCGGCTCGCCGAGCGCTTCCATGTCATCGCCCCCGATCTGCCGGGGATAGGGCGCACGGACCAGGGAGCGCTGGGCTCGGTGGGCGCTTATGCGAGGTGGCTCGTGGCGCTCATGGATGCGCTCGACGCGCCCGGCGCGTGGTGCGTGGGCAACTCGTTCGGCGCATCCGTCGCCTGCCGCCTGGCGACCGACTACCCCGAACGCTGCCTCGGGCTCGTCCTCGTGAATGGTATTCCCATACCCGAGACGCCGCGGCTCATGCGATGGATCGGCGAGCGCCCGCTCGGGCACCGCCTCATGAGGGGCCTGGAGAAGAAAATAGCCTATAGCCCGTCGGCGTTGAAGCGCGGGTTCTCCGACCCCGCGAAGGCACCGGAAGAGCTGAGGAGCCTGGTGGACACCGAGTCACCCCCGCAGGTCGACGCGTTCGTGGATATCCTCGTGCAGGGCGGCTCGCCAGCTCCGCGCCATTTCGCTCCGCTTCTCGTGTGGGGCGAGGACGATCACCTGCCGGGGACCAGTGTGCGGGCCGCGCGGAGGCTCCATGCGTCGTGGCCGGACTCGAAGCTCGTCTTGGTGCACGGGGCAGGGCACATGCCGCAGGTGGAGAACTCGGCGGCGTTCGTCGATGCGCTCGTCTCCTTCGTGGCCGCGGGCTCGGGGACGACCCCGGCTCGCGCGGCGCGAGACCTGGTCGGGAGTTAGCGCGAGAGCGCCAGCCGGACAGGAATGCCGATGAGCCACAAGGCGAGCACGACGATCCCTATGGCGCGCCCGACGGTGGCCTTGGTGGCGTGCTCCTGGCCTATGCCATACTGCTGGATCAGGTTGAGCGCCTTGGTGCCCCGGTAGATGGCGAAGGGGCCGAGGATGATCCCGAAGCAGAACAGGCCGAAGATGCCCACGATGATCGACGCCGTCGCCTGGTTCTTGATCTCCGCCGCGATCTGGCCGAGCTGGAAGGCGTCCCCTGGGGGGAGTCCGCCCTGAGGAGCGTAGCCCTGAGGAGCGTAGCCTTGAGGAGCGGGAGGACCCGGAGGAGGTTGATTCATGACACCGGACTCTACCATCGACCCTTCCGCGGGCACCAGTGGCGCCGGAGGCTCGGTGCTCTATAGTCGTGCCCGGGGCAGGGGGGAGAGAACGTGGAAATGTCGAGCGTCTTCAACCTGATCACGGCCATGGCCGTGCTGGCGCTGCTGGTGGCGGAGCGGCGCGACTCCCAGGTGGGGAGGGCCTTGATCAAGCCGGTGGCGTCGGCCGGTTTCTTGGCGTCGGCGCTGGCGCACGGCGCCGCGGGATCGGGCTACGGCCGGACCGTCCTCGTGGCGCTCGCCCTCTCGTGGCTGGGCGACATGCTGCTGATCCCTCGCTCCAAGCGGATCTTCCGGGCGGGGATCCTCGCCTTTCTGCTGGGGCACGTCGCCTTCGTGGCGGCCTTCCTGGGCCGGGGGGTGGACCCTGGTGTGGTGGGGGGGACCCTGGTCCTGGCGCTCGTGGCCGCCGTGCTCGTGGGGCGCTGGCTCCTGCCGAGGGTGCCCCCCCAGTTAAAGCCGGCGGTGATGGGCTACATCGTCGTCATCTCGATCATGGTCCCCAGCGCCCTCGGGACGGGGCACCGCCTGATCGCGCTGGGCGCCGTGGCCTTCTATCTGTCGGATCTTTCGGTCGCTCGAGAGCGCTTCGTGGCGCCCGGCTTCATCAATCGCTTGTGGGGCCTGCCGCTCTACTATGGGGCGCAGCTGGTGCTGGCCTCGACCCCTTAAGCGTCTCCGCGGACCGTGACAGGGTTCGATTCACAGGGAGGCGAGGAGGGGAGAGCGACGCACGAAATTTCTACTTGGTCGGCTCCTGGGCTACGAGCGAGCCATGAAGCGGCCCTCGGCGCTTGGTGGTCTCCTCGTGTGCTCGGCCTGCGCCGGCCCAGGCCTCGAGTTCGGCTCGCAGCAGCCTGGCCTGTCCGAGGACGCGGCGCCCTCCAGGTCCGCGGCAGAAGTCGGATCCCTGACCCTCGACGCGACGGCGTCCACGGACGCGTCGGCCCCCGTGGACGCGTCAGGCGTCACGGACAGCGCGAGCGCCGCCGCTGCCAGCCTGTGCCCGGAGGGCGAGGTCGAGATCCCCGGGACCCCCGCCACGGGATTTCGCATGATGAAGGGTCGGGAGGGGAGCCACCAGGTGGTGCTCACCCATGCATTCTGCATGGATGCGGTGGAGGTCACGGTGAAGGCCTACGCCGCCTGCGTCGTGGCAGGCGTATGCCACGAGCCGTGGACCCACGATCCCTTCTCGATGTACCCTCGTTTCCCCGATCACCCGGTGAACATGGTGAGCTGGACCAAGGCTCGCGAGTACTGCACGTGGGTGGGCAAACGCCTCCCCACCGAGGCCGAGTGGGAGTGGGCGGCGACCGGCCCAGAGCAGTACAAATACCCCTGGGGAAACGAGCCGGAGCCCTCGTGCGATCTGGTGGATTTCACCAAATTCGGCGCGCCCAAGACCCGCGCCGGAGGCGACGTCGGCTGCCACGGCGGCGGGCCGTCGAAGGTCGGAGCTCACCCTCTGGGCGACCGCATATGGCCTTCAGGGCATATCCATGATCTCTCCGGAAACGTGTGGGAGTGGGTCGAGGACTCATATGCCCCGTTCGACGCCAAGGCCGGTGTCCGTGAAGATCCGCTGGTCCGCAACTCGACCCCGATGCACCCCCTGCGTGGCGGAGCTTGGAACCGGTCGTTCGGGGGAATGGCGATCACCTTCCGGGCGGCTGCCCAGTTTACCTACCAGGTGCCCGGCGTGGGGTTCCGCTGCGCGAGGGGCGCCCCTCACCCCACCCCTCCACCCAAGCACGACCAGTACGTGCCCGGGTGGAGACCCCCGACCCGCCCGCACTGACCCCACTCGCCTCCCCCCCGGAAATTTTTAATTGCGAGGAGGTGCCCTCCTCACTCTCCTCCCCGTGATTTTCCCCTTGCCTGTCTTTAGCGAGACGGCTGCCTCCTCGCTCTCCTCCCCGTGATTTCCCCTTCGCCCGTCTTTGGCGAGGCGTGGCCTCCTGGCCTGCCAACTCTAGTCTTCGTCCCCGTCTTCTCCTCCCGACTCCTGCACCTCCGCCGTGGGCGGAGGAGGCGGAGGAGGAGGAGGGACGCCAGGTGCCATGGCGACGCCCGCCAGGAGGAGCGCTCGAAGGAACACCCACAAAATACGAACTACCTCGCGGCGATCGCCGTCCCCGTGGGCGTCATCCTGTTTCTGGGGAGGCACATGTGCGTGGTGCGCTCCGGCGCCGAGCGCGACACCTACGCCGCCCATATCCTCGTCGGCAGCGCGACGCTCGACGTGGCGCCCGGGAGGCGCCTGACGGTCAGCTCGTTCTCGTACCCGGATGGAACGCGCACGGCCGTCGTGAACGCGTCGAGCCGGACCCAGGAGTACCGTCTGGTCAACTACGGGCCCGGGGGCGCCGGCGGGGGAACCGAGGCGCTCTCCTCGGTTTTCCCCGGCGAAGTTGGCTACGTCAAGGAGATGATCCCTTACATCGGCCTGGGCGGCTCACCTGGAGGGGTCAAGGCGCCTCACGGGATCGCGGTGCGCCACGAGCTGGCTCCGGCGGGCGTGAAGCCGTGACCCGGCGGCCCATTCGTGGGAGGCTCACTCCCATGCGACCCGTCGCCTTCCTCGCGGTGCCCGTCGGTCTGATCTCCCTGGTCGTCGCGTGCGCGACGGGGAGCGAACCTCCGGGGTCACCGTCTCCGGACTCCGGCTTGCCCAGGGTGGACGAAGACTCGGGAGCGCCCCCGACGGACGCCCGGCTGGCTGCTCTGGAAGCCCCGACGGGCCTGGTGGCCACGGCGGGCGACGGCAAGGTATCCTTGAAATGGAACTCCGTCTCCGGCGCTACAAGCTATACGATCTACCGCTCCACGGCCGTCGGGACCCGAGGACAGGTGGTGGGGAAGAGCAGCGCCGGTGACCACGTCGATTCGACGGTGACCAACGGGACCACGTACCATTATACCGTGACGGCGGTGAGCGGGGACCGGGAAGGCCCGAGCTCTGCCCAGGTGTCCGCGACGCCCCAGGCCGCGGCGCCCTTGCCGCCGACAGGTCTGACCGCCACGGCGGGTGACGGCGTCGTGACCCTGGGATGGGCACAGGTCAGCGGCCTGACCTACAAGGTTTACCGCTCCACGGCCTCGGGCGTGCAAGGCGCGCTGCGCACCACGAGCAACGTCAACGACTACACCGACCGGGGGGTGCAAAATGGCACGACCTACTGGTACACGGTCACCGCCGTGCGCGCCGGGCTGGAGGGGGCCGGCTCGGCGCAGGTGTCGGCCACCCCCCAACGCCCCCCCAGGCTGGGGCTGACGATCTTCGTCACGGCCGAGAAGCACAACGGCGATTTTGCCAACGATCCTCTCCTGGCCGGGGCCAACGCCATCCAGAAGGCCGACTCCTTTTGCATGATGTCCGCCAGCAAGTTCTACGCGGCTCCTTACAAGGCCTTCATGGTCGACGGGATCCTCCGCGACGCGGTGGCGATGATCGACTGGGTCCTCAAGCCAAGCAGGGCGTACTACCAGAACGACGGCGCGACCCTGATCGGCACGACGACGGCAGCCTCCATCTTCGACCTGGCTGCGGGGAGCCTCACCAACCCCTGGGACAGCACCGCGCCGCTCAACAATAAATACGTCTGGACGGGCATCGGCAGCAACACCTGGGCCCTGGACTCGAGCTGCATGGGGTGGTCTGTCTCGGCCTCCAGTTCGAGCGGGAACATGGGGGTCATCGGTCGATTGAGCTCGCAGGCCATAGGTGTCGGCGCGCGGTCGCTCTGCCAGAACACCCAGCACATGCTCTGCGTGGAGCAGTGATCGGGATCACTTGAACGAGGCTGCGCCCGCCGCGCTCGCGCCGGCCGGGGTGCTCCCGCTGCCGATCTTCTCTCCATACGTTACCCGGATCGAGCGGGCGCTGATCCGATTTTGAAATGGATCTCCCTTCGCGCCGCCAAGCCTCTCGAGCCCACAACAGACGTCGAGAGGAGAATATCTCATGCATCATCGCGCTCGCCCGCTCGCCCGGGTCGTCGGCTGGTCGTCTCTCATTGCTGCTACACTCCTCACGGGGTGCTCGCTTCGAAGCAACGAGCCCGTGACGGAGATAGAGTTCGTCGGGAATGCCAACGCCACCCCCCCTCCCCAGGAGCTGCAGGAGCTGCCCGGCTTCGAGGTCTTCGGCCCTGGCCTCGGGAGCGTGCACGAGCTCGGCTTGAAGTGCAATCCCACCCTGTCGGTCAAGAGCGACGGACAGGGGCTCATCGTGAGGGATCCCGAGGTGCTCGCTCACTTCACCTTGGAGCGGGTGCTGGGGCAACTCATCCGCTTATCCGGAGACAGGACGAGGACCCCGCTGGACATGCTGCAGCGGCTCTTCGACACCGAGAACACCATCGCGGGCAGCGCCTTCGCCGATGTCCCTCACTGCGATAGCACCGACAACCCGGCCTTCGCCAACGGCGCCCCGACCAACTGCCCGAGGGCCGAGGGAGCGCTCGCCAGGAGCTCGGGCCTCCTCACCCCGGGCCACCCCGATTACTTCGCGCCGGTCGCCCTGGTCAACCGCTACGATATTGCGTCTCCCAACCAGAACTGCGGCGAATACAGGTTGGTATTTGCCAAGTGGTCGGGGCGCACCAATCCAAACGATCGGCTCTTCTTGATCTTCGAGGGCGTCCTCCGCACGAACGGCAAGTCCGGCCTGATGGCGTGCCAGCCGGTGGCCCGGCTCTGGGCGGGGCTCGAGCAGCAGAGCGATCGGGGCGTGATCGCCGCCCGCCTCGAGTCGCTCTTCTTCACGGGGTATCAGGGGTTTCGTCCCGTGGTGGAGCCCAATAACTTCGGCTTCTCCCCCGGCGCCGAGGCCTACGGCGCGACGGAGGGGCAGGTGCGGGTGAGCCAGCGCATGCAGGAGCCCTGGGAGATGCGAGAGTTCCACATCAAGCCGGTGAAGGCGCCCTCGACGGGCCTGGCGTTCACCCCGGCGACGGTGAAAAATAACCCGCTCCCCGAGCTCTTCGAACCAGGGGCGAGCACCGCGCAAGCCGCCAGCTTCCAGAGCGATTTCCTCATGCGGGTGCGAGACCTCTCCGCGGGCAAGGCGCCGGACGTTCGCATGGTGGTCCCCAAGCGCTGGGCCGCAGGCCAGAGCGCGTTCGGGGGTCCCGCGCAGACCGACTACCTGGCCCGCGTGGAGAGAGGCGGAGCGGACAACCCCTTCCTCGTCTCCCTGGCGCAACGGCTCAGCACGACAGATGCCGGCGCTCAGTGCCCGACCGACGATCCCATGACGCCCCGGGCGATCATCGCCCGAGCGACGACCCAGACCTGCGCCGGTTGCCACGCCCCGGAGCAGTTCCTTGGCCCGGAGCGAAAGTTGGGCTGCGGTGAGGTATGGCCAAAGAGCCTTGGAGGAGCTCATATCGACGAGATGGGAAAGCTCTCCCCCGCGCTGACCGACGTGCTCCTTCCTCGGCGCGCGGCCGTGATGACGACCTATCTCCAGGCCTGCGACAGGGACGCTATCGTGAAGAACCTGTCGGGCAATGGAGTTCGCCTGCCGCCATCGCCCCCCTGAAAACACCTAAGAGGCAGTCCTTGCCGAAGTTTGAGCCCTTCGCTTAGGGGGACGTGGTTCGATTCACAGGGAGGAGGCCACGAGGCAACGGCCTCGCAAGGGGCGGGGTTGCGGCCGTCGAGGCCCAGGGCCTCGAGGCCGGCTTGCCCGTAGACCGTGTCCACTGTGCTGCGGATACCAGCGCCGGGTCCTAAGATGCGGGCATGACCGCTGCGCACCCGCTCTTGGGCGACGACGAGGACCTCAACGTCCGCCCTCTCGACCTCGCCGCGTGCGATCCCGAGGAGCGGGAGGCCATCGAGGCGGCGCTCGCCCGAGTCGCCGACGGGACGACGCAGCCCGTCCCCCATGCCGAGGTCGCGCGCAAGGTCGAGGAGAAGCGCAGGCACCACGACGCGCGGCGCGGATGAACCTTACCGTCGCGTGGGACTACCCGGTGGAGACGATCCTCCTCCAGCACCTCCCCTGGCGGACCAGCGTGGACATCGCGGAGGCTGTGTCCCGCTTCGCCGCCCGTCGTGCGCTCCGGCTGGCCACCGGCGAGTACCAACTCGACGCGGCGGGCTACCGGATCACGGTGCGCGTGGAGCGGGCCGCGGGGATGGTCCTCGTCCTCCATCTCCACCGCGTGCGGTAGAAGACGGGCGTCAGCGCACGCGGAGAGCTTTCATGGTGGCCTCAACGAGGGTCGAACTCAAACTCCAGTAGCTCCACGGAGGTCCCCAGGGGGAGGGCGAAGCTCCGGATCGCCTCGAGGGCGGGCCCTCGCCCTCCGACCAGGACGATGGAGCGGTAGCGGGATCGATCCTGGCTCCGCAGGACGCCGGGCTCCAGGCTGGCCTCGAAGCGGACCAGGGCGTCGACAGGGACAAGGGAGCCCGCCGCCGTTCTCACCCGTCCATGCTCACGGGGGTATCGCCCCTGCTCGCGAGCATGAGCGAACTCGACGTGGAGAGGAGCTCCGTCCACCGTGATCGGGAGGAGCTTTCCGGAGGCCAGCTCGGCGGTGAGCCTGAGGGCGGCGAGGCTCACCCCATGGCGAGCCAGGGCCTCGCGATCGGGGCTCATGGTGAGCGTGGGGACCACAGCCTCGTCGCGGAGGTGGTAAATCACATGGCGCGTGCGGAGGTGAGCGGCCAACCTCCTCGCGGTCTCGTCGACCTGGGCGGGGCCTTGGACGCGGAGCTCGTGGAGCTCGTTCGCCCTCCCGGAGGCCGGGGCGCAGCTCGCCACCTGCAGGGGCTCGGCCTTGCCGGCGGGGAGGAGGCGAACATGGTCGGCGGACGGCGTGGAGGGATCGGCGTCCTCCAGGATCACCCAGGTCGAGCCTCGCGCGGCCAGCAGCTTCTTCAGGCAGCCAAGCTCGGCGGGGCCGACGCCAAACGCGACCTGCGGGGGCCCGCCCTGCTCCGACCACACCAGGCTCGCCCCGCGGATCGAGGAGAGCCCGGCCCTCAGCCCGGCCGGCGTGGCAGGCTCGGTGTGGGCGATCTCGAGCACCACGGTGCCCTCACGATCCGAGTGTACTCTGCACGTATCCTCGCGCGCTCCCATCCGGAGCGTGGCGACGTCCCCCAGCTTGACGGCTGCCCCCTGGTGGAGGGTGAGCACGAGGGAGCGCAGATCCTCCATGTGGAGTGTGGGCGATCCTGGGGCGCCGGCGCCGTGGAGGGCCTCGAGGACCCGGGCGGCGTCGAGGCCCAGGCTGGCCAGGCGGTCCTCGTCGAGGACCACGCGTGCGGCGGGGTGAGCGCCGCCGCACAGGCGCACCTCCCTCACCCCTGGCTTCCTCTCGAGCTCCTGACGCAGCCGCTCGGCCTCTCTCCTCACCTCGACGGCCGTGGCCCGGTCGATGCTCAGGAAGGCGTGGTCCATGGAGGTGCTGTGGACGAGACGAACGACAGGGAGGGCGTCCAGCGGCTCCGGTCGAATGGCCTTCCGGACGCTGGCCGTGGCCTCGTGGGGGTCGGTCGCCGCCGAGAACGTCAGGGTGATCCTGGCGGCCCCCTCCCGGGTGACGCTGTCGGCGCGGAGGAGCCCCTTCACCCGCCCGATCTGCTCGGTGAGCGGCCAGGCGACCTCGGACTGCATGGAAGCCGGCGAAGCTCCAGGCTTGTGGACCGCCAGGACGATCACAGGGCCTCGCCCGGGCCTCCGGTGGCGCACGAGGAGCGCGGTGGCCACGGCCAGGGCGACCAGGACGGCGATCGCCAGGACGGCCAGCAGGCGCTGCGGGCGCCGCGCCAGGCTCGCGGGATCGGGCTGCTGTCCAGGATCGATGACGTCGAGGTAGCAAGGAAAAATAGGCGTGTCCACGCGCGCCGCGGGTACCATGCTCGCCGTGAGCGGCCATGGGCCAGGCGCCCCGGATACCACGAGCGCGAGGCGGGGTCGTGCCTAGGGAAGAGCACACGCTCCAGTTCCGGATCGCGGAGGGCAGCGAGGGCTGGTGCGTGGAGGCGTCGCTCGACGAGGCGGCCATGGGCAAGACCCCCCTGGATCTCGACTGGCGCTTCGGGGACGGCGACTCGGCCAGGGCGCTCGAGCTCCTCCAGAAGGGAGCGGGCTCCGATCAGGATCTGCGCCTGGTCGGTAGCCTGCTCTGGTCGAGCCTGCTGGGCGAGGGGGAGGTGCGCGAGCGGGTGCGGGAGCTGTGGCTGCGCCACCGCGACGATCAGGAGCTCCACGTCGCGGTGCGGCTCAAGGTGCCGCCCGATTTCGACGACCTGCCCTGGGAGGCCGCGTACGACGAGACCACCGAGCGCTTCGTCGGCGAGCACCGCCGCTCCGCGATCGTGCGCGATCCCTGGAGGGACTACGGGCTACACCCGATCGTGACGCGCAAGGCGCAGCGCGTGAGGATGCTCATCATCGCGCCTCGTGGATCGGGCCTCGCCGTGAGCACCGAGCTGCGCCGCCTGCGCGAGGCGCTCGCCCCGGTGCTCTCCTTGATCGAGGGCGCGCCCTCCGGCAGCGGCCCTCGCGAGCTCCACGAGAACGCGACCGTCGCCGAGGTGAGCCGAGCCCTCGCGTCCTCGCGCTGGGACATCGTCCACTTCATCGGCCACGGGCGGGTGAACGACAGGGAGAGCGCGTCGCTGCGCCTGGTGGACGAAAATGGCGAGGACGCCTGGCAGACGCAGAGCGCCGTGAGCGGTCTGTTCAACGATACGGGCGTGCAGCTCGTGGTGCTCAACGCCTGCGCCACGGGGAGGGTGTCCAGCAGCGGCGGCCTCGCGGGGCTCGGCCCCGTGCTGCTCGCCAACGGCATCCCGGCCGTCGTCGCCATGCGCCACGACATCGACGATCGCGTCGCGATCGAGCTCGCCTCGGCCTTCTACGAGGAGCTGTTCACCGGCCCCTCGCCAGGGCGGGTCGAGCCCGCCGTGCAGAGGGCCCGGGGCGCCATCCAGCGCAGCTTCGGGGCCACCGATCCTCGCGCCTTCGTGACGCCCGCGCTCTTCCTCGCGCCCGGTCAGGGGGCGCTCTTCGAACTCGTGGCGCCCTCCGCGCCCTCCGCTCCGGCAGCCCTCTCCGCGCCTGCCCCGTTCGACCTGCCCGCGTCGCTGGTGAGCGCCGTGCGCAACGGGCTATGCGTGCCCGTCGTCGGCCCGGGGCTCGACGCGCCGAGGCCGCGCGGCGGCGCCGGCGCGCGGAGCTTCCTCGGCGCCCTGGCGGCGGCCTGCGGCTACCCGCGCAAGGACGAGATCGCGCTCGCCGAGAGCGACGGGGGGGGGGCCGAGCTCTGGGTCCTCCAGCGGGTGTGCCAGTACTTCGAGGTCACGCAGGATCGCAATCGCCTGACCGACGCCGTGCTCTCCGCGAGCGAGGGCGGCTCCGACCCTTCCCCGACCCTGCGCGCGCTCGCCAGGTGGCGTGTCCCGGGGGTGGTGAGCACCTCGTTCGACCGGGGCCTCCAGCGAGCCTTCCAGGCCGAGCAGCCCTCGTGCCGCGTGCTCCACCGCCTGGACGACGCGGCCCCGGGCGACGCCACCCATCCCCTGCTGGTCTGCCTGCGCGGATCCATCGGCGACGAGACCTCGCTCGTGCTCACCGAGAGCGATCACGAGGCGCTGCTCGACCGCATCGTGGATCTCAAGGGAGGGGTGCTCTCTCTGGTGACCGCGGAGCGCAACAGGACCCTGCTCTTCCTCGGCGTCAGCCCTCGCGACGCCTGGGTGCGTGCCCTGGCCAGGAGGCTGGTCCCGGAGACCATAAGGCGCTTCTGCTCGGTCGTCTTCGTGGGCGCGTCCACGGAGGTCGAGCGCGCGCTCTGGGAGTCGCTGCACGTCAAGGTGAAGTGGATCGAGGAGGAGCCGTCCGCCGTGGTCGCCGAGCTCTCTCGCCTCGCGGAGACCAGGTCATGAGCCTCGCTGCGCCTGGCCCCAACCCGTTCAAGTTCCTCGACTCGTTCGGGGAGGACGAGTGGGAGCGCTTCTTCGGCCGCGAGGACGACGTCTCCAGGCTGGTGGCCCGCCTCTCCGCGCTGAGGACGCTCGTGCTCTACGGTCGCTCCGGCGTCGGCAAGACCTCGTTCGTGCTCGCGGGGCTCGTGCCTGCGCTGAGAGCGCGCATGTTCCTGCCTGTCTACCTGAGGCTCTTCCAGCACCCCTCCAGCGATCTCCTCGAGCAGGTCGCGAGGGCCGTGTGCGCGCCCTCGCGCGGCGCCTCGCTCGTGGCGCTGCTCCGCTACGGCCAGAAGCGGTCGGGGCGCATCCCCGTGCTCATCATCGACCAGATGGAGGAGCTCTTCGTGCGCTTCCCCGATCCGGCGCACCCCGAGCGTACGGGGGTGCTGGAGGTGCTGCGCCAGGCGATGACCGACCGTCGCGCGGGGGCTCGCTTCCTCTTCAGCCTGAGGCAGGACTACGTCGCCGAGCTCGACGAGCTCGAGCCAGGGGTCTTCGATCTGCTGGACAACCGCTTTCGCCTCCGCGGCCTGTCCGCCTTCGGAGCGCGCCAGGCGGTGCTCCGGCCGCTCCGGGCGGCGGGGATCGAGGTCTCTCCCAGGCTCGCCCAGCGGCTGATCGACGCGCTGGCCGTGCACGCCTACGAGCCCCTGGTGATCCAGATCGTCGCCTCGGAGCTGTACTCGGACGCGATGCTCCGCCACCCCGATCGCCGGGAGATCACCGTCGACGATCTCACCGCCGCCGAGGCCCAGGCCAGGGCCGGAGCGCCCGGCCCCGAGGGCCATTCGCCCAGCCTGTTCGAGCACATGCTGGAGCGGTACCTGCAGCGCCTGGACGCGTCGACGCCCAAGGGGCTGCGCTTCGTGGTGCGGGCCGCCCTCGACGCGATGATCACCGCGGCAGGCACCAGGCGCGCCCTCACCGTGGCCATGCTCCGCGAGGCGCTGAGCGTCGAGGCCTCGGCGGAGGACCTCCATGCCTCGCTCGCCCTGCTCGAGGAGCACCACGTGGTGCGCCGCGATCTGCGCGACGGCGAGGCCTGGTTCGAGCCCATCCACGACAGGCTGGCCCTGCGCCTCCGGCCCTGGCTGCGGAGGGATCGCGGGTACCTCGAGCTGGGCTTTGCCAGGCAGCTCGTGAAGCAGCTCGCATCGTCTCCGGTGTGGCGGGAGAGCCACGACGCCCTCCTCGGGCATGGCCAGCTCGAGGCGGTGGTGGGGCCTCACCGCGACAGGCTGCGCCTCTCCATGGACGAGCGCGAGCTCCTGGTGCAGAGCGCCGTCGTGTCGCGCTCGGGCAGCCTGGCGGTCTGGGCCGAGAAATACGGGAAAGAGGCCACTTCCACGCTCGTCCTCTCCCTGCTCACGCACCCGAGCGCCGAGGTGCGGGAGGGCGCGGCCCTGGCGGTGCGCTCGCTGTCTGGAGGGACCCGAGGGGTGGACGAGGGGTGGGTCGAGGGCTGTCTCCAGAGGGCCCTCGGCGATCCGGAGGAGGCCGTGCGCAGGACGGCGGCCGAGACCCTTGCCGAGGTGGCGTCCGACGCCTGGGCGGGGCGGCTACGCGAGGCGCTCGAGGAGGAGAGCTCCCGGAGGGCCGCCGTCGAGGTCCTGCTGATATGGCTGCAGAAGGGCCGCCCGGCTCAGGCCTTCACCCAGGAGCAGAGGCTCACCGCCAGGAAGCTTGGCTCGGAGCGGGCGCTCGCCGCGGGGAAGGACGATATCGAGCTACGCGTCCAGAAATCGCGCAAGCACTCCATCGTCGCCTCGATCATGGGGTGGATCTTCCCTGGCGTCGTCCTCCTGGCTTTTGCTGTCTGGACCGCCGATCCTGACAATTGGCGCGGTAACTTCTACGGCCTCCTGTTCATCGAGCTGATCGTCGCCCTCATCGTGGGAGCATTGCTAGGGCCTGCGGTCGCTCGTGTAGCCTTGCGCCATGAGCTGACACCCGGGCTTCCTCGCCTCTGGAGAGCGATGCTCGGTGTCCGGACCGGCCTGCCGTTCTGCGCAGCCACGCTGTTCTCGGTCTTCCTGGCGGGGACTATCCTGGAAGCCCCGTGGCAATCGCTCGCTCCTGCCGTGCTCATGGCGCCGGTCCAGCTCGTCATCGTGTGTCTTGTGATGGATCTCGTACAGCGCTCGTCCCGCGCATTTGCCCGTTGGCCCTGGCTCTTCATCAGCGGGCTTGGCCCGCTCGCAGGTGCCGGACTGTCCATGGCGTCGAGCCTCCTGTTCATCGTACCTTCGCCTGTCCGCGCTCAACCGCTCGCCTATCTGATCGCAGGAGTCTGCGCTCTGCTTTCCAGCGTCACCGTGGCGATCGTTCTTCGCTCCTTGCAGGTTTCCAGCGCCAGGATGGAGCCGCCTCCGCGAGCCGACACTCCTCGGTCGGAGGGCCTGGCGCTGGGGCTGCTCGGGCTTGCCAGCCTCGCCGGTTCGGGGCTACTGGTGCTGGTCGCGAGGGGAGGCGGAATACCCTGTTTCGCGCCCAGGCTCCTGGTCACCGAGCCGGTGACTCTCGAGGTGTCCGATTTTCCACCTGCGCATTTCTGGCGCCTTGAAAATCCGACGAACCAGGTGATCTTCCTCCACAGCCAGCAAGAATATGCGGTTTTTGGCGTGGAGAGCGAGTTCTCCTTGCCTGCCATTCGGGAAGATGGAATCGCTCTGGTCGCGCCAGGGATCAGCGTGGCAAAGGCGCGTGGCAACGGGGACACCAGACGTGGGCGAGTGAGACTCGAGCCCATATCCTTTGTAAATGGAGGAGCAGGCCCAACCCTGGCGGGTGTGCCCGGCTTCAACGGGGTGCTTCGTCCCGCGACGCTGCGCAGGCTCCCGCTCACCCCGGCCGGCGGCGAGGCTCATAAATACAGAGCTCATCTCGAGCGTCCGCCACCGACAAGCGTGTTCTACGCCCAGGTGATCGTCAACGATAGCTCGCAGGAGCTTTATGAACCCAGAACTATCGACGACCAGCTAGGACAGTCCGATGTGGTGCCGCAGCACCTTGGGATCTACGAGAACAGTATCCTTTCACCGGGCCTTTGGGTGGGGCCAAAGGTCCCATTTTTTTTCCCCGAATTGATCTCCCCTAACTTCGAAGTTTCCGTGCTCACCCCCAGGGTTGCCCCTGGCTCCGAGCTCTCTCTCGTCGTGCTCGTCCTCGAAAAAAATTGAAGTCCCCGAGGTCCTCCATGCTCCCCATCCCTCGTTCCCAGCTCCATTACGCCGATCCGGCCGTCAATGACGAGTCGCAGAGCGTGCCCATCTGCGCCTTCGTCGACAGGGTGCAGTACCCGACGCTGGGGTGCCCGGCGCTCCTCACGGCCGACAGGCCCCTCTCCGTGCTGGTCAGCTTGCCCTCCGGGGAGGCCCCGGAGTCGGTGACGCTCGCCCTGGTCGACAGGCACGGAGCCGGCGCCGTCCTCCCGCTCTCCCTGGCCGCCGCGCCCGAGGCGATCGGCGCAGGGCCCGCCGGAAGGACCGGGCAGCGCGTCCTCCACCAGCTCACGATCTCGCTCGAGGACAAGCCGCCGGGCCTCTACGATCTCAGGGTGCGGACCGGCAGCGTCGAGGAGACGCAGCCCAACGCCGTCCGTATCTATGCGCAGATCACCGGGCGAGAGCGGGTGCTCTACTGCGGTGATTCCCAGTTCAACGTGGACAACGCCCTCTGCCTGGAGCGGTGGATCGATCGGGTCAACGAGCTCCCCGACGTGGCCTGGATCGCCCTTGTCGGCGACGTCTGCGACAACGGCGTCATGAGCCCCATGAACCTGATCAGGCTCTCCGCGAGGGCAGGCCGGGGGCCTGTGCGCGCCTATTACCAGGACGAGTATCCGGGGGCGCGCTCCAGGCTGGCCAGGCTGAACAAGCCCGTCCTGCTGGTGCCTGGCAACCACGACGGGATGGTCGCCTACGAGGACTACGCGCTCGGCGAGCCGACCGACGTGTACCTGGGCCCGGATCCGAAGAACCCCGTCGCCTACGATGGGCTTCACCATTTCAGGCGCACCTTCGGGCCGCTCTACTTTGGATTCGACTGGCACAGGACCAGGTACCTCGCCACCAACACCTTCGAGCTCGAGCGCCACCAGCGCCTGGGCTACCACGCGGTGGTGACCAACTGGGGCGGGTGGATGCGGCCCGAGCAGGTGGACTGGCTCAAGGGGGAGCTCTCCTCGGCGACCTCACGGGGGCTCCACAAGGTCGCCTTCTGCCACCACGATCCTCGGGGCGGCTGCATGGGGACCAGGCTCGGAGCTTATTCGGAGCTTCGCCCGTTCGATCTCGAGGGGGTGGTCGACATCGTGGCCGCCTACCTCCGCTACGCCGTGGGCCATACGCGCTCCTGGCAGCAGGAGTGGATGCGGTGGCAGGGCCTGCCGGCGGGGGCGAACCCGGTGCGCGAGGTGCTCGCCGCGCTGCTCGAACACCGGGTGTGGGCGGTGGTCATGGGGCACGACAACGAGAACTGGATCGACAGCTACCCCGAGGGGGCCGATATCTTCCGGGTAAAGCCCCGCCGCGTCGATTACCCGGCCGCGCTCCAGGTCGACGCCGACGCCGCGAGGGAGGCGCGGGATCTCCTCCGGGCCGGGGACCTCGGGGCGCTGGACGCGCTGCTCTCGCCCAGGCCCCCCGAGGAGGCCAGCGCCGTCCTCGAGAAGGCCATCGAGCTGCTCGAGGCGAGAGGCTATTTTCAGCCCACGGTCGCCTTTGCTCCAGGGGAGATCGAGGCGTGGGACCTCCGCGCCAGGGCGCCCATTCACTTTACCCACGTGGACGACATCGGGGCCTACAAGCACCGCAAGGAATCCGATTTCGGCGCCTATGGCTACGTGGTGGCGGAGCTCGACGAGGGGCGCCCCGTCTCGGTGCAGCGCTTCGACGTGCTGGGGAGCTCGGGCGACACGGAGCCCCTCTCGGGGGAGTGAGCCATGCCGGACAGGGAGATCGCCTTCTCGGCCTGGAACGAGCAAGCGCGCTCGGCCTCGCGGATCCTGGTCAGCGGGGCTCGCGCCGAGGAGATCGCCAGGGAGCTTCCTGGCGCGTACATCGAGGCCGAGGGCGAGGGCGAGGACGACCCCTTGGCTCCCGAGCGGCTGCGTGGGCCAGAGGCGACGAGCCGAGGACCGCGCTCGGGATCCGAGAGGGCCGCCGCCAGGGTCGTGGAGCTGCTCGAGCGCCGCTATGGACGAGCGACAGAACGTAGATCTTATCGGGGCGATGCCCGGACGAGGGGAGGCGAGGGGAGCTCTTCTCTCTCCATGGGTTGGGCCGTCCTGGTCCGGCGCGAGGACAGGCCTCGCGCCGAGGAGGCGCTGGCGGCGCTCATCGAGCACCGGCAGAGGACCGGGCGCGTGTGGAGGCCCTCGGCCGACGCCACAGGGGCTCCAGGGCTGGTCGAGATGCGGTACCCGAGGACCGCCAGCGTCGAGGCCTGGATCGAGGCGCTCGACGAGGCGACGGCGGGCGAGCCGCCGGACGCGCTGCTCATCGTCGGAGGGCCTGACTCCCTTCCCTTCGAGGTCGAGCAGCGGCTCGCGACGGAGTACGCCGTGGGGAGGCTCGACGTGGGCGATACGGCCGAAGGGCCCTTCTCGTGGGCGGCCTGCTCGCTCTACGCGGACAAGGTCGTCCGGTACGAGACAGGGGGCATGCCCGTCCGGCGCCAGGCTCTCCTCTATTCGTTCTCCTCGGACAGGGCCACGGAGGTGAGCCACCGCGATCTGGTACTGCCCGTCGAGGCCGATCTGCGTTCCCAGGCGGTCCGCGCCAACCTGGGCATCGAGGGGCCCGAGTGTCTGTACGACGATCAGGCCACCACGGAGGCGCTCTGCTCGGCGCTCCGCTCGAGGGCTCCGGCCTTCGTGATGACGGCTTCCCACGGGTTGGAGTTCCCGGAGCTCCCCTCGCGCTGGGGCGCCCTCACGGACAGCACCTTCGTCGGCGCCAGCGGCGGGACTCCCCTGGACGCCAGCCTCGCGAAGGGCGAGGCCTTCGCTCCCGGAGGCATTCTTCTCGCCTTTGCATGCTGGAGCGCCGGGATCCCCAGGAAGAGCGCTCACCGCTTCTTCACCCAGGACGCCTCCGACGATCTGCCCCTCGGGCCCCGGGTCTCGCCGCTCCCGCGGGCGCTGCTCGCTCACCCCAACGGGCCTGTGGCCTTCGTCGGGCACGTGGATCGCGCCACCAGCGCGTCGTTCCTGTCGTCGCCGAGCAGGCGGCCCGACGCCTTCCTCAAGCTGGCGAGGGCCTGCCTCCGCGAGGGTGGGACCCTGGGGGAGGCCATGGAATCCCTCCGCGCCAGGGTCAGCCCCGCCGCGCTCCAGCTGGCCAACGCCCTCTCCCCGTTACCGGGAGGCCAGAGGAAGTCGCCCACCACGGTGATGGACGCGTGGATTCGCTTCCACGATATCCTTGGTTATGTGCTCCTTGGCGATCCCGCGCTGCGCGTGACCCTGCCGGCACAATGAAGGTATCTTCGAGTCCGAGGCGAGGGGGACGCGGGGGACGCAAGATCTGGAGGTCACCCCTGGTGAACGGATACCCGAGAGCGCAGTGGCCGCTCAGGAGTCGTATCCGTGGCTCCCGTCGAGGACGATCACGGTCCGTGTGGCCGGATAAACGAGGATATAGCGGACCAGGAAATCATGGCAGTTGTGGCAGCGCACCTCCTCCTCGAAGCCCCTGGCTTCCAGGACGGTGGCCCCCGCGAAGGCGTCGATGTCGTCCAGCAGCTCAGGGCCCTGGGAAGCGAGGAGCGAGCCGGTCCTCAGCGTCACCCGGTCGAAGGTCTCGGGGTACGAGAAGTCCCGGCGCTGGTCCTGGACCTCGGTCTCCGCGAGGGCGAGCGCGACCAGCTGGTCGAGGGTGGGCTCGGCCTCCAGGCAGGTCGGGTAGGTGTAGGCGAGCAGCGGGGTGAGCGAGCACCAGGTGAAGCCGCGGGCGCACCTCGCGTTGAAGAGCGCCTTGGAGGCGTCGAGCGCGGAGACGTCCAGGGGCTGTAGCGCGAGCGCCTCGTTCTCCACGCACACGGGCGGGTCGACCGGGGGACAACCCTCCTCACCCTCCACGCATGGGGGCGGGTCGACCGGGCAGCCTTCCTCGCCCTCCACGCACGGGTCCTCGTGCACGCTCGCCCCGTGAGAGCGGATCGTCGGTCCCTCCGGACTGGAGGCCGCGCAACCCGCGAGGGTCAGAGTGACCAGGAGGCCGAGAGCAACGAAGCGCGCCATCCTCTTCGCATAGCGCCCGCCTCGCCTCCCCGTCAATCGACGCCGTCCATCGACAGGGATCGTCGCCCTTCGAGGCCTCGGACGGCCGGTTCTGCGCCTGCCTGCTCCGCTCGGTCCGGCACGAGCGGCCAGAAGAGCTGGGTGGTCCAGGGGCGGGCGGGCTCGTTCTCTATGCCGAACGACTCCGGGTAGCGGCGCGTGATCCTGGCGGTGCCGAAGAGCATGTCCCAGATGAACAGCATGTTGCCGTAGTTGCCGCGGTAGTGCGTCCCCGGATCGCCTTCATGAAGGCCGTGGTGGGCGAAATGCGTGGCGGGCGTCGAGAAAAGCCGCTCGATCACCCACGCGAGCGGGCGAGTCCAGCGGGAGCGCCAGAGCAGGCGATCGTAGCGTAGCTCGCTGTGCGCCCCGGCGATGACCAGGATCTTGAGCGCGACGTACCAGGGGTAAACCGCGCCCATCCCCAGGTACACCAGCACCGGAGAGAGCCAGAGGCCAGGCATGAAAATATAGTAAAATAGGTTGTTCCTGAATGTCACGTTGACTCCCATCTTTGGCGCGGCGTGGTGGGCCCGATGGAGGCGCCAGAGCAGCGGGGTGGAATGGGAGAGGCGGTGCCACAGGTACTGCGAGAGATCGTCGACCACCAGGAAGGCGAGGGCCATGGCCGGCCACGGCCAGCCCGAGAGCGCTCCGGCGGCCGAGGGAGCCCAGCGGCCCAGCAGCGCGGCCGCAGCGAAGCTGATGGCAGGGACGACGAGCCCGGGGAGGAGAACCAGGCACAGCACCTCGAGGAGCCAGTCCTGGAGGGGGCGCCGCCACACTCCCCCTCGGCTCTTCCATCCCTCGAGCACTGCATATGCGGCCACCGCCGCCAACGGGAGTACGAACATGATGGGGATGGTGAGGCCTCCTGGCCCTGCGCGGTAGGACCGCAGGGGACGCCCTGGACGACCGCAGGGGACAGGTCTCGTCGGGGTATCCGCTAATATCTTCGGGATGCACTCCACGTCGTCGGTCCTGATCCGCGAGCTCACCGAGCGCCTCACGGCCCGGGGCCTCTCGGTGGGAGCGATAGAGCGCGAGGTCTCGGCGACCGTGCCCCGGTGGAGCGATCCCGACGCGCGCTGGCCGCTCTCGTCCTTCGCCGCGCTGACGCGGCTGGCGATCGCCGAGCTCGGGGATCCCGCGCTGGGGCTGCACGTCGCCGAGACGATGCCCCCCGAGCGCCAGCACGTCGCGTCCAGGATAGCCCGCGCCTCGGGCACGTTCAGGGAGGCCGCGGCCGCGTGGGCGCGGTACGCCTCGCTCGTGTCCACGGCCGATCGCTTCCGGCAGGAGGACCGCGGAGGGCGATCGAGGCTCTGCTATCTCCCCCTGGCCGACGCGCCTCCGCTGCCCTTCCTCCACGAGCACTACCTGGTCCTCGCCCGTCGGATGCTGGACGGGGCCCTCGGGGCAAGGGCGGAGAATGCCTCCTTCGATATCGCGCTGCGAGCCCCCGCCCACGCCCCGGAGTACCGGCGCGTCCTCGGGCCTCACGTGACCTTCGACGCCGAGTGCACGGCGATCGAGATCGACGTGGAGGCGGCCGACGCGCCTCTCCCTCACGCCGATCCCTACCTGGACGCCCTGCTCCGGGACACGGCCGAGCGCTGGCTGGGCGGCATCGAGCCCGCCGAGGGATCGTCAAGTGTCGCTTCGCGCGTGCTCGCGACGCTGGGGGACACCGAGGAGCTCGACGGCAGCGCCCTCCGGGGGCGCGTCGCCCTGGCGCTCGCCATGTCGGAGAAGGCGCTTCAGCGCAGGCTATGCCAGGAGGGCGTGACCTTCCGGGATCTGGTCGATCGGCACCGCCGAGAGCGGGCGCTCGCCTGGGTGAGAGAGGGGCAGGCGACGGTCGACGTCGCCTGGAGGCTTGGCTTCTCCGAGGTCGCGGCCTTCACCCGGGCCTTCCGCCGCTGGAGCGGGACGACGGTCGCGCGCTACAGGCGCGCCCACCGGGCGGCTCCCTGATCCTCACTCCGTGGGGTCGACCTGGCGGATGGGGTGGCTCACCTTCACCCCGCCGGAGCCGTCCGCGCGGCCCTCCTGGCTGAACTCGGAGAGCGCCCCGTCCCCGTCCAGATCGCCCCTGGCGATGGCCTTGAAGCTCCCGCCTGGGCCCCCGGATCGCTGGTAGTCGTACTGGTAATACTGGGGAATATCCATGGTGAACCTCAGACAATAAAATCCCTTTTCCGCGGCCCTGTCGAACTGCCAGTCGGAGGGCGAGGACATGTACTTTCTGGCGGCGATGGCCGCGGTCTGCTGGGGCACCGGCCTGCTCGCCGAGTCGCAGAGCCCGTGCGATACCGAGGGCGAGCCCGCGATCATGGTCTCCCGCTCGTAGGCGGAGACGGCGCTCGCGGAGAGCTGCCCCACCGCGTTGACGGCCTCGGCGGTCTTGGCGGAGGACATGTACCTCGAGAACCCCGAGATGGCGAGGACCACCAGGACGACGACGAGCAGGAGCCCCCCGCCCACGATGGCCAGGACGACGACGAGCACCGAGGTGCCCTTGGAGTCCACTCGAGGTGGCGGGGGCGGGGGAAAGGACGGCTGCATTGGGGCCTCTTCAGGGGTTGACCGCGGTCGCCTCCGCGCTCGGCTTCCTCAGCCAGCGAGGCACGATGTGCTCTCTGGCCACGTCGCCCACCATGAACAGGTGCCTCATGTGGTCGTCGGGGCCGCCGCCCCTGTAGCCGAGCACGTGGAGATCGCCAGCGTCCGCGCGGTAGGAGAGCACCATGTTGCGGCCGTTGACCTCCTCGGTCGCTCTCCGCTCGACGCCGACCGCCCCCAGGAGGGCCAGGGCCGCGTCGGTGGTGCTCGCATACTGGGGCGGCACGATGCTCGTATGGGTGATGATCATCTGCTTTTTGCCGGTCTTGGCCTCGCGGGCAAAGCGGATATAAGGCTCGATCCCCGTGAGCGAGACCTGGGTCGGGCCCTGACCCGCGCCCCGCGCGGGGTCCTTGTAGCCCGCCTGCATGGCGTCCAGGAGGACGACGCTGTCGACCTTCTCGAAGTAGCGAGGCACCTGGAGGATCCGCCCTACCGCGCCGAAGCCCGCGCTCCACGCCACGAGGCCCAGCTTGCGGACGTGCAGGTGCGGCGGCGCGGAGCTCCGGCGCTGGGCCTCGAGGCCCCGGACGACCTCGGAGAGCATGCGCCCGAAGCGGCCAGGATCGGCCATGGCCTCCTGGTAAGGGCCGCTGCCGAAGCTGCCGAAGGCCGCGCTCACGATGACCGCGTTGGCGTGGCTCCTCGTCCACTCCTTGCCCGCCATCATCGCCGCGTTGAAGTGGACCACCACATCGACGCCGCCCCCCTCGTCCCAGAACTCGCCCCTGGGCGCGAGGAACGCGCCGAAGCTCGTGCCCCGCCATTGCATGTAATTTACAGGGGGTGCCTCGAGCTCGCGGCGGAGCTGCGCTGCGGCGCTGGTCTCGCCCGGCTTCCCGGGGGCAGGACCGCCGGCAGGGACCTGCGGCTCGCCCTGCCCGCGAGGGGTGCAGGCCACCGAGGAGAAGAGGAATGCCGCTGCGGCGAGGCGCCGCAACCGGGACCGCCTCGCGGCCCGCATCAGACCCGGAGCCCCGGCGCCGGGAACCCGGCGCAGACCTCGCGGACCTCGCCGGCGACGCGGGCGAGGAGCGCCTCGTTGGCGGGATCCTGGGTGACCTCGTCCATCCACGAGGCGAGGCGATCCATCTCGGCCTTGCCCATGCCTCGCGAGGTGACCGCGGGGGTCCCCAGGCGGAGGCCCGAGGGGTCGAAGGGCCTTCGAGGGTCGAAGGGGACCGCGTTGTAATTGAGGACGATCCCGGCCTTGTCGAGCGCCTTGGAGGCCACCTTGCCGGTGATGCCCCTGCCGGTCATGTCGACCAGCATCAGGTGGTTGTCCGTGCCTCCTGTGGTGACCGTGAACCCCCGGGCGATCAGCGCCTCGGCCAGGTGCCTGGCGTTGGCCACCACCGCGTTGGCGTAGTCGACGAAGGAGGGCTCCTGCGCCTCCCTGGCGGCCACGGCGATCGCCGCGGTGACGTTGTTGTGGGGGCCCCCCTGGAGGCCGGGGAACACGGCCTTGTCGATGGCCTCGGCGTGGACCTTCTTGCAGAAGATCATGCCGCCGCGCGGGCCTCGAAAGGTCTTGTGGGTCGTCGACGTGACCACGTCGGCGACGCCGATCGGCGAGGGGTGCGCGCCCGCGGCGACGAGGCCCGAGATGTGGGCCATGTCGGCGGCGAGCACGGCGCCCACCTCGTCGGCGATCTCGCGGAACGCCTTCCAGTCGAGCGTGCGCGGGTAGGCGGTGGTGCCCGCCCAGAGCAGCCGGGGCCGGTGCTCCTTGGCGAGGGCGCGGACGCCGTCCATGTCGATGCGGCAGTCCTCTCGCCGCACGCCGTAGGGCACGCTCTTGAAGAACCTGCCGGTGATCGACACCGTGTGGCCGTGGGTGAGGTGACCTCCGGCGGGGAGCGCCAGGCCCATCACCGTGTCGCCCGGCTTGCAGAAGGCGAGGTAGACGGCGAGGTTGGCGGGGCTACCGGAGTAGGGCTGCACGTTCACGTGCACGTCGTCCGGAGAGCCCTGAGCGGTCCTGCCGTAGAGCGCCTTCAGCCGGGAGATCGCCAGCTCCTCGACCTGGTCGATGACCTCCTGGCCCTCGTAGTAGCGCTTCCTCGCGTACCCCTCGGAGTACTTGTTGGCCAGGCAGGAGCCCGTCGCCTCGATGACCGCGCGAGACGCGTAGTTCTCGCTCGCGATGAGGCGCATGCTCTCGTGCTCGCGGCGGTTCTCCTCGGCGATGAGCTTCGCTATGTCCGGATCGCGGGTGGAGAGGGGGGGGTCGCGCTCGATCATGGGGCGTCGCTCTTGCCACGATCCTCCCTTGGCGTCACCCCCAAACGCACACCCACATGGTGTGAGCGCGCAGCTCCACGCTACAGTTCGAGGCGTGAGCCTCTCTCCCTTCTCTTTCGCGTCTTTCATGTCTCGAGCGCTGGTCGCGAGCTTGCTCGTGGCGCTCTCCTCTCCGCTCACGGCGCACGCGAGCGAGCCGGAGGCGGGCAAACTCACGGTCGTCCACCGCTACCGCAAGGGTTTTCTCCTCGGGATCGTGACGGGCTTCGCCCTGGGCAACGGCTCCGGTTACCCCAACGACGCGCAGAAGATAGGCAACCCCGACTACTACTCACGGTCCGGCACGCTGCCAGGGAACTCGTTCCAGATCTTCGTGGGCGGGGCGCTCACCGACTACCTCAACTTCGGTGTCCTCTTCGGGGGCGCGTCGTTCAAGAGCGACGCCTGGGAGGCGAGGGCGTCCGGCATCGGCTTCCGCGTCGAGACCTTCCCCGCGGTGCTCCTCCTCCCCGGGCAAAGAGCGCTCGCTCACCTGGGGCTGTCGGCCGACCTCGGCGTCGGTACCACCAGGATCCAGGCCAGGGGCAACTATCCCACGGCCGAGGGCTTTCAGTCCTTCCTGGGGGCGAGCGCGTTCTACGAGTTCGATCTGTTCCGTCTCCTGGGCGGCCACGTGGCCCTCGCACCGGAGCTCTCGTACAAGGTGGCGTACGCCGAGTCGGCCTCGGTCAGCTACGGAACGCTGGCGGCTCGGCTCACGTTCTACGGCGGTCCTTGATACCGGAGGGGGCGGCGCGCTGTTCGCTGGGCCCGGTGGGGCCGCGGCGCGTATCCTTTTGCACGTGCCCCCCGATCCTCTCGGCCTCGTCGGTCAGGTCCTCGACGGCCAGTTCCGCGTGGAGCGCTACGTCGGTGAGGGCGGCTTTGGCGTGGTGTACCAGGGCTTCCACATGGGGCTCTCCGAGCCCATCGCGTTCAAGTGCCTGAAGCTGCCGCCCTCGCTGAGCTCCGCCCTCGTGGAGTCGTTCATGCAGCGCTTCCGCGACGAGAGCAGGCTGCACTACCGGCTATCCCAGGGAAACCTGTATATTGCACGTACCGTCGCGGCCGGCACCACGGTGTCGCCGGTGACGGGCGCCCTCGTGCCTTACATGGTGCTCGAGTGGCTGGACGGGAGGTCGATGGCCGAGGTGTTCGAGGCCTCGAAGGGGCCGATGCCGCTCGACGACGTGCTCTCTCTCTTCGAGACGGCCGCGGACGCGATCTCCTTTGCCCAGGCCCAGGGCGTCGTCCACAGGGATCTCAACCCCGGCAATTTCTTCCTGGCGAGCACCCCCGCGGGCACGAAGATGAAGGTGCTCGACTTCGGCGTCGCCAAGGTGCTGGCCGAGTCCACCCTGGAGCTGGGCCCTCGCGCCCAGACGATGGCGCACATCCGGATCTTCGCGCCGGCCTACGGGGCGCCGGAGCAGTTCGACTCCAGGATCGGCCCGGTGGGGCCGGCCACCGACGTCTACTCCTTCGCGCTGGTCCTCCTGGAGGCGCTCGCCGGTCGCACGGTGATGAGCGGCGAGCACCTGGGCGAGTACGCCGAGGCGGCTCTGGACGCCTCGAGGCGCCCCACCCCCCGCGCCCTTGGCCTCGAGGTCAACGCGGAGGTCGAGGCTGTCTTCGCTCGAGCGCTGGCGGTGCGTCCCCAGGAGCGCTGGCCCCGCATGGCGGACTTCTGGAGGGCGCTGAAGGTCGCCGCGAGGGCAGGAGGACCGTCCGCCGGGCTCAAGGGGACACAGCTCCTCGCCACCCAGCCGATGCCGGCGGAGCGGCCGTCTGCGCCTTTCCTGAGCGAGCCCACTTCGATGCTCACGGAGAGCGAGCAGGTCCCCCGCACGATGCGCCTCTCGGGACCTGGCGCCGCGCCGGCCGAGCCCCCTGCGCCCAGGCAGGGGAGCCGCTCCCAGCTCCTGACTCTCGCCATGCCTTCCCGCCCCTCGGTCCCCGGCGCTCCTGTGACCGCGGCCGGGCGGCCCTCCTCGCCCTCCTCGCCGGGGAGCTCCGCCGCGGCGCTGGCGGCCACCGTCCTGATGCCGGAGGTCCCTGCTCGCCGTCCGTCCGGCTCCCAGGCGGCCGCCGCGGCTCTGCCCGTGGCGCCCGCTGCGGCTCTGCCCGTGGCGCCCGCTCCCCGTCCGGCCTCCCCGACGCCCTTGCCTCCCACGCCTCCCACGCCTCCCTCGGCGCCCAGGGCGCCCTTCGGGCCCCGCGCCAGGGAGTCGGTTCCGGATCAGGCAGGGCCCGTCGTCGACGCGACGAGCAGGGGCGTGGTGATCGCCTTGAGCGTCCTCCTGGCCGCGGCCCTCGTCGTCGTTCTGGTGATCGTGGGGCGCTCTCGCTACGGGCGCGAGTCGCCCGTGCCGGTCATTCCCTCCTCGGGCGTCACGGCCACGAGTCTCGTCTCGTCCTCGCCTTCGATCCCTCCGCCCTCGCCCTCGCTCCCCCCATCTTCGCCGGCGCCCTCCGCGTCCTCGGCGCCTTCCGCGTCCTCGGCGCCCACCTCGTCCGCGCCGGCTTCCTCCGGGAAGCCAAGGAGCGTTCCCAGCGCGAGGCCCTCCTCGACCCCGGTCGATCCCAGCGCCTTCAACGGCGCGGCGGCCCGGGCCCGGCTTCAGCAGGCCAATGGGGTGCTGGTCGTGTGCAAGAAGCCCGGCGGACCCGCCGGGGCGGGGAGGGCCACGGTCACCTTTGGAAACGACGGCGCGGTGATGGCGGTGGCCATGGAGCCTCCTTTTGCGGGCACCCCGACCGGCGAGTGCGTCGCGGGCCAGTTCCGCCGGGTGAAGACCTCCCCCTTCCAGGGCCCCATCCAGATCCTGCAGCACGGCTTCACGGTCCCTAAGTAGGGGCGATCGAGGCCAGGATCCGGTAGCCTGCCGCCCCATGGCCGATAGCATCTCCGAAGCCCTCTTCGAGCGCGCCTCTCGCGTGATCCCTGGAGGGGTAAATAGTCCAGTTCGCGCGTTTCGAGCCGTGGGCGGAAAGCCGGTGTTCGTCTCCCGCGCCGAGGGCGCGTACCTCCACGGCGCCGACGGTGCAAGATACACGGACTACGTGGGCTCATGGGGCCCGATGATCCTGGGGCACGCCCACCCCGCGGTGATCGCGGCGATCATCGAGGCCGCCGCGCGCGGCACCAGCTACGGCGCGCCCACCGAGCTCGAGGTCCGCTTCGCCGAGGAGATCATCGCTCGCTACCCGAGCGTCGAGATGATGCGCTGCGTGTCCAGCGGCACCGAGGCCACGATGGCGGCGCTCAGGGCTGCGCGGGGCTACACCGGCCGGGATCTGGTGGTGAAGTTCGAGGGCTGTTACCACGGCCACGCTGATTTTCTCCTGGTGAAGGCGGGCTCGGGGGCCGCGACCTTCGGCGTGCCGGACTCGGCCGGCGTCCCGCGGGCCACCGCGGCCAACACGCTCACCTCCGCGTTCAACGACGTACCGGGTCTCCGGTCCCTCTTCGCGTCGAGAGGCCACGAGATCGCCGCGGTGATCGTGGAGCCGGTGGTGGGCAACATGGGCCTGGTCCCGCCCGAGCCCGGGTTCCTCGAGGCGATCGTCTCGCTCTCCTCGGAGCACGGCGCGGTCTCGATCTTCGACGAGGTGATGACCGGCTCCCGGCTCTCGGCCGGCGGCTACCAGGGCCTCCGCGGCCTTGTCCCCGACATGACCTGCCTGGGCAAGGTGATAGGCGGAGGAATGCCTCTGGCGGCCTATGGAGGCAAGCGCGCCATCATGGAGAAGATCGCCCCGCTGGGCCCGGTCTACCAGGCCGGCACCCTGAGCGGAAATCCGGTCGCGGTGAGCGCGGGCCTGGCGACCCTCTCTCTGCTCGACGACGCCCTCTACGCCAGGCTGGAGATGCTGGGAGCTCGCCTTTCGATGGGCCTCTCGGAGGCCATCGAGTCCTCAGGAGCAGATGCGTGCGTCCAGCGCGCAGGCTCGATGATCACCCTGTTCTTCACCGGGGGCCCGGTGCGCGACTGGGATGACGCCAGACGCTCGGACACGGCGCGCTTCGGGCGCTTCCATGGCCAGCTCCTCTCGCGGGGCGTCTACTGGCCCCCGGCCCAGTACGAGGCGGCCTTCGTGAGCGCGGCCCACACCGAGGCCGACATCGACGAGACCGTGGCGGCCGTCCGAGAGGCCCTGGCCGCATCGGCCGCCCGATAGAGGCCGTCCAGTCGACGTTTAAGCCCTTCGCTGAGGGGAAAATCCAGGGAGGATGCGCTGAGGGAACGGCCTCGCCGCCTCGCCTCGGGACACCTTTTGGCGTCTCCTCCATGGGTGACATGGTTCGGTTCACAGGGAGTGAGGCCAGGAGGCAACGGTCTCGCTAAAGACGGGCGAGGGGTCATTCCCAGGGAGGAGGCAACGTTTTCGCAGCCGCGCATCGCTTGCCGGTAGGGCGGACGGCGTGCAGCTCAAGGTGCATGCTCAAGGTCATCCCCCTGCGCTACGGAACCATCTTCAAGAAGGCCTTCGGCGATCCCGAGGTCTTCTCGCGGTTCGCGGGCGACGTGCTGGGCATGGACCTGCACTTTACCAAGGTCCTGCACGAGTTCAGTTACCCAAAGCCCATAGGCCACGTCAAGATCGAATACGATCTATACGCCGAGGACACCGAGCGGCGCGTCATCGTGGAAATTCTGCACGTTCGCGAGCAGGATTTCTTCGACCGGTTCCTGCACTACCACATGGTGAGCTTGGTAGAGCAGGCCGAGAGCCACGAGAAGTATCGGATTTTGCGCAACGTGTTCACCCTGGTGCTGCTCACCACGGCGCCCAAGGAGAAAGACCTGAGGTTCTCCGTGGCCGTGAGCGACATGGATCCGATGAGCGAGCAAGGCGCGCGTCTCGGGGTGTATCGCCACCGGCTGGTGTTCTTGAACCCACGCATCATCAACGAACAAACACCGGCGGGGGCCCGGGGCTGGATGGAGTTGATCGCCGACTCGTTGGATGGGGAGGTGGACGAGGAGGCGTATCCGGACCCGATGATGCAGAGGGCGCTTCGCTCGTCGGTGCTGGCGAGGGTGAGCCCCGAGGAGCTGGCGCACATCAAGGACGAGGCCGCGTGGGAGGACACCAAGACAGGAGCTCGAGAGGAGGGGCGAAAGTCCGGAATCGAGGAGGGGCGAAAGTTCGGAATCGAGGAGGGAGAGCTCAAGGGACGGCGCGATGTGCTGCTTCGGCTGCTTGCGCGCGCGGGGCTCTCCCTGACCGACGAGGAGCGCGCTCACGTCGAGGCATGCCAGGATCTGGCCACCCTGGACCGATGGCTCGAGAACGCCCTCGGCGCCAAGACCGCGGCCGACGTGCTCTCCTGAGCCCGCATCTTCCCGGGCCGTCGGGAGGGTGTCCCAGGACGTTCCGAAACTGTCCAGGGCAGTGAGCGTTCCTGAAAATACCTGGGTTT